>LNFM01000961.1_pt1 | contig 68039 bp, 62 predicted proteins | sample 596031 | NCBI WGS metagenome assembly LNFM01 (sample SAMN04254537, study PRJNA301005) | activated carbon metagenome | isolation source: dual media filters at the Ann Arbor, Michigan drinking water treatment plant | place: USA: Ann Arbor
TGCCGGCCTTGCTGCACCACAACGAGCCGCTCGCCCTCGTCGTCATGGAACTGCTCGAGCCGCACATCATCATGCGCAAGGGGCTGGTTGCCGGGACGCGCTATCCGCGATTCGTTGACGACATTACGACCTTCCTGGCGCGCACGTTGTACCTCAGCTCCGATCTCGCGGTGCCAGCCGCGGAGAAGAAAGACGGGATCGCCGCATTCGCCGGCAACCATGCGCTGTGCAAGATCACCGAAGACCTGATCTTCACCGACCCCTACCGCGTGGCCGAGCAGAACCGCTGGACGCAGCCGTGGCTGGATGCGACGGCGGCTGCGTTCCGCGAAGACCTCGATCTGCATGTCGCGATCTCGCAGTTGAAACTGAAGTTCCTCAACGCACCGGAAGCGTTGATCCATGGCGACCTCCACACCGGGTCGATCATGGTGACCGAAAGCGCGACGATCGTGATTGATCCCGAGTTCGCGTTCTATGGCCCGATGGGGTTCGATATTGGCGCGGTGATTGGCAATCTCCTGATGGCGTATCTCGCTTCCGTCGGCCACGAGCGTGCGCCGGGCGACCGACGTGATTTCGAGGCGTGGGTGCTCGAGACGGTAGAAAATGTCTGGACAGAGTTTGCCCGCAAGTTCCTCGAACTCTGGAGGACGCAAGCCGGCGGCGATGCCTATCCGAAGACGCTGTTCGCAGGCGATGCCGGAGCAGTGCGGCTGGACGCGGAGCGGCAGGCCTATATGGAGCGACTTTTCAGCGACACCATGGGATTTGCGGCGGCCAAGATCATACGTCGCATTCTGGGGCTCGCGCACAATATCGATTTCGAATTGATCGAGGATCCGAAGCGTCGGGCGATTTGCGAGGCGCGGAGCCTACGGCTCGCCCGCGCCATGATGGTGGATGCGGCCTCATTCCGCACCATCGGCGCCGTGACGGCGGCGGCGCAGGAGGTCCGCGAATGGCAGCCGGATTTTGCCAAATGAGAGCCGCTACCAGCAGGTCACTGTTGCCATGCAACAACCAGCGTCCAGCAGCTCATGAATATTAGGATCAGGGAACCGATGGTCCAGAGAATTGCGCGCGTATCGTGGGTCCTCGCTGTGAAATACGCCGCAAAATGCAACAGCCGCGAAACAACATACCCATAAAGCAGCCATTGGACGAGTTGCAGAGGGGGCTCGGTCCAGATGAAAAGAAATCCAGCAACCAGGAAGAAGGGTAGATTTTCAAGATCGTTCAGCTGAATTCGTCTGATGCGATCCACATATTCATTGGGTGCCAGTTGGTCGGCGCTTGGATTGGGGTTAAGCATCGTCTTCTTGACGTCCTCCGGCGAACGAAATCCGCCATTTACCTGCATCATCCGAGCAACCGTCAACCAGGACATCGCGACGGCTTTTAGAATCATGATGGAGCAGCGATTGCATAGGTTTGAAAGAGCGGATTCTGAAAGCTGAGCTTGTCCATGGGCGTTACCTTCAGTCTGCCGCTCGTTCCCGCAACTTCTGCGCATAGACGTTGATCACGAGTGCGGCGAGCAGGATCAGGCCGCGGATCAATATCTTCAGAAAACTGTCGATATTCACGTGATCGAGACCGTTGTTGAGGACGCCGAGCACGAACAGACCGACGATGGTGTTGCCGATGCCGCCGCGGCCGCCAAAGAGGCTGGTGCCGCCGACGACGACGGCGGCGATCGAATCGAGCAGATAGGTGTCGAACTCGTTCTGCTGCGCGCTGCCAAAATGTGCCACACCGAGCATGCCGGCGATCCCCGAACAAACGGCCGAAATCACCATGACGCTGGCGAGGATGAGTTTTACGTTGAGGCCGGAGTATTCCGCCGCCTCGCGGTTCCCCCCGACCATGTAAACGTAGCGGCCGAAGCGTGTGTACGTCAGCACCAGATGGCCGGCGAGCAGCATCAAGGCGGCGACGATCACGATCCAGGGTATGCCGCCGATCGACGTCGATCCGAGCGTGGTGACGAGGGGCGGGACCTTGTAGGCGATCTGGCCGCGCACCAGCAGCGCCGAGATGCCGGCCGCGATCTGCATCATCGCCAGCGTCATGATGAAGGAGGGGATGCCGATCAGCGTCAGTCCGAGCGCGTTGACGAGGCCGAGCGAGGCGCACAGCGCCAGCGCCAGCACGATCGCGACCCAGCCCGGCATCGGCATGTTGGCGATGTTGACGTAGGATTCCTGCGCGGTGAAGTAGGCGACCGCGATGCCGGTGACGTTGGCGATGGCGGCGACCGAGAGGTCGATCTCGGCGCAGAGGATCACGAAGGTGAGGCCGACGGCGATGATGCCGGTGATGGATATCTGGGTCAGGATGTTGCCGAAATTGTCGAGCGTCGCAAACGACGGACTTGCTGCCGCAAAGAAGCTGAACAGGCAGATCAGCGTCAGGAACGGCGCGATGTTCCGCATCTGGGAGCGCAACATGCTGCCGACCCGGCGGGGTTTGCGATCCACCGGGACTGTCACGCCTTCACCGCTCGCCATGTCGTTCTCCCCAGGGTCGTCTCATGCCGCTTCCAGCAGCCGGTCCTTGCTGATCTGTTCGTTGGAAAATTCTCGTACCACCGCGCCGCGCTTGAGCACGATGATGCGGTCGGCGAGCGACAGCACCGTCTCCGGCTCGGTCGAAAGCACGATCACCGCGAGTCCACGCGCGCGCAGGTCGCGGATGATGTGGATGACGTCGTTCTTGGCCCCGACATCCATGCCACGGGTCGGCTCGCACAGCACCAGCACGCGCGGCGGGTAGCTCAGCCATTTGGCCAGCGCCACCTTCTGCTGGTTGCCGCCCGACAGCATGCCGAGTTCGAGTTCGACCCCGCCGGGCCTGATCTGCAATTGCTCGACCTGCGTTGCAGCGATCGCGCGCTCGCGCGACGGTTTGAGCAACAGCTGCGAGATGCGGTCGAGGATGCTGATCGAGATGTTCTTGTAGACCGGCTCCTGCAGGAACAGCATGTCGCGGCGGCTTTCGGGGACGAACGCGATCCCGGCGCGCCGCGCATCGGCCGTGCTGCGGAACGACTTGCGGTCGCCGGATACGGCGAGCGTGCCATGGTCGGGGCGCAGCTTGCCGAACAGGATTCGCGCCAGTTCGAGCTGTCCGCAACCCATGAAGCCGTAGACGCCGAGGACTTCGCCGGCGCGGGCCTCGAACGTAACGTCCTTGAGGCTGCGCGCTAGCGACAGCCCGCTGGCGTTCAATACCACCGGCCGGTCGGCGCGCGGCGGCAACATGATATCATGCGCATAGGTCTCTTCCAGCGCTTCGCGGCCCTTGCCGATCATCGCCTCGATCAGCGCCGGCTTGCTGGTCTCGACGGCGCGGGTTTCTGCGACCTTCCGGCCGTTGCGGAACACCGTCACGACGTCGGAGACGCGTAGGATGTCCTCGATGAAATGCGAAATGAAGACGATGCTGGTGCCTTCGTCCCGCAACCGTTTCAGCGTTACGAACAGGCGCTCCACTTCCGGCGGCGACAGCGCCGAGGTCGGCTCGTCGAGAATGACGATGCGGGCGCCCGAGAACAGCACGCGGGCGATCTCGATCAATTGCTGCAGGCCGATCGGCAGGTCGCCGAGCCGCGACATCGGATCGACGTCGATGCCGAATCGTTTCAGTTGTTCGCCGGCCTCGCGGGCCATGCGCCGCCATTGCACGAAACCGAGGCGGTTGGTCGGCTGGTTGCCGAGAAACACGTTCTCGGCAACCGAAAGGTCGGGCGCCACGCTGAGTTCCTGATGCACCATGGCGATGCCCGCCGCGTGGGCATCGCGCACCGAGCGAAAGCGGGTCTCCTTGCCATCAAGCACGAAGCGGCCGGAAAAGTCGGCGTGCACGCCGGCGATGATCTTCATCAGCGTGCTTTTGCCCGCGCCGTTCTCACCGACGAGACCGTGGATCTCGCCGGGGATTAGCGCGAAATCGACACCACGAAGCGCCTCGACACCGCCGAAGGCCTTCGTGATGCCGTGCAGTTCAAGGATGGGCTGAGGTCCCGCGGGCATGCTGGCTCAGATCAGGAAGTGGCTCTCCATCCATTGCATGCCGGCCGCATTGGCTTTCGTCACCACCGGACCATCCGTGATCACGTGCTTCGGGATACCCTGGCCACTCTTCTCGCCCGCCGTGACGGCGGCGACGCCGGCGACGATGGCGCCGCCATGGATGCGGCAAGAGGGGTTGCGGACGGTCGCGAACATGCGGCCTTCGCTCACCGCCTGGATCGCCGGCGGCATGGCGTCGACGCCGCCGATCAGGATGTTTGTGCGGTTGCGCGCCTTCATGATGTTGGACGCGGCCAGCGCCATATCGTCATTGTGGAAGAACGCCGCGTCGATCTGCGGATATTTGGTGAGATAGGTTTCCCAAAGACGCGCCGTCTTCGAGACGTCCCAGTCGGCCGGCTGGGTGTCGAGCACTTCGATGTTCGGGAACTGTTTTACGACGGACTCGAAGCCCTTGGCGCGGCCTTGCGCGCCGGTATGGCCGAGCGCGCCCTGCGTCATGATGATCTTGCCCTTGCCGCCCATGGCGTTGCAGAGCGCCTGCGTTACCGACGCGCCCATGAACTCATTGTCGGGCGCCAGGAACGAATGAACCTTGATCTGGTCGAGCGGGGCGATCAGCGTGTCCATGTCGATCACGGGAATGCCGGCATCGATCATCTTGTTCACCGGCTGGGTCAGCGTGCCGATGCCGAACGCCTGGATGGCGACGAAATCCCATTTCTGCGAGGCCATGTTGTCGATCGCGGCGCGCTGCTTGACCGCGTCGAGCTGGCCGTCGAACCAGGTGACGTCGACGTTGAACAGCTTGCCCCACCATTCCGCTGCCTGCTTGCCCTGGGCGCACCATGTCGCCTGCAAACCTGCATTGGAGAATGCTGCCCTCAGCGGCTTCTCGGACCGCGCAGCCGCTGCCAGCGCCGGGTTGACGCCCAACCCGCCGAGCAGGGCGGTTGCGGCCCCGGCCGTCGCCGCCGCCTGAAGAAGATTACGTCTTGTCGTTGAGGATTTCCCTGTCCCAGACATCGCTCGCTCCCTCTCTGTGTTGTTTTTACCGACGGCGTCGATTGCACGCGCCGCGGATCATGGAAGTCTCTCACAATCGCCGCGTTCGCGCCACCGGCGGCCGGCGGAACGCTTGTCGTGCGGTCTGAAAATCGTAATGACTTCGGTCGGCGGGGGATCGCTTCTGCGCAGCCGGTCGAAAACTTAGTTCGGAGGCTGGTTCTGCGCTGCAACAATATCGTCGATCTCGCCGAGCAATTGCCGCCACGCCGCGTCGATATCGGGTGTCCAATCGTCGCCGAGAATCTCGCGCAAGGTCTCGGCGATGATGCCAAAGAACCTTACGAACAATTCGCGTGGTGTGCCGTAGGCGTCGTGCGACGACACCTCGCATTCGATCAGGCGAAAATGCCCGGCGCGTTCGCCGGCGAAATCCAGTATCGCATCGATGGTCAGCGCCAGCATCGAGCCCTTGACCGATTCGCTGCCCTCGGTGCGGAACATCGTCCGCGCTTCGGGGTGTGCGTTGAACAGACGGCGATAGACCAGCGGCGTCAGATCCTCGCAACGCAGGGCGGCGATTTCAAAACTTCGCTCGATCGGATTGGGTGAGGCCGGCATGTCGCTCGGGAGATATTCGTGAAGTCTCGGGCATGTCAAAGCGCGCGAAAACAAAACGCTCTGCAAAAAAAAGAGCAGGGCGCTAGCCCCGCTCAAAAATTGTGTCGACCCTTATTTTCCTCGAAAAGTTGGATTTGATCTTGTTGACGAGGCGACGCTGCTTGTGCGCGTCAGGGCTCCTCCCGAGACTTGGACCACCAAGCTTGAACCTCTCGGCCAGCCTGAGCCCGAATTGGTAGACCATCTTTTTCGTCTTGTCACCATTTTCAGCAACGATTGTTCAAAATTCCAGCATTCTGCGAAATGAACGGCATTTTGCTACTTATGATTGTGTATTTAAGCTCGATACCCCCGATGCTTGGTATTCGAGTACGGCGCCTCCCGAAGGCTACAAAATGCATCTGTTTTCGCCCGGTTTCTTCCTTGAAGCCGCAACATAGTTCCGGGAACCTGATCTCGACTTCGGACTATCAGGGTGATTTAAGGTCGGGGTCAGGATGGTTTCTCGATGCGCCGGCTGAAGAAGTTTCTGCCCATAGTCCTGGTTGCGCTGATGGTGCAGATTTTAGCACCCATCGGTGCTTGCTGGGCGGCCAGCATCGCAGCCTCCGATCCGCTCGCCGGCGCCGTCATCTGCCACGGAGCTGGTGCCCCCGGGGCCGGCCAGACCGACCCGACTTCCCACCGCGCCCATGACGGCTGCTGCTCGGTTTGCAGCGTGCTGCAGACCGGCGTGCCGGTCGACGTGCCGCAGACTGCGGCTGCGATATCGCGCGATCGCGATCCCGCGCGCGTGGTGTGGACCGAGTTCACGCCGGATCTGTTTGCGTCCCGCGCCGGCTCGCACGCGCAGGCGCGTGCGCCACCTTCGATTTCCTGACGACTCAAGAACACCCGAAATGATCGGCGCGGCTACAGCCGTGCCGGTTGGTGCAGTCATTCAAGCCGGCCAGCGAGCCGGTTGTCAGGAATATCTTGATGTATCCCCATCGTGCCTTGGGCAGCGCGAGCCTGCTTGTGCTTGGCAGCGCGCTCTCCCTCACGCCGTCGAACACGAAAGCCCAGACCGCGTTGCCGGCGGTGACCGTCGATGCTCCGCGCGTCGCGACCCCGAGGCCTGCGGCGCGGAAGCCGGCCACTCGCACGTCAGCGAGGACACAACAGGCGAGGCCGCCTTCGGCGACTCCGCCGCCGGCCGTCTCGCAAACGGCAGGCATCACCCCGAGCGTGGCACGGGCGCTGCTCTACCAGGCGCCGACCGGCCAGACCGAGACGACCATCGACCGCAGCCAGTTCGACAACCGGCCGGCCGTGACGGTAGCCGACGTGCTGCGCGAGAGCCCCGGCATATCGGTGAAGCAGGGCAACGGGCCGCGCGATATCGGCATCTCGATCCGCGGTTCCAACGCCCGCAACGGCTTTGCCATCCGCAATATCGTGATCTTCGAGGACGGGTTCCCGGTGACGCAGCCGGACGGGCTGTCCCGCAGCGACCTGATCGATCCGCGCGCCTATAGCGCCATCGACGTCATCCGGGGGCCGTCGTCGGCGCTCTACGGCAACTACGCGACCGGCGGCGCGCTCAATTTCCGCACCCGCCCGGGACGGACCATCGACGGCGTCGAATACGGCGCGGACGGCGGCAGTTTCGGATATCTCACCAACTACCTGACGGCCGGCAAGAAGGTCGGCAATTTCGAGTACTCGCTGTTTGCGAGCGATGCCCGCGGCGACGGCTTCATCCAGAACAGCTGGTACAACACCCAGACGGTCAATTTCCTAGGCACGCTGCACGCCACGCCCGACGATCGCTTTACCGTCAAGTTCATCAACAACAACCTGGATAGCCGGCTGCCGATCCGGCTGTCGCTGAACCAGTATAATCAGAACCCGTTCCAGCAGGGCTGCGAGTTTGTCAGCGTGGCCGGTTGCGGATCGGTGTCGCTGTTCAACAACGGCTTCAACGGTACGCGGAGCCCGGTTACCGCGGTGCAGGCAGGACTTGGCCGCGAGGATCGCCGCACCATCGTCGGCGGCCGCTGGGAGCACGATTTCGACAACACGACGACCTGGCGCAACCAGTTCGTGTTCGACGACCGCAATATCAGCCAGCCAACAGGGACAACCAGCGCGATCGGCGACTTCCCCTCGTACAACTACATGAGCGATATCACCAAGCGCGGCGAAATCTTCGGGATGGATTCGACCACGTATTTCGGCGGCTGGTACAACACGCTGACCGCGTCGAGCGACTCGCGCAATGTCATGCCGGGCGGCAACGCCACCCTCGGACTGCTGCAGAGCAATACGTTCAGCGACACCTCGAACTACGGCGTTCGCGCCCGCCAGGAACTCAAGATCAACCCGAGCCTGACGGCGGTTGCAGGGATTGGATGGGAAACGACGCAGCTCAGGGGGATCAGCACCGCCTACCGGTACAACACCGTGAACGTTCCGACGCCGACGATCGGCCCCCCGATCACCGCCAACCGGCAATTCCAGAACACAGCTCCCGAATTCGCGCTGGTCTACAAGTTGAATCCCGAGTGGCAGTTTCGTGGCCGCGTTGCCACCGGCTACGGAACGCCGCAGGCCGGAAACCTGTTCGTGCTTTCGAACGGTCAGAACGGAAACAACACCGAGCTGAAGACGCAGCAGAATCTCGGTTACGATGTTGGTTTCGATTGGACGCCGAACAACACGTTCACGCTGAGCGCGACCGGCTTCTACGAATTCTTCAAGAACGAACTGGTGACGCAGGCCACCCCGGTGGGTGCTCCTAACGCGAGCTTCACGTTCAATGCGCCGAGATCAGAACACCGCGGGGTCGAGATCGCCGCCGACTGGAAGTTCTATCCGGGCTGGCGGTTTACGGCGGCCTATACCTATCTCGACGAAGTCTACACCGAGTACAGCGAGAACCTCACCAACGGCGCCGTCTTCAGCTTCAACCATGCGGGCAACAAGATCCCCGGCGTCTCGCCGAACGAACTCACGGCGCGGCTGGGCTATGACCAGATGTGGGGGCCGCTTGCCGGTCTGGGCGGCTTCGTCGAGGTGCAGTGGAAAGATTCGTTCTACATGGACAACGCCAACCTGCTGAAGGCGCCGGGCTACGAACTGGTCAATCTCAACGTCCATTACAAGACGGATCTGACTTCCGATTACTTCAAGTCGCTGAATTTGTTCTTCGAAGTCAGGAACGTGTTCGACCGGACTTACATCGCTTCCGCCAACAATATCGGCAACACGGTCACGACAGGCGGCGCTCAAAATCTCGCGAACGTGCTGGCGAACACGACGGGTTCGATCTACGCGGGTTCGCCGCGTGCGTTCGTGGCGGGAATGAAAGTGGCGTTCAAATGATAGGGATGACCAACGGCGGAGCCAAAGCCATGCTACGAACGGGATTTCTCGTAACACTCGCCTTCGCGCTCTGGCACACCGCAGCCGGCGCCCAGATGAGCCATCATCAGCATGCCTCGGAAGCGGCGTGCGAGGATGTCGTGCTGCGGTGTGCGTCGAAAGTCACGCCCGCCTTCGCGTCGGACGGCACGCTCTGGCTCGCGTGGATGGCCGGAGGCAAGATCTCGGTGGCGAGTTCAAGCGACGCGGGGCGCAGCTTTTCGACGCCGGTCCAGGTGACAAAGGAAAAGCTCAACCTCGATTGGGGTCCGGATGCGCGTCCCCAGATCGTCGTCGAGAAGAATGGCGGCATCGCGCTGGCGTTTTCGCTTTTCAAAGACAAGGCGTTCAACGGCCAGGTGCTCACCGCGAAATCGGCCGATGGCGGCAAAAGCTTTGCCGAGCCGAAGCCGATCACGTCGAACAATGAGAGCCAGCGCTTCGTGGCGCTGGGGCTGGATGCTGATGGTTCGGTGTTCGCCGCCTGGATCGACAAGCGGAACCGGGTGCCGGCGAAGCAGGAAGGCAGGAAGTACGAGGGGGCAGGGCTGTTCTTCGCGTCGTCGAAGGACGGCGGCGCTGTTTATGCCGAGGCGCAATTGGCCACCGACAACACCTGCGAGTGCTGCCGGCTCGGCCTGGCGTTCGCCGGTCCCGGCCGGCCCGTGGTCGTGTTCCGGAACATATTTGAGGGCGGCGTGCGTGATCACGCTGTCATGACGTTTGCCGATCCGGCGGCGCCGGGCGAGGTCCGCCGCGTCAGCAAGGACGACTGGCAGATTTCCGCATGCCCGCATCATGGGCCGAGCCTTTCGATCTCGGCCGCGGGCGCCTATCACGTGACCTGGTACACCAACGGCAAGGCGCGCAAGGGGCTGTTCTATGCCCGCTCGGAAGATGAGGGCCGCACGTTCTCCGAACCGACCGCGATCGGCCGCGCCGATCGCAACCCCACCCGGCCGTACGTCCTTGCCGGCCCGCGCGGCACCACCATGGTGTGGAAGGAGTTCGACGGCGAGAAGACCACGGTCAACGCGATGACCTCGCATGACGACGGCAAGAGCTGGTCGAAGCCGGTCGCGATCGCCACGACGACGGACACCTCCGATCACCCGCTGCTGGTCAGCGATGGGCACAAGACCTACCTTTCCTGGATGACCAAGGCCGACGGCTATCGCCTGCTGGCGATCGGAGACGAGTCATGAAGCGGGCCGTGCTTGCCGCGATATTCTGGTTCATCCTGCTTGCACCCGCGCCGGCTGCAGAGGCGGCGGCGCAGCTCAAGCCGTTCGTGCGGGGAAGCTGGCAGGAGGTGCTGCGTTCGCACGCCGGGCGACCGACGCTCGTTCATTTCTGGGGCGTCACCTGCGGACCGTGCAAGGTCGAACTGCCGCTGCTCGGGCAGTTCATGAACAAGCATGCCGGGATCGACGTGGTGATGATCAGCGCCGATCTCGCTCCGGATCCTTCGGGCCACGCCACACGCGCGATGCTGGAGAAGGCCGGATTGCGGCCGGCGGAGAACTGGATATTCAATGACGGCTTCGTCGAACGCCTGCGCTTCGAAATCGACCCTGCGTGGCAAGGCGAGATCCCGCGCACGCTGCTGATCGCGCGTGACGGAACGATCACCACGATCGAGGGCTCCGCCGAAATGACGGACATAGAGAAATGGCTGACACAACAAAACGCCGCAGGCAAATGAACGCGACGTACGCGCAGGGCATCGACAGACCGTTGCGTGGATGATACGAGGCAGATGGGTACGGGGAAAAACATGCGACGGCGGCTGGAAATCTTCATTCCAATCGTACTGCTCTCGATCATGGTGCAGTTGATGGCGCCGATCGGGGCATTTCGCGCGTTTGCGTATGCCGTCTCTGACCCGCTCCATATGGCGGCGATCTGCTCCGGGATGGTGTCCTCGCAGGACGGTTCGCAGACGAATCCTGCCAATCCGCAGCACGGCGCCAATTGCTGCGCGTTCTGCGGCGTCGGTCATGGCGGCGGCGTCGCGGTCGACCCGCCTCCGCCGATTTTTGTCGTCCTTCAGCGCCAATACCAGCTCATCACATGGCTGGAAGCTACCGATCATTTGCCGCCGGCCCGTGTCGGCTCGCACGCCCAGGCGCGAGCGCCCCCCGCCATCTCCTGACGACCCGAACATCCCAATGAATCGGTGCGGCGACCGCCGTGCCGGTTGGTTCAGTCATTCAAGCCAGCCACGGAGCTGGCGTCAGGAATATTTCATGTCTCGTATCTCGCCACCCCCTGGGGCGGTGCGCAGCGCGCTGCTGGCATCGGCTGCCTTTTTCGTGTCTTCATTCGACGCTGGGGCCCAGACCGAGCGATCAACCCTTCCGCCTGTGACGGTTACGGCCCCTGAGCAGAAGCGCGCCGCCAGCGTCCGTCCGCCACGCAATGCAACCCAGTCCGCGCGTACCACCCGGCAGGCGCGCAATCCCGACAGCCCGACGCAGGTCCCCAGCGATCAGGGACAGGGTGTTCGCGGCGCGCTGGCGGTGCTCAGCGCCCAGCAGGCGCTGAGCGAGATCAACAACACGCCGGGTGGCGTCGCGATCGTGCCGGCCGGAGCCTACCGGAATTCGACGGTCGCCAATACGATCAAGGACATCCTGGATTACGTGCCCGGCGTCTTTGCCCAGCCAAAATGGGGCGATGACACAAGGCTTTCGATCCGGGGTTCCGGCCTGTCGCGGAACTTCCACCTGCGCGGCGTGCAGCTCTACATGGACGGCATTCCGATGAACACCGCCGACGGCTACGGCGACTTTCAAGAGATCGATCCCACCGCTTATAAATACGTCGAAGTCTGGAAGGGGGCCAATGCGCTTCAGTTCGGCGCCAACTCGCTCGGTGGTGCCATCAATTTCGTAATGCCGACCGGCCGCGATCCGTGGCCGTGGCCGAACGGGGTGTCGGCTGATGCCGGCGCATTCGGGTTCAAGCGGTTGCAAGCCAATGTCGGCGGCGCCAACGGCCCTTGGGACGGTTTTGTCACCGCCTCGACTCAAGCTGCAGACGGCTTCCGTGACCACAGTTTCGGCAGCGCCACCCGCGTCAGCGGCAATGTCGGCTATCAATTCTCGCCGGATGCCGAGACGCGTTTCTATTTCAACGCCAACGAAGTTCGCCAGCGCATCCCCGGCAGCGTCACCAAGCAGTCGGCCTTGACCAATCCTGAAGCCGCCGCGCCCGGTAACGTCGTCGGTGATTGGCAACGCAATATCAATACAGTGCGGCTCGCCAACAAGACCACGATCCGGTTTGAAGACACCAAGGTCGAATTCGGGGCGTTTGGCGTCGACCGCCATTTGATGCATCCGATCTTCCAGTGGCTCGATTACAGTTACAAGGATTATGGCGGCTTCGCGAAGGTCACCGACGACCGCTTCATCGGCGGCTTCCGCAACCGCCTCGTCGCCGGCGTCAACATCCTGAATGGGAGCATCGACAACCAGCAGTTTACCAACATCGGCGGCCAGAAGGGCCCGCTGCAGTCGTCTTCGATTGATCGCTCGAAAAACACCTCCTTGTATATCGAGGACAGCTTCTACTTCCTGCCGAACGTGGCGGCGATTGCGGGGACGCAATTTCTCTACGCCACCCGCAACCGGCAGGATCGCTTTCTCAGCAATGGCGACCAGTCGGGATCGACCGAATTCAACCTGTGGTCACCGAAGGCCGGCCTGCTCTGGAATATCGATCCGACCTGGCAGGCTTACGCGAATATCTCGCGTAGCGCCGAGGTGCCGAGCTTTGGTGAAAGCTCGAACGGGCCGGGGATACCGTTCATTCCCTTCACCAGCATCCGGCCGCAGACCGCGACCACCTATGAGATCGGAACGCGAATGAAGCGGCCCGATTACGCCTGGGAACTCACGGCCTATCGAGCGGACATCCGAAACGAGCTGCAATGTCTCTACAGTGCGTTCGGCAATTGCAACGTCACCAACGCCGACCGCACCGTTCACCAGGGCATCGAGGCAGGCGCGGGCGCGGCCATCTTCCGCGGCATCTTCGACAACGGCCCGGCGCCCGACAAGATCTGGCTGAACCTGGCCTACACGTTCAACGACTTCCGCTTCGACAACGATCCGACGTTTGGCAACAACCTGTTGGCCGGAGCGCCGCGTCATTACCTTCGGGCCGAACTGCTCTACAAGCATCCGACCGGATTCTATGCCGGTCCCAACGTCGAATGGGTGCCTGAGTCCTACTATGTCGACAGCGCCAACACGCAGAGAACCTCAGCCTATGCGCTGTTGGGGCTGAAAGCCGGCTTCGACAATGGCGGCCCAGTTTCGGCCTATATCGAGGGACGCAATCTCCTGAACAAGGCCTACATCGCCAGCGCCAGCATCATCAATCAGGCAACGCCGACGTCGCCTTTGTTCGAGCCGGGGACAGGAAGGGCCATCTTTGCCGGCATCAAGTATAGGTGGTAGACCACCGCCCGAAGCACCCAATTGAAACCGAAGGCCGGATCATGAAGAACCTTACATTGATGCTCGCTGGTGTCGCCGCGCTGACGGTTGCGGCTGCAGCATCCGCGGGCGCCCAGGAAACAAAGGCTGGGGACCTCGTCATTACGCAGCCCTGGAGCCGTGCGACACCGACCGGCGCCAAGGTTGCGGGTGGCTATCTCACGATCGAGAATAAGGGTTCAGCGCCCGACCGGCTCGTTGGCGGGGCGGGCGATGTCGCCGGCAGGCTCGAGATTCACGAGATGGCCATGAACAATGGCGTGATGACGATGCGCCCGCTCGACAAGGGACTGACGATCGAGCCGGGCAAGACCGTCAAACTGGCGCCGGGCGGCTATCATCTGATGCTGATGGACCTGAAGAACCCGCTCAAGCAGGGTGAAAAGGTGCCGCTGACGCTCGAATTCGAGAAAGCCGGCAAAGTCACGCTGTCGCTCGACGTGCAGGGCGTCGGCGCGCAGGCGCCTATGGATCATTCCGGCGGTCACATGAAGAAGTAGGCCGCAGGCAATCTGCCGCGCCCCCGGTTGCGCTCGCCGGTGCCGGCGGCGGTTGCGTTCGCTGTGAAACATCCACGGCTAACAGGCCGGTCCCTGGTCTTCTTCGGTTGAACGAGGACGACCCCGCCTATAAATTGAGGCATCTGTTCAGGCTTGGCGGAGTTTTTCACAAGATCCTTTGCCTTGCTGTCCGAAGTTATTGTTTTTACTTATATTAGGTCGTTTCAGCCGCCTGGTCGTTGCGGTTCACGTATCGCATCAGCACCAGCAGCAGAGGTCGAAATGCTGTACCGGTTCGCCGAGTTCGAGGTCGACGTCAGCCAGCAGGAGCTGCGCCGGCTCGGCTTGGCCGTTCACATTGAGCCGCAAGTCTTCGATCTCATCGTTCACCTGGTACGCAACCGTGATCGGATCGTCAGCAAGGACGAGCTGATCGAGACGATCTGGAACGGCCGGATCATCTCCGAGGCCGCGCTCTCAAGCCGCATCAACGGCGCCCGGCGTGCGCTGGGAGACACCGGCGCCGACCAAACGCTCATTCGCACGTTGCACAAGCGCGGCTTCCGTTTCGTCGGCGATGTGCAGACGGTCGACGCGCCGGAAGCGGATGCGAAGGCGGTCCGGCTTGTGCCTGACAGCAGCCCTGCATCGGTCGATGCGGCCGGCGGTCCGGTTTCTCTCGAAGTGTCACGGCTCGATGACGTCGTCTCGGAATCCGTGAAGGCCGAGGCCATCGCAAGATCGTCCATCGCGGTGTTGCCGTTCGGGAATATGTCTGACGATCCGGAGAACGACTATTTCAGCTACGGCCTGACCGAAGACATCATTCGTCTGCTCGCGCGCAACCGGTGGCTCTCGGTCATCTCGCGGCACTCGACCATCGCGTTCCAGGGACGAACCGTGGATGCCCGCGAAGTCGGCGAGCTGCTTGGCGTGACGTACGTGATGGTCGGCAGCGTTCGCAAGAGCAGGGACACGGTGCGGATCACGGCGGAGCTCGTTCGCGCTGCCGACGGCAAGCAACTGTGGTCCGACAAATACGACCTGCAGCTCGAATATATCTTCGATATCCAGGAAGAAATGGCGCGCCAGATCGCGGCGACGATCGAACCCGAGCTGTCGAAGGTCGAGCAGCAGCTCGCCGCCCGCAAGGCGCCGGAAAGCCTGGACGCCTGGGATTGCTACCAGCGGGGCTTATGGAATCTATGGCGGTTTACGACGCCGGGGTTCGACTCGGCCGAAACCTATTTCCAGCGCGCGATCGATGCCGATCCGAATTTTGCGCGCGGCCATGGTGCGCTCAGCTACGTCAACCTGCAGCGCGCGTTCATCGATGAGCCAAAGGATCGCGCGGCGCGGCTGGAAACGGCGTTGCGCCAGGGGCGTCACGCCGTGTCGCTCGACGAGCTCGATTGCTTTTGCCACTGCGCGCTCGGGCGCGCGCTGTGCCTGACCCATCAAAACGACGAAGCGCTCGCCACGCTCGACGTGTCGCTCGAGCTCAATCCAAGCTTTGCGCAGGCCTACTTCGCGCAAGGGTTCAACATGCTCTGGTACGGGCGCGAGATCGAAGCGGAAACGCTGCTCGATCGCGCGACCATGCTCAGTCCGCGCGACAGCCATATTTCAAGCTTTCACCATGTCCGCTCCTGGACGCATTTTTCCCTCGGCGAGTACGAAATTGCGGTCGAGTTCGCCCGGCGGGCCACCCGGCAGCCCACGGTCACCTATCAGGCCTTTGCGACGCTTGCGGCTTCACTGGGCCACCTTGGCGACCGCACGCAGGCCGAAATCGCGGCGACCGAACTGCGGCAACGCAAGCCGAACTACAGCACCGGCACGGCGCGGCAGGAGTTCTTCTTCTGCAACGATGCGGGCTTTATCGACCGATTCGTCGAAGGCCTGCGCGTCGCCGGTATCTCCGACGCGTGATCGGACGTCGAAACCGGGACTGCCCCCCGATCGGTCATTCGCCTTGACCTATCGCGGCGTGCAGAGGCCGCCCGACAAGAAATCAAGAGTATCTGGAGGTTCTCTGAATACAGGCTTCAAGCCGGAAAAGCCGGCCTGAGCCATATTGCACCGTATGAACCGGCGAGATTTCATCACTTTTATGGGCGCTGCGATGGCCTGTCCTGCCGCCGCTTTCGCGCAGGATGCGGCGCGGGTTTACCGCATTTACTGGCTCTCGACCCAGGCCCAGCCCGACCCGTTCCTGGAGGGTTTCCGCGAGGGACTGCGTGCGCGGGGCTACGTCGAGGGCAGGAACGTCGTCCTCGAATTGCATTATGCGATCGGCAATCCGCAGGCGCTGCGCGAGGTGGCGACTGAACTCCGGCGCGGAAAGGTCGACCTTGCCGTATCGAGCGGACCGGCGACGCGTGCGATGACCACGGTCGCGGAAGTGCCGGTGCTGTTTGCGCTGAGTGGCGATCCCGTGGAATTGGGCCTCGTCAAGAGTCTCGGGCAGCCCGGCGGCAACTTCACCGGATCGACCTTCCTGTCGCTCGAACTGGCGGGCAAGCGGGTTGAACTGCTCAAGGAGGCATTTCCGAATCTGCGCAAGCTCGCGGTGCTGTCGAACGCCAATCATCCTGGCGAGCAATCGGAGTGGCGTGCGACCAAGGAAGCTGCCGAGAAGCTCGGTATTGCGCCGCTGTATGTTCCCTTCGCCGGTGGCAACGAACTGGACGGCGCACTCACCCTGGTAGGAGACGCGCATGCGGATGCGCTGCTCGTGTTCCCGGATGTGCTGACGATGGTGCACCGGAAAAAAATCACCGACTTCGCCATCGCGCACCGGCTGCCGTCGATGTTCGGCTGGAGCGAATACTGCGACGCGGGCGGTCTGTTGAGCTATGGCGCGAACCAGCGGGCAACCTATTTCTGGCTCGCGACCTATGCCGACCGGATCCTGCGTGGTGAAAAGCCCGCCGGTCTTCCGGTGTTTCAGCCCACGAAATTCGAGCTGATCGTGAACCTCCGGACGGCCGAGCAGCTCGGTCTCGATCTCGACAAATCCTCCATCCTGTTTCGTGCCAATCGGGTGATCGAATGAGACCGGCACGCCTGATCCTGGTTCGGAACCACTGCTATCGGACATCGCTGCCGTGACCCGTCCGCGCCGCTCTTTGTTCCTGAAGTACTTCGTCACACTGTTTGTCGCAGTGGTGGCGCCGCTGTTGCTTGGTTCTGCAATCGAGGCCTGGTTCTCCTTTCGCGACAACCGTATCGATCTCAATGAACGGCTTCAGGTCGAGGCCCGCTCGGCAGCGGACCGGATCCAGGCCTTCACCGACGGCATCCGCGACCAGCTCGGCTGGGTGGTGCAGTTTCCCTGGACCCAGGGCGAGGACGACCGGCACCGGATCGACGGGTTGCGGCTGCTGCAGCAGGTGCCGGCGATTGTTTCGCTGTCGCTGGTCGATCCGAACGGCACCGAACGCGTCTTCGTGTCCCGCGTCAGCATGAACCGGACCGGGCGGGGCGCCGATATGTCGGCAGATCCCGCGGTCCTTGGCGCGCGCGCCAACAAGGTCTGGTACGGCCCGGTGCACTATCAGCGCGATTCAGAGCCCTACATGCGGATCGCGGTTGCGGGAAACCGTGCGGCCGCCGGCATCGTCGTTGCCGACATCAATCTGAAGCTGATCTGGGACATCATCGCGAGGATCAAGATCGGCGACACCGGTCACGCCCTCGTCGTCGACGATTCCGGCCGTCTGATCGCCCACCCGGACATCAGCCTGGTCCTGCGCAGCGGTGCCGGGGCCGTGGACTTGAACCGGCTCAAATCCGTCGTCAACGCGGCCGAAGGATCGGCGGTCTCCACGACCGGCGAGGACGGCAAGCCTGTCGTGGCGCTCTCGGTCCGCGCCGCCAATGTCGGCTGGACCGTCATCGCCGAGCAGCCGGTCGAGGAGGCATTCGAATCCATCCGCGCCGCGCTGTGGCGCTCGCTGATGCTGATCGCCATCGGCATCGTCTTTGCGTCGGGTCTGGCCTATTGGCGCGCATGCCGGATGTGGGGACCGATCAGGCAGCTCGAGGCCGGCGTGGAACGGATCGGCATGGGACAACTCGACCATCGCATCACGATCCAGAGCCATGACGAACTGGAGCAACTGGCGATCCGCTTCAACCAGATGGCAGAAGAGCTGGCGGTTTCGCAGCAGAAGTCGCAGCGCATCAATCGCCTGAAGCAATTCCTTGCCCCACAGGTGGCTGAACTGGTGGAACATTCCGATCCGCGGCTGCTCGACGGTCAGCGGCGGGAGGTGGTCGCGATCTTCGGCGACCTGCGCGGCTTCACGGCGTTTACCGCCCGTGCCGAGCCCGACGCCATCATGGCCGTGCTGCGGGAATATTACGAGGCGATCGGCGCCGTCACGGCCCGCCACGAGGGAACCTTGATCCGATTCGATGGTGACGGCGTGATGGTCCTCATCAACGCGCCGGTCACATGCGACAAGCCGGCGCACCGCGGTATCAGGCTTGCAATCGACATGCAGGCTGCGGTGCAATCCCTTGCCAGCACCTGGTACGCCGATGGCTGTGCGCTGGGTTTCGGCGTCGGAATCGCGATGGGGCCGGCAACCGTCGGCACCCTCGGCTATCAGGGGCGCCTCGACTACACGGCGATCGGGAACGTCATCAACCTGGCGTCACGGCTTTGCAGTTTGGCCGACGATGGCCAGATACTGGTGGATCCCGTCGTCACCGAGCATGTGCAGGACAGCATCGCGCTTGCCTCGGTCGGCGAGCAGCCGATCAAGGGCTACGACCGCGATCTCGAGGTCTTTGCTGTCGTCCGCAGGTATGCGACGACCCGGCGTCTCGGTCATCCCTTTGTTCCTGGCCACGCGCGTTCCGCGGCGGCGGAGCGCGACCGAACCGAGTTGCAGCTTGCGGAAACGGACGCCGACTGAACTCGATACCGGCCCGCCAGCAGCCGCGTTATGCCAGGAGAGCTAAGGCAAGCCCATCGGCTCGAGCAGGTGGTCCCACTGTGCCGAAAGTTCCTTGATTTGCGCGAATTGCAGGATCCCCGGGTCGCCTTCGCGGACGATTTTCGCCCGCTTGCGCTCCTTTGGCAGCATCATCATCGCTCTTGTTACTGCTGAGCGCAGCTTCATCGTACCGTGACCGCTCAGGGTCACGAGTTCTTCCGGATCCAAGGCCATATTGCCCACGCCAACGCTACGGCCGGCCCGCAAGCCGGCACACGCGCCCCCAGCGCTCAATTCCAGTAAGGCTGATCTTGGTTAAGAGAAGGTTTACGGCGTCGAAACGCCGACGGAGCAGCAGCCTCAGACGTTATTGGAGTTGAATGATCGGTCGGTAAAGAACGACGGAAAGATAGCCCGGTGGCCGTCCGCTATCGGAATACCCGCAACGAGAGGGCATTGGCCTTTCGCCGCTACCGTATGTTAGTCTCTCCAAGAGACGGCGTATCGGCGGCCGAGCCGCCGGGCATGAATTTCAGTGCGATATCGGGCTGGAGTGAATTGCATGCATCAAGCCGATATCCTCGACGAGGTCCGCGAGCGGATTGAGCCCCGCCGTCATGGCGTCGCAGTGTTCAATTCCCTCCGTCCGCTCCAAACCGGGGCCTGCTTGCGGCGGCATGATCAGTGAGGTCATGTCCGAATTTGGCTGTCGGCTAAACCGGCGAGCGGGGAACATGATATGGTTGAAGCAACCATGGGCAACGCAAGGTTCTTTCGCCGCAGCGGGCCATATCCACTTGCATTGGTCACAAACACCGCAGGGGGAATTGCGGATGACCTCGAACTACTCCTCGAAGGTGTTGCCCCTCTGCAAACGGCTGGCCCGAATGAAGTGAGTTTTCTGGACAACCAGCGTTACGCCTCTGCATTGGATCAGACGCTGGCGGGCGCTGTGATCGTGCATCCTGATATGGCAGCACGAGTGCCAACGGGCACGGTGGCTATCCAAACAACTGAACCATACGCTGCTTGGGCACGTGTCGCTGCACTGTTCTATCCCGTGCCGTCGGTTTCTCCAGGTATTCACCCGTCCGCAATTGTTGCGGAGGGGGCGCACGTAGATCCGTCGGCGGAAGTCGGGCCGCTGTCTGTGATTGAGACCGGGGCAGAGATAGGACCCGGATGCCGGATAGGACCCTGTGCGGTTATCGGAAGCGGCGTGATTGTCGGTCGAGACTGCCGAATTGGCACACATGTGAGCTTGAGCTACGCGCTGCTGGGAGCACGCGTCTACGTCTATCCCGGTGCCCGGATCGGACAGGAAGGGTTTGGATTCGCCTCCATCAAGGATGGATTTCTCTCTGTCCCCCAGCTTGGGCGGGTTCTTCTTGGAGACGACGTCGAAGTTGGCGCCAATACCACGATTGATCGAGGATCATCGCGAGATACGGTGATTGGCGCGGGCTCGCGTCTCGATAACCTCGTGCAGATTGGCCACAATGTCGTCCTCGGCCGGTGTTGCGTCATCGTCGCACAGGTTGGTATTTCGGGCTCAACCGTTCTTGAGGATTTCGTCCGGGTCGGGGGGCAGGCGGCCATGGCCGGGCATCTTCGGATTGGAGAAGGTGCGGCAGTCGGGGCGCAGGCTGGCGTCATTTCGGATATCGCTCCAGGCACGACAGTGCTCGGAAGCCCTGCACAGCCAATAAAGGACTTCTTCCGACAGATTGCCACGCTCAAGAAGATGGCAAAGGGAGGATAGCGCTGCTCCTCGTCAGGTGGGCTCGGGGCAAAACGCGCTTCCTGAATGGGTGGCAACACGGCCGATCAACGGCCTCATCTTCATTTCTTTTTCGTCTTGGGCTTGGATTTCGCGGGCGGCGGGGCCGCGGCCTCTCGTGCGAGCCGCTCGGCTTTCAGGCGCTCGCGGTTCTTCGAGAATGCTGCCTGGGCGATCTCGTGCTCGCTCATTGCCGTTGCGGCATCTACCTGGCGAAACGCCTTTCGCGCTTCCCGCTCGGCCCTTGTGATCTGCTTGGGTGGTTCAATTTCGCCCGGTGCCTTCGTCATTTTTTTGCCTTTGGCCGATCAACGCGTGCCTCTCTGAATTCTTCGGGTCCCTTCAGCAGTCGGCTTTTGCGGCTGGCCCGATCGTCAGCGCTCGCAGCGCCGTCTGCCAAATTGTCGATTACCTTGGCAGCCAATTCCTTGGCTCGCTTTGCGTTTAACTGCGTTGGTTTTGCTCGTACCGTCAGCCCCAGTTCCAATAGCCGGCGGATAGCAGCGGACCGGCTAGCGTCATTCGCAATTGCCCAGGCTTGTACCTCGGCCATCAACGCTGCTGGCATCCGCGTTGTCGCGGACAGTTCCCGCCCGGCAGGGGTTTTAACGGCGCGCGCCGTTCGATGAACCGTTCTCATTTGAACATCACGCGCGGGGCCGGGAATAGTTCCGTCGACCCCCTTGATAGGGCGTTTAATCCATCCATATACCATCCATGCAGATGGTAAACGGATGGAGACGACCATGATCGGCAATGTACGCGAACTCCGACCAAAGCCCTCAGATTCCGAAAAAATCACGATCAATCTTGGCTATGTCGACCTAGGCCACGTCGATCTGATGGTTCAGGAAGGGTTCTACTCGAACCGTACCGATTTCATCCGAACGGCGATCCGGAACCAGCTCGAACGCCACGCCGACGTCGTAAAGCAGTCGACGGCCCGAAAGAGCCTGGACCTCGGACTGCGCAACTACAGCCGCGAGGATCTCGAAGCGGTGCAGCGAGCTGGTGAGATGCTGCACATCAATGTTCTGGGGCTTGCCAGCATCGCCCAGGACGTCACGCCCGAGCTCGCTCGCGCCACGATCGCTTCGGTCTCCGTGCTGGGGGCATTGCATGCCAGTCCGGCGGTCAAGGCCGCTCTCGCCGACAGGACGAGGTGACGTGATGCTGAACCAGGACATCATTCGGGAGGCGACGCGCCTCACGCGCGCCGGCCAACTCGTCGAGGCCACCGCGCTCCTTCAGCGCATGCTTCGCGGTGAGAATGCGCCAGACGCGCCATCGCGCGCCGGCGGTCGCATCGCGCTTCGCGAACCGCTCATCATTGATGCGGAGGCCAATGCGGTTGAGGCGACGGATAGTCATCCGCAATCAAGGCCGGCCATCTCCGCACAACCGCGCACGCTCCGCGCATCACTGGATCGCAAGGAGAGACGCTCCGGTATCGGGCTGCGAGGTGTGAAGCGCAGCCCGCTGTCCACACCGGACATCGTGCCAGAGGGCGCCCGGTTCATCGAAGGCACTTACAGCAGTGCGGCGGGAAGCCGTGCCTACAGGCTTTTCATCCCGAGCCGCTATCAGGAGCGACCGCTCCCTTTGATAGTCATGCTTCACGGTTGTACCCAGTCGCCGGATGATTTCGCCGCCGGTACGCGGATGAACTTTATCGCCGAAGAGCAAAATTGCTTCGTGGTCTATCCTGCTCAACCGAGCCACGCCAACCATGCGAAATGCTGGAACTGGTTTCGCAGCGCCGACCAGCAGCGAGGCAGAGGTGAACCTTCGCTGATAGCGGGCATCACGCGCCAAATCATGGATGACTATTCGATTGATCGAACCCGCGTCTACGTTGGCGGGTTGTCGGCCGGAGCGGCCGCCGCCGCGATCATGGGAGCAACCTACGACGATCTGTACGCGGCAATCGGCATCCATTCCGGTCTCGCGTGCGGGGTTGCCACGGATCTTCCCTCTGCGCTTGTCGCGATGCGACAAGGCGGGTCCGGCCCCAAGGCAATTTCAGGTGACCGGCCATCTGTCCCGACCATTGTCTTTCACGGAGATCGTGACACGACCGTGCATCCAAACAACGGTGGTCAGATTCTCGACCAGTCCGTGAGCACAATGCGCACACAAAAGCAGGTGCATCGCGGGCAGGTACCCGGTGGGCATTCCTATACCCGGACGATTCTGAGTGACGCGACTGGACGCGGAATGTTGGAGCACTGGAATATCCACGGCGCCGGACACGCATGGTCGGGAGGCAGCCCTGCGGGTTCCTACACCGATCCGCGAGGACCGGACGCAACACGGGAAATGCTTCGTTTTTTCCTCGAGCATTCGCTGTCAGAGGAGTAAGGCTGGCGTTAGTCTCTGGGTGATCCAGAGCAGGCAGCCTTGCAGTGTTTCGGTATGCTCACAATCCAGATGGACCGGAGAAAGACATCCCATGAAGGTCGCTGCCGTCAAAGCCCCTGGCGGGCTCGACAAGCTCGTCATCGAAAGCCGTACCGAGCCCGTCGCGGGTCCCGGGCAAATCCTGGTGAGGGTGTTTGCCAGTTCACTGAATTTCCACGACCTCGCCGTCGTCTCCGGGCGGATCAAGACGGATGACGGACGCATTCCGATGTCCGACGGCGCCGGCGAAGTGGTGGAGGTCGGGGAGGGCGTCAGCACGTTCCGGAAGGGAGATCATGTGCTCTCCACCTTCTTCCCGAACTGGATCTCGGGCGGCCCGACGCGGGAACGGCTGATGGGTGTGCCGGGAGACGGCGCGGACGGATTTGCGGCGGAATATGTCGCGATGCCTGCCGGGATGTTCACCCGTATGCCCAAAGGGTGGAGCTTCGAGCAGGCGGCGACGTTGCCCTGCGCTGCGCTCACCGCGTGGCGCGCGCTGATGGTCGAGGCGCGGATCAAGCCGGGAGACGTCGTGCTGACGCAGGGCACGGGCGGCGTGTCGATCTTTGCCGTTCAATTCGCCAAGGCCGCAGGTGCTACCGTGATCGCCACTTCGTCGTCGGATGAAAAGCTGGAGCGTTTGAAGGCGCTCGGCGCCGATCACCTGATCAACTACAAGAACGATCCGAAATGGGGGCGATCCGCGGCAGCCTTGACCGGCGGGCAGGGCGTTGACGCCGTCGTCGAGATCGGCGGGCCGGGCACGCTGGCACAATCGATTCATGCCTGCCGGATCGGCGGACATATCTCCCTGATCGGTGTGTTGACCGGGATTGCCGGAGAAATCCCGACGGCGCTGGCGATGTCCAAGAACGTGGCGATCAAGGGCATCACCGTCGGCTCACGCCAGGAACAGCAGGAGATGCTTGCCGCGATCGATGCCAACGGCATCGTGCCCGTCATCGATATGACATTTCCGCTGGACGAGATCGCGCCCGCGTTCAAACATCAAATCTCGCAGCGGCATTTCGGAAAGATCTGCTTGGCGATTTGACAGCAGGATAGCTTCACCCGGCGAAACTCCCTGCGAAATGGCCCGAAAACCGCGTTTCCGGCGGCTTTTTCGCCTCTCCCGGCCTTGTATTTTCGTACCCGATCCGGCTTCACTGCACCCCTTCTGGTGTTCCACTGATTCCCCGAGTTGATCCATGCGGTTGTCGCGGTTTTTTCTACCCATTCTGAAAGAGAATCCGAAAGAGGCGGAGATCGTCTCGCACCGGCTGATGCTGCGCGCGGGCATGATGCGGCAGGAAGCCGCCGGCATTTACGCCTGGCTGCCGCTGGGATTCCGGGTCTTGAAGAAGATCGAGCAGATCGTCCGCGAGGAACAGGACCGCGCCGGCGCGCTGGAACTCTTGATGCCGACGCTGCAGTTGGCCGACCTCTGGCGCGAAAGCGGGCGCTATGACGCCTACGGTCCGGAGATGCTGCGCATCAGCGACCGCCACAAGCGCGAACTGCTGTATGGGCCGACCAACGAGGAAATGATCACCGAGATTTTCCGCGCCCACGTCAAATCCTACAGAAGCCTGCCGCTCAATTTGTACCACATCCAGTGGAAGTTCCGCGACGAGCAGCGACCGCGCTTCGGCGTGATGCGCGGCCGCGAATTCCTGATGAAGGACGCCTACTCCTTCGACATCGACGAGGCGGCCGCGCGCCGCGCCTATAACCGGATGTTCGTGGCATATCTGCGCACCTTCGCGCGGATGGGCTTGAAGGCGATCCCGATGCGCGCCGAGACCGGCCCGATCGGCGGCGATCTCAGCCACGAATTCATCGTGCTGGCGGAAACCGGCGAGTCCGGCGTCTTTTGCGACAGCGACGTGCTCAATCTCCCGATCCCTGGCGACGACGTCGACTATGACGGCGATCTCACTGATGTCATCAAGCAATGGACCTCGGTCTATGCGGCGACCGAAGACGTGCATGACGCCGCGCGCTTCGAGCGCGAGGTGCCCGCTGAGAGGAAGCTGAACACGCGCGGCATCGAGGTCGGGCAGATCTTCTATTTCGGCACCAAGTATTCCGATGCGATGAAGGCGCTGGTCGCCGGCCCCGATGGCGTCGACGTGCCGATCCATGGCGGTTCCTACGGCGTCGGCGTGTCGCGGCTGGTCGGCGCCATCATCGAGGCCTGCCATGACGATGCCGGCATCAAATGGCCCGAGGCCGTGGCGCCATTCACGGCCGTGATCCTGAACCTGAAGCAGGGAGATGCGGCCGTCGATGGCGCCTGCGAGAAACTTTATCGTGAACTGCAGGCGAAGGGTGTCGATGTGCTCTATGACGACACCGATCAGCGCGCCGGCGCGAAATTCGCGGCCGCCGACCTGATCGGCATTCCCTGGCAGATTCTGGTTGGTCCGAAGGGACTCGCCGAGGGCAAGCTCGAGATCAAGCGGCGCAGCGACGGCTCGCGCGAGAATCTCAGCCCGGCGGAAGTGGTGGCACGAATAGCGGGATAAGGCTATCCAAGGAGCGATAAGGTTGGCCACTGCGGCCACATTTGGCCCGAATCATGGGATTATCGAAAGATGGATGAAACCATGAGCGAGAAAGTTCGAACCAGGCCCTTTGCGCCCTTCGAATGGCTGTTGTCCGGACGATACCTGCGGGCGCGTCGCAAGGAAGGTTTCATTTCCGTCATTGCCGGTTTCTCGTTCCTCGGCATCATGCTCGGCGTCGCCACGCTGATCATCGTGATGGCGGTCATGAACGGCTTTCGCAAGGAACTGCTGGACAAGATCCTCGGCCTCAATGGGCACGTGCTGATTCAGCCGCTGGAATCGCCGTTGACCGACTGGAAGGATGTCGCCGAGCGCGTCAGCCAGTTGCAGGGCATCCGGCTGGCGGCGCCTGTCGTGGATGGCCAGGCGCTGGCATCTTCGGCCTTCAACGCCGCCGGCGTCCTGGTGCGCGGCATGCGCGCCGCCGATCTGAACAACCTCACCTCGATCGCCAAAAATATCAAGCAAGGCACGCTGGAAGGCTTTGACGAGGGGCAGGGCGTTGCCATCGGTCGCCGCCTTGCCGATCAATTGTCGCTGCATGCCGGCGACAGCATCACGCTGGTCGCACCCAAGGGCGCCGTGACCCCGATGGGAACGACGCCACGGATCAAGCCGTACAAGGTCGCGGCCGTGTTCGAGATCGGCATGTCGGAATATGACGCCAGCTTCGTGTTCATGCCGTTGCCGGAAGCGCAGGCCTATTTCAACCGCAAGGATGACGTGACCGCGATCGAGATATTCACGTCCAATCCAGATCGAATCGATGCTTTCCGCAAAACCATCACCGAGGCGGCCGGACGACCGGTGTTTCTGGTCGACTGGCGGCAGCGCAACTCGACGTTCTTCAACGCACTTCAGGTCGAGCGCAATGTCATGTTTCTGATCCTGACCATGATCGTGCTGGTCGCGGCGCTCAACATCGTCTCCGGCCTCATCATGCTGGTCAAGGACAAGGGCCAGGACATCGCGATCCTGCGCACCATGGGGGCCTCGCAGGGCTCGATCATGCGCATCTTCCTGATCACGGGGGCTGCGATCGGCGTCGTCGGCACGCTCACCGGATTCTTCGTCGGCATGCTGATCTGCCTCAACATCGAATCGATCCGGCAATTCCTGTCGTGGATGACCAACACCGAACTGTTTTCGCCGGAGCTGTATTTTCTCTCGCGGCTTCCGGCGGAGATCGACTTCGGTGAAACCACGGCGGTGGTCATCATGGCACTGACCTTGTCGTTCCTGGCGACGCTCTATCCGTCCTGGCGCGCGGCGCGGCTCGATCCCGTCGACGCGCTGCGGTACGAGTGAGGACGAGATGGCCGAGGGGGCGGAAGATGTACCGGTTGTTTATCTTCACGAGATAAAGCGCCAGTACAAGCAGGGTGAGGCGACGCTGACCATTCTCAACGGCGCCAAGCTCGCGTTGTGGGCCGGACAGTCGGTGGCACTGGTGGCGCCGTCGGGTTCGGGCAAATCGACGCTGCTGCATATCGCGGGGCTGCTCGAAAGCCCCGACGAGGGTGAGGTCTATGTCGCGGGCGCGCCGACATCGACACTATCCGACATCGAGCGCACCCAGATCCGGCGCTCCGACATCGGCTTCGTCTATCAGTCGCACCGGCTGCTGCCGGAGTTCACCGCGCTCGAAAACGTCATGATGCCGCAGATGATTCGCGGGCTGAAGCGCTCGGAGACCATCAAGCGCTCGACGGAAATTCTGGCCTATCTCGGACTCGCCGAGCGCATCACGCACCGGCCAGCCGAACTGTCCGGCGGCGAGCAGCAGCGCGTCGCCATCGCGCGCGCGGTGGCCAATGCTCCGCGGGTGCTGTTCGCGGACGAGCCGACCGGGAACCTAGATCCGCACACCGCCGATCACGTCTTCAAGGCGCTGATGCAACTCGTGAAGGCGACGCGGGTCGCAATGCTGATCGCTACCCACAACATGGAACTCGCCGGCCGGATGGATCGGCGGGTGTCGCTGGTCGACGGCAAGGTCGTCGAAATGGAGTAGCCGTGGCACTCAATAGACTCCGCGCCGCCCTATCGGCCGATCCTGGTACGCATTTGCAAAATACGGATTGACGACGCATTGCGCCGCACGGCCCGCGGCCGACGCGCTGCATTGAGGAATCGACGTAAAGCTGCACTCGTAATAGCTGACCGGGCCGTAGACACGCAGGCAGACTGGATATCCTCCGCCATAGGTCTGGGCCAGCGCCGGAACGGCAGCCGAAATTGATCCGATGGCGAAGATTGCCAGAGCCGTCATGCGCATCGCGATCTCCTTCGGGATCAGCGGCTGCGTCCAGCGTCAGTTGCGCCTTGCGCAGGCTGCCCCGCCGCCGACATTGGATTTTCCATTGCCGACGAGACAGCCGGGCGGCATCAGGGTCAAATCACGTTCGCGCGTTGAAACGTCCACGAGCGTTGCCGGAGGAAGCCGCGTTCAATACCTGCCGTAGCCGGGAGCTGGCGGCAGCGCGCGCCCGGGCAGCGGACGGTATCCGGCCGCCGGCGACTCGATCTCGCCGACAAAGAAGGGGTTGGCGATGCAGGTCAGAAACCGCCCTGAGGCGGTCGCCCGGCACTGCTCATAGCTGGTGAAAGTGCAGTTGCTGAGACCCGGATACTCGTCACCCTGGATGCAGAACGGATATCGGGTGCCGACCGCTTCGGCCGGCGCTGCGGCCAAGGCCATCAATCCGCTCGCGGTCAGCGCCGCCAGAATCGCTCTACGCATTTCGAATCTCCTCGGGGCATCGCTGCCGCGCCATTCCATTTCACACACCTCAATCGGCAACCTCGACGGTCGCGTCAACCGATTCGCGGCCTCCGGGGCGGTACAAAGCGGAATATGATGGTTCCAAAATGGTGCCTTCATAAAGTTTCGCCGCTCGCGGCTCACGTAATATTTACTTACGCTTGCATACGGCGCGTTTCGCAAGCGCTGTGGCAGTGAGGTGACAGTAATTTGGACGAACAATGTTATGACCCTGACACGGCCTTGGGGGCTGTACCAACTAAACGGGAACACAAAGTATGAAGAAGGTTTTGCTTGTTACCGCCAGCCTGATCGCGCTCGGCGCGGCTGCGCCGGCAGTGGCTGCCGATCTCGCTGCACGTCCTTACACCAAGGCGCCGCCGATGGTCGCCGCAGTGTACGACTGGAGCGGTTTCTACATCGGCGCCAACGGCGGTTGGGGTTCGAGCCGCAATTGCTGGGACTTCCAGCCGGTGCTCGGCGGTAACGTCAGCGAAGGTTGCCACGATGGCACGGGCGGAACGGTCGGTGGTCAGATCGGCTATCGCTGGCAGGCTGGTACCTGGGTGTTCGGTCTTGAAGCTCAGGGCAACTGGGCCGACTTCCAGGGCAGCAACGTGAGCACCGCCTTCCCGTTGTTGCGCAACGAGTCGCGCGTCGATGCGTTCGGCCTCTTCACCGGCCAGATCGGCTACGCCGCCAACAACGTTCTGTTCTATGTCAAGGGCGGTGCGGCTGTGACCTCGAACGAGTACCGTTCGTTCGTTGTCGGCACCAACGCGCTCGCCGCCATCACCGGTGACGACACCCGTTGGGGCGCCAGCGTCGGCGTCGGCCTCGAATACGCCTTCGCTCCGAATTGGTCGTTCGGCGTCGAATACAACCACCTGTTCATGCAGGACCGGACCTACGCCTTCACCGCGCCGGGTGGCGGCTTGCTGTTCAACGAGCGCATCAGCCAGGATGTCGATCTGGTCACCGCCCGCGTGAACTACAAGTTCGGTGGCCCGGCGGTCGGGCGTTACTGATCTTCGCGCAGCCTGCGACGAGCCAATATCGAAGCCCCGGGCACGCCCGGGGCTTCTTTCGTTAGGACGCCGATTAACCATCAGGGAAAACCCGCAGCACCCCAGCATTCGGCGACGCTTGACTCTGAGAACGAAAAAGGAACAATGTTCCCCATATGTTCTTGTTCAGAGGAGTGGCACATGTTGAGGACGTTTGTGGAAGAAGCCGCGGCGCTGGCATCGATCACGCTGTTTGTAGGGATGATCGCGGTCTGGGCGCAATTGATTCCCCAACTCTGACATCAGCTCCGAGGTCTGGCCGCGCCTGATCCGGCGGGCTGGGGAAAAGCCGGATGGCGGGCGTAAGGAGAGCCTTCCGCGTGGACTCCAGAAGGCCAAGGCATCACCATCGCGGTGGCGAGTCGGGGTGCGTCAGCAGCCGACGACCGCTCCCCACCACGATGCAAAGAGCCCGTTAAGCGATCATGTCCAGTGCCGGATTCGTCCATCTCCACGTTCATTCGGCCTATTCCCTGCTGAAGGGCTCGATCAAGATTGCCAAGCTTGGCGAACTGGCGAAAGCTGACCGTCAGCCCGCGCTGGCGCTCACCGATACCGACAACATGTTCGGGGCGCTGGAATTCTCCGACAAGATGGCGGGCTACGGCATCCAGCCGATCGTCGGGTGCGAACTCGCGATCGATTTCGGCGATCAGGACCCTAACGCGCGCAACGCGCTATCTGCGACGCCGTCGCGAATCGTGCTGCTGGCCGCGCGCGAACGCGGCTATCGCAGCCTGATGCGGCTGAACTCGCGCGCGTTTCTGGAAACCCCAGTCCACCAGGCGCCACATGTCAAGTTCGACTGGCTGAACGACGATGCCGAAGATCTGATCGCGCTGACCGGCGGCCCGGACGGGCCGATCGCGCTGGCGCTCGGTGCGGACCAGGCCGCGCTCGCGGCCACGCGCTGCGATCGCCTCGCAAGCCTGTTCGGCGACCGGCTCTACATCGAATTGCAGCGCCACGGCATCGAAAAGGAGCGCCGCACCGAGACCGGTCTGATCGATCTTGCCTATGAGAAGGGCCTGCCCTTGGTTGCGACCAACGAGCCTTATTTCGCGGGCAATGACGATTACGAAGCCCACGACGCGCTGTTGTGCATCGCCGGCGGCAAGCTGATCGCCGAGACCGACCGCGAGCAACTCACGCCGGATCACCGTTTCAAGACGCGCGCCGAGATGGCGGTTCTGTTCGCCGATATCCCGGAAGCGCTGGCCTCGACGATCGAGATCGCCGAGCGCTGCTCGTTCCGTCCAAAGACGCGAAAGCCTATCCTGCCGCGCTTCACGGTCGGCGCCGCCTCGGGCTCGGACGCGGTGAGCGAGGAGGCCGCGGAGCTGGAGCGCCAGGCCCAGGGAGGGCTTGCGCGGCGCCTGCAGGTGCATGGCCTGTCGCCCGGCACCACGGAAGAAGATTACGCAAAACGTCTCGCCTTCGAGATCAACGTCATCAACCGCATGAATTATGCGGGCTACTTCCTGATCGTCTCCGACTTCATCAAATGGGCCAAGGCCCATGACATTCCGGTCGGGCCGGGCCGCGGCTCCGGCGCGGGCTCGCTGGTCGCCTATGCGCTGACCATCACCGATCTCGATCCGATCCGGTTTGGCTTGCTGTTCGAACGCTTCCTCAATCCCGAGCGCGTCTCGATGCCGGACTTCGACATCGACTTCTGCCAGGACCGCCGCGGCGAAGTGATCGACTATGTGCAGCAGCGCTACGGCCGCGATCAGGTCGCGCAGATCATCACGTTCGGAACACTGCAGGCGCGGGGCGTGCTGCGCGACGTCGGCCGCGTCCTACAGATGCCATATGGGCAGGTCGATAAATTGACAAAACTGGTGCCGCAAAACCCGGCGGCGCCGGTGACGCTGGCGCAGGCGATCGAGAGTGAGCCAAAACTGCAGGCGTTTCGCGACGAGGACCCGGTGGTGGCGCGCGCCTTCGACATCGCCCAACGCCTCGAAGGCCTGACGCGGCACGCCTCGACCCACGCCGCCGGCATCGTGATCGGCGACCGGCCGTTGAGCGAACTGGTGCCGCTCTATCGCGATCCCAAGTCCGACATGCCGGTGACCCAGTTCAACATGAAATGGGTCGAGCCGGCGGGACTGGTGAAGTTCGACTTCCTCGGCCTGAAGACGCTGACGGTGCTCGACGTGGCGGTGAAGCTGCTCCGGCAGCGCAATATCCATGTCGATCTTCCGACGCTGCCGATCGACGATGCCCCCAGTTACCAGATGCTGGCGCGGGGCGACGTGGTCGGCGTGTTCCAGGTGGAAAGCCAGGGCATGCGGCGCGCGCTGATCGACATGCGCCCCGACCGTTTCGAGGACATCATCGCGCTGGTGGCGCTCTATCGCCCGGGTCCGATGGCGAACATCCCGACCTATTGCGCGCGCAAGCATGGCGACGAGGAGCCGGAATATCTGCATCCGGTGCTGGAGCCGATCCTGAAAGAAACCTTCGGCGTCATCATCTACCAGGAACAGGTGATGCAGATCGCCCAGGTGATGTCGGGCTATTCGCTCGGCGACGCCGACCTGCTGCGCCGCGCGATGGGCAAGAAGATCCGCGCCGAGATGGACAAGCAGCGCGACATCTTCGTCGCCGGTGCGGTAAAGAACGGCGTGCCGAAAGGGCAGGCCGACACGATCTTCGAACTGCTGGCAAAATTCGCCGACTACGGCTTCAACAAGAGCCACGCTGCGGCCTATGCGCTGGTGTCCTATCACACCGCCTACATGAAGGCGCATTACCCGGTGGAGTTCCTGGCAGCGTCGATGACGCTCGAACTCAACAACACCGACAAGCTGTCGGAATTTCGCGCCGAGGCTCTGCGGCTCGGCATCAAGGTCGAGGCGCCCAACATCAATCGATCGGGTGCCACCTTCGAGGTCGGCAAGAATACCATCTATTACGCACTCGCCGCGCTCAAGGGCGTCGGCCCGCAGGCGGTCGAACTGATCGTGGAAGAGCGGCGCAAGGGCGTCTTCACCTCGCTCGCCGACTTTGCCGCGCGCGTCAATCCGCGCGCGATCAACAAGCGGGTGATCGAAAGCCTCGCCGCGGCCGGCGCCTTCGATACGCTCGATTCGAACCGCGCGAGGGTGTTCGCCGGCGCGGAAGCGATCCTGGCGGCCTGCCAGCGCAGCCATGAGGCCGCAACGGTCGGCCAGAACGACATGTTCGGCAATGCGTCGGACGCGCCGACGATCATGCTGCCGCAGATCGAGCCGTGGCTGCCGGCCGAAAAGCTCCGCCGCGAATACGACGCCGTCGGCTTCTTCCTGTCCGGCCATCCGCTGGATGATTACGCGACCGTGCTGAAGCGGCTGCGCGTGCAGTCCTGGACGGAATTCTCGCGTGCCGTCAAAACCGGTGCGACCGCAGGCAAGGTCGCGGCCACCGTGGTGTCGCGGATGGAGCGGCGCACCAAGACCGGCAACAAGATGGGCATCATGGGCCTGTCGGACCCGACCGGCCATTTCGAGGCGGTGCTGTTCTCCGAAGGCCTCGCGCAGTATCGCGACGTGCTGGAGCCGGGCGCTGCGGTGTTGCTGCAGCTCGGCGCCGAGCTGCAGGGCGAGGACGTGCGGGCGAGGGTGCTGCACGCCGAGCCGCTGGATGCGGCCGCGGCAAAAACCCAAAAAGGCCTGCGGATTTTCGTTCGCGACACCAAGCCGCTGGAATCCATCGCGCGGCGGCTCAGCATGCCGGAAGCCGCCGCGCCTGGCCCTGCGGCCAAGGGCGCGCAGGCGAAGCCAGTGCCCGCGCCGCCGGTTGGTGCCGATGGCGACGTCTCGCTCGTCATCATGCTCGATCTGCAGACCGAGGTGGAAATGAAACTCCCCGGCCGCTTCAAGGTCTCGCCGCAGATCGCGGGTGCGATCAAGGCGGTGTCGGGCGTGGTGGATGTGCAGACGCTATAACCAACGTCCGGACGTCGCACACGACGACAACATCCTCACGAACCTCGCAGCGAATTCATCACTGCAACTTTTGATTGTTCTTCTAGTTTTGTACCTTCGTTTCTGCAACTTAAGAATCAAGTAAGAACCAAGACTTAAGCATCTCGTCCACGCGAGGTTATGCCGCGCAACTATAATCAATAGGAAACTGGGGCGTCGCCGACCTGGACGTCGTACGCCGCAAGGGCGAGGAAAATTGCAATGTGCCAAAAATGTTCATTGAATCGGGTTCATCAGACGTCGCCGTCGCGGCGTTCCGTTGTTCTATTCGCGGCCTCGGCACTTGGGCTGATGCTCGCCGGCACAGCCAACGCCAAGGAGAAGAAGACCCCTCCCAAGCCGCAGAACGTATTGTCGCCGGATGCCGCCCTCAAGAGATTGATGCAAGGAAATGCGCGCTATGTTGATGGCACATCGCGACGTCACGACTTCAAGCATGAAAGGGAAGCGCTGGTAGGCGGGCAGAACCCGTTTGCGGCGGTCCTGAGCTGCGCCGATTCCCGCATCGCACCCGAATATGCCTTCGACAGCGCGCGCGGCGATCTCTTCGTCTGCCGCGTCGCCGGCAATTTCGCCAACGACGAAACGGTGGCGAGCATGGAATATGCCGTCGCCGTGCTCGGCACGCCGATGATCCTCGTGCTTGGCCATGACAGTTGCGGCGCTGTCGACGCGACGATCAAATCGCTGAAGGACGACAAGCCGCTGCCCGGACACATACCCTCGCTGGTCGCCGCGATCGCGCCAGCGGTGAAGGCGTCGGCGCAGCAGAGCGGAAACGCGCTCGACAACGCAATCCGGCAGAACGTGATCGACAATGTGGCCAGGCTGAAATCCGCAGCGCCGATCCTCAATGCCGCCGTCGAGCAGAACAAGCTCAAGGTGGTCGGCGGCATCTATCGGCTCGCGACCGGCAAGGTCGATCTGTTGAGTTGACCTGCGCTGAGTGCGCGGGGCCGTGCTCATCAAGAGTGCCCTGAACGGTTGCTCGTCGCGCCCCATCGTCTGCGCTTCAACAACAGATGTGGCGTGGCGGCTATTGCAATCTAAACTTGTTTCCGGCTATCCCTTATTGGGCAAGGCTGGGGAACAGTATGTTGGGGCGTGGAATTGCGCTGCTGTTGGGCGCGTCGTTGTTGTCAGGTTGCGTAACCGCCAAGGTCGGGACTGACTATGCTTCGGTGTCGCAAAAAATAGGTCCGCCCAGGCCGGGCCAGTCGCGCATCGTGGTGCTGCAGAAAAAGCGCGACGGCCTGAGCATGGCGTTCTGTGCCTGCGAGGTGAAATTGGACGGTGGCCCGATCGGCAAGGTGATCGCCGGAAGCTACGCCTATGCCGATCGTCCGGCGGGACGCCACCAACTCGTCGCGAATGAAACGCTGTTTCCGGGCGAAACCAGGCGCGACTTCAGCACCGACCCGGGCCGCACCTATTTCTTCCTCGTCAAATCCAGCGCGCGGCACGATGCGGTTACGGGGATGTCGATGGTGGGGGGATTGGCCGGCGCGGTTGTCGCGTCCGCCGCAACGGCCGGCAGCGACAATCTGGGGCCGGCCGAATTCGTGCCGCTGGATGAGCCGACCGCGCGAACGATGCTCGCCGAACTTCAATTGGCTGAATAGCGTCTGAGCCGGACTACAACGCGCAGTGACACCATGATCAGCTTCAAGAAGTTGTCATTGCTTTTGCGATGCCGTTCGATGCGATCCGTCGTATAGTCGGCCCGAGGGGGAAGCTGTTCTGCATCACGTGGATACCACCTGAAATCGCAGCAACGGAGGTCCGCCATGAAAGTCAAAGACGTAATGCACAAGGGCGTCGACTGGGTCAGCCCCGACACGCCGATTACCGAAATCGCAAAGCTGATGCGAGCGCATGATATCGGCTGCATTCCGATCGGCGAGGACGATCGGCTCATCGGAATGGTCACCGACCGCGACATCGTCTGCAAAGGGCTTGCCGGCAATAATTTCGATGTCACCCGCGCCAAGGCGCGCGACGTGATGACCGACGGCATCCATTGCTGCCGGGAGGACGATGATCTCGCCAAGGCCATTCATCACATGGAAACGCTGAAGGTCCGCCGGTTGCCGGTGATCAACAAGAGCAGGCGGATGGTTGGCATGATCAGCCTGGGCGACGTCAGCCATTCGACATCGGGCGACCTGATGTCAGGCTATGTGAAGAGCGTTTCAGCCCATCACTGAAGCGCGGCTGGCCTCGCGGGCGAGGCGCCCTGAAACGACTGATCGCGGCGGGTCGACCGCGATCAGATGCGATGGCCTAGCTTGAAGTGGCGCCGCGCCGGCGCGGCTCGACTGAGGTCGAGCGGCCTCAATCGTGCGTCGCGAAGTGGCCGTGCCAGGCCTTCTCGGTCAATCGTGCGAACTGCTCGCCGTTCAGACGGATGAGCGTGGCGTGGTCGCCTCCCTCCATGTAGATCTCGCGTCGCGTGTCGATGCTGTCGTCGACGATGACATCCATCCCGTAGCACTCGCCGACCGGCGGCACCGCGCCCCGTTCGCAATCGTCGAACAGCGTCGCGACCTCCTCTTCGGTCGCCAGATCGACCCTGTGACCGAGTTGGATCTTCAAGGCCGACATATTCAGATGGTGGGAAGCCGGAAGGATAGCCATCATGTAGCCGCCGTCGCGGCGAAGCACGACCGCCTTGGCGAGCGCGTCGCCCGGCACATGGCAGGCCTCGGCCGTGCGCGTCGACGACATGGTGGGCGCATGCGAAATCACGTCATAGGTGACGGTGCTATCCAGGAACTTCTGCAGGGTCGGGGAAACGGTCATGGCGGTTCCTCCATTACGATGGGCAATCGGCACGCCCGGAGGAATTCGCGTCGTCGCCTCACGATGCGGGCGATTGCGGTCACGCCGACGATACGCCTGTCGGCAGGCAGCGACAATGCGAATTTCGGCGGAACCGGATCGGCGGCGGCTCCCGGTTCGATTTGATTTACGGCGCCTTGCTGGTACCGCATTTTGTTCAAGAAATGTTCAGATGAACGCGCGCTCCATGACGCGTTCGGGCGGCGACAGGGTGCGATCGATGCGTTTTGCAAGAAGCTTGCTTGTTTTCTCGGTGTGCCTGGTCGCGGTACTGGCGGGGCATTTCAGCGCCGCCGCGGCGCAGCAGCCCGAAAAGCGCATTGCGCTGGTGGTCGGCAACGCCGCCTATGCCAAGTCGCCGCTGGCGACCGCTGCCAACGATGCCGGCCTGATCGCGCAAACCCTGCAGGCCGCAGGTTTCGACGTGATCGGCGCCCGCGATCTCGATGGCGACACGCTGCGCAAGAGTTTCCGCGACTTCATCAACAAGGCCGAGGCTTCGGGGCCGGACACGGTGGCGATGGTCTATCTCGCGGGTTACGGACTGCAATTGGCGGGTGACAACTATTTCGTGCCGGTCGATTCCGCGATCAACCGCGACTCCGACGTTCCGATTGAGGCATTGCGGGTCGGCGACTACGTCCGGCAACTCGCCTCGCTGCCGCTGAAGGCCGGCATCGTCGTGCTGGACGCGGCGCGGCAGCAACCTTTCGTCAGCGGACAGATCGCAAGCGGGTTCGCGCTGGTGGAGGCCGAGCCGCACATGCTGATCGCGTTCAACGCGGCGCCCGGAACGGTGGCGCCGCCCGAGCAGGGATCGTACGGCATCTACGCCCAGTCGCTGGCCGAGATGATCCGGACCGGCGGATTGCTGCTGCCGGAGGTTTTCAATCGCTTGCGGCTGCGGGTCAATGAAGCCAGCAAGGGCGCGCAGGTGCCGTGGGACAGCCAGAAGGTCGATACGCCCTTCATGTTCTTCGAGCGCGCACCGGATGCGCCGGCACCGTCGCCACCGGATCAGGTCGCCGCGATCCGCGACAAGCCGATCCGCGATCTCGGCGTGCAGGAGGCCTACACCGCGGCGCTCGAGCGCGACACGCTGCAGGGATACGAGGATTTCCTCGGGGCCCATGGCAGCGATCCGCTGGCAAAGCGGGTGAGGGCGATCGCTGCTGCGCGGCGCGAGGCGATCACCTGGCGTCGTACTTATCGCACCGACACCCCGAACGCCTATTGGTCGTATCTGCAGCGCTATCCGCGCGGGCCGCACGCCGCCGACGCGCGCCGCCGTCTTGCCATTCTCACCGCGCCGCTCGAGCCGCCGCCGAGATTCGATGTCATCGACTACGACGTGGCGCCACCGCCGCCGGACGAGTTCATCTATATCGATCGCCCCGTGCTGGCGTTCAGCGATCCCGAGTTCGACTTCGTGCCGCCGCCTCCGCCGCCGGTGTACTTCCTGCCGCCGCCGCCGGACGATTTCGTCGTGCTGCTGCCACCGCCGCCGCCGGTCGCGCTGTTCATCCTGCCGCAGCCAATCTTCGTGCCGATCCCGGTGTACGTGCGGGCGCCGGTGTATGTGGCGCCGCCGCCGAACAACATCATCTTTGCCAACGTCCACAACAGGGCCGTCATCAACAACGTCATCAACCGGCCACCTCCGCCAGGCCCTCTCGGCCCCGTGCCGGGCCTGAAAGGTGGCGCCAGGCCCAACGGTGCCGTTCCGGCTCCGGTCGTGGCGGGTGCGCCGGGGCAGGGCGGTGCCACGCCGGTGCTGCCGCCTGCCGTCGCGCAAAGGGCCACCCTGATCCAGCAGGGCAGAGCACCGGTGCCGCCGAGTGCGTCGATCAATCCTGCGGTGAGGACGGGTTTGCCGGGCGCGCCAGGCGCCCCGGGCAGACCGACCGGGACGCCAAACGGGACGCAGCCTTCGAATGCGCCGAGCATGCTGGCGCCGAACCAGTCCTTGCCGAGGCCCAATGCGCTGCCGGTCCCAGGCGCCAAGGGGGCACCGCCCGCACCGCCAAGCGCGGCCGTATCGCCGCCGGGTGCGGTCAATCCGGGTGCGAGGCTTGCGCCGGCTGCGACGCCACCGGCAGTTGCAGTTCCGGCCGCGCCTGTCGGCGCCCGACCCGCGGTAGGGGCGACCGCGCCCGCAGCGCCGGTTGCACCGCCGAGGCAGGGAGTTACCCGACCCGCACCGGGTACGCAGGCTGCACCGGCGGCCGTGCCGGACTCTGCCAGACGACCGGGGGGCGTTGCGCCGCCGCCCAGCGCCGCCGCGCCCACGAGACCCGCTGCGGCGATCGCGCCGAGACCGCAGCCGCAGCCTGAAATCCGGCGTGCGCCACCGCCTGCCGCGGTCGTGGCAAGGCCGCCGCCGCCGGCTGCCCGCGTTGCGCCGCCACCGCCGCCGAGGGTGGCAGCTCCTCCGCCGCGGGTCGCCGCGCCGCCCCCCCCACCGCGGATGGCTGCACCACCGCCGCCACCGCCTCGCATGGCCGCGCCGCCACCGGCCGCGCCGCGCATGGCAGCGCCTCCGCCACCGCGCCCGGCAGCTCCGGCTCCGGCGGGAGCCCGGGGAGGATGCCCGCCCGGCGTTCCGAAATGCTGATTGTTCGCCTGAGGGGATAGGAGTGTGGCCGGTCCGGCCCTAAACAGCCGGACCGCAAGGCGCGGAAAACCGGCCTTATTTCCTTGCTTCTGGCTGGAATCCGGCTATACACCGCGCCATCTCACACGGAAACATGGCTCAAAAGGCCGTCCGGTGGCAGCCGGGCCATAAGGCTCGTCTGCTCACACGTTTCCGGAGGAACCAACCGGAGAATCATCACTATGTCGCTACCCGATTTTTCTATGCGTCAGTTGCTTGAAGCCGGCGTGCACTTTGGCCACCAGTCGCACCGCTGGAATCCGAAAATGGCGGAGTTCATTTTCGGTGCCCGCAACAACATCCACATCATCGATCTCGCCCAGACCGTGCCGCTGCTGCATCGCGCGCTGCAGGCGGTATCCGACACCGTCGCCAAGGGCGGCCGCATCCTGTTCGTCGGCACCAAGCGCCAGGCGCAGGACGGTGTTGCCGAGGCCGCGAAGCGGTCGGCGCAGTATTTCGTCAATTCGCGCTGGCTCGGCGGCACGCTGACCAACTGGAAGACGATCTCGGGCTCGATCAAGCGCCTGCGTCATCTCGACGAAGTGCTCTCGTCGGGCGAGGCCAACTCCTACACCAAGAAGGAGCGGCTGACGTTGCAGCGCGAGCGCGACAAGCTCGATCGCTCGCTTGGCGGCATCAAGGACATGGGCGGCCTTCCCGACATGATCTTCGTGATCGACACCAACAAGGAAGACATCGCGATCCAGGAAGCGCAGCGGCTCAACATTCCGGTTGCTGCGATCGTCGACACCAATTCCGATCCCAAGGGCATCACCTTCGTGGTGCCGGGCAATGACGACGCCGGCCGGGCTATTTCGCTGTATTGCGACCTGATTGCCCGCGCCGCCATCGACGGCATCTCGCGCGCCCAGGGCGACCACGGCATCGATATCGGCGCCTCCGCTCAGCCGGCCCGCGAGGAGGTTCCGGCGGCACCGCAGCCGACCGGCTTCCAGGGCTTGGCCGGACCGCGCGGCACCGCCGACAATCTCAAGAAGCTCACCGGCGTGTCGGGTGCGATCGAGAAGAAGTTCAACGACCTCGGCATCTTCCACTACTGGCAGCTCGCCGAACTCGATCACGACACCGCGCACAAGATCGGTGAAGAGGTCGGACTTCCGAGCCGCGCAGATGGCTGGGTCGCCCAGGCCAAGGCGCTGACCGCGGAAGCGGAATAATCGTAACGCCGCGTGGCCGGCCCTCCGGCCACCGGTTCTTTCCCTGGATGACGGCATTCCCTGAAGCTGATGGCGGCATGGCGCAAGGCGCGCGCCGTGCTCGCGGCTAGCAGGCAAGAAGGATATTCGACGATGGCAACGATTTCGGCGGCGATGGTCAAGGAACTGCGCGAGTCGACCGGCGCGGGCATGATGGATTGCAAGGCGGCCCTCACCGAAACCTCGGGCGACATGACCGCTGCCCAGGATTGGCTGCGCAAGAAGGGCTTGTCGAAGGCTGCGAAGAAGGCCGGCCGCGTCGCGGCGGAGGGCCTGATCGGCGCCGTGACGTCGGGCAACAAGGGCGTCGTGGTCGAGGTCAACTCGGAGACCGACTTCGTTGCGCGCAACGAACAGTTTCAGGGCCTCGTCAAGATGATCGCCCAGGTCGCGCTCCACAACAGCGCGGACGTGGAGAAGATCAAGGCCGTCAAGGTCGGCGACGTCACGGTCGAGACCGCGATCTCGGACGCGATCGCGACCATCGGTGAAAACATGTCGCTGCGCCGCGCCGCTTCGCTCGAAGTCGGCCAGGGCGTGGTGTCGAGCTATATCCACGGCGCGGTGATCGACGGCGCCGGCAAGATGGGCGTGCTGGTCGCGCTGGAATCCACCGGCAAGACCGACGAGCTCGCGCAGCTCGGCCGTCAGCTTGCCATGCACGTGGCCGCGAGCAATCCGCAGGCGCTGGATCCGTCCGGCCTCGACCCGGAGATCGTGAAGCGGGAAAAGGACGTGCTGGCCGACAAGTACCGTCAGCAAGGCAAGCCCGAGAACGTCATCGAGAAGATCGTCGAGTCCGGCCTGAAGACCTATTACAAGGAAGTCTGTCTGCTGGAGCAGGCGTTCATCCACGACGAAAAGGGCAAATCGGTCGCGCAGGCGTTGAAGGAAGCCGAGGGCAGGATCGGCGGGCCTGTGAAGATTGCCGGATTTGTGCGCTATGCTCTCGGCGAGGGAATCGAAAAGCAGGAATCCGATTTCGCAGCCGAAGTCGCGGCGGCCAGCGGCAAGAAATAACCGCCGCGGTTTCCATCTTCCGGCGCCATCGCGCCGGAAGTTAACTGCGCGGGATAAGGAAGCGATAAGCAATGGCTGAGCCGGTCTATCGTCGCGTCGTGATCAAGCTCTCGGGCGAGTATCTCGCAGGCAGCCAGTCGTTCGGTATCGACCAGCCCACCATTGACCGTATCGCGGGCGAACTGATCGCGGCGCAGAAACTCGGCATCGAGGTCGCCGTCGTGATCGGCGGCGGCAACATCGTCCGTGGCGTCGAAGTGTCGTCGCGCGGCGTCTCGCGCCCGACCGGCGACACCATGGGCATGCTCGCCACCATGATGAACTGCCTCGCGCTGGAGGCCGCCATCGAGCGCAAGGGGACGCCGGCGCGGACACTGTCTGCCTTCGTGATGCCCGAGATTTCCGAGCTGTTCACGCGCAGTGCAGCGCACAAATACCTTTCCGAAGGTCGAATCGTCCTGCTTGGCGGTGGAACCGGCAACCCGTTCTTCACGACCGACACCACGGCAGTACTGCGGGCGGCTGAAATCGGCGCTCAGGCGGTTCTCAAGGCCACCAATGTCGACGGTGTTTACAGCGCCGACCCCAAAAAGGACCCGTCTGCCAAGCGTTTCGACCGGTTGACGCATTCGCAGGCGATCCAGGGTGGCTACAAGGTGATGGATGCAACCGCATTCGCCCTTGCCCGCGAGACGTCGCTGCCTATCATCGTATTCTCGATCGCCGAGCCGGGTTCGATCGGCGCGATCCTGCGCGGGAACGGCCACGGCACGGTCGTAGCCGGCTGACAACGCCGGTGCTGCTTCGAACCGCAGGTCCCACGACGCCGGCGGCTGGTTTCTGAGGAGGGGAGAGCGTTATGCCCACGCCTGGTTTTGACATCAACGAATTGAAGCGCCGCATGCAGGGAGCGACGCAGTCGCTCAAGCACGAACTGGGCGGCCTGCGCACAGGTCGTGCGGCAGCCTCCATGCTCGAGCCGGTGCAGGTCGAGGCCTACGGCTCGCATATGCCGCTCAACCAGCTTGCCACCGTCAGCGTGCCCGAGCCGCGGCTGCTTTCCGTGCAGGTCTGGGACAAGTCCATGGTCAAGGCCGTGGAGAAGGCGATCGTCGATTCGAATCTCGGCCTGTCGCCGGCCACCGAAGGGCAGGTGCTCCGCCTGCGGATTCCCGAACTCAACGAGGAGCGCCGCAAGGAATTGGTGAAGGTCGCGCACAAATACGCCGAAGCTGCCAAGGTCGCCGTTCGCCACGTTCGCCGCGACGGGCTGGATATCGTCAAGAAACTCGAGAAGAACCACGAGATTTCCGAAGACGACCAGGAGCGCCTCGCCAATGATGTGCAGAAGGCGACCGACGGGATCATTGCCGAAATCGATCAGTTGCTTGCAGCGAAGGAAAAGGAAATCCTCACCGTCTGATGGCTTGCGGTCCAAAGGTGCGATCGCCTCTCGAGATCGCCAATTGAGATCGCCACTCGAGATTGCTACTTGGCACTGGTCCTGGAATTTTAGATGATGTCGAACGCCGCTGCGCCAGCCACGGGAGGACCGGATCGAACCGGCCCGCTGCATGTGGCGATCATCATGGACGGGAACGGGCGCTGGGCGGCGGCGCGCGGTCTGCCGCGTGCCGAGGGCCATCGCCGCGGCGTCGATGCGTTGCGCCGCGTCGTTCAGGCCGCACATGAGCTGGGCATCCAGTACCTGACGATCTTCTCGTTCAGCTCCGAGAACTGGTCGCGGCCGGCGTCCGAAATCGGCGACCTGTTCGGATTGCTCCGCCGCTTCATCCGCAACGACTTGGCGACGCTGCACCGCGACGGCGTCCGCGTCCGTGTGATCGGCGAACGGACGGGGCTGGAACCGGATATCTGTGCGCTGCTGAACGAGGCCGAGGAACTGACCAAGGCCAACACCAGGCTCAATCTCGTGGTTGCCTTCAATTACGGATCGCGCCAGGAGATCGCGGGCGCGGCACAGCGGCTGGCGCGCGAAGTGGCCGAGGGCAAGCGCGATCCGGCATCGATCGATGCCGATTCGCTCGGTCAGTATCTCAATGCGCCCGACATTCCCGATCCCGACCTCATCATCCGCACCAGCGGCGAGCAGCGGCTGTCGAACTTCCTGATGTGGCAGGCTGCTTACAGCGAGCTTGTATTCGTGCCCATTCACTGGCCGGATTTCGACAAGGCGGCGCTCGAAGGCGCGATTGCCGAATATGCCAGACGTGAGCGCCGTTTCGGCGGTCTGGCCGCGAAAACCGGATCGTGACAGAACCTGGGGACGCACCGGCTGCAGCGAGCGAACCCGCTTCGCGCAATCTCCTGACGCGCATCGTCGCGGCCGCCGTGCTGATCCCTCTGGCGGTTGTGATCGCCTATGCCGGTGGCTGGTTGTGGACCGCGCTGGTGACGCTGGCGGCGATCGGCCTGTTCCTGGAATGGCTGGCGGTCGTGGGCCTTGCCGGTGCCACGCGCGCGAGCGTGTCGGGCGTGGTGGCGCTTGCGGTCGCCGGGCTTTGTCTGGCGATCGGCCGTATCGACGCCGCGCTGATCGTGCTCGCCCTCGGCCTCGTCGTGGCCGTTTCGATGTCCCCGGAACGACGGAACTGGGTTGCCGCGGGATTTCTTTATGCGGCTGCGGCGGAAATCGCCTCCGTTCTGGTGCGTCTCGATCCCGTCAAGGGATTCGCCGCGCTGATGTTCGTATTGCTGATCGTGTGGGTGACCGATAGCGGCGGTTATTTTGCCGGCCGCGGCATCGGCGGGCCGAAACTCTGGCCGAAGGTCAGCCCGAAGAAAACCTGGGCGGGCGCCGCCGGCGGTTTTGCCGCCAGCCTGGCGGTGGCCATCGGGTTTGCCGCATTCGGTCTCGGCAATACCGGGCCTCTGTTGCTGCTGGCCGCGGTCCTCTCGGTCGTTTCGCAACTCGGCGACCTGTTCGAATCCGCCGTGAAGCGACGTTTCGGCGTAAAGGACTCAAGTCACATCATTCCCGGCCATGGCGGGCTAATGGATCGCCTGGATGGTTTTGTCGCAGCCGTCGTTGTGGCGGCACTTTTCGGGTTCCTGCGGGGCGGCGCCGATGGCGTTGGCCGCGGTCTTATGGTTTGGTGAAATTATGAGCGCAGTTCCATTGCGTAACAACAAGGCTCCGCTGGCTGATGCGCGCACCGTGACGGTGCTGGGCGCCACCGGTTCCATCGGCGACAGCACGATGGATCTCTTGCGCGGTGCCCGCGACCGCTATCAGGTCGAGGCGTTGACCGCGAATTCCAATGTCGAGGCGCTTGCCAACCTCGCCAAGGAGTTCGGTGCGCGGTTTGCCGCGATCGCCGATCCGGCCCGGCTCGGCGAACTGAAGGCCGCGCTTGCGGGCACGCGGATTGAATGCGGTGCCGGCGAAAGCGCCGTTATCGAGGCTGCCGCGCGTCCAGCCGATTGGGTGATGGCAGCGGTGAGCGGGGCGGCCGGGCTGAAGCCGGCGCTCGCGGCCGTCGATCGCGGCGCGGCGGTGGCGCTGGCCAACAAGGAATGTCTGGTCTGTGCCGGCGATTTCTTCATGCAGCGCGCAGCCAAAGCAGGCGCCTGCATCCTGCCGGCGGATTCCGAACACAACGCGCTGTTTCAGGCGCTCTCCTCCGGTAACCGCGAGGAACTGGTGCGCGTGATCATCACCGCATCCGGCGGCCCGTTCCGCACCTGGGCTGCCAAGGACATCGAGCAGGCGACGCTGGCGCAGGCGCTGAAACATCCGAACTGGAGCATGGGCCAGAAGATCACGATCGATTCGGCCTCGATGATGAATAAAGGGCTCGAAGTCATTGAAGCGTCTTACCTGTTCGCGCTGACGCCCGACGAAATCGACGTTCTCGTGCATCCGCAGTCGATCATTCACGGCATGGTTGAATTCTCCGATCGCTCCGTGGTGGCACAGCTCGGCGCACCCGACATGCGCATCCCGATCGCGCACTGTCTCGGATGGCCCGATCGGATCGTCGGACCGTCGGCGAGGCTGGACCTGGCCAAGATCGGGCAGCTCACCTTCGAGGCGCCGGACTTCGAGCGGTTCCCGGGGCTGCGGCTCGCTTACGAATCGTTAAGAACAGGACGCGGCGCAACTACGGTATATAATGCGGCCAACGAGGTCGCCGTGGCCGCCTTCATCGCGGGCCAGATCAAGTTCGGCGCTATCGCGCGCCTCGTCGAAGCGACGATGAATGACTGGATTCGCTCCGGGAACCTGGCGCCGCTAAGCTCGGCCGACGACGCGATTGCGGTTGACCATAACGCACGAAATAGAGCTGCCTCCCTCTTGCCTCAAATTGCCTTAAAGGCATCCTAGAGGGGGCGGGACGGAGCCGTTGGCTCTTGTCGAGGGGAACCTGATGACTGATTTTTTCCTACATAGTTTCAATACGTTGAGCAATGGGCTCATCGGCTACATCATTCCCTTCCTGTTTGTCCTGACCATCGTCGTGTTCTTCCACGAGCTTGGCCACTTCCTGGTCGCCCGTTGGGCTGGCGTGAAGGTGTTGACCTTCTCGCTCGGTTTCGGGCCGGAACTCGCCGGCTTCAACGACCGTCACGGCACGCGCTGGAAGATTTCCGCTATTCCGCTCGGCGGTTATGTGAAGTTTTTCGGTGACGAGTCGGAAGCCTCGACGCCGGCCTCGTCCGAAACGCTTGATCGCATGACGGCGGAAGAGCGGGCAGGCAGCTTCCATCACAAGAAGGTCGGTCCGCGCGCGGCGATCGTCGCCGCCGGACCGATTGCGAATTTCATCCTGGCGATCGTGATCTTCACCTGCCTGTTCACCTTCTTCGGCAAGCCGAGCACGACGGCCCGGGTGGACAAGATCGAAGCCAACAGCGCGGCTGCCAAGGCGGGCTTCCAGGTCGGCGACATCGTGACCGATATCGACGGCAAGACCATCGGCAGCTTCTCCGACATGCAGCGAATCGTCGGCGTTCGCGCCGGCGATACCCTGAACTTCACCATCAAGCGCGGCGATTCCACGCTGCAGCTCAAAGCCACCCCGGAACTTCGCGAAGTGAAGGATTCGTTCGGAAACGCCCATCGTCTGGGCGTGCTCGGCATTACCCGGGCCACCGCGCCCGGCGATGTGGTGACCGAGCGGGTCGATCCCGCCACGGCCCTTTGGCTGGGCGTCAAGGAGACCTGGTTCGTGGTCGACCGTACGCTCGCCTATATCGGCGGGGTATTCACCGGCCGTGAAGCCGCCGACCAGGTCGGCGGTCCGATCAGAATCGCCCAGATTTCAGGGCAGGTCGCGACCATCGGCCTCGCGGCCCTGGTGCATCTGGCCGCAGTGCTGTCGATCTCGATTGGACTGTTGAACCTGTTCCCGGTTCCTCTGCTCGACGGCGGTCACCTTTTGTTCTATGCGGTGGAGGCCGTCCGCGGACGTCCGCTGTCGGAACGGGCCCAGGAGATGGGGTTCCGAATCGGGCTCGGTTTAGTCCTGATGCTGATGGTGTTTGCGACCTATAACGACATCCTGCATCTGGCGGCATCGTGACGGGGCTTTTTTGTGACGTTGCCGATAGGCAACGTCTTGGAATGAAATTGGAATCGCAGGGCGAAGTCTGGTTTGCCGCCCCGTTTTAATTCGCTACAAGCAGTGCAACAGTGGGATTCTGCCGGTTCGTAGGGGTGCGACCGGCATTGGAAGGACGAGGGCGCGTTGCGCATGATGTTTGGAATGCGAGTGCGGGGGGGTCTGCTGGCCGCTCTGATCATGACGGCGGCGCCGTTGGGGGCCACGGTGGTTGGCGCGTTGGTATCTGCGCCGGCTGCGGCCCAGACCGTTGCGTCGATCGCCGTTGAGGGGAACCGGCGCGTCGAAGTCGAGACCATTCGCTCCTATTTCAAGCCAGGCTCCGGCGGCCGCCTCGGGCAGGCCCAGATCGACGACGGCCTGAAGGCGCTGATCGAGACTGGTCTGTTCCAGGATGTGCGGATCAACACTGCGGGCGGCCGGTTGGTCGTCGTCGTGGTGGAAAATCCCGTCATTGGCCGCATTGCCTTCGAAGGCAACAAGAAGGTCAAGGACGAACAGCTTTCGGCTGAAATCCAGTCCAAGCCGCGCGGCACGCTTTCCCGCCCGATGGTTCAGTCGGATGCCCAGCGTATCGCCGAAATCTACCGGCGCTCAGGCCGCTACGACATCCGCGTAACGCCCGAAATCATCGAGCAGCCGAACAACCGCGTCGATCTGATCTTCACGGTCGCCGAAGGCGGCAAGACGGGCGTCAGGTCGATCGAGTTCATCGGCAACGTCGCTTATTCTTCCTACCGCCTCAAGGACGTCATCAAGACGCGCGAATCGAACCTGCTGAGCTTCCTCGGCGGCGCTGACGTTTACGATCCCGACCGGGTCGAGGCCGACCGCGACCTGATTCGCCGCTTCTATCTCAAGAACGGCTTTGCCGACGTGCAGGTCGTGGCCGCGCTGACGGAATATGATCCCGAGAAGAAGGGCTTCATGGTCACCTTCAAGATCGAGGAAGGTCAGCAGTACCGCGTCGCATCGGTCGATTTCCAGACATCGATCAGCACGCTCGATGCCAAGTCGCTGCGCGGCTTCTCGCGCGTCAATGTCGGTTCGCTATATAATGCCGAGGCGCTCGAGAAATCCGTCGAGGAGATGCAGATCGAGGCCTCGCGCCGCGGCTACGCCTTCGCGATCGTGCGTCCGCGCGGCGACCGCAATTTCGAGCAGCACACCGTCTCGATCGTGTTCTCGGTCGACGAAGGCCCGCGCACCTATATCGAGCGCATCAACGTCCGCGGCAACACCCGCACCCGCGATTACGTGATTCGGCGCGAATTTGACCTCTCCGAAGGCGATGCCTACAACCGCGCGCTGGTCGATCGCGCCGAGCGCCGGCTGAAGAACCTCGACTTCTTCAAGAGCGTGAAGATCCTGACCGAGCCCGGCTCATCGAGCGATCGCGTGATCCTGATCGTCGATCTGGAAGAAAAGTCGACCGGCGACTTCTCGGTGTCGGGCGGCTACTCCACCACGGACGGTGCGCTCGCCGAAGTCAGCATTTCCGAGCGCAACTTCCTCGGCCGGGGCCTGTACGCAAAGGCGGCGGTGACCTACGGCCAGTATGCGCGCGGCTACTCGCTGTCGTTCGTCGAACCCTACTTGCTGGACTATCGCGTCGCGCTGGGCCTCGACCTGTTCCAGCGTGAGCAGCTGGCCAACAGCTACATTTCCTACGGCACCAAGACGCTGGGCTTCAGCCCGCGCCTGGGCTTCAGCCTGCGGGAAGATCTCGCGCTGCAACTGCGCTATTCGATCTATCAGCAGCAGATCACGCTGCCGAGCACGCTGGCGAACTGCAACAACAACTCCTCGAACTCGTTGCTCGCGTTCAATCCATCGCCGGCCTATGCGAACCTGGTCGGCGCCCCGTCCGGCGGATCCATCACGTCGGGCGGACAAACCGCCACCGACACCTCCGGTATCGGCCTGTGGTGCTACAGCGATGGCGAAGCCTCGCTTCCGGTCCGCAAGGAACTGCAGAGCGGCAAGACGCTGACCTCGTCGGTCGGTTACTCGCTCAACTTCAACACGCTGGACAACAACAAGAATCCGACCGACGGCTTGCTGATCGACTGGAAGCAGGACTTCGCCGGCGTCGGCGGCGACGTGAATTACATCAAGTCCGCGGTCGATCTGAAATACTATACGCCGCTGGTTGCTGACATCGTTGGCCTGATCCATCTCCAGGGCGGCATGCTCAACCAGTTCGGCGGCAGCGAAATCCGGATGCTCGATCACTTCCAGATGGGCCCGAACCTCGTTCGTGGTTTTGCGCCGAACGGCATCGGTCCGCGCGATCTCAACCCGTTCGGTACGCGTGACGCACTTGGCGGCACCAAATATTGGGGCGCTTCGTTCGAATTGCAGATGCCGTTCTGGTTCCTGCCGAAGGAAGTCGGGCTCAAGGGTTCGGTCTATGCCGACGCTGGCGGACTGTTCGACTACAAGGGTCCGACGTCCTGGGCGCAGACCGCCGAAGTCAATGTGCCGGGCTGCACGCCGCCGACGCAGGCGACGGCAACCGGTGGGGCGACCCCTGGAAACTGCCTCGGATTGCAGTACGACAGCGGTAATGTGGTGCGAACCTCGGTCGGTGTCGGCCTGATCTGGGCGTCGCCGTTCGGTCCGCTGCGCTTTGACTATGCGGTTCCGCTCACCAAGGGTGCGTATGACCGCGTGCAAGAATTCAAGTTTGGCGGTGGCACGTCGTTCTAGGGCGTCTTCAGGCGAGCCGGTCATCGGTTCGCCTGGAATCGTATCGGACAAGGAGAGTGGCCGGATCCGGTCTTTCGGGCCGGCGCACCGGTGTGAATGCCGGCCGGACCGCGACGGGTGGAATGGCGCAGCCGATATTCTTCAACCAACCTCCATCGTCGACGTTGGCTGAGATTGCCACGCTGACGGGGGCGGTTTTGGTCGATCACTCCCAGGGCGACCGTGTCATCAGGGGGCTGGCTTCGCTCGACGAAGCCGGACCGATGCACCTGGCGTTTTTCGACAATCTCAAATACGCCGATCAGTTCAAGGCGACCAAGGCAGGGGCCTGCCTAATCAGCCCGCGTTTCGAAGCGCAGGTGCCGTCCCATGTCGCGGTGCTGCGGGCTGCCCAGCCGTTCCGTGCCTTTGTCAGGCTGGCGCGTGAGTGGCATGCCGACGCGCTGCGCCCGCAATCCTGGTTCGACAATGACGGCATCGCACCGTCGGCCATCATCGATCCATCGGCCCATTTGGAAGATGGCGTAATCGTCGATCCGCTCGTGGTGATCGGCCCCCGGGTCGAGATCGGCGCCGGTACGGTGGTCGGCGCAGGCGCGGTGATTGGCGCCGACGTCAAGATCGGCAGGGACTGCAATGTCGGCGCACGCACCGCGATCCAGTTTGCGCTGATCGGCAACAATGTTCTGATCCATCCCGGCTGCAGCATCGGCCAGGACGGCTACGGCTTCATTTTCTTCGGCCCCGAGGGCCATCTGAAGGTGCCGCAGACCGGCCGCGTCCTGATCCAGAACGACGTCGAGGTCGGCGCCGGGACCACGATCGACCGCGGCAGCCTGCGCGATACCGTGATCGGCGAGGGCACCAAAATCGACAACCAGGTCCAGATCGGCCACAATGTGACCATCGGCCGGCACTGCCTGCTGGCGGCCCAGATCGGGCTGGCGGGCAGCCTGACGATCGGTGACAACGTCGCGCTGGGCGCCAAGGTAGGCATCAACAACCACCTCCGGATCGGCGACGGCGCCCAGGTTACGGCGATGAGCGGGGTCAAGGACGACATCCCCCCGAACGGCCGCTGGGGCGGTCTCTTTGCAAAGCCGACCAAGCAGTGGTTCAGAGAGGTTCTTGCAGTGGAGCGACTGGCGCGGGGTGGCACAACAAGTCCGAAGGGCGAGGGGCGGGACTAATGGAGGAGGCATCGGTCAGGTTTGAGCTGGTGGATATCAACGAGATCCTCAAGACGCTCCCGCACCGCTATCCGATGCTGCTGATCGACCGGGTGATCAATATCCGGACCGACTACAGCGGTATCGGCATCAAGAACGTCACCTTTAACGAGCCGCCGTTTCTCGGTCATTTCCCCGACCGTCCGGTCTATCCCGGCGTGATGATGATCGAGGCCATGGCGCAGACCGCCGGCGTCATCGGCATCAAGTCGGTCGAGGGCACGGAGAAGCCGCGCGCGGTTTATTTCCTGACCATCGACAAGTGCAAGTTTCGCAAGCCGGTGATGCCCGGCGACACCATCGAGTATCACATGCGCTCGATCGGGCGCCGCAAGGCGATGTGGTGGTTTCACGGCGATGCCAAGGTGAACGGTACGGTCGTGGCCGAGGCCGACGTCGGCGCGATGCTCACGGATTGAGGCCGCACCGATTGCATTGTGAATGCACGGTGACATCAAGCAGCCCGTCGCGCCGAGACTCCTTTTGTTCTTTTCAGAACGAACAGGGGGTGTGATTTTCGGCGGGGTCTCCACCTAACAATTTCTTACCGGAGTGGGCCTTTGGTTCTTAAATTGACGGGTGGTCAGACCGGCGATGCGCGGCCTTCGCCGCAACACGGCGTAACCATACGTCACTGGACAGCACTGGCATGCCGCGCTAACCACCGGAAAACCCGACATATTATCTCCCGAGCGATGTCGGCCGACTCTGGACGCATGTGATGACGATGATCGATTCAACCGCACGGGTTGAAGATGGCGCTGTGATCGGCGAGGGGACCTCGATCGGTCCCTATTGCATCATCGGGCCCAACGTCGTCATCGGCGCCAACTGCAGGCTGATCGCGCATGTACATATCACGGCGCAAACCACGGTCGGCGACGGCTGCATCATCTATCCGTTCGTCTCGCTCGGCACGCCGCCGCAATCGCTGAGCTACAAGGGCGAACTGACCCGGCTCGAGATCGGCGCGGGCTGCACCATCCGGGAGCAGTCGACGATGAATGCCGGAACGGTCGCGGGCGGCGGCGTGACGCGCGTCGGCGCGCGCGGTTACTTCATGAATTGCAGCCATGTCGGGCACGACTGCCAGGTCGGCAACGACGTGATCTTTGCGACCTCGGCGACGCTCGGCGGCCATTGCGAGATCGGCGACTTCGTCTTCATCGGCGGGCTGTCGGCCGTGCATCAGTTCACGCGGATCGGGCCGCAGGTGATGGTCGGCGGCGTCTGCGGCGTGCGCGGCGACGTCATTCCGTTCGGCCTCGTCAACGGCCAGTATGCGAGCCTCGAAGGCCTCAACATCATCGGCATGAAACGCCGCAAGTTCACCAAGGAGCGGCTGGCCAGGGTGCGCGCGTTCTACCAGAAGCTGTTTCACGGCCCCGGCGTCTTCGCCGAGCGGCTGGAGGCGGTGCAGCCGCTCGCCGGAGAAGATCCCGCGATTGCGGAGATCCTCGGCTTCATCGGCCATGGCAAGCACCGCGCGCTGTGCCTTCCGGCCGGCGACGGCGACAAGCTTTGATGACGGGGTCGCCGCAGCCATGACCTCAGCGGCTTCCGGGATTGCCTCGCCGGTCGGCGTCATCGCCGGCGGCGGCGCCATGCCGTTCGCGGTGGCGGACTCGCTCAGCCAGCGCGGCATCACACCGGTCCTGTTCGCGCTCAAAGGCGCCTGCGATCCGGTTCGGGTCGAGCGCTTCCGCCATCACTGGATTTCGGTCGGGCAACTCGGCCGCGCCAAAAAGCTGCTTCGCAGCGAGGGGTGCCGCGACGTGATCTTCATCGGCACGTTGCAGCGGCCGGCGCTGTCGGAGGTCAGGCTGGACTGGGGGACGATCCGCGTCATCGGCCAGATCTGGACGGCATTTCGTGGCGGCGACGATCATCTGTTGTCGGGCATCGGCCGCCTCTTCGAACGCGATGGTTTCCGGATGGTCGGCATCCGCGATGTCGCGCCCGATATCCTGATGCCGGCGGGAACGATCGCCCGCGCCACGCCCGATCCGTCCGCCACCGCCGATATCGCCAGGGGGCGGGAGGTGCTCGGCGCGCTTGGTCCGTTCGACATCGGCCAGGCCGTTGTTGTCATCGACGGGCACGTGGTCGCGGTCGAGGACATCGAGGGCACCGACGGCTTGCTGGCGCGCGTCGCGCGGCTGCGCGAGGCGGGCCGCATTCGTGCCAGATCCGGCCGCGGCGTGCTGGTGAAGGCGCCGAAGAGCGGCCAGGATCTCCGGTTCGACCTTCCGACGGTAGGCCCGAAGACCATCGAGGGCGTGGCCAAAGCAGGGCTTGCCGGCATCGCCGTCATCGCGGGCAGCACGATCGCGGCGGACACGCAGGCCATGATCGAGGCCGCCGACAGGGCCGGCCTGTTTATCCAGGGACTATCGGCGTGACACCGCCGCGTGCGACCGCCGAGCGGAAGATCTTTCTGATCGCAACGGAGGAATCCGGCGATCGCCTCGGTGCCAATTTGATGAAGGTGCTGCGACAACGCCTTGGCGACGCGGTTCATTTCGAAGGCGTCGGTGGCCGCGCGATGGCGCGCGAAGGCCTGATGTCGCTGTTTCCGATCGAAGAGCTCTCGATCATCGGGCTCGCGGCGGTGGTCAAGGAGTTGCCGAAGATCCTGGGGCTGATCAAGGAGACGGCCGCTGTGGTGACCGAAGTGTCGCCGGATATTCTGGTCATCATCGACAGTCCCGACTTTACCCATCGCGTTGCCCGGCGCGTGCGTGCAAAGGATCCCGCGATTCCGATCGTCAACTATGTGTCGCCGACGGTCTGGGCATGGCGGCCCGGCCGCGCGCGGGCGATGCGCAAGTATGTCGAGCACGTGCTGGCGCTGCTGCCGTTCGAGCCCGAGGCCTACCAGAGACTTCGCGGTCCGCCCTGCAGCTATGTCGGTCATCCCCTGACCGAGCAATTGCCGGCGCTTCGGCCGAACGCGCAAGAGGCTGCGCGGCGAGCAGGGCAGCCGCCGGTACTGCTGGTGCTGCCGGGAAGCCGGCGCGGCGAGATCCGCCATCACATGGAAGTGTTCGGCCAGGCGGTAGGACGGTTGCAGCAGGAGGGCTTGGCGTTCGAACTGGTGCTGCCGACCATGCCGCATCTGCAGGAGGCGGTCGTCGAGGCGGTGAAAAGCTGGCCGATCCAGCCCCAGGTCGTGATCGGCGAGCAGGAGAAGCGCGCGGCGTTCCGCATCGCGCATGCGGCGCTTGCCAAATCCGGCACCGTGACGCTGGAGCTTGCACTCGCAGGCGTGCCGATGGTGACGGCCTACCGGACCGGTTCGGTGGAAGCCTGGATATTGCGGCGGGCCATCAAGGTGAACTCGGTGATACTGGCCAATCTCGTGATCGGCGAGAACGTCGTCCCCGAATTCCTGCAGGAGGACTGCACGCCGGAAAAACTCGCGCGGGCACTTCGCGAGGTGCTCGGCGATTCCGGGTTGCGTCGCAAGCAGCTCGAGGCGTTCGCGAAGATCGACTCCATCATGTCGACCGGCAACCAGCCGCCCAGCGTTCGTGCGGCCGATATCGTGCTGGACACGATGTGGCAGGGGCGGCGAACGTAGGCTGGGTTAGCGCAACGTAACCCGCCAACTTTCTTCGCCTTCGCGGTGGGTTACGCTGCGCTAACCCACCCTACAACATCAAAAGCCGGATGCGGCGGTCGCATCCGGCTTTCCAATCTTATTATTTAAGCGTGAGCGCTTACTTCCGCTCGTCCATCGCGACGTAGTCGCGGCGGGCGACGCCGGTGTACAGCTGGCGCGGGCGGCCGATCTTCTGCTGCGGGTCCTCGATCATCTCGCTCCACTGGCTGATCCAGCCGACGGTGCGGGCGACGGCGAACAGCACGGTGAACATCGAGGTCGGGAAGCCCATCGCCTTCAGCGTGATGCCCGAATAGAAGTCGACGTTCGGATAGAGCTTGCGATCGATGAAGTACTGGTCGCTCAGCGCGATCTTCTCCAGTTCCAGCGCCACCTTCAGCATCGGATCGTCGCCATGGCCGGTCTCGGCCAGGACGGCGTGACACATCTTCTGCATGATCTTGGCGCGCGGATCGTAATTTTTGTAGACGCGGTGGCCAAAGCCCATCAGGCGGACTTCCGAGTTCTTGTCCTTCACCTTGGCGATGAATTCCGGAATCTTGTCGACCGAACCGATGTCGGCGAGCATCGCGAGTGCGGCTTCGTTGGCGCCGCCATGCGCGGGGCCCCAGAGGCAGGCGATGCCGGCGGCGATGCAGGCGAACGGGTTGGCGCCGGAAGAGCCGGCGATACGCACCGTCGAGGTCGAGGCGTTCTGCTCGTGGTCGGCGTGCAGGATGAAGATCTTGTCGAGCGCGTCAGCGAGCACCGGATTGATCTTGTAGTCCTCGCAAGGCACCGCGAAGCACATATGCAGGAAGTTCTCGGCAAACGAGAGCGAGTTCTTCGGGTACATGAAGGGCTGGCCGATGGTGTATTTGAACGCCATCGCGGCCAGCGTCGGGACCTTCGCGATCATGCGCATCGAGGCGATCATGCGCTGCTTCGGATCGTTGATGTCGGTGCTGTCGTGATAGAACGCAGCGAGCGCGCCGACGGCGGCGACCATGATGGCCATCGGATGGGCGTCGCGGCGGAAGCCCTGGAAGAAGCGCGCCATCTGCTCGTGAACCATGGTGTGGTGGATCACGCGGTGGTCGAAGTCTTTCTTCTGCGCCGGGGTCGGAAGCTCCCCGTACAGCAGCAGATAACACGTTTCCAGGAAGTCGCCCTTTTCGGCGAGCTGCTCGATCGGGTAGCCGCGGTATTCCAGCACGCCCGCGTCGCCGTCGATATAGGTGATCTTCGACTGGCAGCTGCCGGTCGAGGTGAAGCCGGGGTCGTAGGTAAACATCCCGGCCTGCGCATAGAGCTTGGCGATGTCGATGACATCGGGCCCTACCGTGCCGCTGAGGATCGGGAAATCGTAGGTCTTGTTGCCTACGGTGAGCGTTGCAGTCTTGTTGCTGGATTTTGCGTCCATCGCGTGGTCCCCGATGAAATCGTTGCGAAAACCGCGCCCGACCCTGGTGCCATTTTTTGAGGCAGAAACAAGGGAGGCCGGCTTGTCTAGAAGGCGGCTTCAGATGCGTAGCTTATTGCCATGTGCACTGCAAGACGGCCGGAAACAGCAGAAGGTAGGGGCTGCATAGCGTTTTCGAGCAACGTCAAAATATTGACGGCTGGAGTCCCGGGGCTCTAGCCGCCGGCTTGATCGCCGAGCCGGCCCAGGCACTCCTCCCGACCCAGTACCGCCAAAACATCGAAAATGCCGGGCGAAGTCGTCCGCCCTGTCAGCGCCACGCGGAGCGGCTGGGCGACGGCCCCGAGTTTCAGATTGTTTTGCTCTGCGAAACTCCGCATGGCCGCTTCGGTGGTCTCCGCACGCCAGTCGTTAACCGTCTCCAGCGCGGTGCGGAGCTGGCCGATCAGCGTGCGGGTTTCCGGCGTCAGCAGCGCTGCTGCCTTGGGCTCGATTTCGATCGGACGGTCGGCAAAGATGAAGTAGGCGCCGGAAATCAGTTCGATCAGTGTCTTGGCGCGCTCCTTGAGACTCGGCATCGCCCGCAGCAACTGGGAGCGTGTGGTGTCGTTGAGCTTCGCCTTGAGGTCGGCGCCGTCAGGAAGATAATCGAGCACGCTCTCGAACATCCTGACCAACTCGCCGTCGTCGGCGTGGCGGATGTAGTGCCCGTTGAGGTTCTCGAGCTTGGCGAAATCGAACCGCGCCGCGGAGCGGCCAATTCCCGGCAGATCGAACGCGTCGATCATCTCCTGGGTCGAGAATATCTCCTGGTCGCCATGGCTCCAGCCGAGCCGGACCAGATAATTGCGTAGTGCCGCCGGCAGATATCCCATCGCGCGGTAGGCATCGACGCCGAGCGCGCCATGGCGCTTCGACAGTTTTGAGCCGTCCGGCCCGTGGATCAGCGGGATGTGGGACATGTTGGGAATGTCCCAGCCAAGCGCGTCGTAGATCTGCTTCTGGCGCGCGGCGTTGATCAGATGATCGTCGCCGCGGATCACGTGCGTCACGCCCATGTCGTGGTCGTCAACCACGACAGCCAGCATGTAGGTCGGGTTGCCGTCGCCCCGCAGCAGCACGAGATCGTCGAGGTTCTCGTTCTGCCAGACCACGCGGCCCTGCACCTGATCCTCGATCACGGTCTCGCCGGTCTGCTGTGCCTTGAGGCGGATGGTCGGCTTTATGCCGGCCGGCGCCTCGGAGGGGGCGCGGTCCCGCCACATCCCGTCATAGAGCCTTGTACGGCCCTCGGCGCGGGCCTTCTCGCGCATCGCGGTCAATTCCTCTGATGTGGCGTAGCAGCGATAGGCCTTGCCGCTGGCGAGCAATTGCTCGGCCACCTCACGATGGCGGGCGGCGCGGCTGAACTGGTAGATGACGTCGCCGTCCCAATCGAGCTCCAGCCACTTCAATCCGTCGAGGATGGCGGCAATGGCGGGCTCGGTCGAGCGCTCGCGGTCGGTATCCTCGATCCGCAGCAGCATCTTGCCGCCGCGCTTTTTGGCATAGAGCCAGTTGAACAGCGCCGTACGGGCTCCCCCGATGTGGAGGAAGCCGGTGGGCGAAGGGGCAAAGCGTGTGACGACGGAATCGGTCATTTACCGGGCGGGCTGAGGGGTGAGTGGCGGTGGTGTATATCAGGAACGATACATAACTAAAGCCTCCCCATGGGCAAAGTAGGCTTGGCTCACGGGGGCGAATTTGGCAGAAGGTTCGCTAATCCCTAACAGGAACTCGGAATGACCACAGAACCGGTAGCGGCAGAGGCGGGACGCGACTTCATTCGCGACATCGTCCAGGCCGATCTCTCCTCGAACAAGCACAGCCGGGTCGTGACCCGATTTCCGCCGGAGCCGAACGGCTATCTGCACATCGGCCACGCCAAGTCGATCGCGCTGAATTTCGGGATCGCGCAGGAGTTCGGCGGCAAGTGCCACCTGCGCTTCGACGATACCAACCCGACCAGGGAAGAGCAGGAATACATTGATTCCATCCAGGCCGACGTGCACTGGCTCGGCTACGACTGGGGAACCGACCTCTATTACGCGTCGGACTATTTCGACCGCCTGTACGACTGGGCGGAGGGCCTGATCAATGCCGGCCACGCCTATGTCGACGACCAGTCGCAGGAAGAGATCCGCGTCAGTCGCGGCACCCTGACGGAGCCCGGCAAGAACTCACCGTTCCGCGATCGCGCGGTGGACGAAAATCTCGACCTGTTTCGCCGCATGAAGGCCGGCGAATTCCCGAACGGTGCGCGCGTGCTGCGTGCCAAAATCGACATGACCTCCGGCAACATCAACCTGCGCGATCCCGTACTCTATCGCATCCTGCATGCCGAGCACCCGCGCACCGGCACCAAATGGTCGATCTATCCGAGCTACGACTATGCCCATGGCCAGTCGGACGCCATCGAAGGCATCACGCATTCGATCTGCACGCTGGAATTCGAGGACCATCGGCCGCTTTATGAATGGCTGCTCGACAAGCTGCCGGTGCCTTCGAAACCGTGCCAGTACGAATTTGCCCGCCTGAACCTGACCTACACGCTGCTGTCGAAGCGCGTGCTGACGCAGCTTGTGCGCGACGGCCACGTTTCGGGGTGGGACGATCCGCGCATGCCGACGATTGCCGGGCTGAAGCGGCGCGGCGTGCCGCCGGCGGCGGTGCGCGAATTCGTCAAGCGCATCGGGGTGGCGAAAGCCAACAGCGTGGTCGATGTCGGCATGCTGGAGTTCTGCATCCGCGAGCATCTCAACAGGACGGCGCAGCGGCGCATGGCAGTCTTAAGGCCGCTCAAGGTCGTGATCGAGAACTATCCGGAAGGGCAGACCGAGGAACTCGAGGCGATCAATCATCCCGACGATCCGGCCGCCGGCACGCGGAAGATCGCTTTCGGCCGCGAGCTCTATATCGAGCGCGACGATTTCATGGAGAACCCGCCAAAGAAATTCTTCCGGCTGTCGCCGGGCAACGAGGTGCGGCTGCGCTACGCTTATTTCGTCAAATGCACCGGCGTCATCAAGAACGATGCCGGCGATGTCGTCGAACTGCGTTGCACATACGATCCCGCTACCAAGGGCGGCAACGCGCCCGACGGCCGCAAGGTCAAGGCCACTATGCACTGGCTGTCTGCAAAGGATTCGGTACCGGCGGAAATCCGCGTCTACAACCAACTGTTCGCCAATCCGAGCCCGAACGCCGCGAACTTTCCCGCTGATCTCAATCCGGAGTCGCTCGAGGTGCTGTCCGATGCGCGCATCGAGCCGTCGGTTGCGGCTGACAATTTGAACGAGGTGATGCAGTTCGAACGGCAGGGCTATTTCGTGCGCGACAGGGATTCCGCGCCGGGCAAGCCGGTGTTCAACCGTACCATCGGCCTGCGCGACACCTTTGCCAAGGAAGTCGGCGGGAAGGGCTGAGGTCGATGGGAGCGTCCGGACGCGGCACGACTGACGATACCGTTTCCGGTATCATGGGGAAGTGGGCGGCCGCATTAACTCGACTGGATGCGGCGGCGCTCGCGTCGCTCTACTCGAAGACTGCGTTCTTCTTCGGCTCGAACCCGAGCTTCTACCGCGGCAACGACGGCGTTAAGGCCTATTTCGAGGCCCTGCCGCGGTGGTCGTCGCCATCGGTCGAGTTCAGTGATGTCAGGACGGCGCAGGTGACGAACGATGTGATCAATGTCGCGGGCACCGCGTCTTTTGTCGTCGAGCAGGGTGCCGAGCCGCTGGTGGTCAAGATCACCTGGGTGATCGTTCGCGAGGACGGCGGCTGGAAGATCGCCAGCCACCACGTGTCGTCGAAGGCGCCGCTGATCGCGCAGTAATCCGCGGCCCGCCGCAAATGCGCTAGCAGCCCCGGCAGATCCCCCGCATCGACTTGGCGAGTTGGGCGTCTTCCTCGGTCATGGGCTCGTACGGCTTTTGTTGAACGGACTGCCTCGCCTCGTTGGCCTTCTGCCGAGCCATCCGCTCGGTCTCCTGCCGCTGATAGCAGGCCTCGCGTTCAGCTCTCGCTTCGATAAAACGGCATTGTTCTACCGCCGCGGCACCGGAACCCGATAGTGCGAGCGCCAATGAAACGTAGACGACCAGGAAGAACTTCATGGCGTCACCTTAGCATTTGTTAGCTGGCTCACAAAAGAGGGGCATTCGCGCAACACTTTCGGTGTTCCTCGACAGGAACGTCATTTGCGACTCCACTTCGAGAAAATTTCAGCTCAGTATTCGCGGAGCCGGGAGCGGCGGATCGAACGTTTTTTTACCAATGAATTTTGACCCGGCAGGTCGCAGCGCGAGAATGCCTGCGGCCCTTTTTACTCTCTTCCGGGAGATAAAATGGGGGGCGAACAGTGACCTATTTCATTTTTGCGCGCGATGGCACGAGTCGTATCGTGCTGAAGCGGGACACGAGGGAAGCCGCGGAAAAGAAGGCACGCGAACTGAAGGATCTGGGTTGGTTCGACGTGAAGATCGAGGCTGCAGACACTTCCAAGGCCGCTTGAACCATCCTCGCAGCGATGTCATCGAACGCGTCGCTGCTCCAGCGCATCTCTCAGGATGGCGCTAACCTTCCGATCGAGGAGATCGATGCGGTTGGCCGTGGCATTGCTTTGACGCAGAAGCTCGAGCAACTCGTCGGCAATGAGCCGCTTGATTGTGGCTTCCACGATGGTCGCCAATACGTAGCAGATGAATGCTGCGGCCAGAACCCAGCCGATGATGGGACGAAAATCGGGCGTAACGTTCCAGACAAACAGACCCGCTATCGCGGCCATGAACCAGATGACGACCTTGAAAAATGTTCTCACGTTCAAATGCTCCCTCAAGAAGCGCGGGTCCGATTGGACCTAGGTGTCGCGCATAAATATCTCCGCCCAAAATTGCGCCCGCTCGCGTCGGGTCTTCTTCCCATGCTGCCCACTTCCAATTGCCCTGCCTCAAAAGGGCGATGGTCAGCACATGAACCAATGGCGTCCCGACCGGACGGTTCCGCGCACAATACGGCGCGGTTCGTAGGAACCTTTTGGGCGCAGGCCGACAAAAACAGTCGCGGTAGCGGACCTGCGCCGAACCCATTTACGGGTGCATCTAATCTACATCAAACATCGCGGCGATGGCGGCCACGTTCGTCGTGATCGAAGAGGCAGATTGTATAAGCCCCGCACGCAAATCGGCACACGTTCTCTCAAGTTTCTGCATCCGTTCCGCTAGCGCCTGGAATGCAGCGTCCGGTAGTATTTTGATACCAAAAGGGGCGTAAGGTGTAGACCCGGGTGGCGGAGCAGGGCGAGACGACGGGTCGAAAACGGGGTTATGCCGGGACGTGGCCGCCGCGTGCCGCAGCGCCAGCCGGCGGCTTCGCGCCATCGCGGCCGGCCTTGTGGCGGCCGGTCATTGAGACCGTACGCCAATGGGCGCGTGCTGAAGCCGGGGCTGGGCGATTGCTGCCCTGGGTACCCATCGCCTTCGGGACCGGCATCGCGCTTTACTTTGCCGCCGGTCACGAGCCGGTGCTGCCAGTGGCTGCCGCCGTCGCGATCGGGCTTTGCATGGTTGCGGTACTGCTGCGGCGGCAAAAATTCTTCCCGGTCGCGGTCATGATTGCGGCGGTCGCGGCGGGATTTGCGGTGGCGACATGGAAGACGGCGCGGATCGCGCATGGCGTCTTGGCGCGGCCGATGTTCTCGGTGTCGCTGACGGGCTTCGTCGAGACTCGCGATATCCGCGAGCGCACCGACCGCTTCGTGCTGCGGGTCGTCTCAATGGAAAGCGCGCGCGGAACGATAAAGCTCGAGCGCGTGCGGCTCTCGGTGAGAAAGGGGACGGCGCCCGCGGTCGGCAGCTTCGTCGAGTTGAAGGCGCGGCTGCTGCCGCCGCCCGCACCGTTGCGGCCGGGCAGCTACGATTTTGGCCGTGACATGTTCTTCGCCGGCATCGGCGCCTCCGGCTTCGTGATGGGCGCGATCAAGACGGCGGAGCCGCCCGACGGCGGCGGGTTTCGCCTGCGCTACGCGGCTTTCATGCAGGGCTTGCGGGATGCGATCGACGCGCGGATCCGAACCACGCTGGAAGGCGACAAACGCGCCATCGCCACCGCGTTGCTGACCGGACGGCGCGATGCGATCTCGCCGCCGGTCAATGATGCGATGTTCGTCTCCGGCCTCGGCCACGTGCTGTCGATCTCGGGCTACCACATGGCGGTCGTCGCCGGCGTGGTGTTCTTCGCGGTGCGCGCGCTGCTGGCGTTGTTTCCGGCACTCACGGTCGGCTACGCCATCAAGAAATGGTCGGCCGCGGCAGCATTCGTCGCGGCGGCGTTTTATCTGCTGCTGTCGGGCGCCGAAGTGGCGACGCAGCGCTCGTTCTTCATGACGGCCGTGGTGCTGATCGCGGTCATGGTCGACCGCCGCGCTGTTACGTTTCGCACGCTCGCGGTCGCGGCCATGGTCGTGCTGACGGTGGCGCCGGAAGCGCTGGTGCATCCGAGTTTTCAGATGTCGTTCGCCGCCACTCTGGGGCTGGTGGCGCTGGTGCAGATCGGTATGCCCGCTTTGTTTGCGACACCGGACCATACCGCCACCGCACGGGTGGCGCTGTGGGGCGGCCGCGAGATTACCATGCTGCTGCTGGCCTCGCTGGTGGCGGGGCTGGCGACCACGCCCTACGCGGCCTTCCACTTTCACCGCGTCACGCCCTATGGCGTGATCGCCAATCTCGCGGCGATGCCGGTGGTGTCGGCGCTGGTGATGCCGGCCGGCCTACTCGGGCTGGTCGCCATGCCGTTCGGCTTCGATGGCCTGTTCTGGGCGATCATGGGCGTCGGCATCGACTGGATGATCGCTGTGACGCAATGGGTGGCGGCGTTGCCCGGCGCGGTCGGCCGGGTGCCGGCGTTCGGCATCGGCCCGCTGATCGCGGCGAGCCTTGGCATCATCCTGCTCGGGCTGTTGCGCACGCCGCTGCGCTGGTCAGGGGCGGCAATGCTGCTGCTGGCGGCGGTTTGGGCGGCGCGGGCGCCGCAGCCGGATATCCTGATTTCCGGCGATGGCCGCAATATCGGCATCCGCGGCCAGGATGGACGGCTGCACCTGATGCACGCGGCCAGAGCGACGAGAGAAGGGGGCAGGTACGCCTTCCTGCTCAGGGAGTGGCTGGCGGCCGATGCCGACCCGCGAAAGTCAACTGACGCCTCGCTCACCGCAGGCGTCTCATGCGACGACCACGGCTGTGTGATGCAATCCGCGGGTGGCGTCCTCATCGCCCAGGCGCTCAAGCCGGAGGCACTGGCGGACGATTGCGATCGTGCGGCGCTGATCGTGACCGCAAGGCCTGTGCCTGTGGGATGTGCGGCCTCCGTGATCGATGCGGAGCGGCTGCGGCGGCAGGGTGCGATGGCGTTGCGGCGAAGCCGGGAGGGGTTTGTTGTCGAGGCCGTCAAAGCCGGCGGGATCGATCGTCCATGGTCGCCCGCCGTGGCGGATGAGGGCGGCGCAGAGGCAATGATTCTCGCGCGGCCCTCGATGCCGCGCGCCATCGACGCCACGCCGTCGGAGGCGGATCTGCAGGCGGAAGAGTAGGCGCTCGTCAGTGCTCGTCGAGCGTCGGACCGGCTGCCAGGTCGAATGCGCCGAGGTGAAACTCCTCGGGCGCGTCAGGCTCCGATGGCAGCTTGACCAGCGTAAACGCCGCATTCGGAAATTGCCGCCAGATCGCCAGATCGTCCGCGGTGATGGTGAGCCAGCCGTACCTGAGCATGTACCGACCGGGCTCGGTAACGCGCCCGGCTCGTTGCCATGTGACCTTGGTGACCACCGACCAGCCCCCTTTGGTCGCGGAGTTCCGCAAAGATTTGGCCGGATCCGCCGGACCGAACCCGGCGGATCGCCTTTGCATCCAGCTAACCTGTCACGATCGATTCGGGTGCCGGCGCTTCCGCGGCCTTCGACGAACGTTCGCTGCTGGCCTGGGTTACCGGCAACTGTAGCACGGTTGCGCGCTGGCCTTCGCAAAGCTGCGTCACCAGCACATGGCTTCCGTCCGGAAACTCGATCGCATCATGATGACGATCGTGCACCTCGGGGTCGATCTGATTGAACTTGCCGACCCGCCAGTCAGTGGTCCGCGTCCAGATCCAGCGGTTGTCGTAGCGAACGTCGTCGGCGAATGCGAGTTCGGTGCCGGGAAGCATGCAGACCGCCACCGCAGGGGCGTTTTCGGAGGCAAAGCCGCGGGTGGATGTGCCGCGGAATGTGGTGGTGACCAGCGTCTCTCCGACCACGGCGGGACGCGTCGACACAGCATGGAGGCTATAGTCACACATCGGATGGCTCCCTCGTTTGAGATAGCTGACCCGTGTCGTCAGGAGGCACAGGCCTCTATCGGAGTGGACTTGAGCGTGGCTTGGGCGCCGAGCCTTTTCTTGGTTCTGGGCATCAGTGCGGCCGGCGCACGGCGCCTATCACAAACACGCGAACGCCCAAAAGTTCCCGACGCGCAGCAAAAAAACCCCGGCCGGTGGCCGGGGTTGGCGTGGACGACCCACGTTGGGAGAAACAATCAATACTTCCGGTACAGCCCGATCAGCTTGCCCTGAATCCGGACCCGGTTCGGCGGCAGGATGCGGACTTCGTAGGCGGCGTTGGCGGGCTCGAGCGCGATCGAGGCGCCGCGGCGGCGGAAGCGCTTCAGCGTCGCTTCCTCCTCGTCGATCAGGGCTACCACGATATCGCCGGTGTCGGCGGACTCATTGCGCTGGATCAGCGCCATGTCGCCGTCGAGAATGCCGGCATCCACCATGGAATCGCCGCGCACTTCGAGCGCGTAATGTTCGCCGGAGCCAAGCATGTCAGGCGGCACGCTGATGGTGTGGCTGCGGGTCTGCAGCGCCTCGATCGGCGTACCCGCCGCGATCCGGCCCATCACGGGGACCGCCACCGGGCGCTCGCCATCATCAGCGGCGGCAGGCGTGCTGACTGAGCGTTTGCCAAGCGTGCCCTCGATGACGCTCGGCGTGAAGCCGCGGCGGCCGTTGCCGCTGGCGGCGCCGGCAAGCTCCGGCAGCTTGATGACTTCGATGGCGCGGGCGCGGTTGGGCAGGCGGCGGATGAAGCCACGCTCCTCCAACGCGGTGATGAGGCGGTGGATGCCCGACTTCGAGCGCAGGTCGAGCGCGTCCTTCATTTCATCGAAGGACGGCGGCACGCCGGCCTCCTTCAGCCGTTCATTGATGAAACGCAGAAGTTCATACTGTTTGCGCGTGAGCATCGCGAGCATTCCCCCGGTTGGCGTCGTTCGGCTTCGAGTCTTCAAATCTGGCGTCGCGGAAGTCCCAAGCTCCCTTTGCCAGATACCAGCCCTCGAAACAAATCATGAACGAACACTATATGTTCGATATGTGTTCCGCAACCACTTAATTTCAGGTGAACGCGGCAAGGATCTGGTCCGAACGCGCGTTCGGGGCGCTACTCCGGCAGCCGCAGGATGTCGCAAGGCGAGCCTTTGATTGCCGCCGGCGCAGACGGCGGGCGTATCACCAGCGCCTGTGCCGCAGCGAGATTGCCGAGCAGCGACGAGTCCTGATGATTGACCGGTGTGGCAATCAGCGCGCCGTCCTCGCGGCGTTCGAGGCGTGCGCGAAGATAGTCCTCGCGCTGGTCGTTGGCGTCGAGATCGCGGCCGAGCAGGGCCGTCTCGCGCGCATGGTGGACGCTGGCCTGGCCCGAAAGCGCGCGAATCAACGGCACCAGAAACAGGAAGCCGCAGACATAGGAGGAAACCGGATTGCCCGGCAGGCCGATCACCCGCATGGCGCCGAGCCGCCCGTGCATCATCGGCTTGCCCGGCCGCATGGCGATGCGCCAGAACGTCATTGTGACGCCACAGGCCTCCAGCGACCGCTTGACGAGATCATGGTCACCGACCGAGGCGCCGCCCATGGTGATCAGGATATCTGCACCCGCCTCGCTGGCGCGGCGGATGCCATCCGTGGTGGCGGCGATCGTGTCGGCGGCGATGCCGAGATCGGTGATGTCGGCGCCTTCCGCCCGCGCCAGCGCCCGCAGCGCGTAGCCATTGGAATAAACGATCTGGCCGGGACCAAGGCTCGAGCCCGGCATCACCAGTTCGTCGCCGGTGCCGAGGACGGCGACCTTCGGGCGCCGCCGCACCGGAAGTTCCGGGTAGTTCATGCCGGCGGCGAGCGACAGATCGCGCTCGGTCAGAACGCGTCCGCGCTTGAGCAGGACGTCGCCCTCGTTGAAGTCGACCCCGGCGGGCCGGATGTGCCGCCCCTTCAGGGCGGCCTCGGTGATGCCGATGCAATCGCCGTCGATCGTCGTGTCTTCCTGGATGATGACGGCATCGGCGCCCTCGGGAATGACGCCACCGGTAAAGATCCGCACCGCTTCGCCGGAGGCGACCTTCCGCTCGAACGGTCGGCCGGCGGCGACCTCGCCGATCACCTTCAGCCGTACGGCAACACCCGCTGCGTCGGCCGCGCGAACCGCGTAGCCGTCCATCGCCGACATCGCCTGCGGCGGCTGGGTGCGCCGCGCGGCGAGATCGCGCGCCAGCACCCGGTGCCAGGCGGCGTCGAGCGCGATCATTTCCTCGGGCAACGGGTCTGCTCCGGAGAGGATCGCGGCAATCGCATCGGCAACCGGCATCAATGCCACTGGCAGGTTCCCTCAGATACCAAGCGCTGCAAGCGCCGTTGCAATGTCGTCAGGCGATCTCACATGCACCGCGCTCAGGCCCCGTTCCCGTGCGCCTGCGACATTCTCGGCGGAATCGTCAAAGAAAAGGATCCGCGAAGCGGGGACGCCGATCGCCTTCACCACATGATCATAGGCCGCGGCTTCGGGTTTCCGAAGCCCGATCGTCGATGACAGGTAGATTTCGCGGAAATGACCGAGCACCTCGGCATAGTGCTGCGAAAAATGCTCGACATGTGCGCCGTTGGTGTTGGAGAAGGCGTAGAGCGGCAGCCGCGTTCCGGCGCGCGCGAGCACCGCGCCGATCCCGGGCATCTCGCCGGCGAAAATCGCGTTCCATCCCTCGAGGAACTGGATATCGGTGATGTCGATAGCGAGCGAGGCACGCAGGCTTTCAAAGAAGGCGGCGTCGCTTATCTCGCCCCGCTCGTGCCGCCGCCAGGCTTCATCCGGCGAAAACCTTCCGACCAGATGCGAGGGCTCGCAGCCGGCATGGCCTGCCCAACTGGCCACCACCTTGCTGAAGTCGATATCGAGCACGACCCGGCCGAGGTCGAACAGCAAGGCGTCGGCGGAGTTGGGAGCGAGTGGCAAATTCATGGCAGTCGTTTACAAAACTGGACGGGCTCGGGCAACGGGCGCCGGCCAGATGGATTCCGGCGCACAGGTTATGCTAAGGCTGGCGAAGAATACCGGGAGGGGTCGCATGAAAGTTCTGAGCAGAATGTTGGGCGCCGCAGCCGTGGTGGCGTTGCTCGCCGGGCCAGCCTTGGCCCAAGGGGGCCCTGCCAGGTACGGCGAACCAGACAAGGTCAAGACGCCGACCGAAAAAGCAGCCGAGAGGGAGGCTGAACGAGCCTATCAGAGGTCCCTGGGCAACATCCCGGAGCAACAAAAGGCTGCCGACCCCTGGGGTATCGCGCGCGGTGACAGCGCGGCAAAGGCAGACAAGGCTGCGACTTCGAAGCCGAAGGCCAAATCGGCTGATACCAAGCCCGGCAACACCGCAAAATAGAAGACACGGTTCCGGCCATGCCGGGATAACGATGTCCAGCACAAGGAAACCCCGACATGACGGAAAGTCTGCTCTTTTCCCCGATGACGATCCGCGGGGTCGAGCTCCGCAACCGCATCGTGGTGCCGCCGATGCATCAATATTCCGCTGTAAAGGGCTTTCCGACCGACTGGCATCTGATGAACGCCGGCAAGTTCGCCGCCGGCGGCGCGGGACTCGTTGTCGTGGAATCGACCAAGGTCGAACGGCGCGGCTGCGGCACGGTCGGCGATCTCGGCATCTGGGACGACGCCTTTGTCGAACCGCTCGGCCGCCTCGTCAAATTCATCAAGCAGCAGAACTCGGTCGCCGGGATTCAGCTCGGCCATTCCGGGCGCAAGGCCCGTGCGACA
>LNFM01000963.1_pt1 | contig 67958 bp, 57 predicted proteins | sample 596031 | NCBI WGS metagenome assembly LNFM01 (sample SAMN04254537, study PRJNA301005) | activated carbon metagenome | isolation source: dual media filters at the Ann Arbor, Michigan drinking water treatment plant | place: USA: Ann Arbor
GCAGGTGCGCTGGACGACGTAGAAGCTGGTCGCGATCAGGACGTTGCCGCCGAAGGCAAAGATGACGGCGGAGGTGTGCAAGGGCCGCAGGCGGCCGAAGTTTGTCCAGCCGAGTTCAGGGAAATAGAACAGTCCGGGGAAGGACAATTGCAGGGCGATGATCAACCCGACCAGGAAGCCCGCAATGCCCCAGAACATCGAGGCGGCCACGCCGAACTTGACGATGGTGTCTTCGTAGAAGGCCGGGTCGAACGGGTTGCGGCCGTTGCGCGCCCCCGCCCAGAGACCCGTGATCAACAGCCCGCCGACGGTGAGAAAGAAAAACAGCCAGGCATGCGCCGCCATCATAGGATCGGCGGCGTTGGCCGCGATGATCAGCGCGCCGAGCGCCACGACGCCAACCAGTAAGCTGACGGTTCCGATACTGAAGCCCCAGCCCGGCTTCTCGGTAGGTATTACGTGCGAACTCATGAAGAACCCCTCTTGTGAGTCGATTTCGGCGGTATTGGCCGTTACCTGCCGGAGGGGGCGTGCAGGATGTATAGGGGTTACTACTTATGGGCTGGCCTGTCGCACCGGGGGTAGGGCTTCAGCGTCATCAGAAGGAGTGCAAGCATGTGGAAACCAGCCGCTACAGGTAGCGCCCTGTTTGTCGCCGGAGCGCTGAAATTCGCAGAGCATCTGAACCGGGTACCGACCCTGGAGGATTATCTGGCTTTCCGGTGCGGCCCGTCGGGCGCCGGACAGGAGGTGTCTGCACTCGGTCACCTGCTGGGCTCGGCAGGGCATTGCTGGGGTTGTTACGCCATGGCTGCGGGCGCTGCGCTCGTGGCGGTGTCAGCCTGGAGGTGGGCGCGCGCCACGACGTTCGCTGCGAGGCCCCGCAACTGACGCCCCGCAGCCCGGTCTTGCGCCGCTTAAGCTCCGCAGGCACTGAGAAGTGGAGTATTCAGGAACCCGGCGATGAGTGACACGCCAAAAGCCATTCAGGTGCCCCTCTATGAACTGGACGCGCCTGCGCACCAGTTGCATTTCGAATCGATCCTGAATTCGGTTCCCGACGCGATGGTCGTGACCGACGAGTCGGGCACCATGCTGGCCTTCAGCCGCGCGGCCGAGCAGCTGTTTGGCTATACGGCCGCAGAAATGATCGGCCAGCCGGTCAACCTGTTGATGGCGGGCCGCGACCGGACCAATCACGGAAATTACATTGGCAACTATCTTCGGACGGGAAACCGCCAGATCATCGGCAAGGGCCGCGTGGTCATTGCGGCCCGCGCGGACGGAACAGTTTTCCCGATTGACCTGAAGATCGGCGAAGCCCGGATTGGCGATCATTTCCTCTTTACCGCCTTCATCCGTGACCTGACCGAGCAGCAAAGCGCCGAACTCCGCATGCAGGAAATGCAATCCGAACTCGTGCACTTCTCGCGGCTCAGCGCCGTCGGAACGATGGCCTCTGCGCTCGCCCACGAACTGAACCAGCCACTGACGGCGGTGGCCAACTATCTGGAAGCCAGCCGCGACCTGCTTGATTCGCCCGATCCGGAAATCAAGGAAGTCCTTCGCGGGGCCCTCGCCGAAGCGGCGACGCAGGCGGTTCGGGCCGGTGAGATCGTCCGCAAGCTGCGCAGCTATGTGTCCAGAGGCGAAGTGGATGCACGACCGGTCAGTCTCGGACCCTTGCTGGCGGATGCGATCGCCTTGACCAAGACGTCCCGCGACAGGGCGGACATACCGGTCAACATCGTCGTAGCTGACCAGGCAAACCGGGCGCTGGCAGATCCCATCCAGGTGCAGCAGGTGGTGATCAACCTGATCCGCAATGCCATGGACGCGATGACGGGCCGTACCGATGCAAGAATCGAGCTTCGCGTGTCGCCGGACGAAGACCCGGACTACGTGCAGATAGAAGTCTGTGACAACGGACCGGGCCTGTCGCCGGAGATCAAGGAAACCCTATTCAAGCCGTTTGCCACCACCAAATCTCAAGGGATGGGTCTTGGCCTGTCGATCTGCCAGACGATCGTGGAGGCGCACGGTGGCATCATCCGCGCGGTTGCGTCGCCCCAGGGGGGAACGTGTTTCAGGTTCACACTCAGGCGAGATACGGGTAAATCCGAACCATGAACGACACACGCCTCATTCACCTGGTCGACGATGACGAAGCTATCCGCCATTCGGCGAGCTTCATGCTCCGGCATTCCGGCTTCCGCGTGAAGACCTACACCGATGGTGTCGCTTTTCTGGAAACCGTGGCTACCGCCGAGCGCGGCTGCATCCTGCTGGACGTCCAGATGCCGGGGATGGACGGGCTGGAAGTCCAGGAAGCCTTGAATGCGCGCGGTGTGGCGATGCCGGTCATTGTGCTCACGGGACACGGCGATGTCGCCGTCGCCGTGCGCGCCATGAAGGCCGGCGCGGTGGACTTCGTGGAGAAGCCCTACGCCAAGCAAACCCTGGTGGACGCCCTGACACGGGCCTTCGAGCGGCTGGAGACCCGCCGCAAGGAGGACGTAATGGCCGAAGAGGCGCGCGGGCTGATCGAGCGGCTGACGGGACGGGAGCGCGATGTGCTGATCGGTCTTGTCGACGGACAAACGAACAAGGCCATCGCCGAGGCGCTGGATATCTCGCCGCGCACCGTCGAGATCCACCGGGCCAACCTCATGGAGAAAATGGACGCGCCAAGCCTGTCCACCGTGCTCCGCATTGCCTTTGCGGCCGGTTTTGGCCGCTCTGCAGCGTCCTAGGAATTGTACTTAAAGACGCGGCCTGCGTCGCGGTCTTAGGATTCCGGTTCAGTTCAAATCGGCGATCGGCATGGATTTAGCAGAACCTGTGGCGCGGATGCGGCGGATCGCTGTCGTGGATGACAGCGCCGCCGTGCGCCAGTCGCTCGCGTTGCTCATCGGCGCACGCGGCTTTTTGGTCGATGCCTTTCTCGGGAGCGCTGATTTGCTCGCGGCGCCCGATCTTCCGGGCTACGCCTGCTTTGTAATCGATCTAAAACTCGACGGCCCGAACGGTTCGGACCTGCTGGCGGCATTGAGGCAGCAGGGACTGGAGCAGCCGGCAATTCTCATTTCAGGCTGGGACGTTGATTCGCTGGAGCGTGTGGCCGTGAAATCCGGCTTTTCGGCGCAGGTCCAAAAGCCGATGATGGACAACTCGATTGTCGACGAGATTCTCAAGGTCCTGTCCGCCGCTGACAAGCTCATCAAGCCAGCACCTGAAAGCAAGACCAGTTCGGGCAAGTAACCCCCAAACCGCTGGCAGCGAACGCCCACCGCTCAGCCCATCTTCATAATCCGCGAAAATGAGTTAGGATCACGTTCTACGGGGAGTGATCACAATGAATGTCCTTCGGTCCTTGATTGTCGCCGCGATCCTCGCGCCGCTATCGTTCGTCGCGCAGCCCGAAACCCCGCCGCGTGACGAAGCGACCGAAACATTCGTCCGGGGGTTCGTCCGTTTCCTCGCCTACCATGAAGCCGGACATCTGCTGATGGGACAGATCGCAGACATGAACAACAATCCGGACTGGTCGAGCGCGGACCGGGAGGACTATGCCGACAAGTTCGCGATGATCCTGCTCCAGCCGGATGCGGATGATCCGGATGGTATCGACGAAATCATCAGCGCGGCAGGCGGCTGGCTGCAGGTAGACAGCTCCATCATCCGCAACGAACCTCACGCGCCGCCGCAACAGCGCGCGCTGGACATCATCTGCCTCATGTATGGCAGCAACCCAGTGGCATTCGCCGACTTCGCAGAGCTCGTTGATCCGAACACGGATTGCACCGCGTTGTACCAGGCGATGGAGAACGAGATCGACGAGGTGTTCCGCGATTATAGCGGCCAGACTGGGCAGTCCATCAATATCGTTTATGTGGCGCCCACCGGCGGGATGGAGGATGCACATCAGTTCCTGCGCGACAGCGGGGTGGTAGAAGACCTGAAAGACGATATCGAGGCCGAGTTCTACCTGACCAATCGCACGTCGATCCAAGCGATGAGCTGCGAAGGCAAGGCGAAATCAGACACCTTTTACTTTGACACGGTCCGCAGCGCCAATCCGGAGGATGATCATTTCATCATCACGCTTTGCTACGAGATGATCGATGCCCGCCTGAAATACGGGATGCGCGGGTTCGAGTGAACCGTGAAGCCGGCGCGGCCCTGCGCTGCAGACGCACTGAATTTTGCCCATGTTCGCCTCTTCGAATTGGGTGTACCTTGGACCCAGAGTAGCTTCACAAAGGGGACTATGATGCGACAGGTTGGCAGAACACTTCTCACGGCAACGGCCTTTGTGGCCGCGTCTCTCGTCTCGTCCGTATCCGCAATTGCGCTCGCTCAAGGCGAGGATGTTGTAGAGGCGGAAATCGTTGAGCCGGAGGAAGAGTGGGTCGAGGAAGACGTTGAAGCAGAAGAACCAGCAGAAATGCTGCAGGAATCTGAAGCGCCGGTTGAAGCCGTGACCGAAGCTGCCGAACCGGAAGCTGCTCCGCTGCCCGCACCGGTGGCCGACGCGGCCCCAGCCGATGGCGCGGTTCTCGCCGCCCCGGGCTCCACGGCTGAGAGCGATCCCGGCGGCTCGACCAGGCCGGGTACCACGCCTGACGACTAGGCGTTTTTTTCAGTCCTGAATTAATGCACCACGTCAGTCGCGGGCATGCCGTTCGATGCCTGCGGCTGCGTAAAGCTCCGAAATGGTTGGCGTGCGCTGTGCGCCCGAACACACATCTCGCGACGCATCCGGCCACTCGGAGCCGAGAAGCTGGTCCGTTTCTATCTCCAGCCGGGAAAACTCGCGGCTGGCGGCACTGAGCAGGTAGGTGCAGGCGCCTGCCGCAAGGGTGTCCCAGTCCTGCGTCAGGCGGGAAACATCCCAGATGCGGATCGTCCCGTCGCTACTGGCCGCAACGATCCGCGATCCGTCGGCGGAGAATGTCGCACTGCGCACCTCGCTTCCAAACCCGGGCAAGGTCGTCAGCAGGCGGCCATCTTCAGCGTCCCAGATGTTGGCCGTCTGATCGAGGTTTGCCGTCGCGATGCGCTCGCCGTCAGGGGAGAACTGGACAGTCGAGACAATGCCCTTGAGGGCGGTCAGGGTTGCCACCACGCGGCGATCCGTTGTGTCCCAGACCCGGGCTGTTCCATCCGCGCTGCCGGTCACGATGCGTTTGCCATCCGGCGAAAACGCCGCCGACCCGATGCTGCCGGTATGGCCTTCGAGCATGCCCAGCATTGATCCGTCCACGGCGCTCCAGATGCGCGCGATCCGGTCGCGACCGGCGGTCACGATCAGCGTGCCATCGGGTGAGAATTCCGCGCCTCGCACGGTGTCGCCTTCCGCGGCCAATGTGAACAGGATCTTCCCGGTCGCTGCGTCCCATACCCTGGCGGTGGTGTCTTCACTGGCGGTAACAATCCGGTCGCCTTGCCGCGAATAGGATGCGCTGGTGACAGGTCCCTGATGTCCAACCAGCGTCGCGGTAACCTTTCCGGTTTTCCAGTCCCAGATCTTGCTGGTACCATCTTGGCTGGCGGTGACGACATGCGATGCATCGGGCGAAAAGGCGACGCCGTAAACATCGCCCGTGTGCTCCGTCAGAATCGCAAGGCGCTTGGCCGTCTCCGCGTCCCAGACCTGCACCGTGTCGTCCTGACCCGCCGTGACCAGGTAGGCGCCGTCGCGCGAAAGCTCCGCGAAGGCCACAGCGTCTTCACCGACGGCAAAGCTCGAGAGCAGCCGCCCCCGGGCCCGCCAGATCTTCGCTGTGCCGTCGTCGCTCGCGGTCAGGATCTGCTGGCCGTTGGGCGAGAACACGCCCATCCGGATGCGTTCAGCATGGCCCAGCAAGGTTCTCGACAGCTCTCCCGTAGCGGCGCTCCAGAGTTTGGAAGTGGCATCGTTGCTGATGGTCAGAAGCCATTCGCCATCCGCTGAGAATGTCGCGGTGCGGACGGTTCCCTTATGCCCGGTCAGTATGGATTTCAGACGGCCGGTCCGAGCATCCCAGAGGCGCGCGGTGGAGTCGCCGCTGGCTGTGGCGACTGTCTTCCCATCAGGCGAGAAAACGCCGGTCAGCACGCTGTCCGTATGCCCCTCAAGCGTGGCCAATGTTCTGCCGTTCGCCGCGTTCCAGATACGGGCGGTCTGGTCGAAGCTGGCCGTGACGATCCGGGACGCGTCCGGTGAAAACGATGCGCCATAAATCGCGCCAGTATGCCCCGTCAGTGTCCTGATCAAACGACCATCCGCCACGCTCCAGATCCGCGCCTTGCCATCTTCATGCGACGTCACGATCCGTTGACCGTCACCTGAATACCTAGCCGTCCAGACGGCGTCACCCGGTGTGCCGAGTTGGTGAACCACGGCGCCGGTTGCGGCATTCCAGATGCGCGCAGTTCCATCCCGGCTGGCCGTGAGCACGGTGAGGCCATCTGGCGAAAACTCTATCGTCTGAAGAGCCTGTTCGTGCCCCGTAAGGCGGGCCACGACGCTGATATTTTTGATATCCCAGACGATGGCGCTGCCGTCATTGCTGGCTGTGGCGAGCCGCGCGCCATTTGGTGAGAAGGCGGCAGCGCCGACACGGTCTGTATGGCCGGTCAGTGTAGAAATCAGTGTGCCGGTGTCTGCAGCCCAGATTTTTGCGGCCGTGTCCTGGCTGGTTGTGACGACGGTCCGGCCGTCCGGGGCGTAGACGCCGCTCAGGATGGCCCCGTCGTGTAACAGGGGCGGCAATGTCTCGCCGGCATCAAACATGACGGCGCCCAGAACGGCATGGTAGCTTCGCGCGTTCGTTTCCGACAGTTGCCGCCCCGCTAGGGCGTACCGCGCGGCCGCCAGCGGGTTTTCGCGGTCCAGGTTCTGCCAGGCCCGCTCGGCAAAGAATGCCGCGAGATTGTCGTGTGCGATCCGCTCGTTCTGCCGGGCCTGAAGGCCCATGAAGACTGCTGTCGCCGCCAGCAAGGCAAACACGGAGCTCAGCACCGTCAGCCCAAGGATCAATTGGCGCAGTCGCGATTCATCGCGCCGCCGGTCCCGCTGCCAGAGATCGTCGAAGTCGGCATCCAGCAGTCCCGCTGCCAGACGCGCCACGGCGCGGTCCCGGCCATCCTTGCGGATATCCAGCCCCAGAGGCTCGATCGGCAGATCGTTCGGATTGTCCGGATTGGCACTGCGGCGAAGGGCAGGGGGGAAGCACTCGGTTTCGGGGTCCCCCGAGTTTGGAACGCCGTCGATGATGAACGCGAAAACCTTGCCGTCCCGGCCCCGGCGCCGGAACCGTTCGATTTCTGAGGCGACCCATTGGGATTTGGCGGAGCGCGGCGAGCAGATGACGATCATGCTTTCCGATTCGTCGATGGATTTCTCGACGATGCTGGCGATGTTGGAGGCTGCCGCCATCTCCTCATCATCGCGGAAAAAGCGGCCGAGCCGCTCGCCGGCGGGCACGCGGGCCGTGGTGCCGGCCGGCAGACGATAGCTCTCAAGCCAGCCATGCAGGCGTTTGCCCCACAGCTTGTCTTGCTGGGAATAGCTGATGAAGGCGCGGTAAGTCCTCGCTTCGTCCGCCATGTTGCGCCCGCCAACCTCCCACAATGCTTTGAATTCAGCCTATGCGGCGATGCCGGGCAAGTCGAGGCGCGGTGCGTCGACCGGCGGCGGGGTGACTTCGCGGAATGGATTGACCTCGCCTTCCAGCACCTCAAAGTTGGCGGCAATCAAACAGACGGATTGGCAGCGCCCCGCGCGGCCAGATCGAACAGGGAGGCCCGACATGAACCTTGATTTCTCGGACGAGCAGAAACAGCTGCGTGACCAGATACGCCGGTTTCTGAACGAAAAGTGCCCATCTTCCGCTGTCCGCGCCATCCTCGAAGGGCCGGAAAGCTACGACAAGGCGCTGTATCGCGGTCTGGCGGAAATGGGTGTCCTGGGCGCGGCCATCCCGGAGGAATACGGCGGGTCAGGCCTGACCCACCTCGAACTTTGCGTGGTGGCGGAAGAACTCGGCCGTGCGCTCGCGCCGGTCCCCGTATCCTCCTCTATCTATCTCGCCGCCGAATTCCTGATCCAGGCCGGCACTTCCAAGCAGAAGGAACTCTGGCTCCCCAAGCTCGCGGCCGGCGAAGCCATCGGCACGTTCGCCCTGAGCGAAGGCCAGGGCCGGACGACACCGGCGCGGATTTCGGCCAAGGTTGAAGGCGGCAAGCTGACCGGCGTCAAGTTTCCGGTGGCGGATGGTGACGTGGCCGATTTTGCCGTCGTTGCGGCGCGCGATGAGAAGGGCAAGGTCTCGCTCTACCTTGTGGAGCTTGCAGCGGCCGGTGTGCGCCGGGAGACGCTTGAGTCGATTGACCCGACCCGCGGCCAGGCCCGCCTCGTGTTCGACCGCGCCCCTGCCGAACTCCTCGGCGCAAAGGGCGACGGCTGGCACATCGCCTCGCAGGTCCTGGACCGCGCCGCCGTGCTGATGGCCTTCGAACAACTTGGCGGCGCTGACCGGGCGCTTGAAATGGCCCGGGACTATGCGCTCGAGCGGATGGCGTTCGGCCGCCCGATCGGCTCGTTTCAGGGCATCAAGCACATCCTCGCCGACATGTACGTGTCCGCCACCCTGGCCCGCTCGAACTGCTACTACGGCGCCTGGGCGCTGGTCTCCGGCGCAGCAGAGCTGCCGGTCGCCGCTGCGACTGCCCGCGTGTCCGCGACCACCGCCTTCCAGCACTGCGCCAAGAACAACATCCAGGTGCATGGCGGCATGGGCTTCACCTGGGCTTTCGATTGCCACCTGTTCTACCGCCGGTCCAATGCCCTGGCGCTGGCGCTGGGATCGCAATCGACCTGGGAAACGCTGCTGATTGAACGCATGAGCGCAGGCAACGCCGAGACAGCGGCCTGAGCGTAGGAGAAGAGACATGGATTTCGAAGATACCGTCGAAGAAGCCGCCTTCCGCACCCAGGTGCGTGCCTGGATCGATGCCAATGCGCCGAGGCACCTGGAAGAAGAACTGAAGCGCGCCAGCTTCGGCTCGAACGGCGTGGTCAGTGAAGACCCCATCGCGGCCGGTAAGGCCTGGCAGAAGAAGAAGGCGGAAGCCGGCTGGGCGTGTCTGCACTGGCCGAAGGAATACGGCGGCGCCGCCCGCACGCCGATCGAGCGCGTCATCTGGGGTCAGGAAGAAGGCCCTTACGCCGCACTGACCGGCGTGTTCACCATCGGCCACGGCATGTGCGGCCCCACCGTCATGAGCTGGGCCAGCGAAGAGCATAAACGCAAACTGCTGCCCCCGCTCGCGAGCGGCGAGCACGTGTGGTGCCAGCTCTTCTCCGAGCCGGCGAGCGGGTCTGACCTCGCCGGCCTGCGCACGCGCGCCGCGAAGGCCGACGACGGTTCGGGCGACTGGATCATCAATGGCCAGAAGATCTGGACGAGCGGCGCGCAATATTCCGACTGGGGTCTTCTGATCACCCGCACCAATCCCGATGTGCCCAAGCACAAGGGCTTGACGATGTTCTTCCTCGACATGAAGAGCCCCGGCGTCGAAGTGCGCCCGATCAAACAGGCGAATGGCCAGTCCAGCTTCAACGAGGTCTATTTCACCGATGTCCGCATTCCGGACAACCAGCGCCTCGGCGACGTGGGGCAGGGCTGGGAAGTCTCGCTCACCACGCTGATGAACGAGCGCCTGTCCATCGGCTCCGGCATGTCGACCGGCTTTCCCGAACTGTTCCGCTTCTGCATGGAAGCCGAAATCGACGGGCGTCCGGCGGTCGAGGATTCAGCGGTCCGCTCACGGCTCGCGCAGATTGCGGTCAAGCAGAGCGGCCTGAAATATACCGGCATGCGCGCCATCTCGGCCCTGTCGAAAGGCGAAATCCCGGGCCCGGAAAACTCCATCGGCAAGCTGGTGGCCGGCGCGACCATGCAGGATCTCTCCATGTTCGCGCTCGACCTTCAGGGCGAGGCCGGTGTCGTCTGGGACGAAGACAGCCCGCAGCAGGGCCGCTTTCAGGCCATGCTGATGCGCTCGCCCGCCACCCGCATCGAAGGCGGCTCGGACGAGATCCTGCGCAACATCATCGGCGAGCGCGTGCTGGGCCTGCCCGGCGACATCCGCGTCGACAAGGATGTTCCGTTCAAGGACATTCCCACGAGCGGCCGCAAAAAGAAGTGACCGGAGTCCTCAGGCGGACGGAAGGTCCGTGCTGAGGCGCTCGCGGAGTTCACGTTTGAGGAACTTGCCGCTCGCATTGCGCGGCAGGGCTTCTTCCTGGAACCAGATGTAACGCGGGATCTTGTGCTTCGCCATGATCGCCGCGCAATGCTCGCGCAGCGCGGCGTCCGTCAGGCTCTCGCCCGCCTTCAGCACGATCGCCACGCCCACTTCCTCGCCGAGCCGCTCATCCGGAACGCCGAACACGCAGCATTCGGCAATCGCGCTGTGGCGGTAGATGACCGCCTCGACTTCGGCGCAGTAGACGTTCTCGCCGCCGCGCAGCACCATGTCCTTCTTGCGGTCCACGATGTAGATGAAGCCATGCTCGTCGAGGCGCGCGATGTCGCCCGTATGCAGCCATCCATCCGTGATCGAAGAAGCGGTGGCATCCGGGCGGTTGATATAGCCCTTGATCACCGACGACCCCTTCACCCACAGCTCGCCGACCTGGCCCGCCGGGACCGTCTTGCCCTCGTCGTCCACACATTTGACTTCGAAGTTCGGCATCGCCGGGCCCGCGCTGTCGGGCCTGTCGACGAAGAAGTCTCCGGAGATCGACGTGATGATCCCGCACGTCTCCGTCATGCCATAGCCGGTGCCCGGCCGCGCGGTCGCCACCTTGGCTTCGATCTTGTGCACAAGGTCCGGCGGTACCTGCGCGCCGCCGCCCGCCAGGGCGAGCAGGCTTGAGGTGTCGGTGGTCGCAAAGTCCTGATGGTTGATCAGCTCACGGGCCATCACCGGCACGCCGCTCATGCCGCTGACGCGCTCGCGCGCAATCAGACGCAGCGCTTCGCCGGCGTCCCAGCGGTACATCAAAACAAGCGCCCCGCCGGCTGCCGTCGCAGCATAGGCGCCGCAGTTATTGGCCGTGACATGGAACAGCGGCGTCGTGATCAGCGTCACCGGCACCGGAGGCGTCGCCGGTGGCTCAAGGCCCGTCGCGCGTTGCATCGCCAGCGCGGAAGAGGCGCCCGCATACATCATGTTCATCAGGTTCGCGACGCAGCCGCGGTGCGTCAGCTGGGCCCCCTTGGGAAAGCCGGTCGTGCCGGAGGTGTAGAAGATACAGGCATCGGAATCCGGATCGACGGCCACGTCCGGCATCGCGCCGCCGTGCGCGATGACGTCAGACCACGGCGTGACACCCGGCACGGTGGACGGCATCCGCACACCCACCAGTTTCTGCCGCGCCGCCAGTTCCGGACGCTCGCGCAGGCGCTCAAGCCGCTCGGCATCCAGGAACAGCACTTTGGGTGCCGAATCCTCAAGGCCGTACGCCATTTCCTCGGCCGTCCACCAGGCGTTCATGCCGACGACGGCGACGCCAATGGAGACACACGCCCAATAGATCAGCATCCATTCCGGGTAGTTGCGCATCGCAACCGCAACCCGGTCACCCGGCTTCACGCCCTGCGCAAACAACCAGGCCGCGATGGCGTTCACCTGCGCATGGGAGTCGCCATAGGAGAGGCGCTCGTTCTCGTAGATCAGATAGGGGCGGTCCGCGAACACCGCTGTCGCCATCCAGACATCCCGGATGCTTCCCGGGGCATTCTTGAAGACACGAAGCCGGTTGCCGAGCACGTCGGCCTCCACGATTTCGAACGCACCGCCCGGCCCGGTCAGTTCCTGGCGCGCCTTCTGAAGTTCCTCGTAGTGCATGTCTCTCCCCGGCAAGTTTGTGTTTTGACCGATCTTGCACACAACACAAACCGAAGGAACAATGGCGCAAGGGAAGGTGCCGCCCGTCAGGCCTAAAAAGCGGCATCTGCGGCCCGGTGGGGTACCACTCGCATACCGGGCATTGGCCCTGGCGTCACACTCTGGTAGTTCTATGGAGGTCCCGGGACACGCCCTGACCGGCGATCCTGGTAGTGAAAGGTATGTACAGATGTTCCGGTCCTCGGAATTCCAAGGCATGCTTCCATCCGGCCCCGACGTCATGGACGCCGTGCTGACCGCGATGCTCGACAACAGCCGCGATTGCATAAAGCTGCTCGATCCCGAAGGGCGCGTGCTTTACATCAACCGCGCAGGCCTGCTGGTGCGGCAGATGGCCGGCGCTGAAGATGTCTTGGGGCGCTATTGGTGGGACATCTGGCCCGCAGAGGCCGAAGCTGCCGTCCGTGAAGCGAACACCAGCGCCGCCGCGGGCAAGCTCTGGGACTTCCGCGGATTTTGCCCGACCGCTCAGGGCACGCCCAAATGGTGGGATGTACGCATCTCGCCGGTGACCGACGCTTCCGGGCACGTCATCCGTCTCCTTGTCGTGTCGAAGGACGTCACCGAAACCGTCACCAACCGGAAGATGTATGAAACGATCGCCCTTGAAATGCGTCACCGCCTCAAGAATGCGTTCGCCATCTCCAGTGCGATCACCAAGATAAGTGCGCGCACGGCGCCCGAGCACCAGTCTTTTGCCGAGGCGCTCGTCAATCGCTTTTCGTCTCTCGCCGTTGCCCAGGCAAAGCTGGTCGACGTTGCGCAGGATTTTCCATTGCGCGAACTCATCTCTGATCTCGTCAGCGCAGCAGGCGTCAGTGCCGAGACCTTCGATGTTTCTCTCCTTCCGGATTGCCGCATCGATGAATCCGGCATGCGGATCATCGCTGTCGTGATTGGAGAGCTGACCACGAATTCGCTCAAGTACGGCGCCTTGCGCGCCGGCGACGCGGTCCACTGCGAGGGCGAACTCAAGGACAGCTGGCTTAGGCTCGTCTGGACCGAAGGCGTGGACCGTGTCGACCTTGATGACACCGAGCAGGCGTCATCGACGCATACCGGCCTGCACGTCATGCGCCGGCTCGTCTTGTCCGCAGGCGGAACGATGGACCGCGTGATCGAAAACGGCCGTCTCGTCGTGACCTTTTCAGTGCCGCACCGTCCACCACACGACTGATTTCCAGACATCCGCTCAAAGCGAAACCGCCATCCAGGTTGACTGGATGGCGGTCGGCGCGCGGCCAAACGTACGTGGGGGGGAAGCTTGGCCGGCGCCGGTTCCTCAGCGGTTTGCAGGAGGGGGAGGGGCCGCTGGGAAATTCAGGTTATGCTCCGTCCTCGGAGTGCGCGGACAATGAAGGTGACCACGAGAAGGACGAGGAATACGACGAACAGGAATTGTGCGATGCCTGCAGCGGCGCCGGCGATGCCGCCGAAACCGAGCAAAGCAGCGATGATCGCCAGAACGAAAAATGTAAGTGCCCAACCGAGCATGTGTGCCTCCATTTTCTGTGCCCGACCATTCAGGCAGTCTACGAAGATACAACGCCGCTCATTTGGTAACGTTCCAAACAAATTGCGCGTCAGATCTCCTCGACGGCCGCTTCTGTTCCAAAGAACAAGGCCTGGCTGATGGCGGCCTTCACCGTATCGTCCTGGAATGGCTTCGTGATCAGATAGGTCGGCTCCGGCCGCTCGCCGGTCAGCAGGCGCTCGGGAAACGCGGTGATGAAGATCACTGGAACGTCCATCTCTTCGAGGATGTCCTGCACGGCGTCGATGCCCGACGAATTGTCCGCCAACTGAACATCGCACAGGATAAGGCCCGGCTTCAGGCGTTTCGCCATTTCCACGGCCGCCCGCCGCGTCGCTGCGCCGCCCGCGAACTTGTGGCCAAGATCTTCCACAAGGTGCGCGAGATCTGCCGCAATGATAGGCTCGTCCTCGATGATCAGCACCGAAGTCGTCAGCTGTTTCTCGATCTCGCGGTGCGCGGCATCAAGAAGCGCTTCCAGTTCACCTTTGCTTTTGCCGAGAATCTCGCAGGCTTCCGAACGCGTGAAGCCCTCAAGGGTCGTCAGGAGAAAAGCCTGCCGTTCGATCGGTGCCAGCTTGCGAAGCCGCGCCTCGGGCGAGGCCATTGCTGCTTTCGCTCCCGTTTCGAGATGCGCGCCGGTGGTTGACCAGATGGCATGGAAGAACTGGTATAGCGTGACGCGCGCCGTAGAGGCCTCGACGATCTGGCCGGGGGCCTCTTTCATGGCTTCGAGACTCGCGAGAATGTAGGCGTCACCGCTTTGCTGCGTGCCCGTGAGCGCGCGCGCATATCGCCTCAAGAACGGCAGATGGGGACGGAATTGTGCAATCATCGACATCTAGGGAACCTCCTGCGTGTACATGCGTAACAACGCCCCTCATCGAGATTGGTTTCACCCGATCTGAAATTATTTTCGAAATCAGCAGCAACGCAGGGAACTCGTTCTGCGCTGATGCGTTATTGGCCTGAATATGGCAAAATTGGCTTGAGAAACTGGTTATTCCGCCAGGTGACCCGAATTTAAGGTGGTGCGATGAGCGATACCAGAAAGCCCGAAGGGGGTCCGTCCGATGGTCCTAAGAGCCAGCGGCGCCTTGGCAACCGGGCGATCGGTGAACGTTTGCGCCAGATGTACGAAGGCGTCGTGGACGAGTCCATTCCGGACGAGTTCCTGAAACTGCTGGAAGAAGCTGAGGCGGCCGAGCGCAGCGAGTCCGGTCAGCCTGAAACCGGCGCCTCATGACAGCGCCGCTCCCGCTCCCGGCCAGCGAGTTCAAGGCAGCCCTCCTGGAAATGGTGCCGCACCTGCGCGCCTTCGCGCGCAGCCTGTGCAACGACGCCGTGGCCGCGGACGACCTGGTTCAGGACACGATGCTGCGGGCCTGGAAGGCGCGCGACAGCTTCACGCCGACCACCAGCTTCCGCGCCTGGACCTTTACGATCCTTCGCAACGTCTTCTATTCCGAAAAGCGCCGCTCGTGGCGCTCCACAGAACTGTCTCCCGAGATGGCCGAGCGCACGCTCGTGGCGTCGGATGATCCGAGCAAGGGGATGGAACTGGTCGAACTGCGCAATGCGCTCGATCATCTGCCCGACGACCAGCGCGAAGCGATCATCCTCGTGGGCGCCGGCGGCATGGCTTACGAAGAAGCCGCCCAGATCATCGGTTGCGCCGTCGGCACCATCAAGAGCCGCGTCAGCCGCGCCCGCAAGGCACTCGGAGAAATGCTGGGCGGCGACAAGGCGCCCAAGGCCCTGGCCGGCGCGCCCGCCATCACGTCCGGCAAGGCGGCGTTCAACAACATCATGGACCAAGTCAGCGCTCTGAGCCGGGAAAGCTGATGAACGAGGAGATCGCGAGGGGGCCGGCGCCGCTGAGGATGAGTCTGCGCTGGCAGGTCATCGGCGCAATGGCGCTTGCGCTCAGCCCGCTGCTGGTGCTCGGCGCCATGCGTGTCAGCGGCGAACGCGAAGAAGCCAGACAGGCAAAATACCAGGAACTGGTGGAGACCTCGCGTGAAGGCCAATCCGGAGTCGACACGGTTCTCGCCGGCACGCGCCTCGCCTTGAGCCTGATGGCAGTCGACGAACGCAAACCGACCTGCACACAAATCAGCAATCGTCTTTCAGGCCTCAATCTTCCCTTTCGCAACGTCTTTCGGTTCAATGCCGAAGGGCAGGTGACGTGCTTTTTCGCTGGCGAGAATCTCGTCGGCCAGCCCATGCCCGACCTTGGATGGAACGATCAGCTCCGAAGAGGCATGAAGACCATCGAATCGTCCCGCTTCGACGGACTGGCCTTGGGCGACCCCGTCATCTGGATGCTCCAAGGCGTCGCAAATGACGCCGGAGAATTTGAAGGCTCGGTCGCCGTGACCGTCAGCATTGAGCAGCTGGCAAAGAGCCTGCCGGAGACCGCCTCGCCAGGATTGCGGCAGGGCATCGTGCTGGTCGACGGGGATGTGCTGGGATCCGGGATCGTCGAGCGCATACCGGTTGGGTGGTTGACCAGCGAGGCCATCCTGGAGCGCACCGCGCGCCAGCTTCGTTTGCCCCAGGGCGGGCGCGTTGACGTGGTCGTAATGCCGCTCGCGACCGATAGCCTGTGGATCCTCACGCCTTCATCCACGCCCCGGAATTCGCGGATCGAGACCGTCGTTGCACTGACGATCCCCGTTCTGGCGTTCCTGGCCGCCCTGCTGACCGCCACGTGGATCATGGACACGCTGGTGCTTCGCTGGATCGAACGCTTGCGGCTTCGGATTTCGGACCTTCGCCGCTCGGCCGAATACACGCCGCTGGCAGACGATCTCGCGCGGGCCCCGGCAGAGCTTCAGCAACTCGCCCGCGCCTTTGACGATCTGACAGAGAGCGTGAAGGTTCACGAATCCGACCTGCTGCAGGCCCTCGCCCGCATGAAGGGCGCCTTCCGCGAGACGCATCACCGCGTCAAGAACAACCTTCAGGTCATGCTCAGCATGCTGAAACTGCAGGGCCGCAGCGAGGTCCAACCGGAGACCCAGGTGGCCCTGCGCCTCGCCGCCCAGCGCGTCGCCATGATGGCGGCCGTGCATCATTCGCTGCTCAACGAATCGCACATTGAAACCGTGGATGCGTCGGAATTGTTCGACGCGATCTGCAAGCAGATCCATGAGCGGCAAGGCTGGGAAGAAGAGAGCCGGCATCTTGTGCCCGACGTCGAGGATGTGTCCCTCCCGTCAGACCTTGCCGTTCCGATGGCGATGTTCGTGCAGGAAGCGTTCGATCATCTGTGCCCCGCGACAGGCGACAGCGGCGTCATCCGGGACCTGAGCCTTGAGTTCCGGCAGGAGAACGGCCACGCGCGTCTCCGCATGAGTTGCGGCCGGGAACCCACCGCGAGTGACGAGGCAACGAGGTCGCGGGATACGAACCTGTTCCTCGCCGCCTTCGCGCGTCAGATGGGCGGCGCGGTCGAAGATCTCGGAGACGACCCCGACAATGTCATCATTGAGCTGACATTTCCAATCGAGCAGTGAGTCAACACGGTCGCAAAAGAAAAGCGTGCCCCGTTTCGGGGGCACGCTGTGACTGGCCAGTTCGCCAGACTTAATCTTTGAGATCTTCCTCGACGGCTTCGGAGCCCTCCTGGATTCCTTCGCCGGCGGCTTCAACGTCCTTGCCGACGCCATCGACAGTGTTGCACGCAGCCAGAAGCATGGCGGCAAGCGCCATGGCGGGAACGGCGAATTTGACCTTCATTGTTCTCTCCTTTGTTAGGCTGCAGTTCCCAGTGGGCTGCAGTCGGACAAATAACGCGGTGCGTTGATCGAGGTTCCAACAATTTTGCTGATCTTTGCTAAGAAAATTGCTCGCGCTATGGCGTCCGCAGTACGTCAGCGGGTGTCCGCGACAGGGTCGACAAGCCCACAAATGCCCCGCCCAGAGCCGAAACGAAAATCGCCGCGCCCATCACCCACGCAGCCGGCTGCCACTGCAGGCTCCAGGTCGCCTCGAACACATACGTCACAATCGGCCAGGACGCGCCAACGCCGATCATCGTGCCCACCAGCGCCGCGATTCCCGCCGCCACGGCAAACTCGGTCGCGTACAGCCCCAGGATTTCGCCGCGCGAAGCACCAAACACTTTCAGAAGGGCCGCTTCGCGCCGGCGCTTCTGGGCCAGCGACGCGAAAGTCCCGAGCAGTACCAGCAGCCCGGCCAGCGTCACGATGCCGGCCGCCGCGTTCACCGCCAGCGCAATCTGTCCGAACACCCGCGCCGCCGTCTCCAGCGCGGGCCGCGTCTGGAACACCACCACTTCGCGCAGGTCCGTGCCCAGTGCCGCAATGATCGCGCTTTCCTGTTCGGGCGTGGCCTTTGCAATCGCGACATAGGCCGGGTTCGCCGCTTCGAGCGTACCGGGCGAAAGAATGAAGGCCGTATTCGATCCTATGCCGAACGTGCCCCAATCCACCTTGCGCAGCGAAGCCACGGTCGCGGTCACTTCGCGCCCGGCGATCCGGTAACCGATCGTATCGCCCACCCCGACGCCCAGCCCCTTCGCGGCATCCTCCTCGACCGACACCAGCAAGGGCCCGGCATAATCCGCATCCCACCAGCTGCCCGCCACCAGCACCGTTTCAGGCGGCGCCTCTGCAAAATACGTCAGGCTCGTCTCACCACGCACCACCCAGCGTTCGGATTCCGCCACTTCGCTTTCCACCAGCGGCTTTCCTTTCAGCGCGATGACACGCGCCAGAAGGAACGGCGCCTGGCGATAGGCATCCGGATTTTCCGTATCGACCCCGTTCGCGTTTAGAACGTCATTGAAACTGGCCACCTTCGCATTCGGAATCTGCGAAAAGACAAGCGACGGGGCATTGGCCGGCGCGGTGTCGGTGATCTGCCGGATAAGATTCGTCTGTACCGAGACGACCAGCACCAGCAGCGCCAGGCCCAGCCCCAGCGCCGGCACAATGGTCGGCGCCAGCGAGCCCGGCCCGCCGAGGTTTGCGAGCGCCAGCCGCCAGAACCCGCGCGCACCTGCCGAGGCGGCCTTCGCCAGCCGCTTCACGAGGATCGCCGCCACGACAAACACGCCGGCTGTGACCATGGCGCCGACAAGGATCATCGCCGTCAGGGCAGGGCGGTAGCTGGTGGCCACGGCCAATCCCGCCAATGCGGCTGCCGCGCCGATCGCCCAGCCCCGTTCGATCCAGGGCGCCGAGGTTCGCTCCGCCTCGCCGATCCGGCGGAACAGCGAAGCGGGCCGCGTCGCCCGCGCCTGTCCGATAGCCGGCAGGGCGAAAACCGCCGCCGCCAGCACACCCAGCGTCAGCGCCTTCAGCAAGGCCACCGGATAAAGTCCCAGCGCCTGCGGAATTGGAATCGCGCCGCCGGCGAACACCGCCAGCAGATAGGGCGCCGCCGCCCCCAGCGCGGTGCCGGCCAGCGCCCCCACAAGTGCCAGCACGCCCAGCTGCAGAAGATACGCGCTGCGGATCGTCGCCGCATCCGCGCCAAACACTTTCAGCACCGCAATCGACTGCCGGCGCGAGTCGAGGAACGCCGCCGTCGCCTGCGCCACGCCCACGCCGCCTGCCACCAGCGCCGCAATGCCGATCACGGCGAGGAAGCTGTTCAGCGTCTGCAACAGGTTCTGCAGCCCGTCGACGGCATCTTCCGGTCCTCTCAGCCGCGTGCCTTCGTCCGGAAAGCTTTCATTGAAAGTCTTCTCCGCCGCCGCAAACGTCTGCCCGGGCTTAAAAAGGATCCGCACAATCGACCTGAACAGCTGGCCGGGTGACAGCCGCTCGGCCTCCGCCATCGCGTCCAGCGCCACCGTCGCTTCCGGCCCGAACGTGCCCGGCGTGCCGATCCGGTCCGGCGACAGATCCAGCCGCGCCGTCACAACCCCCGCGACCGGCCCGATCTCGACCGCGTCGCCCATCGCCACCCCGAATGTGTCGAGGAAAGACTGCGTCACAACAACGCCCCAGCGGTCGCCGCGCCTGGCCAGCGCTGCCTGCAGTTCGGTCTCCGTGCCCGACAGCACGGCCTTGCCGATCAGTGGATAGCCGCCATCCACCGCGGTCACATCGACCTGTGCCCGCACATCATTGGCGGTGCCCATCACATCCAGAGAGACGGTTTCGGAAATCGTCCCCAGGCTTTCGGCAAAGGCCCGCTCTACGGCGGTGGGACGCCGCTGCGCGGTCGTGAACTGCGCATCCGCGCCGAGCAGGGAGCGCGCCTCGCCCGCGACACCCCGCGAAAACGTCTCGGTCACCGATCCGGCCGCCGCAATCGCCGCTGTGCCGAGCGCCAGACAGGCAAGATAGATCCAGAAACCCTTGAAGCCCCGGGACAGCTCGCTGCGTGCGAGCTTGAACGATACGCTGTTCATACGATGTGCCCGTCGCGCATATGCACCGTCCGTCCGGCGCGCGCGGCGAGGTCCGTGTCATGCGTCACGATCACCAGCGTCGAGCCCCGGTCCTTGGCGATGGAGAACAGCAGATCGGCAACGATGCGCCCGCTTTCGGCGTCCAGATTGCCCGTCGGCTCATCGGCAAACACCAGCGCCGGATCGGAGGCGAGGGCCCGTGCCACCGCAACACGCTGCCGCTCGCCGCCCGACAGCTGTCCGGGATAGTGCAGCCGCCGCGCGCTCAGCCCCACCGCGTCGAGCGCCGCATTGGCGCGCGCATCCACCTTGTCCAGCCGGGCGATCTCCAGCGGTGCCCGCACATTGTCGAACGCCGTCATCGTTTCCAGCAGGTGGAACGACTGGAACACCATGCTGACCCGGCCCCGGCGCAGCTTGGCCAGCTGGTCCTCGCCATACGTCTCGATCCGCTCGCCGAGCAGCGTCACCTCGCCCCGGCTGGCACGCTCCAGCCCCGCGGCAACCGCAATCAGCGACGACTTGCCCGACCCCGATGGCCCCACAACCGCGACGCTCTCGCCATCCATGGCGACAAAATCAACGCCTTTCAGGACATCCAGCGAAGCCGATCCATCCGCACCGGAAGCGGCCGGGAACGTCAGCCAGACCCCGGTCAGTCGCAGCGCTTCAGCCATTCAAAAACACTTTCTGTTGAACCCGGCGCACATTGTCAGCGGGGGATGCGAAGTCTATCGATACGTATGAACTCGTTTGCGCCGCAAGCCCGGCAAGGGCCATCTCGCCGTCTTTCACTGTTATCCGCTTTGGCGGCGATATTTGTGACCGCCTGCGGTCAGCCTGCGGCGGTCTCTCCCGCGCCCGCAGCCGCCCCGTCCGTGCAGGAAGCGCCGGACCCCAAGGCGGAAATCTCCAGCGACTCGGAAGTCGTCGTGTTTCTCGGCGACAGCCTGACAGCCGGATACGGGCTGCAGCCGGACGAGGCGATGCCCGATCAGGTCGAGGCCATCTGGCGCGCCAGCGGCCTCGACGCCGTCGCCGTCAATGCCGGCGTCTCCGGTGATACCACCGCCAACGGCCTCGCCCGGTTCGACTGGAGCGTTGCCGCCGCCGAGCCCGATCTGCTCGTCGTTGCCCTCGGTGCCAATGATTTCCTGATGGGCGTACCGCCAGACATTGCCCGCGCCAATCTCGCCGCCATCCTGGAGCGCGCCAGGGCCGCCGGCATCCCCGTCGTGCTCGTCGGCCTCACGCCGCGCGGCGCTTTGGAGCCCGGCAGCCGGGAAGCCGCTTACGCCGCTATCTATCCCGAACTCGCCGCCGAGTATGGCGTGCCCTACTATCCCTCCTTGCTCGGACAGATCGAAGGCGATCCCTCGCTGCTGCAGCCGGACGGACTTCATCCGACCAAGGAGGGAGTGGTCGTGATCTCGGCGCCGCTCGCTGCATTCCTGGAACCGGTCATCCTGTCGATTGAAGCGCAATAGCTGCCCAAGGATTACCATTTGGTCTGAAACCAACCTGCATCAACGCCCGCCGGCGGTGCAGGCACTATGTTGATTTCAGGTTGGCGATCCCCCGCGAACCGTTTGTGCCCACGGCGCCTGTTCCGGTTGCCGGGCACAACCCAAGGAGAAGACCATGTCGAACGACAACATGAACAAGGACAGCAAAGCTGACCACGCCGTCCTGCCGGCGGGAACTGCGACAGACGAGGGCCACGCCGTGCTGCCGGCTGGCGCCAAGACGGGCGAAGGCAACCAGTCCGGCGTCACCGGCAAGATGCAGGCTGTGAAGTCTGCCTGGGACAAGGCGCCTGAAGGCCAGAAAAAGGCCAACGCGCTGAAGCATTATCAGTCGGCGGAAAAAGCCCAGCAGGCCGGCAAGGATGCCGAAGCACACCGCGAACTCGAAGAAGCGACCCGCGCGCTGAAATAGGCATCTGCCCCGCGCAGACGTGACGGCGGCGCCCTGGTCCTCGACCAGCGGCGCCGTTTCACATTGCGTCCGTACACCCAGTACCCGTACCGCGCAGATAGGCGCTGCTGAACCCGGCGACAGCGCTCAGCTCACTGGCATTTAGCAGGCTGATCCAGCCACGTTGATGATGCGCCAGACCCGACGTGCGCAGATCCCTCAAGACCCGGTTCACATGCACCGATGTCAGGCCGAGCGCGTCACCCAGCAGGTATTGCGTGAGCGGGCAGGGGAATCCGGAGTCTGTTCCGATCCCGGCCAGCCGCAGGCGAGTGGCCAGCTCCAGGATGAAATGCGCCACCCGCTCGACCGAGGTGCGCCGGCCGATATCGATGATCCGCACGGAGGCGACATCATTCTGCCGGGCTGCGAGCCAGAAGATGAAGGCCGCGAGGTCGGCGTCTGACGAGATGGCATCCATGACAGCATCAAGCTGGATTTCGAAAGCATGCACCTTGGTGATAGCGGTCACATCGTTGGCGGCGGTGGGAACGGGCAGGCTCTGCAGGCCGGCAACATCTCCGGGCACCTGGACGTCCAGTATCTGCCGCGAGCCGTTGCGCAGGACACTGCTCGAAAAGGTCCATCCCTGCTCGATGATATAGGCGACGCCGCCGGCATCGCCTTGCTGCATCACTTGTACGCCGGGCTCGAAAGTGCGCTTGTGGGCCATCAGTGAACGGATTGAACGGGGCGGCCGGCCGCCTTGGAGCGCATAACGTTCCAGTTTCAGGCCGAACGGCCCGGGAACAAGTACTCCGTCGCCGGTTAGCTCGGGCGGGTAGGCAGCATGGAAGTCTGCAGCAAGCCGGAGGTTGCGGGTGGCTTCGGCCGGAGGGGTGTGGCGCCGTGGCCCTTTTGGCGTGGCGCTGGACTGTTCGCGTCCCATATCAATTCCCAATCAAAACCGGTGCAGGCAACCAGAAGTGAAGCTGGTCAGAATCAGATGCAGCCAGCCTGGGCCCGGAAGGCAAGGCTGGCTGCGAAAGTGAAGTGCTTGAACAGACCGGCGCCTAGTCGAGAATGGTCACTTCGACACGGCGGTTGATCGCCCGGCCGGCCGCAGTGTCATTGGACGACAGCGGTACGCTCTCGCCAAAGCCGACGCTGTTGATCCGGTCGGCCGTCACGCCGGTCGACACGAGATAGGTTGCGACAGACGCCGCACGTTGCGCAGAGAGGTTCTGATTGTAGGAATCGGCTCCCTGGGAGTCCGTATGTCCCGCAATCTGGATGCGCGCTTCAGGCTGCTTCGCCATGAAGGCCGCGAGCGGTGCAAGCCGGTTCTGGGCGCCCGGCGTGAGCACGGCCGAGTCAGACGCAAACTGAAGGTCCCTCAGGATCAGCGTCAGGCCAAGTTCGGTCTTTGTCTGCTCATACTCGTCAAGCTCGGAGGCGAGCGACGCGGCGCGCGCTTCAGCGGCCCGCCGTGCGGCGTCCGAAGCAGTCCGGTCAGCGACCGCCTTTGCGGCAACAGACTCGGATTGATCCGCGCGGTTTTCAGCAGTTGCCGTTGCAGCTTCAGCAATGGCGACTTCGCGGAGCCGGGCTTGCGAAACCACTTCGGCGCGTTCGGTGTTCAGAGCCTCGATCCGGGCATTCGCTTCGCGCTGAGCGCCGCGAGTTTCGGCAAGGGCGACATAGCCTTCACCCATCCGGATCGTGTGGATGTACTCGTCGTCCTTGCCGCGCATGTAATAGTCGCGGGCCTGCACCAGCGCTGCGTCGGCTTTTTCGACCGCGGAACGGCCGGTTTCCATCGCCGCCGGATCGGCCTTGGCGCGTTGCAGGGAAGCTTCCGCCGCCAGCAGGCGCGGGCTCGGGTCAGGCATCGACGAGCAAGCCCCCAGTACTAGGGCGAGGGCTGCGATGCCGGCTGTTTTCGTGAGTATGTGTTTCATGGTCATGACTTTCTACGAGTTCAGTTCGCGGCGCAGCGTGGCGATACCTGTCTCGATTTCCGAGACAGTGCGCTCAAGTGCGTTCAGCTTGATCTTTTCCTGGACGATGTCGGCCTGAAGCGAAGCTTCGGCAGAGCGCCATAGGGAAACTTCGTCCTTGTTCTTGTCTTCCGCTTCACGTGCTTCGCTCAGGCGAAGTTGCGCTTCCTGGAAATTGGTGGGCGCCGCACTTGAGGCGTCAGCTGTGTTCAGCGCACTGATTTGTGCTTCGGTGCGGATGAGTTCATCGCGCGCGGGTTCCGCGAAAGCGACAGGCGATGCAAGCAGAAGCGCACCAAACAGGGCTGCTCCGAATTTCTTTGACATGTGAATTCTCCCAGGCCGCCCCTTTGTGGAGCACGGCACGTGCTGCATGAGCGCGTAAGGGGAGCAAAGGTTCCAATCTTTCCGGAAGTTCACGTAAGCAGCTCGCCTAGGGATATCCCGAAGCTAACCAGCATCAGTATTCCCGATACAATTTGCCCATGTGTTCAGACGAACACGAATGGCTCGTTCCCGAACCCCGCGGATCGCCCGCGCAGGAACCAGCCCATCTGGAGGGCCCAGCCCAATGAGCGCAATTGAATCTACTGTGCGTATAGTTCCAAAGTACCGGCCTGTGTCTGGTGCGAGGGCGTCCGACGTTGCGGTCTTGCTACCAAGGGCGCGTCCGGTCGTCACGCCCTTCTCGGATCGTTTTCCAACACTTCCGCGTGAAGTTCCGGATACGGATTTTCAGGAAGCCTTGGTGCGGGAGCTGACCCAGTTGAGGCGTTACGCCCTCAGCCTGTGCAGCAATGCCAGCCTTGCGGATGACCTGCTTCAGGATACGCTCCTGAATGCATGGATGGCCCGCGACCGCTTTCAGCCGGGCACAAACCTGAAAGCCTGGTGCACCACGATCCTCCGCAACGTTTTCTTTTCCTACAAGCGCCGAAGCTGGCGGATGCTGCCGCTTGCGGATGATGCGATGTCGGAGATGCCGGCGAGCGGGACTGAAAGCGGCGACGAACTCGACTTGCTCGCGCTCCGTAACCTGATCGCGCTGCTGCCTGTCGATCAGCGTGAAGCGCTTCTGCTGGTCGGTGCAGGCGGCATGAGTTACATCGAAGCAGCGAAGGTCTGTGGGTGCGCGACGGGAACCGTCAAAAGCCGGGTTTCGCGGGCACGTTTTCGTCTGACGGTCTTGTTGTCAGAGAACCAGGCCAGCTACAGCACGGATACAAGCCTGAGTGCCCGGGATGCCATGGGTGACCTGATGCAGCAGGTCGCCGCCCTCGTCGCAAAAGCGCCGGGCAGTTCAGTGCACGGCATGCTTTCAAATGACGCCGAGCCGTACATTCCGAGACTGCGGACCGCGTAGACGCAATGATAGTCAAGCAGGACGGGCTAACCCGTCCGTCAAGTGAACCTCCCGGAGTAACCATAATGTCCCACGAAAATCGTACGAATTCCTTCGCGGCAGCCGGCAAGAACATGGGTGACGCCGCCGTCACCGCGTTCCACGACACAGCCGTCGCCGCCAGAAAGACAGCGCACGGATTAAACGAGTATGCCGGTGACGTCGTCCACGACGCCAAAGACGGCGTCCGTCACTTTGCCCATGCAGCGGAAAAGGAATCTTCCAAAGCGGTCAAACTCATGCGTGATTTCGTCGAAGACCGCCCGAAAGCCAGCCTCGGCCTCGCAGCAGGCCTGGCCATGGTCATCGGCGTCATCCTCTGGAGCCGCCGCTAGCGGTTTCGGTCTTCGGATACTTCAATGCCGAACTGATCCGGGTGGGGCGGCGCGTTACGCCGCCCTGACGGCCAGTCTCACGAGCGCCGGTAGCGTCTTGCAGCCGGTCTTGATCATCACGGAGGCGCGGTGGCTCTCGACCGTGCGCTGGCTGATCCCCAGATCGGCGGCGATATTCTTGTTCGGCTGACCACTGAGGATCCGGTCGAGCACTTCGCGCTCCCGCGCCGTCAGCTTTTGCAATTGTGCGGCCGCTGCTGTGCGCCGCGCAACAATGGCGGCAGAATCCCGTCCGGTAGCCAGCGCCTGGTCGATGGCGAGCCGAAGCGTTGCGACATCGATCGGCTTCTCGATGAAGTCGAGTGCGCCTGCCTTCATCGCCTTTACGGCCATGCGGACATCGCTGTTGCCGGTGATCATTATGGACGCCGCCAGCGATTTCGCCCGGTGTAGGGCGTCGAGCACGTCAAACCCGCTCAGGCCGCCAAGATAGGCGTCAATCAGCACGCAGACTGGCTCGTCTGCGGCCGTCAGCGTGCTGAGGGTCGCGAGGAAAGCCTCGCCCGACGAGAAAGACCGCACCTTGAGGCCGTCCGCCTGCAACAGGCCGGTCAGGGAGTCGCAGAAGTTCCTGTCATCATCGACAATCACGACCTGGGCGTGGCCTGCGGTAACTTCCGCTTTCGGTACAACGACCCGCGGCACCAGCCGGACGCGCTGAATGGCCAGCTGGATTTCGGCCTCAAGCTCTGCAGGGCTGACGGGCTTCTTCAGTTGCCGGAACTCTTCCTTGGCGATCAGCACCTGTGTCGCTGTCGAGATGTCCCCGGTCAGGATGATCACTTCCATGTCCGGCGCGATGGTCCGCTTCAGCTGCAGCGCCAGGTCGAGACCATTCTGCCCATTGGGCAGGTTGTAGTCCGCGATCAGCAATTCGGGCGCGCTGCGGCCTTTGCCGGCCACTTGCAGCGCCGATTCCAGATCCGCGGCCGCCGCGACCGTGTGCCCGTCCTGCTGCAACAAGATCTGAAGCAGCTGGCGCAGGTCGGGGTCATCCTCGGCCAGCAATATGCTCGCCGTCAGCGCCGCATCCCGTTTCGGCAGGACCGGATCCATCGCCTGCAGGCTGTCATCCGCCTTGCCGTTCACGGCCGGGGCGAGGGGCACCTCGATGGAGAACATCGATCCGTGTCCCGGCGACGAGCGGGCATAGACCCGGTGGCCGAGCATGTCGGCGAGGCGTTGGACAATCGACAGCCCGAGCCCCATGCCTTCGGTCGGTGACCGGCCCCGGCTGTTGATCTTGTGATACTCGCCGAAGACGTTCGGCAGCTCCTCGCCGTCTATGCCGATCCCGGTATCCCAGATCTCGATGCGAAGGCTGCCCTTGCGGCGCCGGCAGCCGATCAGCACGCAGCCGGAATCGGTATAGCGGATCGCATTGCTCAGGAGGTTGCGGATCATCTGCAGCAGCAGGCGGCGATCAGTCTGGATGATCGCACTTGAAGGCACCATCCGCAGCTCCAGAGACTTCGCCTCCGCGTGATACAGATATTCGGTATGCAGACTGGACAGGATTTCCGAAATTGGAAAGTCTTCCAGCTCATAGGTGATCACGCCGGCTTCGATCTGGTTGATGTCCAGCATCGTGTTCAGCATGCCGGACATTGCGCCCACCGCCTGCTCGATCCGGTCCACCAGGTGCTTGGCCTCGGGCTTGACGGCGCCGCGCGCCAGCAGCCCGTGGATGAAGGTGAGTGTCTGCAGCGGCTGACGCAGGTCATGGCTGGCGGTCGCGAGAAAGCGCGTCTTCGCGATGCTCGCATGCTCCGCCTGCCGGATCGCCGCCTCCAGCGCCTCCACCGCTTTGTGCTGCTCCAGCACATCGATATAGGTGATGACGACGCCTTCAATCGTTTCGCTATGGCTGCGATAGGGCAGGATGCGGCGCAGGAACCAGGCGCCTGCCGGTGTCGAGACTTCCCGCTCGATGATCTCGGCCGATTGCAGCACGGCCTCGGCTTCGACCATCAGCTGCGTGTCGACCGCGAGCGAGCGCAGATCGGCCAGCGGCCGGCCGATGTCCGACGCGATCACGCCAAACACGGTCTTCGTCGCCGGCGTGAAAAACCGGATGCACAACTGCCGGTCAAGGAAGAGCGTCGCCACGTTCGTGCTGTAGAGAACGTTCTTCAGGTCGTCCGAGGTCGTCCGCTGGCGCTCCAGCGCTTCCTGCAGCTGGCTGTTGAGAACCGTCAGCTCCTCGTTCAGCGATTGCAGCTCTTCCTTCGAGGTCACCAGCTCTTCGTTCGTGGACTGATATTCTTCGTTCAGCCGCAGCGAGTCGCGCCGGATCTTGCGCTCGGTCTCCATCGCGCGTTCGAGCAGCCGGGTCGTATGGTCCAGTTCCTGGCGAAGCCCGGCCACTTCGACCAGCCGCAGGGTTTGTCTGCCTTTGTCGCTGCTGGAAACTTCAGAGGGAGCGGGCAGCTCCGCGCGGGGCTGGAACGTGATCAGCACGAGTTCATCGCCGTCATCCGGCACAAACCGGACATCGGTGCTGAACGCTGCCGTGCTACCCGCTTTTGAGGTCTTCAGGCCGGAAATCTGTATCAACGGCTCTTCCGTCCCGGTGCGGATGATCGCCTCACGCAGAACGGCGCGGTGCGACAGCGGAACCATCGGCAGGATTTCCAGCGATGCCGACCCTTGCGGGACATCCAGATAGAGATCGACCGGACCGAGGAAGTGGAGGCAGGTCCCGTCCCGGGTGACCAGCACCGATGCGGGCGTATAGTGCCGGGCAACCACCCGCCGGCAAACATCCGCAAATCGCAGGTCTGGTGCAGGTTCAAGGTCCATCACGAAAAGGTTGCCCTCGGCGTCCTGCCCGAAATGTGTGGTTGTATCGTCCGTTCCGCGCGAACGTGCCCGGCCGATGTGACGATAGACGCGCGCGGGTTTCGACACGATCTCGAAACGCCCGCCGACGTCGCCGCCGGTTTCGGAAGTGCCCAGCAGAAGGATGCCGTTGGCGACCAGCGCGAAGTGAAACAGCGAAATGATCTTCGATTGCGCTTCCGGTCCCAGATAGATCAGCACGTTCCGGCAGGAGATCAGGTCGAGCCGCGCAAACGGAGGATCGCTCAGCAGGTTCTGCACGGTGAACACCGCCTGTGCGCGCAGGTCATCACGGATCCGGTAGCCCCGTTCGTCCGGCGTGAAATACCGCGCCAGCCGTTCGGCAGACACATCGCCGGCGATCGACGGCGCATAGATGCCTGCGCGCGCCGTCGCGATGGCGTCCGGGTCAATGTCCGAGGCGAGAATCTGCAGGCGTATGCCACGCCCGTCGGCTTCAATCGCTTCTCGCAGCAGCATGGCGAGTGACCAGGCCTCTTCGCCCGAACTGCATCCCGCGACCCAGATGCGCAGCGGCCGGTCTAGCCGGTGATTGCGCACGAGGTCCGGTATCACGCTGGCTTCGAGAAAATCGAATACCTGCGGATCCCGGAAGAACCGCGTCACGTTGATCAAGAGATCCGCCGCCAGGGCTTCGCATTCCTGCGGGCTCGAGAGCAGTAGCTTCAGATAGTCCGTTCCGTTTCCCGCCGTGGCGGTCGCCAGCGCCATGCGCCGCGCAATCCGGCGCACCAGCGTGCCCGGCTTGTAGAGACGGAAATCGGCGCCCGTCCGTTCAAAGATGATCTGGATCACCTGGTGCAGCCAGTCCGGAACACGGTCATCCTGCCCATGCGCCGCCGGTTGGCGCTCATCCATGGACAGCCCATTCCAGTTCATCAGGGCGAAGGGTATCTGCGCGGTTGTCAGAATGGCGTCCACATCGCCTGTCTGGATTGCGCTTCGGGGCATGCCATCGGCTTCGGCGTCTTGCGGATCCTGCGCAATCACGAAGCCGCCTGCGCGTTTCACCGCCTTCAAGCCCTTGCTGCCATCTTGCCCGGTTCCGGACAGGATGACACACATCGCCCGGCCGCTGCGTTCCAGCGCAAGAGATGTAAGGAAGTGGTCAAAGGGCAAAGGCGCATTCCGCTCAGACGGATGGGCACTGATCGAGAGCGTGTTGCCCATCAGCGAGACGTCCTGACCCGGAGGGTTCACGTACACGCAATCTCGCTCGATGCGCATCTTGTCTTCAATTTGGCTAACGATCATGTGGGTCCGCGCGCCCAGCAACTCGGCCATCAGGCTTTCATGGTCCGGCGACAGGTGCTGGATCAGCACGAAGGCCATGCCCGCTTGATCCGGCACAGCTTCGAGCAGCCGGATGAAAGCCTTCAGCCCGCCTGCAGACGCGCCGATGGCTACGACGGGGACATATGCCCCCTCTTCGGTGCGGTTGCCGCCTTCAGCAACGCGCAGCACCGGCAAATGCCCATTCTTCTGGGGCGGGTCTTCCGGCTCTAGCATGATTGGCGCCTTCAATTCGGCCGCATCTGGGAATCTCTAACACAGAATCTGGGAATGTGCGGAGAAAGCCATGCCCGGGAAATACGGACATTCCACCGGCCTGGACCCGCTGCCTGGCTCCGCACCCGTCGCCGGTAAGTAGATTCCGACCCTCGCCGCTCCAGCCGCGGCAGATTATGCGTCAGGCTCGATAATTTCGACTTTGCCAGCGCCATGATGGCGCCGGCTTGTCTGCCGGGGAATGCGCAACGGCGATTGCAGGACGCGGTTGATACCGCGCCCTGCAGTCGCCCGAGTGGCGCCTGTCACGATCTGCCAAGGAGGCCTGCCATGCTGTGGACCGTTGCTATCGTCCTGATCGTCCTGTGGGCTCTGGGCCTCGTCAGCTCATACACGCTGGGCGGCTTCATCCACATCCTGATCGTCGTCGCCATCATCATCGTGCTGGTCCAGGTAATCCAGGGTCGCCGGTAAGCTCCAACGAAACGGGGGGTCCATGACTGAAGAGTTGGACAACACGCGGCGCCTGAGCCCGCTGTCTGTGCGCCGCCCGGTCGGCAGCGCGGCCGTTTGGGATGACAGCCCGGAAGACCATGACCGCGCTGTCGAACAGGCCAGCGCAATGGACGGCTCGCATACTCGCACGGTTTCCGAAGGCCGCGCCGCCGGCCGCCTCTCGGCTGAGGAACGCGGCATCCTCGCCACGCTTATCGTTCAGCAGCGCTCCTATGACGGCAACACCGCACTCGTCAGCCGCGGTCAGCCCTCGATACGCGCCTTCATCCTGCACAAGGGTTGGGCCTGCGCCCACCGGTCCTTGCCCTCCGGGGCACGCCAGATTCTGTCCGTATACGTCCCGGGCGATCTGATCGGGTATCCGCCCGCACAGGCATTTCCCTCCGAAGCCGTTCTCCACGGCCACAATGTGTCGACGATCACCGATACTGAAGTTTCCGAAATCGGTATCGACCGCCTCTCCAGCGCCCTCGCGCTCGCGCCGGGGCTTGCACGGGCCATGTTCTGGGACCACGCCCGCGCCCATGCGATGCTCGAGGAACGGCTTGTCAGCCTCGGACGCCGCAGCGCCCGCGAACGCACGGCGCATTTCTTCCTCGAACTGTCGGTCCGTCTGGGCGACAGCGACACCGGCCTCCTGAACGCCTACGAATGTCCGCTTTCGCAATATGTCGTCGCCGATGCGCTGGGCTTGTCGGCCGAACATCTGAACCGGATTCTGAAACAGCTGCGCCTCGCCCGGCTGCTGCATGTCCGAAGCGGCAATGTCGAGATCCTTGACCGCGACGGCCTCGTCAGGCTTGCCGACTTCGATTCAGGATACCTGTCGGCCCACTCGCGGCCCGGCGCCTGAACCCGGGGGAAGCGGCAGCCCCAATTGGGGGAAATCAGGGCTGCCGCCCATAAACACTCAATCACAGCCTATGCAGAGTGTGGCTGCACGCGCCGGAGTCCCAACGCAGATAACAACCACTCAGCGCGCCTTGGAGGGAGAGGTGCATGGTTGTCATGTGTGCGGACTATTTGAGTGTCAGGAGTGCAGCATCCAGACGGCGGCTGCATTCTATTGTATCGCCCGAAGTCTTGGCGCGCTCTGCCGAGAGATAACGCCGAAGCGAAACCGACTTCCGCGCGCCAGGCGGCAGCGCATCGCAGGCGGACTTTACTTCGCTCATTCTCAGGTCGAGCGATCTGGCGGTGAGCGTCAGTGGTCGATCAGCCATCGGAGAATCCTTTTCAGTGACCAAGCCCACGTGGAACAACCTACAGTGGCTTTTCGGATTCCTCACTGATGCGCATCAGGGCCGGCAAAATTATTCGCTTCATCCGCATACCCCTATGGATGCCCAGAGGCGAGAGCGGTGCGAGAGCGAGCGATAAGAAGTGATAATGAATGAGAATCTTTGAGAGCCGGGTGAGAGCCGTTGAGAAGAAAACGACACAAGGCGAGAGACATTCGAGGCGTTTTGAACGCGTCTTGCGCAACACTGTGCACAGCCCAACGCGATGCCGGGGCGCCGGCGTGTTTCGGGGAGAGGCGGTCGGCGCGGAAAATGCAGGCATTATACCACTGCTGGAACCCAGTCGGGTTCGCGCGGCGATTTGCCAGTCGTTATAAGCGAAATGCGCGGGACAAGGCCAAACCTGTGCAACAGTTTTCGCGCTCAGAGATTACGCGGGATCCTGAATGGACTCGATATAGTCGAGTAGCTCGTCAATATCATCCGGCTCCAGTTGGAATGGCGGCATATCCGGATGCCCCACAAAAATCCCCTCCCCAAGAGCCTCCTCAAGATTCCGAACCGGATACCGAATCGAAATCTTGCGGAAGGGCAATGCGTCCGGGTGCGGACTTTCATCCGTCCGGCCGATCGCATGACAGCCGGAGCAGAGGCGCGTTGCAATTTCCTGACCTGGCAAGGTCGGCGAAGCCAAGGCGGCTTCAGATGCCGGCGATGCACCCGTATTTGAGCAAGCCCCAAGCGCTACCAGCGGAAGGGCAAGGCAGAGCAGGGCCGTAGCAGGATGCAGTCTGAAAGGCTGGATCATGGTCTTCCTCAACGCGACAGGAATACAGGTAGCGGAGATCCGGAAATCAGGAAATGGCTCGGCCCGCCAATCAGCCGCTGGGCGAGCTTGGAATGCCGGTAGGCCCCCATGACAATCATGTCTGCATTGAAATCGTTGGCACTATCGGCAAGGCGCTGGCCCACCGGTTTGCCGAGACTGTCCTCATTGCGCACCGTGACGCGCAGTCCATGACGGGCAAGATGTGCCGCAATATCAAGGCCCGGCGCTTCGCCATGTTTCTTCCAGCCGATCTGGGCATCGACCGTGGTGACGCACACTTCAGCGCCCGGCGCGAGCAGGGGCAGCGCATCATGAATGGCACGCGAAGCCTCGCGGCTGGAGTCCCAGGCAAACAGGACCCGAGCCCCCAACGGCGCGGGCTTCCAGTCCTTCGGCAAGACCAGAACGGGCCGCCCGCCGCCAAAGAGGCCGCCTTCAATGATCTCGCCATGGCGCACCGTATCGGACTTCTCCGGCATGCGCGTGACCAGAATGTCCGCATACCGCGCATACACGGAAGTCACATCGGCGATACCGGCCGCGAAGGCCCGCGTTTCGCGAAGCTCAATGGCCGGCAGTTTTTCCTTGATGTGGATATGGAGGTCTTTGCGGAACTTGAGGATTTCAGCTTCACCCGCCTGAAATTGCGCCGCGACGACTTCCATCGTTCCGATCATCCCGTCAGAATAGGCGGGCGCGGGCTGGATGCCGATGGCGCAGCAGCTCAGATGCGCTGCCCAGGCTTCAGACAGAGCGGCAGCCTGATGGAGCAATGCAAAATCGGACTCAAGCGACGAAATGCAAACAGAAATGTCGCGAACCGCCATGGGCAAAACCTTTCTGGTGTGAGCGCACGCTGGAAAGCAGCGCCGCAGCCGGACCCTGTGCTTTTCTCGGGAGAAAGGACATCCGTGAAACTACGGAGGCGAGACCGACATCGCATATCGTCAGCTCCAACTGGTTGTTGCCACAGGCCGCCGCGCGCGCCACTAGCTAGGCAACAAGTGGCCCTCCATCAGGACTGAAAGTGCATGACCGACCGGACGAAAGACGAAAGCTATCAACTGGCGGCGCTGGACCAGGAGTTCATCCTCGGCGACTCGATGCGCGGCGCGCGGTTCATGATGGAGTATGCGAAGGCGGAGGAGCACATGCGCGCGCGCCGCATCCGCTCGACGATCGTGGTGTTCGGCAGTGCGCGCATCCTTGAGGATGGCGGCGACTGGCAAGCGAAGACCTATAACGCGGCGCGAACTTTTGCGCGGATTGCCTCGGAGCGCGGCGGGGCGCTGGCGGACCGCGAACCCTGGCATGACAACGTGATCGTCACCGGCGGCGGTCCGGGGATCATGGAAGCGGCCAACCGCGGCGCGCAGGACGCGGGCGCGATGTCCATCGGGCTGAACATTGCTATCCCGCATGAGCAGGCGCCTAACCCTTACATCACACCGGAACTCAGTTTCAAGTTTCACTATTTCGCGATGCGAAAGATGCATTTCGCGATGCGGGCGCGCGCATTGGTGATTTTCCCTGGCGGCTTCGGGACGCTGGATGAACTCTTCGAACTGTTGACGATTTCGCAGACGGGAAAAGCGCCTGCGATTCCGATCGTGCTGTATGACCGGGCGTTCTGGACACGGATCATCAACTTCGAAGCGCTGGCCGAGACCGGCATGATCAGCCCGGCCGACCTTGGCCTGTTCGACATCGTGGATGATGCGGAAGAGGCGTGGGAGCGATTGACAGCGCGGGGCCTGCTCGTGGGGACAGGCGCCGGCTGACGGGCTACATGTCGCCGGGCTTGCCGAGCAGCTTGCGGTTTCTGGAAATCTGCTTGTCGAGGAGGGGGCGCCCTTTGGGCGTGGCGGCCGAGGCGAGGATGAGGGCGTAGCCGAGGGCGGCTGTGGGCAGCAGTTCGCGCGTCGGCATCGTGCCCATCGCCCAGCTGAGCATGATACCGTTGCCAAGATGCGAGAGCGTCCGTTCCAGGATTTCGGCCGGCATGGCGGCCTGCAGCAGGCCCTCGTCCTGGGCCTGCACGATCAGCCAGCGCCAGGCGGCGCGGGTCTGTTCCTGGCGCTCGGGCGTGGCGAGACCGGTATTGTCTTCGCCATTGGTGTCCAGAAGCGCTTTCCAGAGCGGCCGGTAGAAGTCCGGGTCCTGAATGAAATAGCCGGCGCCGAGGGCGTGGGCTTCGAAGATGCGGTCAATGGCGTTATCAACTTTCAACGCCATGAAACGGTGCAGGAAATCGCGCTCATCCTCGAGGACGGCCATTACAACGGCGCGTTTGGAGCCAAACAGGTTGTAGGGCGTCGCGACGCTGACTTCGGCGCGCTGCGCGATCATCCGCATGGATAGGTTCGTGTCGCCCGTCTCGCGGATGAGATCGCGCGCAGCGCGCACGATCTTCAGGCGGCGGTCGGCTTTCGCCTGTTCGCGCCGGCCCAGATCGCTCGCGATGGTCGCATCGGTCATGCGGCGAGCCGGGTTTCTTCGGGCGGCGCAATGAGGTCAGCCCGGTAGTCGAGATTCAGGGCCTGCATCATTTCCTGACGCTCCGGTCCCGCACTTGGCGGATAGGCGGCGGCGTTGAGCTTCTTGCCGCGCGCCCAGTAGTACAGGACCGTGGCGAGATTGTTCGGCTTGCCGAGCCACTTGTCCGGATGCTCGAGCATGTGGAAGCCGCGCATTGCTTCGCGCAGCAGGCGGACATCGGAGCGCACGGCGATGCGGATGCCGTCGTCGACGAAGCTCTGCATCAGTTTCGCCTTGAACTTCGGCTTGAAGCCGGGTGTCAGCGTTTCGCGGGCGCGCTTGATGGCGGTGCGATCCTGGCGGCGCTGGGTGAGATAGAAGGGGCGCAGCTCCGCTTCGAGGCGCTGGTGGAGCAGGATGGCGCGTTGGGTTGGGTCGGCGGTCTCGTCGAGCGTCTTGCGCAGCTGCTGCGCGCCTACAGCGGCGAAGGAACAGCCCCGGCCATAGAGCGGGTTGGTGCGGATCAGCGTGTCGCCGAGGGCGAAGTAGCCGCGCGTGGCGGGCTTGCCGTCGATGACGAGATCGCGCCAGCGGCTGACGAGGTCGCCCATGCCGAACACCTTGCTGGTCGGCTCGGACCGCGTGCTGTTCGTCCACGGATGAAGCCCGGGCAGGTTCAGGGTGATCTGGTGGAAGATTTCCGGATTGAGGATCGACTTGCGCAGCTCGAGTTCGACTTCCGGCAGGGCGATGGTGATGGAGAAGTTGCCATTGTCGCCCGGGAAGACGCCGTACTTGAGGTAGCCGAGGTCGCCGCTCGCGGGCGGGTGCTCGTTGCGATCCGGTTCCGGCTGGCCCGGCTTCAGGCGGTAATGCTTGGTGAAATAGAGGATGCCGGCGTCTTCTTTCTCTTCGCGGACATTGGCGCCTTCTTCGACGAGCTGGTCGAAGGTGAAGCCGCTCTTGCCGGTGGTGTCGACGATCACATCGGCAGTTAGGGTGGTCTCGGCGCCGTCCTGCTCGCCGGTGACGCCGGTGACATTGATGACGCCGTCCGCTGCCTTGGATGTGACGAGGCGGCGGACCAGGAAGCCGGACCGGATAGTCACGTTACCGAGCGTTTCGACATAGCGGCGCATGGCGAACTCGAGCGTCGTGCGGCGGCTGGTGATGAAGGTCAGTTCTTCGTCCTGCGGCTGGGGCGTGTAGAGCGCCTGCTGCGGCGGGGTCAGCATGTTGTCGAATGTCAGTTCTCGGACGCCGAGGGTTTTCAGCTGCTCCAGCAACTGGGGATGCTCGGCCTTCATGATGGTGCGCAGGCGCGCCAGGAAGGCGTGGCTCTGGCGCACATGGCCGACGCCCGTGCGGCGCCAGTCGCGGAAAAGCTGGTCCGGGTCCTGGCTTTCGATCGGGCCGTCCCGCTCGAGCAATGTGATGGCGCGCCCGCTCGGGGCCAGCATCAGGGCCGTGCAGAGGCCGCCGATGCCGGCGCCGATGACGATGACTGTTTCGGTTTTTGACATGGGCGTTGCCGTTCAATTGATCTGCTTGAGGAAATCCAGGATGAGTTCGTTGACCGCTTCGGGTGCTTCCTGCTGGGTCCAGTGGCCGATGCCGGGGATCATCTTGTTGATCCGCAGATCGGTCACGAAATGCGGCATCATCTCGATGCCGGCCGCCGCCATCATCACGACGCCGTCATGTGTTCCGGCCACGTACATGGCCGGTTGCCGGATCGAGGTCGGAGCGTCCTTGGTGTGTTCCCAGTAGAGGTCGTGGTTGCGGTAATAGTTCAGCGGGCCGCGCAGGCCGGAGCGGGAGAATTCTTCGACAAAGAAATCGAGGTCTGCCTCGGTCAGCCATTTCGGGAGGGTCTTCGGTTCCGGCATGTTCGAGAACATGTCGTCGTGTTCGCCTTTCACCGGAAGCGAGGCGAGGTCCGTCTCGCCGCCGCCGAGCACAAGGAACTTTTTCAGGCACATGCGGATGTCGCGTTCGAACTCGGCTTCGGCGACGCCGGGTTCCTGGAAATAGAGCTGGTAGAAAAACTGCCCCTTGAACATCTCGCGCAGCATCGGCATCGGCTGGATGGGCGAGCGGGGCATGAAGGGGACAGACAGTCCGCCCACGGCAGTTACCACATCCGGATGATTGAGAGCCGTGGCCCAGGCGGTGGGCGCGCCCCAGTCATGGCCGATGACAATGGCGGTCTTATAGCCGAGGGCGGGAACGAGGCCGATGATGTCCTTGACGACTTCGGACTGGCAGTATGCCGCGATCTCCGCGGGCCTGTCGCTCTTGCCATAGCCGCGCATGTCGGGCGCGACGACGTGGTAGCCGGCCGCCGCGAGCGGCGCGAACTGGTGACGCCAGGAATACCAGGACTCCGGAAATCCGTGCAGCAACAGGACGAGGGGGCCTTTGCCCGCCTCGGCGATGTTCAGGGAAATTCCGTTCGTGGCAACCCGGCGCTGGGAGACGCCAGGCCAGCTCATGCCGGCACCAGCGTACGAGTGTCCTGCACCTGGCCGGGGAGGATTTCGCCGCGCGTCTCGGCATTGTAGCCGGCGACTGCCGTCCAGGCGACGCCGCCGCCGACGATCACCGTGTCGACGCCCATGGCGTCCCGGATATAGCGGCTGCCATCACCGGGCACGTCCTGGACGTACTTCTCTTCGCCGCGATTGATCGTCTGTGGATCGAAGATCACGATGTCGGCGATGTAGCCCTGCTGCAGGAGGCCGCGGTCCGGAATGCCCCAGATGGCGGCGGTTTCGGAGGTGATCTTCTTGACGGCGGACTCGATCGACATGGCGTTCAGTTCACGGACATAGTGCGCGAACAGGAAGCCGGTGTCTCCGTAGGTCGAGAAGGACAGGATGTGTGCGCCGCCGTCGCTGGCGCCGATGTGCACGCGGGGGTGCTTGAGCAGGGCGCCGACGCGCTCGTCGGAATTGTGGCCCATGTCGGCGGCGAGGAAGTGGGCGTCGAGATGCTCTTCGATGGAGAGGTCGATCATCACGTCAATCGGCGTGGTGCCGCGTGCGGCGGCGATTTCTCCGACGGTCATGCCGACATATTTCTGGTTCGCTTCGGTCTGCACCAGGCGCAGGCGGAGGTTCGGCCAGAGGGCGTTGTAGACGGCGGACTCGGCGACAAGTTTCTCGCGGGTCGCGGGATCCTTGAAGGCAGCGACGATCTGGTCCGGCGTACCGAAGCGCATGATGCGGTACCAGCCGGGCAGGCGGATGAAGAGGAGGCTCGGCACAGCGAAGCAGAAGCTGATGTCGATCGGGCGGGTCTGCACCTGCGGCCAGACGCGCGCACCGCGGGCGAACTGCTCATCGACGCGGCGCATGACGCGGTCGACCGCGTCGACGTTGTCGGCGTTGACGAAGAGCGGCGAGAACGTGGTTGGAATCCCGTACTTGAGGGAGATTTCAGCCAGCTGGTCGAGACGGGCGATGGTGAGGTCGGCGTCGTAGAATTCCGGGACGATCTGGAGGATGCGGCCATACTCGCCGAGCACGCTGGCGAAGGCTTCGACTTCGGCGGCGTCCGCGTAGCGGCTGGGTACTGGCTGGAGCTTTTCGTCCATATCCACATAGCTGGTGGAGAGGCCGATGGCGCCGGCGTCGAGGCATTCACGCAGCACGCCCTGCATTTCGGCGATCTCTTCCGGCGTGGCGGTGCGCTCCATGGCGGCTTCACCCATCACCCAGAGGCGGATGACGGAGTGGCCGACGAGCGGGGCGACGTTGATGGCGAGGCCCTTGCGGATGCGCGTGATATATTCGGAGAAGGTTTCCCAGTCCCAGACAACGCCTTCCTTGAAGGCTTTCAGCGGCATCTCTTCGATCTGGTTGAACATGCCGACGAGCTTGGTGCGGAACTCGGCGCGCAGCGGCGCGAGGGAGAGCGAGCAGTTGCCCGGCACGATGGTGGTGACGCCGTGTGAGAGCGCAGGCTTGGCGTAGCCGTCCCAGAGGAGTTGCGCATCAAAGTGCGTGTGCGGATCGATGAAGCCGGGCGAGACGACCTTACCCTCTGCGTCGATTTCCTTGCGGCCTTTCTCGGAGATGCGGCCGATTTTCGCGATGCGATTGCCGCTGAGCGCGATGTCGGCATTGTAGGCCGGCATGCCGGAGCCATCGACCACACGGCCATTCCTGATCACCAGATCGTACATTTCAAATTCCTCCCTAATGTTCTGTGTTCTGAGTTTCGGCATACCTGCCGGATGAAGCAACGAGGGCGTCGCGGACCTGTTCCCAGCTGGCGCCGATCAAACCGTCCGCCGAGTCAGCCGCGCAGGACGCGAGCAAGGAGCGGGCGGCGAACTCGTCCAGCGCTACCAGAGACTGGCCGCCGTTCTCGAACGACAGCGTCACGACCAGTTCGGCCTCGCCGTCATGCGCGGCGGCAATCTGGACATGGCTGACCTTTGCGCCGCTCATCGATCAGGCGCGCGGCGGCTCGATGAAGATGACATCGCTCGGCAGGATGGGGTTCGTGCCGCGCATGCTGCCTGCGGCGCCCGAGGCGCGCATGAAGACGTGCAGGTTCCAGCTTTGCAACTGGGAGACGGCTTCGGCTTCCGGTGTGCCGGAGAGGCAGCGGGCTGCGATCGACTGCCAAGTGTCGCCGCCCTTGGGAAGGATCGATTTGCGCACAGTCGAGAGTTCGGTGGCCGGCATTTCCTCAGGTCCCTTTTGTGGAATGTTTGAAAAATTAGAACATGTTTCAAAAATTCCGACAAGCGGGTTTTGGAGACGAGTTATGGCTGACGCTGGGGCAACAACGGATGGGGCCGTTTGGAAGGCAGGTTTCGGATCGGCGCGGGCCGGGATAGGAGTGGTCTGGAAAAACGGGAGGGGATGAAATGTCAGTCTGGATTCGGCGTTTGGGAATTGGGGTGGCCGCGCTCCTGGTGGTGCTCGGGGCGGGCTGGATATTGATTGGGCCGGATTGGCGGGCCTTGCTTACCCACCCGCCGGTTGGCCGGGATGTCCTGTTCTGGAGCCAAGCCCAGCGGGATGCCGGTTTCCGGATGATCGACCGCGTGCCGATGATCGTGGAATCGCGTCCGATCGCGGCGGGCGAAACCATTTATCCGCTGACGGATGGCGAGCCGATCGATCTCGACCTCGATCTCGATGCCTACCTCGCGAGCCAGCGCAGTGCGTCTCTGATAATCGTACACGACGGAAAGGTGCGTCTTGAGCGCTACGGCCTTGATTTCAGCGCGTCTGGGAAGTGGACGAGTTTCTCGGTCGCCAAATCGCTGACATCTACGCTGGTCGGTGCGGCGATGAAGGATGGGTACATCAAGAGCCTCGATGAGCCCGTCAGCACATACATCTCCGACCTCAAGGGCTCGGAATATGACTCTGTGACCATCGAGCAGTTGCTGACGATGACGTCCGGTGTGGCGTGGAACGAGGATTATGAGGATCCGGAGTCGGATGTGGCGCGGTTTGATCTGCAGGCGCCTGTCGAAGGCGTCAGCACGGTCGCCGCCTACATGGCCGGGCTGCCGCGGGCGCATCCGGCGGGAGAGCAGTGGAACTACTCGACCGGCGAGACGAACCTGATCGGCGTTCTGGTCAGTGAGGCGACGGGCAAGACGCTGAACGCCTATCTGTCCGAGAAAATCTGGACGCCCTTCGGGATGGAGCAGGATGCCACCTGGTTGCTCGGACAGGACGGGCACGAGATTGCGGGGTGCTGTATCCAGGCGACCACGCGTGACTTTGCGCGGTTCGGCCTGTTCATGCTGGCCGGCGGCGTGGTGGGCGGCGAGAGCATCCTGCCGGAAGGCTGGATCGCTGCGGCGACTCAAAAACAGGCCGACATCAACTCGGCCGGTGAAGGGTACGGATACCAGTGGTGGACCTGGGATGATGGCTCGTACCAGGCCGACGGGATTTTCGGCCAGGGCATTTTCATCGACCCGAACCGCAACCTTGTGATCGCCTCCAATGCCAGCTGGACATCGGCGCTCGGCCTGCGCGGCGGAGAGTGGGAAGCGCGGCGGGAGTTCTACAAGGATGTGCAGCGCGCGTTGGATCGTGACCAAATGGAATAAGTCCGCAGACTTGTGAAATTGCGCGGTGTGGCGTTGAGTGTCGCGATAGACCGGGAGGACACGGCAATGGCTGACCACAAGTTCACGATGACCATCAACGGCAAGGCAGTTGCCGGCACTGAAACCTTCGGCGTCGAAAATCCGGCGACTGGCGAAGTGTTCGCGCAGGCGCCGGATTGTTCGAAAGCGGAACTGGACACAGCGGTTGCAGCGGCCCGGGCGGCGTTCCCGGCCTGGAAGGCCACGCCCATCGCCAAGCGGCGCGAGCTGCTGAACGTGATGGCGGGCATCATCATGCAGAACATTCCGGAGCTTTCGCGCCTGCTGACGCGCGAGCAGGGCAAGCCGCACCCCGACGCCGAAGGCGATGTCGGTGGCGGCGCCTTCTGGCTGATGGAATCCTCCAAGCACGAGATCCCGGAACATGTTTCGGAAGACTCGGCCGAGCGGCATGCCGTGACGCGCTACGGGCCGATCGGCGTCGTCGCCGCGATCGTGCCGTGGAACTTCCCCGTCATCCTGGCGGCGTTCAAGCTGGGCCCGGCCTTGCTGGCAGGAAACACGGTCGTGCTGAAGCCGGCCCCCACGACGCCGCTGACGACGCTGCGCATCGGCGAGCTGCTGCGCGGCGTGTTGCCGGACGGTGTGCTGAACGTGGTGTCCGGATCGGACCGTCTTGGTCCCTGGCTGACGGCGCACAAGGGCGTCGACAAGGTGAGCTTCACCGGCTCGACCCAGACCGGCAAGAAAGTGATGGAGAGCGCGGCCGGCTCGCTGAAGCGCGTGACGCTTGAACTCGGCGGCAACGACCCGGCCATCGTGATGCCGGATGTGGACGTTAAGAAGGTGGCGGAAGATCTGTTCTGGGCGGCGTTCCGCAATACCGGGCAGATCTGCATCGCCACCAAGCGGATGTATATCCACAAGGACATCTACGAGCCCCTCAAGGCGGCGATTGTCGAGTACGCCAAGACCGTCAAGATCGGCGATGGCGCAGAGCAGGGCACCCAGATCGGCCCGATCCAGAACTCTGCCCAGTACAAGCGCGTGCTGGAACTGATCCAGGATGCCAAGGACAATGGCTACAAGTTCCTGATCGGCGGCGAGGCCTCCAAGGTGCCGGGTTATTTCGTGCCGATCACCATCCTCGACAATCCGCCCGAGTCCGCCCGCATCGTGCAGGAGGAACAGTTCGGCCCGGTGTTGCCGCTGCTCAAGTTCGACAATCTCGACGACGTCATCGGCCGCGCCAATGACAGCGAGTATGGCCTCGGCGCTTCGATCTGGTCGAGTGACATCGACCGCGCGCAGGACATCGCGACCCGCCTGCAGGCGGGCACGGTCTGGATCAACGAGAGCCAGCACCTCAGCACGCACGCGGCCTTTGGCGGCTTCAAGCAATCCGGCATCGGCGTGGAAGGCGGACCAGACGGTGTGTTGGAATTCTGCCAGGCGCAAACCGTGTTCACGCGGAAGCCTGCAGCCGTCTGAGAGGCCGGCACCCGCTGCTAGTGGGCGTTCCTATAGCTTAGGCGCGTAAAATCTATTTGATCTATAGCGGCCGAAGCTTCAGCCTGCGACCACAGATTCTGTTAACCCACGACCCCCGGAGAAAACATGACTACGGAAACCAAGTGCCCGGTGATGCACGGTAGTGCCACCACCCCTGCGGCGCCGACGAACGCAGGCTGGTGGCCGAACCAGCTGAACCTCAAGATCCTCCACCAGAACTCGTCGCTGTCCAATCCGATGGGGCCCGCGTTCGACTATGCCGAGGCCTTCCAGAAGCTCGACTATCAGGCGCTGAAGAAAGACCTGCACGCCCTGATGACCGATTCGCAGGACTGGTGGCCGGCAGACTGGGGCCATTACGGCGGCTTTTTCATCCGCATGGCCTGGCACGCGGCTGGTACCTACCGCGTCGGCGACGGCCGCGGCGGCGCCGGCACGGGCCAGCAACGCTTCGCCCCGCTCAACAGCTGGCCGGACAACGGCAACCTCGACAAGGCACGCCGCCTGCTGTGGCCGATCAAGCAGAAATACGGCAACCAGATTTCCTGGGCAGACCTTTTCGTGCTGACCGGCAACGTCGCGCTGGAATCCATGGGCTTCAAGACCTTCGGATTTGGCGGCGGCCGCGCCGACGTCTGGGAACCGGAAGACGATGTCTACTGGGGCCCGGAAACCGAATGGCTCGCCACCAGCGACAAGCCCAACAGCCGCTATAGCGGCGACCGCGACCTCGAAAACCCGCTCGGCGCTGTCCAGATGGGCCTGATCTACGTGAACCCGCAGGGGCCGGACGGCAATCCGGATCCGGTCGCTTCGGGCCGTGATGTTCGCGAGACCTTCGCCCGCATGGCCATGAATGACGAAGAAACCGTCGCGCTGGTTGCCGGCGGTCACACCTTCGGCAAGGCGCACGGCGCGGGACTTGAATCCCATGTCGGCCCGGAGCCGGAGCGCGCTCCGATGGAGGCCATGGGCTTTGGCTGGATCAACAGCCTCGGTGACGGCAAAGGCGTCAACACGATCACCAGCGGCATCGAAGGCGCCTGGAAGCCGAACCCGACGACCTGGGACAATGGCTACTTCAAGGTGCTGTTCGGATACGACTGGGAACTGACCAAGAGCCCGGCCGGAGCTCACCAGTGGCGTGCGAAGGACGTGAAGCCTGAGGACATGATCCCGGACGCGCACGATCCGTCGAAGAAGCATGCACCGATGATGACGACGGCGGACATGTCGCTGCGCTTCGATCCGATCTACGAGAAGATCTCGCGCCGCTTCCATGAGAACCCGCAGGAGTTTGCCGACGCGTTTGCGCGCGCCTGGTTCAAGCTCACGCACCGCGACATGGGGCCGAAAGCGCTCTACCTCGGCCCGGAAGTTCCGGCAGAAGATCTGATCTGGCAGGATCCGGTCCCGGCAGTCGATCACGATCTGATCGGCGACGCGGATATTGCGGCTCTCAAAAGCAAGATCCTCGCTTCCGGCTTGTCGATTTCCCAGCTGGTCAACGCTGCCTGGGCCTCGGCGGCCACGTTCCGGCAGGGCGACAAGCGGGGCGGCGCCAATGGTGCGCGCATCCGTCTTGCCCCTCAGAAGGATTGGGAAGTCAACCAACCGGCTGAACTCGCGAAAGTTCTGGCGGCCCTCGAAGGCATCCAGAAAGAGTTCAATGCCGGCGCAGGCAGCAAGAAGGTATCGATCGCAGACCTGATCGTGCTGGGCGGCAACGCGGCGATTGAAGCGGCAGCGAAGAAAGCCGGACAGGACATCAAGGTTCCGTTCACGCCGGGCCGTACCGATGCGACGGCGGCGCAGACCGATGCCGACTCGTTCGCGCCTCTCGAGCCAACCGCCGACGGCTTCCGCAACTACGTTCGCAAGGCGATCCAGAGACCGGCCGAAGAACTGCTGATTGACCGGGCACAACTGCTGTCGTTGACGGCGCCCGAGATGACGGTCCTTGTGGGCGGCATGCGCGTGCTCGATGCCAACACCGGCAAGGTGAAGCATGGCGTGTTCACCGGTCGTCCGGAAGCGCTGACCAATGACTTCTTTATCAACCTGCTCGACATGGGCACGGCCTGGACCCGGGCTGCGGACGGCACGTTCGAAGGCCGCGACCGCAAGACCGGCCATGTGAAGTGGACGGCCACGCGCGCAGACCTGGTGTTCGGTTCGAACTCGCAATTGCGGGCGCTCGCCGAGGTCTATGGCCAGAGCGACGGCCACGCGAAGTTCGTCAGCGACTTCGTCGCCGCATGGACTAAGGTGATGAACCTGGGCCGCACTGATCTGGCCTGAAGGGTAGAGGCTACTCCCGGCCGGACAGGCCGGGACCTCGCCTGAAAACAAGAGGGCGGACCTTTGCGGTCCGCCCTTTTTTCTTGGCCGGATGCCGGGACAGCGCGCCCGCTGCGTCAGTCGGGCCCGCTCGCTTTCGATGTCGTTGCCGACAGTAGGCTTTCGGGTTTGCAAGCACGGTAAGACGCGAGGTCAATCGCAGCGCTGGCTTGTTTCCAGCCGAACCCATGGCAAGTTCAAACCCAAGTGGCTCTGCCAACGCCGCACGGGAGATGAACGATGTCAGACCTGCTTCTCTACGAACACCCGCTTTCACCCTACGCACAGAAGGTCAAGATTTCGCTGCGTGAAAAGGCCGTGCCCTTCGACGTGCGCTTGCCGGAGGGGATTGGTACCGGCGCAACAGGCGGCGGTTTTGCCAGCGCCAATCCACGCGGCGAGGTTCCGGCGTTGATCCACGGCGGCACCGCCATTTTCGACAGCACGATCATCCTAGAATACATCGAAGACGTCTGGCCTGCGCCGCCGATGTTGCCCGCTGAACCTGCGCACAGAGCGAAGGTGCGGATGATCGAAGACGTGATGGATACCCAGTTCGAAGCCATCACCTGGGGCCTCGGGGAGCTGAACTTCTTCAAGCGTGCAGACGGCCCGCTTAAGGCGCACATGGAAGCCCAGGCCAGGACCCAGGCGAGCGCGTTCTTTGCGATGCTGGAAACCCAACTCGGCGATGCAGACTGGTTCAACGGCGCGAAGTTCGGCTGGGGTGATCTGAGCGTGGTGCCTTACCTGAACGGCGCCGCCGGCTTCGGCATCGCGCCAGCGGCAGGATCACGGCTTGCGCGCTGGTTCGAGCGGGCGAATGCACGTGCCAGCGTGGCGCAGACCCGCAAGGAGTCCGAAGCCTCCGTCGGCGGCATGGCGCAAGTCGACCAGGCCGTGAAGGCGGGCCTGTTCAAACGCCAGTACCGGGATCACCGGCTGGAATGGATGATGAAGTCCGGCGGCCGGGAGATAGTGCTGTCAGGACTGGAAACGGGCACGATCCGCTTCACGGGCCCTTGAGGCTCGGCCGGCGGGCTGGTTAGCGAGGCAGCTAAAGGCGCGTTCCGGCAGTTGGGGAAGCCGCGGAACAGCGCAGAAGTCGTGAAACGCCGATCCGCTTCCGGGTTCGTATTTTGAATCTGTCTGTCCCTCTGAGCCGCTGCACCTGGTTGTCGCTTGCACTGCTTTGACGTTCGCGGGCTATCTGTTCTCGCAGCGGCCTTCAGAAGACAGAACAGGTTCGCAGCAGCTGCGAATGTCTTTCTGACAATGGGGCGGGCAGCTTCTGAAGCTCTTTACAAGGAGTTACCGGACTACGCGGAGTTCACGCAGGACGCTGAATGGGGCGCAAACCAAAATGTGAGAGGATGCAGGCTCTCACAAAGAACCGGATCCAACCATGCTCGCCCGTGAACTCTCCTCCAATCCTCCGCCTACGCCACAACCGCATCTGCTGTCGTACAACGCGGAAGCGCTGGAGTTTCATGGCGCAATGGCGAAATATGAACCGCAACGGCTCGAAGCCATCGTGCGGGACGCCGCGTTGGCCTATGCAAACAAGCCGTTTCTGACGACGGCGCTACCCAACGGCATCTCGACCTCGCTGACCTTCGCCGACGTCGAACGCCAGTCGGCCAATCTTGCGCGCTATTTCCGCGAAGTGCTGAAGCTGGCGCCCGGCACGGTCGTCGCGGTCCAGTCGCCAAACTGCATCAGCTACGTTGTCTGTCTTCTGGGCGTACTGCGCGCAGGGCTCGTCCTGTCGAACGTCAACCCGCTCTACACCGAGTCCGAAACGCGCCGCCAGCTGCGCGATTGCAAGGCGCAGGTTCTCATCGGATCGATCATCTTTGCGGACACAATCGATGCGGCCACGGCCGGCACTGATGTGAAGCATGTCATCTCGTTGTCGCTGACGGATTTCTTCCCGGCCGTAAAGCGGAAGGGTCTCGATTTCCTGCTTCGCAAGGTCAAGCGTCTTGAGCGTCCGCTGAAGGCGGCGCATGTCACGCTTCGAAAGGCGATTTCCGAAGGCGCCAGGTTCTCCAACCCGGTCCATGCGTACACGGAAGAGCTGCCGGCGGGCAGGGACTCCATCTACCAGTACTCGGGCGGAACCACCGGCACGTCCAAGGGCGTTCGCCTTACTGAAGCGGGCCTGATCACCAACATTGACCAGTTCGTCGCCCTGGCGCCCAGCCTTGCCACGCTGCAGGGGCAGACCATGTTGCTCGCGTTGCCGGTCTATCACGTGTTCGGCCTCTTTGCCTCGGTCATAGCGCTGCGCCACGGCGTCCATATCGTCCTGGTGCCCAGCCCGCGCCCGCTATCGAACCTGAAGAAGAGCTTCGAGAAATTCCGTCCCGACATTTTCCCGGGCGTAAACACCCTGTTCGCCAAATTGATGGAAGAGCCCTGGTTCCAGCAGAACCCGCCGAAGCTCTCGCTGACCATTTCCGGCGCCGCTGCACTCGACCCGCTGATCGGCAAACGCTGGCGCGAGATGACATCGGCCCAGATCATCGAAGGCTACGGAATGACCGAAGCCACGACCCTGCTGACAATCAATCCGCCTGACGCGCGTGAACGTCCGGGTACGGCCGGCTTGCCCTTGCCGGGCACTGAGATCCGGATCCTGCTCGAAGACGGACGTTTCGGGGATGCTGGAGACGTTGGCGAAGTGGTCGCCAAGGGACCGCAGCTGATGTCCGGCTACCTGCACCGCCCGGATGAAACCGCCGCCGCCTTTGCCAACGGCTGGATGCGCACCGGCGACATCGGCACGATTGACCAGGACGGCTATCTCAAGATCGTCGACCGCGCCAAGGACATGGTCCTCGTCGGCGGCTTCAACGTGTTCCCCAACGAAGTCGACGAAGTCCTCAACGCTTGCCCGGGCGTCCTGGAAGCGGCGAGCGCCGGCATTAAGGTCGCCAATTCCGAGGAAGAGTTGCATGCCTTTGTTGTCCGACGGGAGAATGGGCTGACGGTGCAGGATGTGCAGGCCCACTGCGCCCAGCACCTGACCGGTTACAAACGCCCCCGGACAATTCATTTTGTCGACGAATTGCCGAAATCTCCGATTGGAAAAATACTTCGGCGCGAGCTGCGCACCCTCGTCGCGGCGCGCTGATTCTCTGGTGCCGGCCACCTTGTGCCGGGAAAAAAGTCCAATAAAAACAGGGAATTCGTTAGCGGAAAACGTCGCTAACGAATGCTAAACTGGATAACACTATTCCTGAGCGTCTGAAATCGTTCCACGATGAAGACGAAAAACATGATCTATCCGCCCCTAAGGTTCGAACAGCAGCGGAGCGAGGTTCTCCAGCGCTATCGAATCCTGAATGGTTCGGAAGTTCACGTGGCATCGCAGATCGCTCAAACCACGGCAATGGCCCTGGGCGTGCCGATTGTCGTCGCCTCCCTGAATGAGCGCTACCGCAACTGGTATCGGTCAGCCCACGGAGCAAGCCCGGCGGAAATCGAGGCTCTGCAGGCCTTTTGTTCGCAAGCGAACCTGTCGGAATCAGCCTTTGCCGTGCCGGATGTGCGCGAAGATCCCTACTTCGCCAATGATCCGGCCGTCACCGGCCAGCAGAAAATCGTCTTCTTCGCTGGCGCGCCGCTCCGGGACCCGGACGGCAAGCGTTTCGGCACGCTCTGCCTGATCGACAGCAAACCGAATGACTTTGGTGAAGGCCGGCTGGCCCTGCTGGAGAGTTTTGCCGCAATCGTCAGCCAGGACATCTGTGTACGGAGCGCTGCGCGCTATGCCGTGCGCGACCTCATCGAGGCCGAGCACGACAAGTGTGATCTCTTCGACCTGGCGATGACCGATCCTCTCACCAAGGCGCTCAACCGCCGGGCCTTCTTCCGGTTTGCCGAGCGCGAGGTCCTGCGCGCCAGCCGGCATGTCAAGCCAGTCACGGCGATGATGCTGGACATCGACCACTTCAAGCGTGTGAACGACGTGCATGGCCACGCCGCCGGGGACGAAGTCCTGACGCGGCTCGTGGCCTGTCTGACCGCCAATATCCGGGACGAAGACCTGCTCGGCCGGCTCGGCGGCGAAGAATTCGCCATGGTGCTGCCCGAAACCGAACCCTTGCGCGCCGCCATTCTGGCAAACCGCCTCAGAGAGGCTGTCAGCGACTTGAAGTTCTCCGGAAAGACGGGCCGGTTTTCGATCACCATCAGCGTCGGCATAAGCGAACCCGGCTTTGCCGACATCGACATCCTGCCGGCCCTGGAGCGGGCGGACACGGCGCTTTACCGCGCCAAGCAGAACGGCCGCAACCGGGTGGAAGTCGCCCCGCTGGATCTTGGAGAGCCGTCGCTCGCCGTCGCCTGAGCGACAATCCCCATGTGGGAGGCTCGGGTGCCCAACCCTGCGACGAGCCGTCTCGCAATTGCCGCATGTTCGCGCTAGAGGCTGGCCCTAGATCACCCTGATGGCCCGATTTGGCTTTTCGCCTTCTCAGGCCCGGATTTCAAGGAACGCCAATGCCACTCTCGCAGTTCAAGGGGTTCGGCGGCGTCGTCATCCGCGGTGACCTGCGCGGCGACCCCGATGATCCGCTGGTGCTGCTGGTGCACGGCGGCGGCCAGACACGGGACATCTGGAACGATGCGGCCGCCGCCCTGGTGCGCGCAGGCCGGCAAGTGATCGCCCTGGACCTTCGCGGGCACGGCGAAAGCGAGTGGCCGGCCGACGGCCGCTACGAATTCGGCGCCTATGTCGAAGACCTTCGCGCCATCCTCGCCCAGCTGCCCTCCCGACCGGTCATCGTCGGCGCCTCGCTCGGCGGATGGGTCGCGGCCGTGGCCGTGGGCGAAGACGGCGGACATCTCGCCTCCGGCCTGATCCTCGCCGACGCCCCGCCGGACCTCGACCTCACGAACATCCGGAAGGCCGCCGGCACCCTTCGCGCCGCTTCCGAGACCGCCAAGGGCGCCTGGGATCCGCGCATGCTCGAGCGGTTCGATCTCGAAGATGCGCTAAGACGCTTCAAGGCCGCCGCGCCGAAAATCCGCGTACCCGCCCTGTTCGTGCGCGGCGCCCTCAGCGATATCACCGACGCCGCCTCCGCAAGCCGAATTGTCGAACAGATACCCGCCGCCGAATACGCCGAAATCGGGGAGGCGGGTCACCTCGTCGCCTCCGACCGCGGCGACCTGTTCAGCGCGACTTTGCTCGACTTCCTCGAACGCCGCATCCCGCGCTTCGTGCCGGAATACCGCTCCGGTTCGGACGCGCGCACCCTGCGCGACGCGCTCGGCTGTTTCGCAACAGGCGTAACGGTGGTGACCGCCTTCGATGCCGGCGGCGATCCGGTCGGCCTCACGGCCAACTCCTTCACCTCCGTCTCGCTCGACCCGCCGCTGCTCCTCGTCTGCATCGCCAAGACGTCAAGCAGCCTCAAAGCCCTCGAACTGGCAGAGCATTTTGCCGTCAATGTTCTGCACATCGGCCAGCAACCCGCCTCCACCTTGTTCGCGGTGCCCGGCGAAGACCGCTTCCGCCAGACGCCTTGGCAGCGCGGCCGGCATGATGCGCCCGTCCTGTCGAACGCGCTCGCGAACTTCGAATGCCGCCGCCACCAGATGCACGACGGCGGCGACCACGTCATCCTCGTCGGCGAAGTCCTGCGCGCCACCTTCGATCCGCGCCGCGACCCGCTGCTCTATTTCCGCGGCAAGTATCGCCGACTGCATTTCTCCTGAGCGCAGCGCGGCGCTTAGAGGAACGCTTTCAGCTCGGCAACGAACCGGTCGAACTGGTCGTGATGCAGCCAGTGGCCGGCATTCTCGTAGACCTTGACCTGCGCATTTTTGAAGTTCGCAATCCGCCCATCCGTTTCCGGGTTCGAGGCCCAGCTGTTCTGGCCGTAGAGCAGGAGCGTCGGGCAGGTGATCTCGCGCCATAGCGCGTCCACGTCATCCTGCGGCAGGTCGTAAGGCACCATCACGCGGAAATGATTGTCGAACTTCCAGGAATAGGTGCTGTCCTCGTTCTGGCTGATGCCATGGATCGTCAGATGCCGGGCCTGCGCATCGGAGAGATACTTGTTCTCTTCCTTCATCCGCTCGTAGGCTTCTTCCAGCGTCGCGTACTTCTTCGGGCTGCGACCAGCCGCGGCCCGCTTGGCGTCGATCCATGTGCGCATCCGCTTGGCAATCGGCTCGGCCATCCGTTCCTTCAGCATGCGCGGCGAGGGCCCCAGCCCCTCGATGGCGACCACCTTGCGCACGTTTTCCGGATAGATGCCGGCATAGCGCAGCGAGATGTTCCCGCCATACGAGTGAGCAACGATCGTCAGCGGTGCCAGCTTCTTCTGGTGGATCAGTTGCGCGAGGTCATAGACGCAGGAGCGCACCGAATAGTCGCCATCAGCAGACCAGCCGCTGTCGCCGTGACCGCGCAGGTCCGGCGCGATGACATGCCAGTCATTGCGCAGCTCCTCGGCCACCCAGTCCCAGCTGCGGCAATGATCCCGCCCGCCATGCAGCAGGATCAGGGGCGGCGCATCGGGATTGCCCCAATCGACATAATGAAGGCGCACGCGCTGCGAGATATAGCTGTGGGAAGTCGGGCCGGTGATCATGGCAAGCAGATAGACGGGCCATGGCCGGAGCGTCCAGAGGGCAATCCAAATACCCTTGCGGCATTCCGCCGATTGTCCCGTTGCGCGGCGCGCGTTCCGCGCTAGGGTCGCCAATGTAAGCTGGTTGACAAAATCCGGCACAAACGGGGAGACGTCTATGTTGAAATCCAGGTCCGCCTTGGCGGCGATTGCCATCTGTCTGGGCATTCAAGCCTGCGCGCAGCAGGTCACCGCGCCGGCGGGTGTCGCAACCCCGGCCACGGTCTCCGCCAATCAGGCCTTCTCGGCCGGCCTTCCCTGGTCGGACGAGAGCGAGAACGCACTGGCGAGCCAGGGCTTCATCGCCACCCTGAAAGACACCAGGATTCTCGCTGCGGACGGACGCGTCGTTTTCGACGCCGGCGCCTATGATTTCGCCGAAGGCGCCGCGCCTGACACGATGAACCCCAGCCTCTGGCGCCACCTCGGCCTCCTGAACAATCACGGCCTGTTCGAAGTCACGCCGGGCCTCTGGCAGGTCCGCGGTTTCGACATTTCGGTGATGAGCATCATTGCCACCGAAACCGGCTACATCATCGTTGATCCGCTCACCGCCACGGAGACCGCCGCTGCCGCCATGTCGCTGGTGCACGAGCATATCGGCGACAAGCCCATCGTCGCGGTCATCTACACCCACAGCCACGGTGACCATTTCGGCGGGGTCAAAGGCATTGTCTCCGACGCGGATGTCGCCGCCGGCAAGGTGCAGATCATCGCGCCAGACGGGTTCATGGAGCACGCGGTCAGCGAGAACCTGATTGCCGGGCCCGCCATGAGCCGCCGCGCCAACTACCAGTTTGGCACCCGCCTGACGCCCGGCCCGGCCGGGCAGGGCGGCGCCGGTATCGGCACCGGCTTGCCGAACGGCTCCTTCAGCCTGATCGCGCCCACCGTGACGATCACCGAGACCGGCCAGAAGCTCGTCATCGACGGTATCGAGATCGAGTTCCAGATCACGCCCGGCACCGAAGCTCCGTCCGAGATGAACTTCTACCTTCCGCACCTGAAAGCCCTCTGCCTCGCCGAGAATGCCAACCCGACGATGCACAATATCCTTCCGCCGCGCGGCGCGCTCGTGCGCGATTCAAAGGCGTGGGCGGACTATCTGACCGAGTCGATCCACCTCTACGGCGCCCGCACCGACGTGATGTTCGTCTCCCACGGCTGGCCGCGCTGGGGACAGGAAAACGTGGCATCCTTCATGGCCACGCACCGGGACGCCTACAAATACCTCCACGACCAGTCCGTCCGCCTGATGAACAAGGGCTACACCGCCGAAGAGATCGCCGAAGTCATCGCCCTGCCGGACAGCCTCGCCTCCAAATGGTACAATCGCGGCTATTACGGCACGATGGCCCACAATTCGAAGGCCGTGTACCAGCGCTACCTCGGCTGGTACGACGCCAACCCCGCCAACCTGAACCCTTGGCCACCCGAACAGGCCGCCGTGCGCTATGTCGAAGCCATGGGCGGTGCGGGCAAGGCGCTGCGGACCGCGCAGAAGGCGTTCAACGAAGCCGACTATCGCTGGGCCGCCGAAGTCGCCAGCCACCTCGTCTTCGCCGATGACACCAACACCGAGGCGCGCGAACTCCTCGCCAAGGCCTTCGAGCAGATGGGCTACCAGGCCGAAGGCTCGCTCTGGCGCAACATGTACCTCACCGGCGCCGTCGAAGCGCGCGTCGATCCCAGCGCGTCGGGCATGTCCACGCTTTCGGCGGATGTCGTCTCCGCCATCTCCGTCGAGCAGGTCTTCGACATGCTCGCCGTACGGGTCGATCCTCAGTTGGCGGACGGAAAATCGGTCACCATCGCGTTCGTGTTCCCGGACCTCGGCGAGTCCCGCCTGGTCAGCATCCGCAACTCCGTGCTCGTGCACGAGCCGGGCACCGGCCAGCCTGCCTCGGCGACGCTCACGATGCCGAAGGCGGCTTTCCTGGGCATGATCTTCGCGGGCCAGAAACCGGCCGACCTTGTGATGAAGGGCGCGCTGACCATCTCGGGTGATCCAACCGCCGCCGCGGTCCTGCTCGGCGTCCTCGATCCTCCGGCCGCGCCGGAGCCGTTCCCGATCGTCACGCCCTGATCACTACTCCTTCGGGGAGCAGCGCGCGTTGTAGACGGCGACGTCGGTATTGAACTGTAGCACGGCGCTTCGCAGCGCGAGTTCGTCTCTTGCGAACTTCTTCTTTGCCGCATCATACGCTGCAAGTTCGCGGTCGGCGGTGGCGGCATGCGCGACCGAAACCAGCCGGTGGATCTCGGCGTCTTCCCAGGCAATGCCGGCCTCTTCAGCGCGCAGCGCCGCAGCCTCGCGCTGCTCGGTCAACTCACTGATCTCCGCCTCGCGCGGAGCCAGCGTCGCCTGCATCGCCTTGCAGGAGGCCACATCAGCCTTGCCATTGGCAAGGGCAGGCCCCGCCAGCACCATGGCCAGAAGTCCGAATGAGATTGCGCAGCGCATCATGGATACGTGTTTCTCCGATCACTGCGGCAATTATTCGGCAACCGCAGGAAGCCACCATGAACAGTGCCGAAACCTGCAGGCTTCGGATCAGGCCGCCGGCGGCGGCATCTTGCTCCGCCCGGCCGTCACGGCGTCGATCAGCCCGAACACCGCCGCAAAATCCTTCAGCAGCTCCTGCACCCGGTCTGCGCTGTCGAGCGGCTTGAACATCGATCCCGGCTCGAACAGGTTGCCGCCCTGCACGGTGATCAGCATCTCGCCGCCATCAAAGGCTGCCTTCAGCTTGCCGCCCCGGAAAACCTCCTCGAGATCGACAAGCTTCTGCATCAGGTCCGGCGTCAGCAGGTACCGGCCTTCCACCTGGTCGGTTGTGTAGACCTCGAAAATCTTCTCGAACGTCGGGTCTTCCAGCGTCGCACGTTGCATGCCGTTGCCGCCGCCAAACCGGTTGAAGAACCCCATGTCCCGCGTCACCAGCGTGCGGCCATAGAAGGTTTTGTGAAAGTCGAGCCGCAGGCACTGGCCCTGGAACACCGTCACCCAGGTCGTCTGTGTGCGGCCTTTCGAGTCGGTGGTCGTGCGCTTCTCTTCGAGGTGGGCCTCGAACAGTTCGAAGTCCACCGCGCCCCGCTTGCCGGTGACGAGGTCCTCGAACTTCGACCGGTCCCAGCCGGGCACAACGCCGACATCCTTGTGGCGGTAGATCGACTCGCATGTGCCGGGCGCGGGCGTGAATGTCAGATCGAGCTGGCGCGCGATGGGTTCCACGATCAGTGCCTTGGCCTCGCCCGCGAGCCGCGAGATGCCCATGTTGCCCCAGCCGATCACGCCAAAGCCGATGATGCCAACGATGATCGCCACCACCGGCAGCTTCAGCAGCGCAAAGCCGATCCCCACACCCGCCGCAATGATCGCTCCGCCGATCCAGCGCGTCTGGATCGCCTTCTGCGCTGCGGCGACCCGCTCCGCCTCCCGCGCCATCAGGCTGGGCCGGATTTCCTGTTCGTAGATGCGGTCGAACCCGGCAAATTCCGGCGGCAGGTCGCCCAGCGACAGCGGCGCGCCCGCGTCGGGGCTTTGATCCTTGTCACTCATGCCCGATTCCCGATCCTGCCCAGATCATTGAGCATAAGGTGTGCTCTGGCTTCCTGAAAGGGCCCGGTCAAATGTCGGCGTAGACGTGCAGTTCGCCGTCGAAACCGGAATGTGTCACCGCGCCCTCATGCGCGGGGCCGACCAGTTTCGCGAATTTCTGCAGCGCGCCGGAGCCATACTTCGTCGTCCGCGGCTTCCACGCCCGCTTGCGGTCTTCGATCTCGGCCGGTGTCAGCCGCACGTCGATGGTGCCCTTGATGGCGTCGAGGATGATGATGTCGCCGTCGCGGATCAGGCCGATAGGTCCGCCTTCCGCCGCTTCCGGTCCGACATGGCCCACGCAGAACCCGCGCGTTGCGCCGGAGAAGCGGCCATCGGTGATCAGCGCCACCTTGTCGCCCATGCCCTGGCCATAGATCGCCGCCGTCGTCGACAGCATCTCGCGCATGCCGGGTCCGCCCTTCGGCCCCTCATAGCGGATGACCAGCACTTCGCCTTCCTTGTAGTTGCGGTCGCGCACCGCGGCGAAGCAGGCTTCCTCGCCATCGAACACACGGGCCGGGCCGGAAAACGTCAGATCCTTGAGGCCCGCGACTTTCACGATCGCCCCGTCCGGCGCCAGCGATCCCCAGAGACCGACCACACCGCCATTCGGCGAGATCGGATTGGTCGCCTCGCGGATCACCTTCTGGTCCTTGTTGAACACCACGTCCTTCAGGTTCTCGGCTACCGTCTTGCCTGTCACCGTCATGCAGTGCCCGTGGATGAGGCCCGCCTCATACAGCGTCTTCATCAGCATCGGCACGCCGCCCGCCTCGCCGAAATCCTTGGCCACGTAATTGCCGCCCGGTTTCAGGTCCGCGATGTACGGCGTCTTGGCGAAGATCGCGGCAACGTCCTTGAGATCGAACTTCACGCCGCACTCATGCGCCATCGCGGGCAGGTGCAGCGCGGCATTGGTCGAGCCGCCCGAGGCCGCCACGACCACCGCCGCATTCTCGAACGCTTCCCGCGTGCAGATATCCCGTGGACGGAGGTTCTGCTCGATCAGCCGCATAACGGCCCGGCCGCTCTCGACGCAATACGCGTCCCGCTCCAGGTACGGCGCCGGCAGCGCCGACGATAGCGGCAGCGCGAGGCCAATTGCTTCCGACACGCACGCCATGGTGTTCGCCGTAAACTGCCCGCCACACGCGCCGTCACCGGGGCAGGCGAGCTTCTCGAGCGCCTCAAGCTTTGCACTCGACATTTCGCTTGAGCCCGCCGCATGCGCGCCGACGGCCTCGAACACGTCGAGCACGGTCACATCCTTGCCTTCGAACTGGCCCGGCAGGATTGAGCCGCCATAGATGAACACGCTCGGCACGTTAAGCCGCAGCATCGCCATCATCATCCCCGGCAGCGACTTGTCGCAGCCCGCCACGCCGACCAGCGCATCATAAGAATGACCGCGTATCGTCAGCTCGACCGAGTCCGCAATCACTTCGCGGCTGACCAGTGACGAGCGCATGCCCTCATGGCCCATCGCGATCCCGTCGGTCACGGTAATCGTGCAGAACTCGCGCGGCGTACCATCCGCTTCCTTCACCCCCACCGAAGCCGCGTGTGCCTGGCGCATCAGCGCCGTGTTGCACGGCGCCGCTTCATTCCAGCAGGACGCCACGCCGACGAACGGCTTCTTGATGTCCTTCGTGGAGAGACCCATCGCGTAGTAATAGCTGCGGTGCGGCGCCCGCTCGGGGCCTTCCGTCACATGGCGGGAGGGCAGGCGGGATTTGTCCCAGATCTTGGTCATGAAGCGCGTTCCCATTCGGAGTTCCGAAAAAAAGGGCCTAGCGCGCAATTTCCTTGCGGAAAAGCGCCTAATCGCCGCAAGCAGCGGCGATCCATGCCTCAAACGGTACCGCGGCGGGCGTTTGGAAGTTCAGGCAATCCCGGCCAGCGCGGCCCGGGCCGATTTGAGCTTCTCCCGGCGCAGCGCCCAGTCCTTGAGCCGGTCCCGGTTCTCCTCGACAATCTCTTCCGGCGCCCGCGCGACAAAGTCTGCGTTGCCGAGTTTCTTCTCGGTCGCTGCTATGTCCTTGTCGAGCGTGGTGATTTCCTTGTCGAGACGCTTCTGCGCTTCCACCTTGTCGATCAAGTCCGCGATGTGCAGCGCCGCCACGGACGATCCAACCAGCGTCGACACCGAGCCTGCCGGCTGCGATGTCGCGGTCGCCGTCTCGTCCAGCCGTGCCATCCGGCGCAGCACTTCGTCATTCCGCGCCAGGCGTTGCGTGTCCACCGGGGAAGGGTTCAACAGCGTCATCGGCACCTTCGCGCCCGCCGGCACGCCTAGATCATTCCGCAGCGAGCGGATCTCGGTAATCATCTCGATCAGCCATTCGATCTCGGCGCTCGCTTCGGCATGGCCGAACTCCGTGATGGCAGGCCATTGCTGCAGCATCAGGAAGCCCTGATCGTGCGCGCGTCCCGGCGCGCGTCGCTCCCAGAGTTCTTCCGTCACGAACGGCATGAACGGATGCAGCAGCTTCAGCGACTCGTCGAGCACATAGCCGCACACCGCGCGCGTCTCCGCCTTCGCCGCGTCATCCATGCCCATCAGCAGCGGCTTGATCAGTTCCAGATACCAGTCGCACACTGTGTTCCAGACGAACTTGTAAAGCGCGCCGGCGGCGTCGTTGAACCGGTAGTCCTCGATCCCCCTGGTCACTTCGGCCACACAGTCCGCCAGCTCGCTGAGGATCCACTGGTTCACCGGCCGCTCCGCCGAGCACGGATCAAACTCGCCCGGCGCGCCGCATTCGTTCATCTCGGCAAAGCGCGTCGCGTTCCATAGTTTCGTCGTGAAGTTCCGGTTGCTCTCGACCCCCTGCTTCGACAGGCGGATGTTGCGGCCCTGTCCCGCCATCCGGCTCATCGCAAAGCGCAGCGCATCGGCGCCAAACTCGTCGACGAGCTCCAGCGGGTCCATGGCATTGCCCTTGGACTTCGACATCTTCTGCCCCTTCTCGTCGAGAACGAGGGCATGAATATAAACATCCTTGAACGGAGCTTCGCCGGTGAACTCGAGCCCCATCATCATCATCCGGGCGACCCAGAAGAAGATGATGTCGAACGCCGTCACGAGCGTCGCTGTCGGATAGAAGGTCTTCAGCGCCTCGGTATTCTCCGGCCAGCCCTGTGTCGAGAAGGGCCACAGCGCCGAGGAGAACCAGGTGTCGAGAACGTCTTCGTCCTGATACAGATAAATCGCGGTCTCATGATCGCCCGCCAGCATCGCGCTGCGCGCCGCATCGCGGTCGGCCGCGGTCTTTACCGGACGGCGATAGAACGCTGCCGCTTGCGCAATTGCGTCGGCTTCGGTCGCAGCAACGAAGAACTTGCCCGGCGAGTTTCCCGAATGATCGACTGCAACCTGGTGCCCGCCATTGCCGTCAGGCTCGGTTGTCATCGCGGGGCCATACCAGGCCGGAATCCGGTGCCCCCACCAGAGCTGCCGGCTCACACACCACGGCTGGATATTGTCCATCCAGTTGTAATAGGTCTTCGTCCAGTTCTCCGGCACGAAGCGCGTGCGCCCGTCCTCGACCGCCGCGCGCGCCGGCTTGGCCAGCGTGCCCGCATCGACATACCACTGATCCGTCATCCACGGCTCGATAACGACGCCGGACCGGTCGCCGAACGGCTGCTCTATCTTGAGGTCCTCGATCCGCTCCAGCAGACCCGCCGCCTCGAACGCCGCAACCACCGCCTCGCGCGCCTTGAACCGGTCAAGCCCGCGCAGCTCAGCGGGAATACTCGCTGCATCGGCTTCCGCGCCGTCCACGATGGCCGCAACTGCCGTCAGGATGTTCAGCGGCGCATGCCCCGCGCGCTTGCCGACTTCAAAGTCGTTGAAGTCATGCGCCGGCGTGATCTTCACCGCGCCCGAACCCTTCTCGGGGTTCGCATATTCATCCGCCACGATCGGAATCCGCCGCCCGACGATCGGCAGCACAACCTCCTTGCCGACGAGCCCCGAATATCGCGCATCCTCCGGATGCACCGCCACGCCGGTATCGCCCAGCATCGTCTCCGGTCGCGACGTCGCGACCACGATATAGTCGCGCGTCTCGAACGTGACGTTGCCGTCTTCATCCTTGAGCGGATGATCATAGGTCACGCCGTCCGCCATCGGATAACGCAGGTGCCAGTAATGGCCCGCCACTTCGCGCGTCTCCACTTCCAGATCGGAAATTGCCGTCTGGAAATGCGGGTCCCAGTTCACCAGCCGCTTGTCGCGGTAAATCAGGCCCTTCTTGTGCAGGTCGACGAACACTTTCGTCACGGCCTTCGACAGGCCCTCGTCCATTGTGAACCGCTCGACCGACCAGTCGCACGAGGCGCCCAGCCGCTTCAGCTGCCCCTTGATCGAGCCGCCCGATTCTTCCTTCCACGCCCAGACGCGCTTCAGGAACGCCTCGCGTCCCATCGTGCGGCGGTCCTGATTGTTGCCTTCCTTCGCCAGCTGGCGCTCGACCACCATCTGCGTCGCGATGCCGGCATGGTCGGTGCCCGGCTGCCACAGCACATTCTTGCCGCGCATCCGCTCGAACCGGATCAGCACATCCTGCAGCGTATTGTTGAGCGCATGGCCCATGTGCAGCACGCCGGTGACGTTCGGCGGCGGGATCACGATCGAATAGGCCTGCGCGCTGGTATCCCCGGAAGGGCGGAAGCAGCCGGCTTCCTCCCAGGCCTGGTAGATCCGGGCTTCGGCTTCGGCGGGGTCAAATCTCTGGTCAAGCATCGTCTGGCTGGGGTCCGGTAAAGGCACAAAAGAAAAGCGCGCCGGTGAAGGCGCGCCGTTCCCTATATCAAGTTTGGGAAATGAGGCTAGCGCGCCATGCGGGCGATACGCTGGACTTCGGCCTCTACCTTCTCTTCGACGATGTTTGCGAGGTTGGCATCGAGCCAATCCTTGATCATCGGCTTCAGCATCTCCTTGACGAGACCTTCGATCGTGTTGTCGCCGGCAATCTCCATCTTCGAGATCAGCTTGCCGAGCGCGCCGGCGGCAACGTCCGCCGTGTGCTCGTCGGTGAGGGCGGTCTGGGCGTAGCGGGCGCTGGTTTGCATGGGGGTCGTCTCCGGGGTGGGGAAAGAGGGGCGGGCAGGCGCGGTGCGGGTGATCGGCGTCACGGGCGGCGGGGCCGGTTCGGCCGCGGCCTGCCGGGCCGAGCCCAGCATTTCTTCAAACGTGAACTCCGGGCCGGTCAGCTTGGTCGAAACCGGGGCAGGGGCAGGCGGCAGCTCCTCTTCCGCCTCGAACATCGCCTGGTCGCCGTCGTCCAGAATGTCGCCGACGGTGGCGTCCTCGATGTCTTCGTAATCGTTGACCGGCTCAGGCGCGACTTCCCGAAGGGTCGCTGCCGCCGGCGTGCCGGGCGTGCGAACCGGCACGGGTTCGTCATCCGATATGATCTTGCGGATCGATGCGAGGATCTCCTCCATCGTTGGCTCTTTGTGCGCTTCGTTGGCCATCTTAGCCCCTCGTTGCTGGAATCGTTTCCCGGATCTGGACTCAGGCGTAGGCCGAATCCGGTTAACAACCCTTTGACAAAGTTAACGCGTTAGCGTCCGGAAGGCCAGAGACTCAGCCGATGGTGTCCAGGCCGCCGATGGCCCGCAACAGCTGGTGGGCTGCCACATAGGCATCCCGCTCCGCGCCGACCAGCGCCAGCCGGGCCTCGAACAACTGCTGTTCCTGGTCCAGCACGTCCAGCGTCGTACGCACGCCCACGGCCAGTTCTTCCTTGGCGCCCTCATAGGCAATCTCGGCCGCCTCGACCTGCCGGCGCGAGGCCTCGATGGCCCGCGTCGAGGCATCATAGCCATACCAGGACTGCGCCACCTGCGCCCGCACCTGCGTCTCGAACGCATCGATCCGCCGCCGCGCCTGTTCGCGCTGCAGCTTCGCCGAATTGACCTGCGCCTTTATGGCCCCGCCTGAAAACAGCGGAATCCGGCCCTGTGCCACCGCCGACACGCTGGTGTCGCGCTGGCCTGTGTCGCCATAGGTTTCCTGTACGCCGGCCGTGCCGACGAGGTTGATCTGCGCGCGCCCGGCCGCTCTGGCCTCGTCCACGCCGGCCGATGCCGCGCGCAGGTCTTCCCGCGCCGCCAGGATCGACGGATTGTTTGCTACCGCGTCTGAAAACGCTTCCTCGACATTGGCCGGCAGGGGCGGGAACGGCGGCGGCTCGGCCAGGTCGCCCGGCGGCTGCCCCGTCAGGAACTGGTAGAATGCCGAGCTGCCTTCCAACGCCGCTTCCGCGCCGGCGAGGGCGGCGCGCGCCCCTTCCAGCCGGGCCTGCGCCTGCGCCACGTCGGTCCGCGTCACGACGCCAACTTCGAACCGGTCTTCCGCCGCGCGCACCTGCTCGCCGGTCACGTCCACATTGTTCTTGCGAATCGCCACCGTCTCGCGGTCGCGCCGCACGTCGACATAGGCCGTCACGACATCAAGGATCAGGTCCTGGCGCGCGGCGTCAAATGTCCGGTCCGCCGAATCGATTCCCGCCTCGGCGCGGCGGATGCCGGCGCTGATGCGTCCGCCGGTATAGATCGGCTGCACCGCCTGCAGCTGCGTACTGGCCAGCGGCTGGTCGCCCAGGCCGAAGGCGAAGGCGGCGTTGGTGTCGATGGATTGGTAGCCGCCGCTCGCCGACAGGTTCACCTGCGGCCGGCCGGACGAGCGCGCCAGATCGAGGTTGGCGCGGGCGATATCCGTCCGGTAGCGCTCGATTTCAAGCTGGGGATTGGTCGCGAAGGCCGCCGCAACCGCTTCCGGAAGGGTCTCGCCCTGGGCCGGTGCGCTGAACATCAGGCTCGACAGGCTCACCCCGATCAGGAGTGTCAGTGTGTTGGCACGCATTGCGATTTCCCTCGTCTGCACCAGCAATATAGGTTCTGCCCGGCGAAAGGAGAACACGGTTCACCTTGCGGCAGAGTAGCCTCGGGAACAGTACCTAAAGGTCAGAAGCTAAAACTAGGTTTCCGGTCGAACGCCGAGAACCGCGGCGGGCAGCAGTCAAAGCCCTCACGCGCCGACACCGTGTTTCCCGCCTTCGTGAACACCTTGCCCCGGCCCATGCCGCCCGCATCAGCCACCACGGCGACCAGCCGCCCGCCGTCCCGCAGCTGCTCCGTCCAGGCGTCCGGCAGCAGTTCGATCATCCCGGCCACAAAGATAACGTCAAACGGCGCCTGCCCGGGAAGTCCCTTCGCCAGCGGCCCTTCCACCGGCGCGGCGCGGTCCACGCCGATCGTGGCAAACCGCTGCGACATGGCATCTACCAGTTGCGCCGTCTCCTCCAGCGCGATCACGGTATCGGCCAAGTGGCTGATCAGCGCCGCCTCATAGCCGGCCCCGGCGCCCACCACGAGCACCACGTCCGCCGGCTGGATCTCCGCCATCTTGATCAGCTTCGCCGTATCGCGCGCAATCCACAGCGCGCGTCCGGGGGAGGTGGTGATCTCCAGCTCCGAATAGGCCACGCCCTTGCGCGCGTTCGGCACGAACACTTCGCGCGGCGTGCGCAAGAACGCACTGACGATCCGCGGGTCGGTCACATCGTTCGGGCGGATCTGGCTGTCCACCATGATCTCACGGGCGAGGTCGAAATCCATGCGAGTCACTTCCCTCTGCGAAGCCGGGTCTGGCGCCATGTATCATGCCCCGCTGCGCACGCAATCTTCGCCGCGCCGCGAAATTAGCCTGCGCCCGCCGATTGTCTCCCCCCGCCAGCCTTGCTAGGGACGGCTCCGGTTGCCTGAGGCTCCATGGCGGAGTGGTGACGCAGCGGATTGCAAATCCGTGCACCCCGGTTCGATTCCGGGTGGAGCCTCCATCGCCCTCCCTGAAATTCAAACGCGCTGGCCGCAGCCGTAAATACCGGCGCTCCAGATTGCCGCGATCCGTTAACCCGGAATTAACCATATCGGGTGACCTTGTACATGTCTTCTTGGAGACACCCACCATCACCCAACGCCTTTGGCGGGAGCTCACGCTCCCGCCTTTTTTCTGTGCGGGAAGGGCGATCCGGCCGCCCCCATAAATCGTGAAGGCGCCGCACTTAGGCACTTGAACGGGGTGCGCGGTCTGCTATTCCCCCCGTTCCGGCTATTCCGTGATAGCTCAGTTGGTAGAGCAGGCGACTGTTAATCGCCCGGTCGCAGGTTCGAGTCCTGCTCACGGAGCCACTTCCCAAAATCAGCATCGGCCTCCGATCAGGGTGGCGCGTTCCCGCTTCTCACGCCGGCAGCAACTGGCTGCAGAATTGACAATGCCGCACCTGCCTCCCTTCTTGTCGGTGGAAGCAGGCAACAAGGCATCGGCATGGACCGGATCAATCCACACTGGGTTCTGGCGCGCACGCCGCCGGGCGGCTGGCCGGTTGAGGAAGACTTTGCCTGGCGCGAAACACCGGCGCCCACACCCGGCCCCGGACAGATGCTCACCCGCACCATCTATCTGTCGCTCGACCCCTACCAATGGGGCCGCCGGCGCCGCGGCGTCGAGGCGCCCGGAGACATCTGCCATGGCCGCACGGTCTCGCAAGTCGTGGAAAGCCGCCTCTCCGGGTTCAGCGAGGGCGACTACCTCTTCAACACCAATGGCTGGCAGACCTTCGGCGTCACGGGCGAGGGTGTCCCCAACTTCGGCTACATGTTCCCCCGTAAGCTCGATCCGGCAGCCGCACCGGTCTCGACCGCGCTCGGGGTTCTCGGCATGCTCGGCCTCACCGCCTATGCCGGCCTCTATCTTCAATGCGAGCCGTCACCGGGTGAGACAGTCATTGTCTCCGCTGCGTCGGGCGGCGTCGGGCAGATCGTGGGCCAGCTTGCCAGGCTGCGGGGCTGCCGTGTCGTGGGCGTCGCCGGGCGCGCCGAGAAGTGCGCCTTCGTGAAAGACGAGCTGGGCTTCGACGCCTGCGTTTCACATCTCGCGCCGGATTTTCGCGAACAGCTAAGGGCAGCCTGTCCGGACGGCGCCGACATCTATTTTGAGAATGTCGGCGGCTCCGTCTACGAAGCTGTCCTCCCGCTACTGAAACCGAAGTCCCGCATCACGCTTTGCGGACTTGCTTCACAATACGGCGCCATGGACGGCGACATCATGGACGCCTGGCGGCAAACCGGCGCGCCGGTATTCTCCCGGCTTGGTGTAAACGTGAACCCGCTTTTCGTTGGCGACTTTGTCGCCAGCCATCAGGACACCTTCCTCGCCGAAATGGCCGGCTGGCTGCGCAGCGGCCACATTCACTACCGCGAGGATATTTCGCCGGGCCTGCGCTCGGCCCCGGCCGCATTCCGCGCCATGCTGGCGGGCAACAATTTTGGCAAGACCCTCGTAAAGGTCAGCCCGGATCCTGCGCGCTGATCGGCGTGCGGCAAGTGCAACTCGTTGTTCTCACGTATTTTGCTCAGCCGCCACGAACGTCGACGGCGAGGTGCATGGTGCCCGGGGGCGGAATCGAACCACCGACACGCGGATTTTCAATCCGCTGCTCTACCCCTGAGCTACCCGGGCGGGCCATTTGGGGAAGCGGCTACTTAACGAAGGCCCCCAAGCTTGTCTATGCCCTTGTCCATGGCGATTTCAGCGAAGCCTCAATCGTCCTCGTCCGGCAGCGGCGCCGCGCGGTCCGGCGCGTCGTCGGCGTCCTCCACCGGCCCGCCGGCAATCGCGTAGTTGCCGTTCAGCCAGCTGCCGAGATCGGCGTCGGCGCAGCGTTTCGAACAGAAGGGGCGATAGTCCGCCAGTACCGGATGCTTGCGGCAGCGCGCGCATTTCGGCTGGCGCGCTTCAGGGGAGACAGGTTTGCTCATCCGCCGGGCTTTACCTCCGCCGCGCCCGCCTGTCCCGTGACAATCTCCAGCCGCGCCCCATAAGTCTGCGCCAGCCGCGCCTCGGCGCCGAGCCCGCTCTGTGCCAGCCAGGCCAGCGCTGGCGGGGGCAGGGCGAGGCTCAGTCGCCCCATCCGCTGCGCCCGCGCCGCCGCCTCCAGCTGCCGCAATCCGTCCAGCGCCATCGTCTGCGGCCCGTCCTGCATCCGCTCGGCCAGCGGCGTCACCTGCCAGTCCGCCGAAATCTCCATCAGCCCGAACGGTGACGGCGCCAGCGCCTTCACCTGCCGGCCCGAAATCTCCCGGAACGCCTCTAGGAACGCCGCCCGGATCCGCCCGCCCGCATCCTTGTCCACCGGCGCGACGCAATCGAGCACCGCCAGCCCGCCCCAGCCGCGTAGCAGCATCTGCCGCGCCAGCGCGCCGGCCGCCTCCAGGTTGATCGCCAGCGCCGCCGCCGCTTTTCCCCCGCGCGCATTGCGTCCCGCCGTATCGATATCCGCCGCGATCAGCGCCTCGGTCCGCTCCGCCTGCAGCCGCCCGCCGCCGCGCAGCACCGCCGACGCCGACAGCGCCTCATCGAACGCCGCGCCAATTTCCGAATCGCCCGCCGCCCTGTCCTCGACCGCCGCCGCCGCACCACCATTCAGCGACGCCCGCCAGCCCGCAACCCCGCTCGCCGGCATCTCCGCGCCATCCGCCAATCGCACCCGCGCCAGCTTGCCCCGCCGCGCCTCGGCGGCCACCTCGACGGTCACGGCCGCGCCTTCCGCAAACGTCTCGCCTGCCTTCAGTCGCAGGAAGCCCTCGCCCTTCGCGCCCAGAGAAACAAACGCGCCGCCCGCGCCCGAATCCAGCTTGCGGACGTGCGCGCCCAGCCGCTCGCCGATCACCGCCCGCCGCGCATCCTCATGGGCCCGATCCAGGTACAGCGCCGCCGCTTCGCCGCGACCGTCCAGCGCGACCCAGCGCGTCTCGCCGATCGTCTGTTCCCGGAGCAGTTTCGCAATTGGCATCGTTCAGGAGATCATCCGGATCAGCGCCGCCGTTACCGGATCGTCCGCCTTGTCCGGCGCCGTGAGGGCCGGCTTCAGCCGCGCCGCCATCGTCTTGCCGCGCTCCACGCCCCACTGGTCGAACGGATTGAGGCCCCACAGGTGCCCCGCAAAATACGTCCGGTGCTCATACAGGGCCACCAGCGCACCAAACGCCCTCGGCCCGAACCCGTCATGCGACAGCAGCGTCGAAGCGCGCCCCCCCGCGTGCACCTTCTGCGGCGCCACGCCCTCCGGCAGCCCCGGCTCCTCGGCCTCCACTTCCGCGAGGCTGCGCCCGTTGGCCAGCACTTCCGCCTGCGCCAGCGCATGCGAGGTCAGCGCCGCCAGCCCTTCCGGATCGCGCGTGCGGTCCGCCGCCAGGATGAACTCGCACGGCACCGCCTGCGAGCCCTGATGCAGCCATTGGTGATACGAATGCTGCCCCACCGAGCCTTCACCGCCCCACACCGCCGGCGCCGTCGGCGGCGTCACCGTCGCGCCGGTCGGCCCCACGGACTTGCCGTTCGATTCCATCTCCAGCTGCTGCAGGTAGGTCGGCAGCATCCTGAGCCGGTTGGCATAGGCCAGCACCACCCGCATCGGCTCGCCCCGCACCGAGGCATTCCAGTAATCCAGCAGTGCCAGCCGCATCGGCAGGTTCGCCGCCAGCGCCGAGCCCTGCGCATGCGCGTCCATCTGCGCCGCGCCCGCCAGGATCTCCCGGAAGACGTCCGGCCCCAGCGAGATCATGCAGCCGAGCGACGCCGCCGACCACAGCGAGAACCGTCCGCCCACGGACAGCGGCATGTCGAACAGGTGCGCCTCCCGCCCGCCCAGCCAGGCCTTCGCCTTGGCCGGGTTCGCCGTCACCAGCGCCAGGTGCTGGCTCGCCGCATCCCCCAGCGCGCCCTCCAGCCAGGTGCGCGCCCGCGCCACGTTATAAAGTGTCTCCTCGGTGCCGAAGGATTTCGACACGCCGATCACCAGCGTCGATTTGGGATCCAGCCCGTTCATCGCCCGGTCGAGGTCATACGGGTCGACATTCGCCGCAAACTTCAACTTGATCGCCGGATCGGCCCGGTCCTCGAACGCGTCCGCAATCAGCCGCGGCCCGAAATCCGATCCGCCGATGCCGATATGCAGCACCGCCGTGAACCGCTCGCCCCCCGCCGTGCGCACCGCGCCGGAACGAACCTTGCCCGCAAATTCCAGCGCCGGCAGCAAACCCGCCCGCACGGTTTCCGCCTCGCCCGTAAGTGGCGACTGCGCCCGCAGCGCCCAGTGCAGGGCAGGGCGCCCCTCGGACGGATTGACGAGTCCGCCGCCGAACAACCGCTGCGCCGCCACGTCCAGCCCGGTCGCCGCGCCATGTTTCAGCAGCGCCGCTTCGGCGGCCGTGTCGAGGTAATGCCGCGCCAGGCTGACCTTCCAGCCCGCCGCCACCAGCGGCGCCTCGCCCGCCCGCGCCGCCGCCAGGGGGCGCAGCGTCTGGCCCGCGAGCCGCGCTGCATGAAGCTCCAGTTCGTCTCTCACAGGCTCACTCCGCGTCGATTCAAGGGTCTGGCGCGGGTTATCGGCTCAGCCGCCCCTTGCGGCAAGGGGCTGCGAATAAGGCCACAGGAGTGTCACAAGCCCGCTTGAATCCCGTGGGCGACATGGGTATGAGGCGCGGCTAGCAGGCAGGTGGCCTGACAACAGTTTGGTTAAACCTCGTCCGGTGCGTCCGGGCGCTGACCTGGAAAGAGGAGAGGCCCGATGGGCAAGGCAAAGTTTGAGCGTACTAAGCCGCACGTCAACATTGGCACGATTGGCCACGTTGACCATGGCAAGACGACGC
>LNFM01001217.1_pt1 | contig 67934 bp, 71 predicted proteins | sample 596031 | NCBI WGS metagenome assembly LNFM01 (sample SAMN04254537, study PRJNA301005) | activated carbon metagenome | isolation source: dual media filters at the Ann Arbor, Michigan drinking water treatment plant | place: USA: Ann Arbor
TCATGCGGCTGAGGTTTCGCGGATTTCGGACAGGGCGGCGAGAGCCCGCTCGCGGGCCGCGTCGTGGTCGACGACGGGCGCCGGATAGGTGTCTCCGAGGCGGACGCCCGCTTTCGCCAGGACCGCCGGCGGCGCCTGCCAGGGAGCGTGAATGACCGCCGCGGGCAGGTCCGCGAGTTCCGGCACCCAGCGCCTGACATAGTCGCCGCGGGGGTCGAACTTCTCGCCCTGGAGGATGGGATTGAAGATGCGGAAATAGGGGGCGGCGTCGGCGCCGGAGCCCGCCACCCACTGCCAGCTGGCGGGATTGTTGGCGACGTCCGCGTCCACCAGCGTGTCCCAGAACCAGCTTTCGCCCTCGCGCCAGTCGATCAGCAGGTGCTTGACGAGGAAGGAGGCGACGACCATGCGCACCCGGTTGTGCATCCAGCCGGTCTGCCAGAGCTCGCGCATGCCGGCGTCGACCAGCGGGTAGCCCGTCAAGCCGCGCTGCCAGGCACGCAGCGCCGCGGTGTCGCTGCGCCAGGGAAAGCCGTCGAAGCGCGGCTGGAAGTTGTCCGACGCGAGCGTCGGCCAATGGAACAGCAGGTGGTAGGCGAATTCGCGCCAGCCGATCTCGGCGAGGAACTTGGCGAGGTCGCGGCCATGGTCCATGCCGGCCGCGATATGCGCCTGGTGCCAGATCTGCACGGGCGAGATCTCGCCGAAGCGCAGGTGCGGCGACAGCCGCGACGTGGACGGCCTGTCCGGATGGTCGCGGCCATCGGCATAGCCGGCGATCCCGCGGTCCAGGAAGACGGACAGGGCCTCCTGCGCACCCGCTTCGCCGGGGGTCCAGGCATCGGGAAAGGCGCTGGCCCAGTTCGGCCGCGTCGGCTCGAGGTCCCACGACGCGAGATCCTCCGAGGGGAGGGGCGCAGCGACGTGTGCCAGCGCCTGCGGGGCGCGCAGCGGCGCGCGGATGTCGCCGAGGCGCTGGTGGGCGCGCCAGAAGGGCGAGAAGACCTTCATCGGGTCTCCGGCGGCGGATTTCACCTCCCAGGGCTCGCGCAGGAGATTGCCGGGCAGGCTTTCCACCTCCAGGCCGTCGGCGCGGAGTGTCGCCTTCAGCGCCTTGTCGACGGCGATGCCGCCGCCGTCGTAGCGCCGGTTCCACAGGACGGTGCCGGCCCCGGTCGCGGCGACGACGTCGGCGATGACCTTCCCGGCCGTCCCCGACCGGAGCACGAGCCCGTTGCCGATCCGGCGAAGGGAGGCGTCCAGCGCCCTGAGGCTCTGCGCCAGCCACCAGCCGGCTGCGGCCCCCATGGGGCGCTGGCCCGGCGAGGGCGTCTCGCGGATATAGAGACAGACGACGGGCGCGCCCGAGGCTGCGGCCCGCGACAGGGCCGGGTGGTCCGCCAGGCGGAGATCATCACGAAACCAGACGACGACGGGCGCTTGCGACATGTGCGGCTTACGGGCGTGCCATCCGGCCGGTTCACCGCCTCCGCCGCGGCCGACAAGAAAAAACCCTGGAACGCGGAGGCGTTCCAGGGTTCTTCGAATTGGCTCCCCGGGCCGGATTCGAACCAGCGACCAACCGGTTAACAGCCGGTTGCTCTACCACTGAGCTACCGAGGATCACGTGCTCGTCGTGAGAACGGCGCGAATAACACAGGTGCTTCGCCATTGCCAAGGGCCAATCGTCGCCGGGGGTGATTTTGATCGTCCGAGCGATTGATCGTGCCGGCTGCCGGGCCCATGACTGGCGCCATGAGCACTGTCGGCCCCACCGACCCGCACCCCGCATCCGCCGTGCCGCCCAGGGCGCCCGCGACGGCGATCGTCTTCGGCCGGCGCTACAGACTGCCGGGGACGCCGCTGCGTCGCCGCGCGCTCGGCTGGTCGTTCATCGCCGGGGGCATGTTCAGCTTCCTGCCGATCCTCGGGCCCTGGATGTTCCCGGTCGGCTTCGTGATTCTCTCGGTGGACAGCGCCCGCATGCGGCGCTCGCGCAGGCGCCTGACCATCACCATCGGCCGGCGATGGCCGAGGCTCAACGCGGCGATGCAGCCGAAGCGACGGTAACGGGAGATAAGGTGGAGGCCTCGCCCGGAATCGAACCGGGGTGCAAGGATTTGCAGTCCTCTGCGTAACCACTCCGCCACGAGGCCATCCTGATCTCGCCGGACCAGCCGGCGCGGAGTGCGACCGCTCTAGCATGGTGCCGATGGCCCCGCAACAACCCTCGGGTGATCGCTGGCGCCTTGCCTTTGGAGCGGCACCACCGGTAAAGACGACGCGACGACACGGCCTTTTCTGGCATCTTCCCGGTGCCGCGATCGAGGGATTGAGCCCATGATGGATTTTGCCAGGGCGCGCCGCACCATGGTCGACACCCAGATCCGCGTGAACGACGTGACCGACACGCGCATCGTCGATGCGCTGATGGCGGTGCCGCGGGAGAATTTCGTTCCCGAGACCCTGCGGCCGCTGGCCTATCTCGACGACGATCTCGCCGTGAAGGGCGAAAGCGGCAGCCGCGGCGCGCGCTATCTCGTCGAGCCGGTGGTCCTCGCGCGCATGATTCAGGCGGCCGGGATCGGCTCTGGCGACCACGTGCTCGATGTCGGCGCCGCCACCGGCTATTCCAGCGCGGTGCTCGGACGCATCGCCGGTTCGGTGGTGGCGCTCGAGGAGGACGGCGACCTCGCGGAGCGGGCAAAGGCGGCCTTCGCGGGCGATTCGGGCGTGACCCTGGTGCAGGGGCCGCTCGCCGGCGGCGCGGCCGCCCAGGGGCCTTTCGACGTCATCCTGCTCCAGGGCGCCGCAGAGGTCGTGCCGCCTGCGCTTCTCGAACAATTGAAGGAAGGCGGCCGGCTCGTGGCGGTCGTCGGCACCGGGCGGGCCGCCAAATGCATGGTGCACGCGAGGCTCGGCGAGGAATTCAGCGTTCGTCCGGCCTTCGACGCCGCCATTCCCCTTCTTCCCGGTTTCGAGAAACCGCGCGGGTTCGTGTTCTGATCACCGGTCCAGTGTTGCCGAGTTGTCCCACTAGGCCGCGAAGCGTGGTCTAGACCGCCTGCGGGGCTTTTCTCCGCAGACGAAATTCTCTAACCAATTCTTACAGTGCCTTGGGGTCGTGGCGGACCACTCCGGGGTGGCGCCAAACAGCAGGTGTTGTTCATGACCGGAGCCACGAGGTCCCGTGCGCGCTCCGCGGCGGTAGTGTCCGTTGCGTTCGCTTCCATCGTTCTGTCCGCGTTGCCCGCAGGCGCGCAGTCCATCGAACAGACCCTCGTCCAGGCCTACCGCAACAATCCCGATCTCAACGCCGCGCGGGCGGGCGTCCGCGTCGCCAACGAAGGCCTTCCGGCAGCGCTGTCGGGCTATCGGCCCTCGGTGACCGCGACCGTGACCGCCGCCGGCCAGGTGGCCGAATCGAGCGTCGGCTCCTCCACCTATCTCGGCAGCGCCGGCAGCGACCGGACCATCCGCAGCCTTCCCCGCGCCGCCACCCTGTCGGTGACCCAGCCGCTCTTCGACGGCAACCGGACCAGCAATTCCGTCCGCCAGGCAGACCAGAACGTGCTGGTGGCGCGCGAGACGCTGCGCAACACCGAGCAGACCGTTCTGCTGGCCTCGGCGACCGCCCACATGAACGTGCTGCGCGAGCAGGCCGTGCTCGACCTCAGGCGCCGCAACGTCGAGGTGCTGCGCGAGCAGCTGCGGGCGACGCGCGACCGCTTCAACGTCGGCGAGGTGACGCGCACCGACGTGGCCCTGGCCGAATCGGCGCTGCAGGCGGCCATCGCCACGGCGACGGGCGCCGAGTCGGACCTCGCCAATGCCCGTTCCGTCTACATGCAGCAGGTCGGCGTGCAGCCGGGCCGCCTGACGCCCGCCCGGACGATCGAGCGGCTGCTGCCGCGCAACCTCGACGCGGCCGTCATCGCCGGACAGACCGAGCACCCCGCCATCCGCGGCGCCCGCCACGGTGCCGACGCCCAGCTCCTCCAGGTGCGGATCGCCGAGTCGGCGCTCTATCCGACGCTCGGCCTGTCGGCGAGCGTCACCCGGGCGGCCGAACAGTCCTCCAGCAGCGGCCAGTCCCTGTCCGGTTCGGTCGGCGTCACGCTGACCATCCCGATCTTCGCCAACGGCGGCCGCGACTATGCGACGATCCGGGCGGCCAAGGAGACCTACGGCCAGCGCCGCATCCAGATCGAGACCGCGGCGGCGAGCGTCCGGCAGGCGGTGACCCAGTCCTGGGCGGCGCTGGAGGCCTCGCGCGCCCAGATCCAGGCGGCCGAGGTTCAGGTTCGCTCCCAGGACATCGCCGTCAACGGCATCCGCGAGGAGTACAAGGTCGGCCAGCGCACCATCATCGACGTGCTGAACGCGACGCAGAACCTCACGGAAGCCCGCGTGGCGCTCGTCCGCGCCCAGCGCGACCGCGTGGTCCTGTCCTATTCGGTGCTTTCGGCCATGGGCCGGCTCAGCGGCAGCAAGCTGGCGCTGCGCACCGAGATCTTCGATCCCACCACCCATTACAATCAGGTGCGCGACCAGTGGATCGGCGTGCGCACGCCCGACGGCCGCTGAAGCGTCCCGCCGCGTCTCCCGCGGCGGACTTTGCCTGTGGATCGCGGCCGCGCGCGTTGGCCTCGACTGCCCGGGCGGTGCATAGTCGGCGGAGTTGATTCGGAAGCGATTCGGTTTTTGGCCGATCTATTGCCCTTCGCTTCCCATGCGTGCGACGTTTGAGGTGGGCGGGGATGTCACAGACGGCCAAGGCGAACGAACCGTCGATGGAGGAAATCCTGGCGTCGATTCGCCGGATCATCGCCGACGACGAACCGGCCAAGGCGCCCGCCGCCAAGGCCGCTCCGCCCGCGCCTCCGCCGCCCGCGCCAGAACCCGCCGCCGAGGAAGCTCCGAAGTCGCAGGACGACATCGACGCGCTCCTCGCCGGCTTCGACGCCATGGACGAGGAGCCGGAGCCTGCTCCGCCGCCCCCGCCTCCGCCTCCCGCTCCGCCCAAGGCTGCCGCTCCCGAGCCCGACATCTTCGAGCTGAGCAAGGCCGATGCCGTGCCGGAGCGGATGGGCATCATCAAGCCGATCTCGCAGCGCGCCGATCTCGACTTCGTCGATGCCCCGCCGCCGCCGGAGCGCTACACACCGCCGCCGCCTGCTGCGGCTCCCTCGGCGCTGCTCTCGGCCGAGGCCCATGCGGCCGTCGGCGCCGCCTTCGGGTCGCTGGCGAACTCCATGCTGGTCGGCAATCGCACGATCGAGGACCTGCTGCGCGACATGCTGCGCCCGATGCTGAAGACCTGGCTCGACGACAACCTGCCCCAGCTCGTCGAGCGGCTGGTGCGCGCGGAGATCGAACGGGTCTCGCGCGGCCCCGGCCGCTGAGGCCCGCCCGTCAGGCCTTCTGCACGGCCTGAAGACGCGCCCTGAAGACGAGCGCCATGGCCGGCATCAGCGCCGCTGCGGCAAGGAAGATCGGCTCGGGCCCCCAGCGGTCGAACATCACGCTGGTGCACAGGACCCCCAGCGTCTGGCCGGCGAAGAAGCAGAAGGCGAAGGTCGCGATCGAGGCGCCGCGCGCCTCCGGATTGATCTGCGTCGCCATGATTTGCAGCGCATTGTGGAACAGCGCGAAGGCGCCGCCGCAGAGCACGATGGCGAGCGCCACGGGCCAGAGCCAGGGCGACAGCGCGATGACGAGGAAGCTCAGCGAGAAGGCGATGCCGGAGAGGGCGAGCAGGCTCGACTGGGAGAACCGTGCCAGCAGCATGGGTGCGAAGGACGAATAGGCGACGGCCCCGACCGCGGCGAGAGCCGTCATGATGCCGACCACGGTGAAGCTCACGGCGAACTTGTCGTGGAGATGGGCGCCGACGAAGGTGAAGGCGCCGATGTAGAGCACCGCCTCCACCGTCACGGTGGCGAGGACCAGGCGGCCGAGCGGCGTGCGGCCGCTGGCGAGGATCTGGCGGAACGAACCGACGAGACCACCCGAGGGGACGGCCGTACGGCGCGACAGCACCGGGTTCGTCCGCAGCTGGATGGTGAGGGTGAGGCCCGCCGCGATCATGAAGCCGCCGACCATGACGAAGGCCGCGGGCCAGCCGAAGGCATCGGCGAGCAGGCCGCCGACGGCCTGGCCGCTGATGGCGCCCGAACTCATGAAGATCATGTAGCGGGCGAGCACCGCCTGGCGCTGGGCCAGCGGAATGGTGTCGCCGATGAAGGCGAGGCAGTTGGGAATGATGGCGGCGCCGGTCAGGCCGGCGAAGAAGCGGAAGAGGGCGATCTGCTCCAGCGTGGTGGCGAAGGCGCAGGCGAGGGTGAAGAGCCCGCAGAGCGTCGCCCCGAGCGCGATCATCCGGACCTTGCCGTAGCGGTCGCCGAGCGGGCCGGTGATGAGCTGGAACCCGCCATAGGCGAGGCCATAGGCCGTGACGACGATGGCCGCGGCCCCCGGCGTGGTGTCGAAGGCACCGGCGAGGGTCGGCAGCAGCGGATCGCAGAAGCGCAGGCCCGCCGAGGAGGCGAAGGAGGCCGATCCCAGCAGGAAGAGGGCCCGCCACGGTACGGCGTCGGTCGGCACGTCATCGGCAGGGGGCTGGGTCATCTTCAGCCTATGTGCCCTGTTCCTGCACTGCGGCAAGTCACGGCTTCGCATGGCAGAAATGTTGACTTTGCCGTCCGGGCGCGGCTTTGGTGCGCTCCCATCGCCGCTCAGCCGCCGGACCGTCATGCTCGAGAAGACCTATTCGCCGAAGGATATCGAGGCCCGTATCGCGGCCGCCTGGGACAAGGCGGAGGCCTTCAGGGCCGGGCGGCCGGACCGTGCGGGCGCCGCGGCCTATGCGATCATGATCCCGCCGCCGAACGTCACCGGCTCGCTGCACATGGGCCACGCGCTCAACAACACGTTGCAGGACGTGCTATGCCGCTACGAGCGCATGCGCGGCAAGGACGTCCTCTGGCAGCCGGGAACGGACCACGCGGGCATTGCCACGCAGCTGGTCGTCTCCCGCCAGCTCGCCGAGAAGGGCATCCAGATGCGCGATCTCGGCCGCGAGGCCTTCATCGAGAAGGTGTGGGACTGGAAGGCGGAGAGCGGCGGCACGATCTTCAACCAGCTGAAGCGGCTGGGCGCATCGTGCGACTGGTCCCGCGAGCGTTTCACGATGGGCACGCGCGGCGAGGCCGGCGACCAGATGGTGCGGGCCGTCACCAAGGTCTTCGTCGATCTGCACAAGGCGGGTCTCATCTACCGCGACAAGCGGCTGGTGAACTGGGATCCGGAGTTCCAGTCGGCCATCTCCGACCTCGAGGTCGACTCGCTCGAGGTGAAGGGCAATCTCTGGCACTTCAAATATCCGCTGAAGGACGACCCGACGCAGTACATCGTCGTCGCCACGACGCGGCCCGAGACCATGCTCGGCGACACCGCCGTCGCCGTCCACCCGGAAGACGAGCGCTACCGGCACCTGATCGGCAAGACCGTGGTCCTGCCGCTGGTCGGCCGCGAGATCCCGATCGTCGGCGACACCTATTCCGATCCGGAGAAGGGGTCGGGCGCGGTGAAGATCACCCCGGCCCACGACTTCAACGACTTCGAGGTGGGCAAGCGCCATGACCTCGAGCTCATCAACATCTTCGACGCGTCGGCGGTGGTGAACGAGAACGCGCCGGCGGCCTATCGCGGCCTGCCGCGCTTCGAGGCGCGCAAGAAGGTCGTCGCCGACATGGAGGCGCTGGGCCTCGTCGACAAGATCGAACCGCACACCCACATGGTGCCGCATGCCCAGCGCGGCGGCGCGGTGGTCGAGCCCTGGCTGACCGAGCAGTGGTATGTGGATGCCGCAACCCTCGCCAAGCCCGCCCTCGAGGCGGTGCGCAAGGGCGAGACACGCTTCGTGCCGGAGCGCTTCGCCGGCGACTATTTCCGCTGGCTGGAGAACATCCAGCCCTGGTGCATCTCGCGCCAGCTCTGGTGGGGACACCAGATTCCCGCCTGGTATGCCGAGGACGGCGAGGTCTTCGTCGCGGCGAGCGAGGCGGAGGCCCAGGCTCTCGCCGATGCCCATTTCGGCAGGGCAGGGGTGTCGCTGACCCGTGACCCCGACGTGCTCGACACCTGGTTCTCCTCGGGTCTCTGGCCCTTCTCGACCCTCGGTTGGCCCGACACGACGGGGGAGCTCTCGCGCTTCTATCCGACGGCGACGCTGGTCACCGGTTTCGACATCATCTTCTTCTGGGTCGCCCGGATGATGATGCTCGGCCTCCACTTCATGGGGGAGAAGCCGTTCTCCGACGTCGTCATCCACGGCCTGGTGCGCGACGACAAGGGCCGCAAGATGTCGAAGACGCTCGGCAACGTCGTCGATCCGCTCGGCCTCATCGACGAGTTCGGCGCGGATGCGCTGCGCTTCGCGCTGGTGGCGCAGGCGAGCCAGGGCTCGGACGTGAAGTTCGCCCGCTCGCGCGTCGAGGGTTACCGCAACTTCGCGACCAAGCTCTGGAACGCGGCCCGCTTCGCCGAAATGAACGAGTGCCGCCGCGTCGACGGCTTCGACCCGGCGCGCGTGCAGACGACGCTCGCCCGCTGGATCGTCGGCGAGACGGCGAAGGCGGTGGCCGAGACCGAGGCCGCCATCCAGGCCTACAAGTACAACGAGGCCGCGGGCGCGGCCTATCGCTTCGTCTGGAACATCTTCTGCGACTGGTTCCTCGAATTCGCCAAGCCGATCTTCACCGGCACCGACGAGGCGGCCAAGGCCGAGGTGCGTGCCGCCACGGCCTGGACCCTCGACCAGATCCTGAAGCTGCTCCACCCGTTCATGCCCTTCATCACCGAGGAGCTGTGGACGGTGACGGGCGAGGCGGGTCCCGCGCGCGAGGGCGTGCTGGCGTTGAGCGCCTGGCCGGTCCTGGAGGGGCTTGCCGACGAGGCCGCGGAAGCCGAGATCGGCTGGCTGGTGGATGCCATCACCGCGATCCGGTCGGTGCGCGCCGAGATGAACGTCGCGCCGGGCACGCAGGTGCCGCTCGTCCTCTTGTCGCCGTCCGACAAGACCCGCTCTGTGACAGATGCTTATGGCGATCTCCTCAACCGTCTTGCGAGGCTGTCGGGCATTACCGTGGCCGCCGAGGCGCCGGCGGGATCGGTGCAGATCGTGGTGCGCGGCGAGACGCTGGCCCTGCCCATGGCGGGGCTCATCGACGTCGCCGCCGAGCGCACGCGCCTCACCAAGGCGCTGAAGGAGGCGGAGAGCGACATCGCCCGCTGCGACGCCAAGCTCAACAACGCCAACTTCATGGCCCGGGCGGCCGAGGACGTGGTGGCCGAGCAGCACGAGAAGCGCGCCGAGGCGGCCGAACGCCGCCGCAGCGTCGAGGCGGCGTTGCAACGGCTGGCGACCCTCGGCTGAGGGGCGCGCATCCCGCCAATCATGATCCGGTGACGCCGGCGCGCCTCGGCCGCCGGCGTTTTCGTGTCCTTTTGGCAACAGGCTGGAACGGCTCGCATCGGCGCAATCCGTTCACCATGTTTTGCCGCAATCCCGCCACAGGCCGAAGCGCAGAAATTTAGCGCAAATCCCCCGTTTCCGGCGCCCGCCGTGGAACCATCGAGTGGCCTGCGCGTAGATGACCTTCCGCTTTCGCCTTCATCGTTCCCCCGGTTGCCCGTCCGGCGTCTCCGCATCGCGCGGGGGAGCCACACGATGAGCGCATTCGACAAGGCGAAACTGCCCAGCCGCCATGTGACGGAGGGCCCCTCGCGGGCGCCGCACCGGTCATACCTCTATGCGATGGGGCTGACGACCAAGCAGATCCACCAGCCCTTCGTCGGGGTCGCCACCTGCTGGAACGAGGCGGCGCCCTGCAACATCGCGCTGATGCGCCAGGCGCAGGCAGTGAAGAAGGGCGTCGAGTCCGCGCAAGGGACCCCGCGGGAGTTCTGCACCATCACCGTGACCGACGGCATCGCCATGGGCCATGCCGGCATGAAGTCCTCGCTTCCCTCCCGCGAGATCATCGCCGACTCGGTCGAACTCTCCATGCGCGGCCACGCCTATGACGCCCTCGTCGGCCTCGCAGGCTGCGACAAGTCGCTGCCGGGCATGATGATGGCCATGGTGCGCCTCAACGTGCCGTCGATCTTCATCTACGGCGGGTCGATCCTGCCGGGCACGTTCCGCGGCCGTCAGGTGACCGTGCAGGACCTGTTCGAGGCGGTCGGCAAGCATTCGGTCGGCGAGATGTCGGCCGAGGATCTCGACGAGCTGGAGCGGGTCGGCGCGCCGTCCGCCGGCGCCTGCGGGGCCCAGTTCACCGCCAACACCATGGCGACCGTGTCGGAGGCTATCGGTCTCGCGCTGCCCTATTCGGCCGGCGCGCCGGCGCCCTACGACATCCGCGACGCCTTCTGCTACGCGGCCGGCGAGAAGGTGATGGAACTCATCGCCAGGGGCATCCGCCCGCGCGACATCGTCACCCGCAAGGCGCTGGAGAATGCCGCCACCGTGGTCGCCGCCTCGGGCGGGTCGACCAACGCGGCGCTGCACCTGCCGGCCATGGCGCATGAATGCGGCATCAAGTTCGACCTGTTCGACGTGGCCGAGATCTTCAAGAAGACGCCCTACATCGCCGACCTGAAGCCGGGCGGCAAATACGTCGCCAAGGACATGTTCGAGGCCGGCGGCATTCCGCTCCTGATGAAGGCGCTGCTGGACGGCGGCTTCCTGCACGGCGACTGCATGACGGTCACCGGCCGAACCATGGCGGAGAACCTCGCCACGGTGCGCTGGAACCCCGACCAGGACGTGGTCTATCCGACCTCGAAGCCCATCACCAAGACCGGCGGCGTCGTCGGCCTGAAGGGCAACCTCGCTCCCGACGGCGCCATCGTGAAGGTCGCCGGCATGAAGAAGCTGCGCTTCAAGGGACCGGCCCGCTGCTTCGACCGCGAGGAGGAGTGCTTCAAGGCGGTGACCGAGCGCACCATCCGCGAGGGTGAGGTCATCGTCATCCGCTACGAGGGCCCCAAGGGCGGCCCCGGCATGCGCGAGATGCTGGCGACCACGGCGGCGCTCTACGGCCAGGGGATGGGCGACAAGGTCGCCCTCATCACCGACGGCCGGTTCTCCGGCGCGACGCGCGGCTTCTGCATCGGCCATGTCGGGCCCGAGGCGCAGGTCGGCGGGCCGATCGCGTTGCTGCGCGACGGCGACATGATCGAAATCGATGCGGTCAAAGGAACGCTCAAAGTTCGCCTTACGGCCGCCGAATTGCGGGCGCGTAAGAAGGACTGGAAAGGCCCGAAACCCACGGAGTACGGGTCGGGCGCCATCTGGAAATATGCACAGCAGGTCGGACCTGCGGTTGACGGTGCGGTGACCCATCCGGGCGGCGCCGGGGAAAAGCACGTCTATGCGGATATCTGATCGTCTTACCCTGCGTGTCGCCCTGGTGGCGACGGTGCTGGCGGCGACCCTGCCGGCGGGGGGCGCCTTCGCCTTCGACGGCCAGCCGTCGGGCGATGCGCGTTCGGCCCTCGACGCCTTCCGCGCCTATGGGCGCGCGCTGCGCGACGGGCGTACCGACGATGCGGTCTCCGCCCTCCAGTATGCCGCGAGCGGCGGCCATGCGGCTTCCGCCTGGCGCCTCGGCCGCATGTACATGGAAGGCGAGGGCGTCGCCCGTTCCGACCTCAAGGCCTTCGAGACCTTCCGCCAGATCACCATCACCCGGCGCGAGGAGGGGCCCAACTCGCCCGACGCACGGTTCATCTCCTCCGCCTTCGTCGCCATGGGGAACTATCTCGTCGAGGGAATCCCCAACACTTATGTCCGCCCCGACCCGGGCAAGGCCGTGGAGCTCTATTTCTACGCCGCCTCCACCTTCGGCGACGCCGACGGCCAGTTCCGCCTCGGACGCATGCTGCTCGAGGGCAAGGGCGCACCGCGCGACCCGCGCCAGGCGGCGCGCTGGCTGCAGCTCGCCGCGCAGAAGAGCCATCACCAGGCGCAGGCAGTGCTCGGCCACATGCTGTTCACCGGGCGGGACGTGCCGCGTGCCGCGCCGCGCGGCCTCATGTTCCTGACGCTCGCCAAGGAAGCGGCGAGCGAGAACGAGCCCTGGATCAGCGAAATGTACGAGGAGGCCATGCGCCAGGCCTCGGACGACGAGCGGGGCGTGGCGCTGCGGATGGTCGAGACCTGGATCAAGACCGTCCGAAGGTGAGGGAGGCGCGTCGATGACGCTGATCGAGCCGGCCCTGTTCACACCGCAGTCCCTCGATCATCCGGACCGGCCGCTCGGCCTGTTTCGCCTGCTGCGCACCCTCGTCCACAATCCGCTGGAGACCTGGCCGCAGCCGCTCTTCACCGAGCGCCTGTTCTGGCAGCGATTCGCCGGCCGGCCGCTGCTCTTCGTGATGGATCCGGCGCTCGTCGACGAGATGCTGGTGGCCAAGGCCGCCGTCTTTCCCAAGGCGCCGATCATCCGCCGCACCATCGGTCCGGCGGTCGGCAACGAATCGATCTTCACGGCGGAGGGCGCGCAGTGGCGCTGGCAGCGCCGGGCGGCGGCGCCCCCGTTCCGCCATTCCACCATCCTCGGCTTCGTGCCCGCCTTCCACGCGGCTGCGGCGCGGACCGTCGCCGATCTCGGGGCGCGGGGAGGCGAGACCGTCGACGTCGCCGAGCTGATGATGGCGACCACCTTCGACGTCATCGTCGAGACCATGCTGTCGGGGGCGGCTAGCTTCGACACCCGGCGCTTCGGGCAGGAGATCTCCCACTATTTCGACACGGTGGGCTGGATCGCCGCCCTGTCGATCCTGCGCGCACCGTCCTGGCTGCCCTATCCCGGCAAGCGGCGCGCCCGCGAGGGCAACCTGTTCCTGAGGCGGGAGATGGCGCGGGTGATCGCCGAACGGCGTGCGAGGCCCAGCGCGACGCCCGACCTCCTCGACTTCCTCATCGCGGCCGCCGACCCGGAGACCGGGCGGTCCATGACCGACGCCGAGCTCGCCGACAACCTCCTGACCTTCGTCGTGGCCGGCCACGAGACGACGGCTCTCGCCCTCACCTGGGCGCTGTGGCTTCTCGGCAATGCGCCTGATGTCGAGGCGCGGCTCCTCGACGAGGTCGAACGCGTCGTCGGCGACGGGCCGGTCGAGGCCGGTCACATCGACGGGCTGGTCTATGCCAAACAGGTGGTGCAGGAGGCCATGCGCCTCTATCCGCCGGCCCCGCTGATCCCGCGCATCGCCAGCGAGGACGTGACGCTGGGCGGCGAGACTATTGCCAAGGGCACGCCGGTCTACGTGCCCGTCTATGCGGTGCACCGCCACACGCAGATCTGGCAGCGGCCGGAGGCCTTCGATCCCGACCGCTTCGCGCCGGAGAGCGCCAGGGCGCTCCATCGCGGCGCCTATCTTCCCTTCGGCGCCGGGCCGCGCATCTGCATCGGCGCTGCCTTCGCCATGGCCGAGGCGGTGGCGATCCTCGCCACGCTCGTGCGCGCCGTGCGGTTCGTGCCGCTCGCCGGGCACCAGCCGCTGCCGACCATCCGTCTGACGCTGCGCCCGGACGGCGGCATGCCGATGCGCGTCGAGCCGCGCTAGACCCTGATCTCGCACCACACGGGCACGTGGTCGCTCGGCTTCTCCCAGCCGCGCACGTGCTTGTCGATGCCGGCCGTCACCAGCCGGTCGGTGGCCTGGGGCGAGAGCATGAGGTGGTCGATGCGGATGCCGTTGTTCCGTGGCCAGGCGCCGGCCTGGTAGTCCCAGAACGAGTAGAGGCCGCCCGAATCGTCGCAGGACCTGAGCGCGTCGGTAAAGCCCAGCGCCGCGAGCTGCCGGAACCTGCCGCGGGATTCCGGCTGGAACAGCGCGTCGTTCACCCAGTCCTTCGGGTTCTTCGCGTCCTCGGGCATGGGGATGACGTTGTAGTCGCCGCAGAGGAGGAAGGGCTCCTCCAGCGCCAGCCGGTCGCGGGCATGGCGGATGAGCCGGTCCATCCAGGCGAGCTTGTAGCCGAACTTCTCGGTGCCGATCGGATTGCCGTTGGGCAGGTAGAGGCTGGCGACGCGTACCGCGCCGGTGGCGGTGGAGACCACCGCCTCGAGATAGCGGGCCTGTTCGTCCGCCTCGTCGCCGGGCAGGCGGGAGGTGACGTCCTCCAGCGGCAGTTTCGAGAGGATGGCGACGCCGTTGTAGGTCTTCTGGCCGTGGGTCGCGACATTGTAGCCGGCGCTCTCGAAGGCCTCGCGCGGGAAGGCCTCGTCGACGCACTTGATTTCCTGCAGGCAGACGATGTCGGGATCGCGCTCCTTCAGCCAGGCGAGGGTGTTCTCCACCCTGATCTTGACCGAATTGACGTTCCACGTGGCGACGATCATGACGGGTCCTGCGATTCTTGCCGGGGCACTCTAGCGCCAGCTTGGCACGCGGTCGCCCCCGCCACGACAGCAGCCGAAGGAGACGAGACCCATGTGGATCGACAGCGAGCACGCGCTGAGGGCGCTCTACGGCCAGGCAGGGGAAGCCTCCCTCACCAAGGAGGTTTTGGCGCTGACGCCGCAGTATCGCGCGCTGGTCGAAGCCTCGCCCTTCTGCGTGCTCGCCACGGCCGGACCCGAGGGCCTGGACGCGACGCCGCGCGGCGACCCGCCCGGCTTCATCCGGGTCCTCGACGAGAAGACGCTGCTCATTCCCGACCGGCGCGGCAACAACCGCATCGACAGCCTTCTGAACATCGTGCGGGACCCGCGCCTCGCGCTGCTCATCCTCGTGCCGGGCGTGGCGGAGACCCTGCGCGTCAACGGCCGCGGCCGCATCACCACCGATCCCGCCTTGCTCGGGCCGTCGACGATGGACGGCAAGGTGCCGGCCAGCGGCCTCGTCGTCACCATCGAGAGTGTCTATTTCCAGTGCGCCAAGGCGCTTGTGCGTTCGCGCCTCTGGGATCCGGCGGCGCAGCGCAACCGCGCGGAGCTGCCGACACCGGGGCAGATGCTCCAGGGAGCGCGGGAGGGCTTCGACGCCGAGGCCTACGACAAGGCTCTGCCGGCGCGGCTTGCCGCGACGCTGTACTGATCAGAGCGAGAAGCTGGTGCCGCAGCCGCAATTGGCGACGGCGTTCGGGTTCTGCAGCTTGAACGCCGAGCCGATGAGGTCGTCGACCCAATCGAGCTGCGTGCCCGCCATGTAGGGGAGGGAGATCTCGTCGACGAGCACCGTGGCGCCGTCCTTAACGATGGCGAAGTCGTCGGGATTGCGGGTCGTGGTGAAGTCGAACTTGTACTGGAAGCCCGAGCAGCCGCCTCCCTCGACCGAAATGCGGAGCATTGAGCCCGGCGGCTCGTTCGCCATGATCCGGGCGATGCGGGCTGCGGCGCGGTCGGTGACCGTCACCGGAGGGGCGAGGGTGTCGGCTTCGGTTGTCATCGGTTGTCTCCCCGGTTCAAGGCCGGAAACACAGGAAAGGGGGCCTGCCGCCTTGCGGCCCGGCCGTCTCATAGGTATGTGCGCCCCAGGCCCCGGTCAATCACCGCGGGGCCGTTGTGCGGAAACCGCCGGCCTCAGCGCCCTGCGGAACCTCCGGGGATCGGCATGGCCGTCGCGAGCTATTTCTATCCGCCTCTCGCGCCCTATGCCTGCGACGCCCGCAAGAGCCGCGGTCGCCTCGTCGCCGAGCCTGCCTCGCCGACGCGCACCGAGTTTCACCGCGACCGCGACCGCATCGTCCATGCCACCGCCTTCCGCCGGCTGAAGCACAAGACCCAGGTCTTCGTGTCTCCGGAGGGAGACCATTACCGCACGCGCTTGACCCACACGATCGAGGTGGCGCAGATCGCCCGCTCGCTCGCCCGCGCCCTCGGGCTCGACGAGGATCTGGCCGAGACCCTGGCCCTCGCCCACGACCTCGGCCACACGCCGTTCGGCCATACCGGCGAGGACGCGCTGGACGAGGTGATGCGGCCCTATGGCGGTTTCGACCACAACGCCCAGTCGCTGCGCATCGTCACGCGGCTGGAGCGCCGCTACGCCGGGTTCGACGGGTTGAATCTCAGCTGGGAGACCCTCGAGGGGCTCGTCAAGCACAACGGGCCGCTGATTGCGCCCGACGGGACCCCGACCGAGCGCTACCGCGACCGCGGCATTCCCGTCGCCATCCTCGAATATGACGCGCTGCAGCCGCTCGACCTCGCGACCCATGCCAGCGCCGAGGCGCAGGCGGCGGCGATCGCCGACGACATCGCCTATGACGCCGCCGACATCGACGACGGGCTGAGGGCGGGGCTCTTCACGCTCGACGACCTCGGCGACGCCGTGCCGCTGGCGCGCCGGTTCCTCGATGAGATCCGGGCCCGCCATCCGGCGCTGGAGAAGCCGCGCGAGATCAACGAGCTGACGCGCCGGGTGATCACCCGGCTGGTGGAGGACGTCATCACCGAAGCGAGCCGGGCCATCGCGGAAGTCGCGCCGCAGAGCGCCGACGACATCCGCCGCTGCGGGCGCACGCTCGTCCAGTTCTCACCGGCCATCCGCGCCTATGACGAGGGCATCAAGGCCTTCCTCTTCGCCAACGTCTACCGCCACCCGCGGGTGGTGCCGGTCCGGCGCGAGGCGGCCGGCGTGGTGCGCGACCTGTTCTCCGCCTATTTCGAACATCCCAGCGCCATGCCGCCGCAATGGTCCGCCGGCGTCGAACTGCTCGACGAGCCGCGCCGGGCGCGGCGCGCCGCCGACTACATCGCCGGCATGACCGACCGTTACGCCCTCGACGAACACCGCCGGCTGTTTGCCCAGACCCCCGATCTGCGCTAGAGGCGACCGCTTCTGGTCAGGTATCGGCATGAACATCTTCGCTCTCTTCACCCAGCACGTCCGCTCGGCCGTCGCAGGCCTCGCCTCGGAGGGCGTCGTCCTTCCCGAGGCCTCCCTCGACCGGATCGTGGTGGAGGCGCCGCGCGACCCGACCCACGGCGACCTCGCCACCAATGCGGCCATGGTGCTGTCGAAGGAAGCGGGCCTGAAGCCGCGCGACCTCGCGGAGAAGATCGCCGCGCGCCTCGGCGCCGTGGCGGACGTCGAGAAGGTCGACATCGCCGGCCCGGGCTTCATCAACCTGACGGTGAAGGCCGCCGTCTGGCCGCGCGTGCTGAAGGCGGCGGTGGAAGAAGGCGAGGCCTTCGGCCGGGCGTCGCTCGGCAAGGGAGCGAAGGTCAACGTCGAATATGTCTCGGCCAATCCGACGGGCCCCATGCATGTCGGCCACTGCCGCGGCGCCGTGTTCGGCGACGCGCTGGCCAACCTGCTGGACGTCGCGGGCTACGACGTCACCCGCGAATACTACATCAACGATGCCGGCGCCCAGGTGCAGGTGCTCGGCCGCTCCGCCTACCTGCGCTACCGCGAGGCGCTCGGCGAGACCATCAGCATCCCCGACGGGCTCTATCCCGGCGACTACCTGAAGCCGGTGGGCGAGGCGCTGAAGGCGGCCCATGGCGACAGCCTGATGAAGGCTCCCGAGGCTGAATGGCTGCCGATCTGCCGGGACGCGGCCATCGCCGCCATGATGGACGAGATCCGCGGCGACCTCGCCGCCCTCGACGTGCGGCACGCGGTGTTCTTCTCGGAGCGCTCGCTGCAGACCCCGGTCGACAAGGTGCGCGCCGCCATCGAGACGCTGCGCGCCGACGGACAGATCTACGAGGGCGTTCTGGAGCGGCCGAAGGGGGCCGACGACGACGAGTGGGAGGAGCGCGAGCAGACCCTGTTCCGCTCGACCGCCTTCGGCGACGACGTCGACCGGCCGCTGATGAAGTCGGACGGGTCCTACACCTATTTCGCCTCCGACATCGCCTACCACAAGGACAAGGCCGACCGCGGTTTCCTCGACCAGATCGATGTCTGGGGCGCCGACCACGGCGGCTATGTGAAGCGCATGCAGGCGGCGCTGAAGGCGATCACCGGCGGCAGCGCCACCCTCGATGTGAAGCTCGTCCAGCTCGTGCGCCTGTTCCGTGACGGCGAGCCGGTGCGCATGTCGAAGAGGTCTGGCGACTTCGTGACGCTCCGCGAGGTGGTCGACGAGGTCGGGCGCGACGCCGTCCGCTTCATGATGCTCTACCGCAAGAACGACGCGACTCTCGACTTCGACCTCGCCAAGGTGAAGGAGCAGTCGAAGGACAATCCGGTCTTCTACGTCCAGTATGCCCATGCGCGCGGCCGCTCGATCCTGCGCAACGCCGCGGCCGCCATGGCCGATCTCGACCTCGCCCCGGCCGCGCTGGCGGCTGCGCCGCTGGACAAGCTCGACGACGCGGGAGAGGTCGCCATCATCCAGCGCCTGGCCCAGTATCCGCGGCTGATCGAGGCGGCGGCACAGGCACATGAGCCACACCGCGTCGCATTCTATCTTTACGAGCTTGCGTCCGACCTCCATTCCCAGTGGAATCGCGGGAAAGATTCGCCGCATTTACGCTTCATTATGGAAAATGATCGACAAATGACGGCGGCGCGCCTTGCGCTGGTCCAGGGTATCGTGACCGTTCTCAGATCGGGACTTGCGATCCTCGGCGTCGAGGCCGTCGAAGAAATGCGTTGATCGCGCCGCGCGTAGTCGTTTGCGGCGCCCACCGACGGCGGGGCCCATGGCCAACGAGAACAGTGTGCGTAGCTATCGCGATTACGACGCGTATGATCGCGGGGCCCGGGAGCCGGAGCCGGCCGTCGCCGGTCGTGCGGGGAGCGATCCCCTGGCAGACCTCGCCCGCATCATGGGCCAGGACGACGGCTATGCCGACCTCCTCAAGTCGGTGGCCCGCACCCGCGGCGTGACGGCCGAGCCGGTCGCCGCCGAGCGCGACGAGGAGATCGCCATCCCCGCCATGCCGCTGCGTGCTCCGGCCGCCGACGAGCAGGGGATCGACTGGGAAGATCTCGAGGCCGAACTCGCCAAGCACCGCCAGGCGGCCGAGGCGGCCGCCGCGGACGAGTTTCCGATGGACGACCTGCGCGGCTCGCATGAGGCCTGGCCGGGCGAGGCGGCTGCTTCCGACGATCTGGAGAGGCGGCTCGCCGCCGAATTCGAGCGCTCCTTCGAGCAGGGCGAACCGGCGGGCGGCGGCAACGGCGCCTATCTCGCCGCCGGGGCCGCGGGGCTCGCGGGGGCCGCCGGCCTCGCCTATGCCGCGCGCAGCCAGCAGCAGGGCCGGGGGCAGGAACCCCAGGCCGCCGCGCCTCAGCCTGACGCCGACGTCTACGCTTACGCCGACGACGCCCCGCCGCGTCGCCGCCGCGCCGGCCTGACCGCCGTCGCGGCCGTCCTCACCCTCGCGGCCCTCGGCGGCGGTGGCGTCTATGCCTACCGCTCCATGGCCGGCGCGGGCCCCGCCGGTGAGCCGCGGGTCGTCCGCGCCGATACCAGCCCCGTGCGCGTCGCCGCGCAGCAGGCGCAGGACGCAAAGCCCGTCGCCGAGCGCGCCGCCGGTGGCGGCGAGCGCGTCGTGGCGCGCGAGGAGCGTCCGGTGAGCGTCCGCGAGCAGGCGGCGCAGGTCCAGGTGCCGCCGACCCCGGCCCGGGTCATTCCGCTCGCCACGAACCAGCCGGCTTCGCCGGGCGTCGTCACCGATCCCGGCCAGCCGCCGGTGCGCACCGTCAATGCCGTGCCGGTCGCCGCACCGGCGCCCGCTGCCGCGCCTGCCACCCCGGCCCCCATCCAGGCGCGTGTGCCGGAAGAGCCGCGGCGCGTGCGCACGGTCCAGGTCGGGCCGGACGGTTCCATCATGACGCCGAGCCAGTCGGCCCCGGCGCGCCCGGCTCCGGCTGCCGCGCCGCAGCAGCAGGCCCTGTCGGTCGTTCCCGTCGCGGCGCCTCCCGCGCCGACGCTTGCCGCTGCCGACAGCCGCGCCGCACCCGTGCCCGCGGCGCGTCCTGTCCAGACGGTGCGGGTCGCCCGCGCCGAGCCGGCGGCCCCGACCTCGGTCGAACCCGCCCGCGCCGCGCCGCGCCCGGCCGCGGCGCCCGCTCAGGCCCAGCCCCTCGACCTCGGCCCGCAGCGCACCGCCTCGGTGCGTACGGCGGCCACCGCCGGGGGCGGCACCTTCGTGCAGATCTCGTCGCACCAGTCGGAGGCGGAAGCCCGCTCGGCCTTCACCTCGGCCTCGCGCCGCTTCCCGCAGCTCCAGGGCCAGACGCCGAACATCCGCACCGCGGAAATCCCGGGTCGCGGCACGTGGCACCGTCTCCGGGTCGGTCCGTTCTCGCGCGACGAGGCCCAGGACTTCTGCCAGCGGCTGAGGTCGGCCGGCGGCTCCTGCGTGCTGAACTGACCGGCACGCCCAGTCCATGGCCGAGACGGCTCTGATCCTCGGCTGTGCCGGCACGACCCTGTCGGCGGAAGAAGCGGCCTTCTTCCGCGACCTCGATCCCTGGGGCCTGATCCTGTTCCGGCGCAACTGCGCCGATCCGGACCAGATCCGCCGTCTGGTGGGAGACTTTCGCGACGCCGTCGGGCGGGCCGATGCGCCCGTCCTCGTCGACCAGGAGGGCGGACGCGTGCAGCGCCTCGGCCCGCCGCACTGGCCGAAATATCCGCCGGCGCGGATTTTCGCCCGCCTCGCCAACGATCCGCTGCATGGTCGCGCGCTGGCGCGGCTGGGCGGCCGGCTGATGGCGCACGATCTTCATGCCGTCGGCATCACCGTCGACTGCGCGCCCGTGCTCGACGTACCGGTGGCGGGCGCCCACGACGTCATCGGCGATAGGGCCTTCTCCACGGAGCCCGGAGAGGTCGCGGCGCTCGGGCGGGCGGTGGCCGAGGGCCTCATCGCCGGCGGGGTTCTGCCGGTGATCAAGCACATTCCCGGGCATGGCAGGGCAGGGGCCGACAGCCACGCCGCGCTGCCGGTGGTCGATGCCGCGCTGGAGGCGCTGCAGGCCGATTTCCTGCCGTTCCGCACCCTCACCGACATGCCGCTCGCGATGACCGCGCACGTCGTCTACACCGCCATCGATCCGCGCCGGCCCGCGACCACGTCGCGCCGGGTGATGCAATCGGTGGTGCGCGGCGCCATCGGTTACGACGGCCTCGTCATGACCGACGACCTGTCGATGAATGCGCTCGAGGGCACGCTCGCCGAGCGGGCGCGGCGATCCTACCGGGCCGGTTGCGACGTGGTGCTCCACTGCAACGGCAAGATCGACGAGATGCGGCAGGTTGCGGCCGAGGCCCGGCCGCTCGCCGGGCGGGCGCGCCAGCGGGCAGGGGCCGCCCTCGGCCGCATCCGCCACCTGCCGGAGCCCTTCGACGCCCGCGAGGCCCTCGCGCTGTTCGAAAAGAGCCTCGAGCGGGCACAGGCCGCGTCGTCCACAGCCTTTGCCGCGGACCATGCCCTGAGCCTATGATCCGCGCTATGAGGACCCGGCCGGGTTCCTCCGGTCCGGACCCGACATGGCGCGCAATCCCATTCCCAACGGCGGCAACGTCCTGCCCTTCGAGACGATGGCCGACCGCGGCACGTCGGAGCCTGCCTTCGTGGTGGACCTCGACGGGTTCGAGGGGCCCCTCGACATGCTGCTGGCGCTCGCCCGCACGCAGAAGGTCGACCTCACCCGGATCTCGATCCTCGCGCTGGCCAACCAGTATCTCGACTTCATCGAGGAGGCGCGCAAGCTGCGCCTTGAACTCGCCGCCGACTATCTCGTCATGGCCGCCTGGCTCGCCTACCTCAAGTCGCGCCTCCTCATCCCCGAGCCCGCCAAGGGGGAGGGGCCGACCGGTCCGGAACTGGCGGAGGTGCTCGCCTTCCGCCTGCAGCGCCTGCAGGCGATGCGTGACGCGGCCGCCCGGCTGATGACGCGCCACCGGCTCGGCCGCGACGTCTTCGGCCGGGGCGATCCCGAACCGATCGTGGCGCTGGCCGAGCGGCGCTTCGAGGCGAGCCTCTACGATCTCCTCACCGCCTACGCCCAGCAGCGGGGCAAGAGCGCGCTCTCCCACGTTACCATGGAGCATCGCAAGGTCTGGTCGCTGGCCGAGGCGCGCGAGATCCTGGAGCGGCTCATCGGCGCGTCGATGGACTGGACCCCGCTCGACACCTTCCTGATGGACTATCTCGTCAGCGACGAGAAACGGGCGACGGTGCTCGCCTCCAGTTTCGCCTCCAGCCTGGAACTGGTGCGCGAGGGCGTGCTCGAACTGCATCAGGATCGCCCGCTCGGGCCGCTCCTGATGCGGAAACGCCGGGGCGATCCGGCTTCCAAGCCGCCCGGGACGTGATAGAAGCCCGCATGGCCAACGAGCGGGACATGGACGATCCGGCACAGCTGCGGCTCGGCGCGCCCGTCGGCATGGTCGACGGGCCGGTCGAGCAGTTGCGCATCGTCGAGGCGCTGCTCTTCGCCGCGGCCCAGCCGCTCGACGAGGCGGCGCTCGCCGAACGCTTGCCGCGCGGCGCCGACCTGCGCGCCCTCCTGACCACCCTCCAGGCCTTCTACGCGCCTCGCGGGGTGAACCTCGTCCGCGTCGCGGGCAAATGGGCCTTCCGCACCGCGCAGGACCTCTCCTTCCTGCTTCACCGGGAGACCACCGACGAGCGCAAGCTGTCGCGCGCCGCGCTGGAGACGCTCGCCATCGTCGCCTATCACCAGCCGGTGACGCGGGCGGAGATCGAGGAGATCCGCGGCGTCACCGTCGCCAAGGGAACGATCGACCTTCTGATGGAAACCGGCTGGCTGCGCATCCGCGGCCGCCGCAAGGTGCCGGGACGGCCGGTCACCTTCGGCACGACCCCGGCCTTCCTGGAGCATTTCGGCCTCGAGGCCATCGGCGACCTTCCCGGCCTCGACGACCTGAAGGCGGCCGGCATGCTGGACGGGCGCCTGCCACCGGGCTTCCGCATCCCGATCCCCAACGACGACGTCACGCTGCGCGACGACGAGGAGCCGGATGACGGCGAGCTCGATTTCGGCCTGGCGCCGGCCCCGGAGCGGGACGCGCCATGAACCGCTCGCTGATGGACACGGTGTCGGGCTGGGGACGGCGCGGCACCGCCGGGACGTCGATCGCCTCGGCACTGTCGTTCGAGGACGTGGTGCACGGCTATGGCCACGTGCGGGCGCTCGCCGGCATCTCGCTGGTGGTGGCCCCCGGCGAGGTGCTGTGCCTCCTCGGTCCCTCCGGCTGCGGCAAGACGACCCTCCTCAGGATCGCCTCGGGCATTGAGCGCCCCCTGTCGGGCCGGGTGCTCATCGACAACCGCGAGGTGGCGGGTCCCTCGGCCTTCGTGCCGCCGGAGCGGCGCGGGGTCGGCCTCGTGTTCCAGGATTTCGCGCTGTTCCCGCACCTGAGCAATCTCGCCAACGTCATGTTCGGCCTGAAGGCGCTGCCGAAGGCGGACGCGGAACGCGCGGCGCGGCTGGCGCTGAGCCGCGTCGGGCTCGCCGACCATGCCCTCGACTATCCCCACACCCTGTCGGGCGGCGAGCAGCAGCGCGTGGCTCTCGCCCGCGCCATCGCGCCGCGGCCGAGCATCCTTCTGATGGACGAGCCCTTCTCCGGCCTCGACAGCCGCCTGCGCGACGCGATCCGCGAGGAGACGCTGACGGTGATGCGGGAGACGCGGGCGACCTGCATCGTCGTCACCCATGATCCGGAGGAGGCGATGCGCATGGCCGACCGGATCGTGCTGATGCGCGAGGGCCGCATCGCGCAGATCGGCACGCCGCGCGACCTCTACCAGGCGCCCGCCGATCTCGACACCGCCCGGTTCTTCTCCGACGTCAACGAAGTGCCCGGCATCGTGCAGGGCGGTCGGCTGATCACCCCGGTGGGCTATTTTGCCGCGCCCGGCCTCGCCGACGGGGCTGCGGCCGTGGCGGCGATCCGGCCGCAGTCGATCCTGCCGAAGCCGGCCGGCATGTGCGTGCCCGGTCGGCTGGTTTCGCGGCGGTATCTCGGTGAAGTCGAGCTTCTGGAGATCGTGGTGCAGGGCATGGAGGCCCCGCTGAAGGCCCGCGTGCGCTCCGCCGAGGGGCTCAGCCCGGGCCGCGACATCGGCGTTGACGTTACCGCCTCCGAGGTTCTTGTTTTTGCCGCACCCGCCGCATAGTTTCCCACATCAACGGTCGTTCCAGGGCCGCACCAAACAATCGCGCCGCCCGCCGCGCTGCGGGACCCGGCGCCAAACGGTCAAGGAGTGAATCATGGGTACGTTTAGCGCCTGGCACTGGATTCTGGTCGCCATCGTGGTGCTGCTGCTGTTCGGCCGCGGCAAGATCTCGGAGTTCATGGGCGACGCCGCCAAGGGCATCAAGGCCTTCAAGAAGGGCCTCGCCGAGGAGGACAAGCCCGAGACGCCGCCGGTGGTGCCGGCCTCGACCATCGATCATCAGCCTGCGGCCGCCCCTTCGGCCCCGCCGGTCACGCCTGCGCCCGCGCCGTCCGCCACCACGTCGGAGCAGGCGCCCGCTTCGGCTCCCAAGGTCGGCTGACGCCCGTATTCGCGGAGCCGGGTGCGCTTCCTCCTGAGGCCCGCGCATGCGCGTGGACGGTGAATTGCCATGTTCGATCTGAGCTGGGGCGAAATTGCACTGATCGGCGTGGTCGCGCTGATCGTGATCGGCCCGAAGGAACTGCCCGGTGTCCTCAGGGGCATGGGGCAGGCGCTCTCCAAGCTGCGCCGCATGGCCTCGGACTTCCAGTACCAGTTCAACCAGGCCCTGCAGGAGGCCGAGGTCGACAAGGTGAAGTCCTCGATCAACAGCGTGACGGACGCGGTGAGCTCGACGCCCACCTCGACCTTCAACCCGATCGACTACGCCCGCGACCAGATCAAGTCGGCCGTCGACGACATCAAGGGCCAGCCGGCCGCCGGCACGATCGGGCCGCCGGCTCCCGATCCGCTGGCCCAGGCCGTGCCCGCGCCGCCGTCCTACACGGCCGACCCGCAGGCCATCCAGAACGCCTTCAAGCCGGCGCCGATCGAGCCCCCCTCCGCGTTCTCGGCGCCGGCGCCCGCCCAGGCGCCGGTCCTCGGGGCGGCTCCCGTCGATCCGCCGCCCGGCTTCATCGCTGCAACGCCTGCCCCCGTCGCGCCGCCCGCGCCCGTCGTGGCCGAGACGGCAGAGCCGGCGCCCCCCGCCGCCACCGGCGAGGGTGAGGGCGAGACTGAGAAGCCGAAGCGCTCCAGAAAGACCAAGGCATGACGTCCGTTCCCGCTCCCGAGGACAAGCTGAAGGCGGACGAGGACGCCATCGAGGCGTCCAAGGCGCCGCTGATGGAGCACCTGATCGAGCTGCGGTCGCGGCTCATCAAGGCCATGCTCGGTTTCGTCGTCTGCTTCATCTTCTCGTTCGCCTTCTCCAAGCAGATTTTCCAGATCCTGGTGCTGCCCTACGAGTGGGCCGCCGACTACCTGAAGATCCCGCGGCAGGAGGTGCGCCTCATCTACACGGCGCCGCTGGAATATTTCTTCACCCAGCTGAAGATCGGCATGTTCGGCGGCGCCTTCCTGGCGTTTCCGGTCATCGCCATCCAGCTCTACAAGTTCGTCGCCCCGGGCCTCTACAGCCACGAGAAGGACGCCTTCCGGCCCTATCTGATCTGGACGCCGATCTGCTTCTTCACCGGCGGCATCTTCGTGCTGGTCTTCGTCATGCGGGCGCTGATGCTGTTCTCGCTCGGCATGCAGCAGGCGCCGAGCGACACGGCCACCGCCATCCAGTATCTCGGCCGCGTCGAGGACTATCTCAGCCTCATCATGACGCTGATCTTCGCCTTCGGCATCTCCTTCCAGCTGCCGGTGATCATCGCCCTGCTGGGGCAGATCGGCGTGGTGGATACCGAGTTCCTGCGCACCAAGCGGCGCTATTTCATCGTCATCGCCTTCGTTCTCGCGGCCATCCTGACGCCGCCCGACGTGATCAGCCAGTTGTCGCTGGCAATTCCGCTCATCGGGCTCTACGAAGTCGGCATTCTCGTCGTCGCCCGCATGGAAAAGAAGCGCGCGGCCGAAAAGCGGGAAACCGACGGCGACGGCGACGGCGAGACCACGGCTCCCGCCTCCTGAGGCGGCGGGAGTTCATCGGGGTTTCGCCATCCGCACGTCGGGCAGACGCGAAGCGGGCCCTTGCGGAGAGATTTCATGTCCATCGTCGACAGCATCAGGACCACCGTTCTCGTTCCGGTTCACCGCGAGGGCTATCCCTTCATCGCGATCGCGGGCGTCGGCACGCTCCTGCTCGCCTGGTGGGGTGCCTGGCTGACCTGGCCGATGCTGGCGCTGACCGTCTGGGTCTTCTTCTTCTTCCGTGACCCGGTGCGCGTCACGCCGGCGCGCGACGGACTGGTCATTTCCCCCGCCGACGGGCGCGTCTCGCTCATCTCGCGCGTCACGCCGCCGGTCGAGCTCGGACTCGGGACCTCCTCGATGCTGCGCGTGTCGATCTTCATGTCGGTCTTCGACTGCCACGTGAACCGCGCGCCGATCGGCGGGACCATCGAGAAGATGGCCTATCGTCCCGGCAAGTTCGTCAATGCCGACCTCGACAAGGCTTCCGAGGACAACGAGCGCAACGGCCTCGTCATCCGCAACAGCTACGGCGTCTTCGGCGTGGTGCAGATCGCCGGCCTCATCGCCCGCCGGATCGTCTGGTGGGTGGGCGAGGGGCAGCCGCTGGCGACGGGCGAGCGCTTCGGCATGATCCGCTTCGGCTCGCGCGTCGACGTCTATTTCCCGGAAGGCGCCCAGCCGCTCGTCGCCGAGGGCCAGCGCGCCGTCGCCGGCGAGACGGTTCTGGCCGACATGGCCTCCGACGAGCCGCAGAGGATCGTCCGGATCGGCTGACGCGCCCCGCAATTCAGGCTAGGGTCCGCGCCATGTCATCGCTCTTCCAGCCCTTCACGCCGGATCGCAACGAACCGCCCCGGCGGCGGTTCCGACCGGTGCCCATGCGTCTCCTCATCCCCAACCTCATCACGCTGCTGGCGCTCTGCGCCGGTCTCAGCGCGATGCGGATGGCGCTGGAGGGCAAGTTCGACATCGCCGTCTATCTCGTGCTGCTGGCGGCGATCCTCGATTCCATGGACGGGCGCATCGCCCGGCTGCTGAAGGGGACGTCCAAATTCGGGGCCGAGCTCGACAGCCTCGCCGATTTCGTCAGCTTCGGCGCCGGTCCTGCGCTCATCCTCTATCTCTGGGGCATGAACCACGCAGGTCCCGTCGGCTGGATCGCCGTGCTGGTCTTCTCCATCTGCGGCGCCCTGAGGCTCGCGCGGTTCAACGTTCAGATCGAGGATCCGAATCGGCCGGCCTGGATGGCGAACTTCTTCACCGGCGTGCCGATTCCCGCAGGGGCGATCCTGCTGCTGCTGCCGATCTACCTGGACCGCAGCGGCCTTCCCAATCTTCTCAGCCCGCCGCTGGTGACGACCGCCTATACGATCGTCGTCGCATTGCTGATGGTGTCGAAAGTGCCCGTCTTCTCGGGGAAGAAGCTCGGGGCCCGGGTGCCGCGCGAAAGGGTGCTGCCGCTCTTCGTCGTGGCGATCGCCTTCGTCGCCCTGCTGTTCAGCTATCCCTGGGAAGTGCTGGCGGTGGGCTCCGTCGCCTACCTGATCTCGTTGCCGATCATCGCTCTGCAGGCGCGCAAGATGGCGCAGGCGGAAGAGGCGGCCACCGCGCCTCCGGCGCAGATCGATCCGCCGCCGGCGCCCTGATCAGCCGCGACGCCAGTCGGCGATGGCGGCGACCCGCTCGCAGAGGGCGGTCTCGGGAAAACGCTTGCGGAGGACGGCGAAGGCCTCGGCATCGGTCAGTTCACCGCGGCGGCCGAGGCTCGCCACCATCGGGTCGGCCTTGTCGGAGCGGCGGGCCGGGTCGGGCGTCGGGCGCATGAGGGTCTGCATCAAGGTCGTCTCCAGGGCGATCCGGCGCGGAGGGCTGACGGCCCCTCGGCAGGAACGTGTCCACACGGGATGCGATGCACGGCGAGCCGACAGTGTTCCCGGACGAGGTTAATACGCGGTAACCAGCCGCTGGTTCCGGCCGTGATCATGGGCGCGGTGCGTGATTCTCGCAGGCCTTCCTTTTGGTCGCTGCGGAGCGGTTTCTGCACAATTTCTGTGCTTGCGGCGGGGAGGGGTGGTGACCAAGATCGCGCCAGGCGGGGGTGATCTTGCAGATGCTGGCGGTTGCTGCACAGGGGGCGACAGAGGGGCCGTTCGCCTGGCGCTCCGCCGGTGCGCGGATGCAGAGGGCCTATGGCGCGGGGCGCCTGACGCTGGCCACGCGCGACGGCGCGACCGTCATCCGCGAATGCTATCAGGAAGCGGGGCTGCGCATCCGCATGCCGCGGGTCGAGCCCGGCGAGGCGCTCGAGGCGGTGGTGATCAACACGGCCGGCGGCATCACCGGCGGCGACCGCTTCATCCTCAACGTTGATGCGGCCCCCCGGACCCGGGCCGTCGTGACCACCCAGGCGGCGGAGAAGGTCTACCGGTCGTCCGGCGGCATCGGGCGATTCGACACGGCCATCACCATCGCTGACGGCGCCGACCTCGCCTGGCTGCCGCAGGAGGCGATCCTGTTCGAGGGATCGGCGCTGGAGCGGCGGCTCGACGTTGAGATGGCGACGGACGCGCGCCTGCTGGCGGTGGAGAGCGTCGTCTTCGGCCGGCTGGCGCGGGGCGAGCGGGTGGACCACGCCTATCTCTTCGACCGCGGGCGCATCCGGCGCGGCGGCCGTCTCATCTATGCCGAGGGCTTGAGACTCGAGGGCGGCATCGCCGCGGCGCTGTCGCGCCGCGCCTGTGGCGCCGGAGCGCAGGCCGCCGCCAGCCTCGTGCTGGTCGCGCCCGATGCGGAGGGGCGTCTCGATGCGGTGAGGGAGCTGATGGAGCCTCTCGCGGAGCGCGGCGTCGAGGCCGGCGTCAGCGCCTTCGACGGGCTCCTGTCGCTGCGCCTTCTGGCGCCCGACCCGTTTGCACTCCGCACCGCCCTGGTGAACATTCTGGAACTGCTGCGCGGGCCGATCCCGCGCGTCTGGTCCTGCTGAGGAAGGTCGATGAATCTCTCGCCGCGCGAAAAGGACAAGCTCCTCGTCTCCATGGCCGCCATGGTCGCCCGGCGGCGGCTGGAGCGGGGCGTCAAGCTCAACTACCCGGAGGCCATCGCGCTGATCACCGACTTCGTCGTCGAGGGCGCGCGGGACGGCCGGGCGGTCGCCGACCTGATGGAGGCGGGGGCCCATGTCGTCTCCCGCGACCAGGTCATGGACGGCATCGCCGAGATGATCCACGACATCCAGGTCGAGGCGACCTTTCCGGACGGCACGAAGCTCGTGACCGTCCACGAACCCATCCGCTGAACCCGCAAACAGGCCCGGCCCATGCGCTTCCTCCGTCTCGCCCTTTCCGCCGCCGCCCTGACCGCCCTCGCCACGGCGGCGGAGGCCCACACGGGCCACGGCGCCACCAACGCCTTCACGGCCGGCTTCGCCCATCCGCTCGGCGGTGTCGACCATCTGCTCGCCATGGTGGCCGTCGGCCTCTGGGCCGGCCTTGCCGGCGGCAGGGCGCTCTGGCTCTGGCCCGCAGGCTTCGTGGCCGCCATGGTGCTGGGCGGCGCCCTCGGCATGGCGGGCGTGCCCATGCCCTTCGTCGAACAGGGCATCGTCGGTTCGGTCATCGTGATCGGCCTCGCCGCGGCGCTCGCCTTCAGCCCGTCGCTCGCCGTGGGCGTCGCCATCGCCGCGCTCGCCGGTCTGTTCCACGGCCATGCCCATGGCACCGAAGTGCCGGCCGACGCCTCCGGCCTCGCCTATGCCGCCGGTTTTGCCCTCGCCACCGCTTTGCTCCATGCCTGCGGCATCGCCGCCACGGTGATCGCCGCCCGCTTCACGCTGCCGGTGGCGGCGCGGGCCGCCGGCGGCCTGACGGCGGTGGCCGGCGTGGTGCTCGCCGCCCGCTTCTTCTGACGCCGCTCCCGGGGAGATCCGCATGCTCGACCTGCGCCCGAACTGCGAATGCTGCGACCGGGACCTGCCGCCCGAGGCGACGAACGCCATGATCTGCACCTTCGAGTGCACGTTCTGCGCCGACTGCGCGGCTGACGTCCTGAAGGGCACCTGCCCGAACTGCGGCGGGGAACTGGTGCGCCGGCCGGTCAGGCCCGCCGCCAAGCTCGCCCGCTTCCCGGCATCGACGACACGGGTGCTGAAGCCCCAGGGCTGCGCGGGAGTTGCACCATGAAACCGGGCGAGATCATTCCGGCCGAGGGCACGGTCGAGCTCAACCAGGGCCAGAACAGCGTCGTGCTGACCGTGTCCAACACCGGCGACCGGCCGGTGCAGGTGGGCTCCCACTACCATTTCCACGAGACCAATCCGGGCCTCGTCTTCGACCGCGAGCAGGCGCGCGGCATGCGGCTCGACATTCCGCCCGGCACCGCCGTGCGCTTCGAACCCGGCCAGACCCGCGAGGTGACGCTCGTGCCCTATCGCGGCTCGCGCACCGTCTACGGCTTCCGGCAGTCCGTCATGGGCAAGCTCTGAGCGCTCCGAGGAGAATTCCATGCCCTACAGGATGACGCGCGGCGCCTATGCCGACATGTTCGGGCCGACGGTCGGCGACAGGGTGCGCCTCGCCGACACCGAGCTCTTCGTCCAGGTCGAGAAGGACTTCACCACCTATGGCGAGGAGGTGAAGTTCGGTGGCGGCAAGGTGATCCGCGACGGCATGGGCCAGAGCCAGGTGACGAACCGGGCAGGTGCGGTCGACACGGTCATCACCAACGTCCTGATCATCGACCACTGGGGGATCGTGAAGGCGGACGTCGGCCTGAAGGACGGCCGCATCCATGCCATCGGCAAGGCCGGCAATCCCGACGTGCAGCCGGACGTCACCATCATCATCGGACCCGGCACCGAGGCCATCGGCGGCGAGGGCAAGATCCTCACCGCCGGCGGCATCGACACCCACATCCATTTCATCTGCCCGCAGCAGATCGACGATGCGCTGATGAGCGGGCTCACCACCATGCTCGGCGGCGGCACGGGTCCGGCATCGGGCACGACGGCGACGACCTGCACGCCCGGGCCCTGGCACATCACCCGCATGCTGCAGGCGGCGGAAGCCTTCCCCATGAACCTCGCCTTCGCCGGCAAGGGCAATGCGGCGCTTCCCGACGCGCTGGTCGAGCAGATCGAGGCGGGGGCTTGCGCCCTCAAGCTGCACGAGGACTGGGGCACGACGCCGGCCGCCATCGACAATTGCCTGGCAGTGGCCGACGACCACGACATCCAGGTGATGATCCATACCGACACGCTCAACGAGAGCGGCTTCGTCGACGACACGATCGCGGCGCTCAAGGGCCGCACGATCCACGCCTTCCACACGGAAGGCGCCGGCGGCGGGCACGCGCCCGACATCATCAAGGTCGCCATGGTGGAGAACGTGCTGCCGTCCTCGACCAATCCGACCATGCCCTACACCGTGAACACGATCGAGGAACACCTCGACATGCTCATGGTCTGCCACCACCTCTCGCCCTCCATTCCCGAGGACGTCGCCTTCGCCGAGAGCCGCATCCGCAAGGAGACCATCGCGGCGGAGGACATCCTCCACGACATGGGCGCGCTCTCCATCATGGCCTCCGACAGCCAGGCCATGGGGCGCATCGGCGAGGTGATCATCCGCACCTTCCAGACCGCCCACAAGATGAAGGTGCAGCGCGGCAGCCTGCCCGAGGACGTCGGCACCGGCGCCGACAATTTCCGCGTCAAGCGCTACATCGCCAAGGTGACGATCAACCCGGCCATCGCCCATGGCCTGTCGAAGCACATCGGCTCGGTGGAGGTCGGCAAGCTCGCCGATCTTTGCCTGTGGGAGCCGAAGTTCTTCGGCGTGAAGCCGGCCCTGGTCATCAAGTGCGGCACCATCGCCGCGGCGCCGATGGGCGACCCCAACGCGTCGATCCCGACGCCGCAGCCCATGCACTACCGGCCGATGTTCGGCGCCTTCGGCAAGGCGATGACGGCCTCCTCGGTCACCTTCGTCTCGAAGGCCGCCTATGAGCGCGGCGTGCATGAGAAGCTCGGCCTCGACCGCATCGTCCTCCCCGTGGAGAACGTGCGCGGCGGCATCTCCAAGAAGAGCCTCATCCACAACGGCGCGACGCCGCACATCGAGGTGCACCCCGAGACCTACGAGGTGCGCGCGAACGGGGAGCTCCTGACCTGCGAACCGGCGAAGGAACTGCCGATGGCACAGCGGTACTTCCTGTTCTGAAGTGCCGGTCCACCACCCGTCATGGCCGGGCTTGTCCCGGCCATCCACGACTTGACCACCGTCGTCTCAGACCAAGTCGTGGGTGCCCGGCACGAGGCCGGGCATGACGCCACAGGCGAGCGTCGCCAAAGCAGGCCGATTGCGCTATTCGGTCTGCAACTGCCCGCCAGAGGGACACACCATGATCCGCGCCACCGAAGTCCTCGCCCCCCGATCCTTCCCCGAGACCGCCGTCATCGACCGCGTCGTGCTCGACTATGACGACCGCCATCGGCGGCGCCTGGCGATGGAGGGCGTCGAAGGCACGGCCTTCCTGCTCGACCTGCCGGAAGCGGTGCCGCTCGTCTCCGATTCGGGGCTGAAGCTGGAGGATGGCCGCGTCGTCATGGTGGTCGCCGCCGCCGAGCCGCTGGTGGAGATCCGCACGAGCGATCCGAACCACATGGTCCGCGTCGCCTGGCACCTCGGCAACCGCCACCTGCCGACCCAGATCATGGGCACGCGGCTGAGGATCCGCCGCGACCACGTCATCGAGGACATGGTGCGCGGGCTCGGTGCGAGGGTGGTGCCGATCGAGGCGCCCTTCGACCCCGAGGGCGGCGCCTATGGCCACGGCACGGTGACGGGGCATGACCACGGCCATTCCCATTCGCACGATCACGGGCATTCCCACAGCCATTCGCATGCGCATGACCATGGTCACTCCCACAGTCATTCGCACGGCCATTCCCATGGTCACGGGCATTCGCACGCCCACGGCCATAACCATGACCACGCCCCCACGCCAAAGCCGCGTGACGTCCTCGCCGTGCAGACCGCCGGCCATGTTCACGACGATTCCTGCGGCTGCGGGCACGACCACCACGGCCACGACCATGGGTATGACCACGGTCATCACCACGGCCACGACCACAAGCATGGCTGAGCCGGCGGCCGCCCCGGCGGCGCTCTACCGTCTGCTCGCCTGGATGTCGCCGGCCTATCCGGTCGGCGCCTTCAGCTATTCGCATGGCATCGAGTGGGCGGTGGAGACCGGTGACATCACCGATCTCAAGACCCTGGTCGACTGGCTCGGCCTCGTCATGCGCGAGGGCTCGGGGCTCGCCGATGCGACCTTCTGCGCCCATGCGCACCGCGCGGTGACGGCGGGCGAGGGCCAGGCTCTCAGGGACGTCGCCGAACTGGCGCTCGCCTTCCAGCCCTCGAAGGAGCGGCGGCTGGAGACGACGGCCCAGGGCAACGCCTTCATGACGGCGACGGAAGCCGCCTGGCCGGCCGCGCCGCTCGCCCTCGTGCGGGCCTCCTGGCCGGATGCCGTCGCCTATCCGGTGGCGGTGGGCGCCGCGACCGCGGCCCACGGCATCGACGAGGCGACGGCGCTCCACGCCTTCCTCCACGCGGTGGCGGCGAACCTCATCTCGGCCGCCGTGCGGCTCGTGCCCCTCGGCCAGACCGACGGGCAGCGGGCGCTCGCCGCCCTCGAACCGGTCGTGACGGAAACCGCGGCGGCGGCGCGGGCGCTCGCCCTCGACGACATCGGCGGCCACGCCCTGCGCTCGGACATTGCCTCCATGCGCCACGAGACCCAGTATACCCGCCTGTTCAGGAGCTAAGGAACGATCCCGAAAAGTGGGAACCGGTTTTCGGACACGATCGTGCCTAGACACAAGGAAGACCCCATGCCTTCTCCCCACGGACCCCTGCGCGTCGGCATCGGCGGCCCGGTCGGCTCCGGCAAGACGGCGCTGATGGACGCGCTGTGCAAGGCGCTCAGGCAGGACTTCGAGATCGCCGCCATCACCAACGACATCTATACCAAGTGGGACGCCGAATATCTCATGCGGTCCGGCGCGCTGCCGACCGAGCGCATCATGGGGGTCGAGACGGGGGGATGCCCGCACACCGCCATCCGCGAGGACGCCTCCATCAACCTCGCGGCGGTGGCGGAGATGCGGGCGAAGTTTCCCGAGCTCGACCTGATCCTCATCGAATCGGGCGGTGACAACCTCGCCGCGACCTTCTCGCCGGAACTCGCCGACATCACGATCTACGTCATCGACGTGGCGGCGGGGGAGAAGATCCCCTCCAAGGGCGGGCCGGGCATCACGCGCTCCGACCTCCTGGTCATCAACAAGACCGATCTCGCGCCGCTGGTCGGCGCCGACCTCGGCAACATGGACCGCGATTCCAAGCGCATGCGGGGACAGCGGCCCTTCGTCTTCACCAACATCAAGACCGGCGACGGGGTCGCCGAGGTCGCCCGTTTCGTGCGCGAGAAGGGTGGGCTCGCCGCCGGCTGAGGCGGGGCAGGGGCCATGCGCTGACCCCTTTCCCTAAAACGGTTCAAAGGCCATGATCGGCGGCAATGACGGCCGAGTGGCCGCTGTCCCGGGAGAGCCCCATGACCACCCAGCCCCGTTTCATCCGCCTCGCCGCGGAGGACAACGTCGTCGTCGCCGTCGACATGATCGACGCCGGCAAGAGGGTGGACGGGGTGACGGCCAAGGCCCGTGTGATGAAGGGCCACAAGATGGCGACGCAGCCGCTCGCCGAGGGCCAGCCCATCGTCAAATACGGGCAGATCATCGGCTTCGCCTCGCAGCCGATCGCTCCCGGCGACTGGGTCCATACCCACAACTGCGCCTTCGCCGCCTTCGAGCGCGACTATGCCTTCGCCCGGGACGCGAGGCCGAAGGACGTTCTCCCGCTCGACCAGCGCGCCACCTTCCAGGGCTTCCGCCGGGCGAATGGGCGGGCCGGCACGCGCAACTACATCGCCATCCTCACCTCGGTGAACTGCTCGGCCTCCGTCGCCCGCTTCATGGCCGAGGCGGTCAACCGCTCGGACATGCTGGCGGAGTTTCCGAATGTCGACGGCGTCATTCCGCTGGTCCACGGCACGGGCTGCGGCCTCGCCAGCGAGGGGCTCGGCTTCGACATCCTCGAGCGCACCATCTGGGGCTATGCCACCAATCCGAACGTCTCGGCCGTGCTGATCGTCGGCCTCGGCTGCGAGGTGTTCCAGATCCCGCGGCTGATGAAGGACTACGGGATCGAGCCCGGCGACCGCTTCCAGTCCATGACCATCCAGGAGACGGGCGGCACGAGGAAGTCGATCGAGGCCGGCATGGCGCGGATCCGCGAGATGCTCCCCATCGTCAACCAGGCGCAGCGGGAGACGCTGCCGGCGTCCGAGCTGTGCCTCGCCCTCCAGTGCGGCGGCTCGGACGGCTATTCCGGCATCACCGCCAATCCGGCGCTGGGCAAGGCGGTGGACCTCCTGGTCCGCCACGGCGGCACGGCCTGCCTGTCGGAGACGCCGGAGATCTACGGCGCCGAGCATCTCCTCACCCGCCGCGCCGAGAGCCGCGAGGTGGGCGAGAAGCTGGTCGACATCATCCGCTGGTGGGAGGGCTATACGGCCAAGCACGAGGGGTCGATGGACAACAATCCCTCGCCCGGCAACAAGGCGGGCGGCCTCACCACCATCCTCGAGAAGTCGCTGGGCGCCGCCGCCAAGGGCGGTTCGACGACGCTGCGCGGCGTCTACCACTATGCCGAGAAGATCGACCGCGCCGGCTTCGTCTACATGGACACGCCGGGCTATGACCCGGTGGCGGCGACGGGGCAGGTGGCCGGCGGCTCGAACCTCCTCTGCTTCACCACGGGGCGCGGCTCCGCCTATGGCTGCAAGCCGACGCCATCCATCAAGCTCGCCACCAATTCCGACATCTACACCCGCATGATCGACGACATGGACATCAATTGCGGCGACGTGCTGGACGGGGTGTCGCTGGAGGACAAGGGCCAGCAGATCTTCGACCTGATCCTCCGGACGGCGTCGGGCGAGAAGACGAAGTCCGAACTGCTCGGCTACGGCGACAACGAGTTCGTGCCCTGGCAGATCGGCGCCATCATGTGACCGGCCGACGTCCGTAATCCTGCGCAGTCCGATTTAGTCGGATATCCAACCAAATGCCTTGCGACGGGCGCCCGCCCGCCGCTATCGTCACGTCAAACCACCAAGACGCCATCAACGGCGCCGGCCCCAGGGCCTCCCGAGGAACGTTGACGAGGATTTCGCCATGACGCTCACCCGTCGCCATGCGCTGGCACTTGCCGGCGCCGCCGTCGCCACACCCGCCGTGATGCGCACCGCCTGGGGCCAGTCCCCGCAGGTGACGCTGCGCCTGCACCACTTCCTGCCGCCCGTGTCGAACGCCCACCAGCGCTTCCTGCTGCCCTGGTCGCGCAAGGTGCAGGAGGCCTCCGGCAACCGGATCAAGATCGACATCTTCCCCTCGATGCAGCTCGGCGGCGCCCCGCCGCAGCTCTTCGACCAGGCGCGCGACGGCGTCGCCGACATCGTCTGGACGCTGCCGGGCAACACGCCCGGCCGATTCCCGGCGACGGAGGCGATGGAGCTGCCCTTCATCGGCGGCAAGCGCGGGGTGACCAATTCCAAGGTGATGGCCGAGCTCGGCCCGACGCATTTCTACAAGGAATATTCCGAGGTTCAGCCGCTCTGCCTCTGGGCGCACGACCACGGGCTCATTCACTCCAACAAGCAGGTGAAGACGCAGGCCGACCTGCAGGGCCTGAAGCTGCGCTTCCCCACCCGCCAGGCGGGCGAGGCGCTGAGGGCGCTCGGGGCGACCGCCATCGGCATGCCGATCCCGCAGGTGCCGGAGGCGCTTGCGCAGGGCGTCATCAACGGCGCCGTCGTTCCCTGGGAGGTCGTGCCGGCGCTGCGCCTGCACGAGCTCGTCAACCACCACACGGAGATCCCGGGATCGCCGACGCTCTACACGGCGACCTTCATCCTCGCCATGAACAAGGCCAAGTACGAGGGCCTGCCGGCCGACCTGAAGAAGGTCATGGACGACCATTCCGGCATGATGGCCGCCGTCATGGCCGGCGAGATGTGGGACGAGCGCGGCCGGACGGTGGCCGAGATGGTCAAGGGCCGCTCGCGCAACACCATCACCGTCCTCGCCGAGGACGAGGCGGCGAAGTGGCGTGCCGCCACCCGTCCGGTTGAGGAGGCCTGGATCAGGGGCGTCAAGGACCGGGGCCTCGACGGGCAGAAGATCGTCGACGACGTCAGGGCGGCCGTGGCCAAACACATGGCGGCCTGACGGCATGACGCAGGAGGGGGCCGAGCAGCGGGGCGTTCCGGCCCCCGGCATCATCGACACCGTGACGCGGACGCTCGCCATCCTCGGCGGGCTCCTGATGCTCTCGGCGGCGGTGATGGTGACGGTGTCGGTGCTGCTGCGCTGGCTGTTCAGGTCGGGCGTGCAGGGCGACTTCGAGATGGTGCAGATCGCGACTGCGGTGGCGGTCTTCGCCTTCCTGCCCTATTGCCAGATCCGCCGCGGCAACGTCTTCGTCGACACCTTCACCCTGCGCACGCCCGCCTGGTTCAACCGCGGGCTCGACCGGATTTGGGACCTCGTCTATGCGGGCTTCGCTCTGCTGATCGGCTGGCGGCTGATGGCCGGCGGCATCGACGCCATCTCGTCGCGGACCAGTTCCATGGTGCTCGCCATCCCCATCGGCTGGGCGATCCTGGCGGTTTCGCTGATGGCCCTCCTTCTCGCGCTGGTGGCGGTCACCTCGGCCCTGCGTCTCGGGCGGGCCGAGCCATGAGCGGTGCCGCGGTCGCTGCCGTCGGCTTCGCCGGCATGCTCGTCCTGCTCGTCCTCAGGATGCCCATCGGCCTCGCCATGCTGACGGCGGGCTCCATCGGCTATGCCTGGTTCACCAGCCTGCCGATCTTCCTCAACTACATGAAGACGACGCCCTATCACCTGTTCGCGAACTACACGCTGTCGGTGATCCCGCTCTTCATCCTGATGGGGGCGCTGGCGGAAAAATCCGGCCTGTCGACGGCGCTGTTCAGGGCCGCCGCGAGCTTCCTCGGGCACCGCCGCGGCGGGCTCGGCATGGCGCTGATCGGCGCCTGCGCCGGCTTCGGCGCCATCTGCGGCTCGTCGGTGGCGACGACGGCCACCTTCGGCCGGGCGACACTGCCGGAGTTCCGCCGCTACGGCTACGACCAGGGCTTCGCCACCGGCATGATCGCGGTGGGCGGCACGCTCGGCATCCTCATCCCGCCCTCGGTCATCCTCGTCGTCTATGCGATCACCACCGAGCAGAACATCGCCAAGCTGTTCATGGCGGCGCTCATCCCCGGCCTCCTCGCCGCGGTCTTCTACTGCATCGTCATCGCCATCATGGTGCGCCTCAGGCCGGAGTCGGGGCCGGCGGTCGACCGTGTCGGCTGGGCGGAGCGCGGGCGCGCGCTGATCGGCGTCTGGCCGGTCATGCTGATCGCGGCGACGGTGGTGGGCGGCATCTACGGCGGGGTGTTCACGCCCACCGAGGGCGCCTCCATCGGCTGCATCGCCATGCTGGTGGTGGGCGTGGTGCAGGGCGGTCTCGGCTGGAGCGAGATCAAGGCCTCGCTGATCCAGACCGCCGAGACCTCGGCGATGATCTTCATCATCCTGCTCGGCGCCGAGGTGTTCAACGGCTTCCTCGCCCTGTCGCAGCTGCCGGCGGCGGCCGCGGAGCTGGTGACCCAGTCGGGCCTGCCGCCCTACGGCGTCATCATCGGCCTACTGGTGTTCTACATCATCCTCGGCGGCGTCATGGACGAGCTCGCCATGATCCTCCTGACCCTGCCCATCTTCTTTCCCATCGTGACCGCCCTCGACCTCGGCATGATGCCCGATGACATCGCCATCTGGTTCGGCATCCTGGTGCTGATGGTGGTCGGCATCGGCCTGACGGCGCCGCCCATCGGGCTCAACGTCTTCGTCATCTCGGCAATCGCCAAGGACGTGCCGATCCTCGCCACCTATCGCGGCGTCATTCCCTTCGTGCTGGCGGACGTGGTGCGGCTCGGCCTCGTCGTCGCCTTCCCGGCGCTGGCGCTCTGGCTCGTCAACCTCCTGACCTAGCGGGGCCGGGGAACGTCCACGTCGACGTGGAGTTCGGACGTGCCGCTGCCGATGCTGCTGATGCCGGTCACGGCGATGACGAAGCTGTCCTGGCCGACGAAGCCGGGCCGGGGCGTGTAGACGACCCCCGTCCGCCCGTCGGCGACCACGCGCCCCCCGCGGGGCCGCGCGACGACGTCGAGCGCCTCGAAGCGGCTGCGTTCACCCGCCTGCAGGCTGATGCGGCAGGGCTCGCCCGCCACCACCATGGCGATGCGGCCGGGCTGGCCCATGACGAAGGGGCGGGCGGACACATTGCAGAGGGCCGAGGCGGACGTCGTGGCCGCGGCCAGCATTCCGCCGGTCATGGAGAGGAAGAGGAACGGGTGCCGCATGTCGGCCTCCTTGGCGGCGCCTCGTCTCCGGCGCGTCGGTTGTGCCCCACTGCGGAGATGGAGCCGCGCCGCCGGCGGTCAAGTGCGCCCGAGGCGCCGCGCATTGGCCCTGGCCCTTCGGGCCGCCGGGCGGGCCGCGGCGACGCCGATGGCGAGGAGGCCATGGGCGACGTCGTCGTGGGACAACTGGCCGGTGGCGCTGCGCAGCGCCAGCCGGCCCGCCTCCATGGCGGCGTCGAAGGAGCCCTGCGTCGCCGCGTCCAGCTTCTCGGAGATCATCTGCATGGCTTCGCCGCGGGTCGACAGGTCCCAGATCGTCGCGGGATCGGCGAGCAGCATCATGCGGTGGGTGATGGTCACGGCCGACGCGACGGCGGTGGAGGCCGACAGCGTGGCGGCGCTCATGGCGGCCTCAGTGAAACGTGGCATGTACCAGAAGAGCAATGCGATCCCTCGACCGACCAGACGGCTTGCGGGACAATAAGCGAGTTTGCGACCCTTGGCCCGCATTTCAGCGAAGGTGGGTGCGCATGGCTGCCGCGCAGCAGGACTTTTCCCCGAAGGACCCCGACTACGAGGCCCGCGCCCGCGCCAGCTTCGCGCGGCAATCCATGATGGCGACGCTCGGCATGAGCCTCGGCCCCGTCTCGCCGGGCCACGTCGAGATGACCATGCCCTTTGCGCCGCACATCCTGCAGCAGCACGGCTTCGTCCATGCCGGCGCGATCTCGGCGCTCGTCGACAATGCCTGCGGTTTCGCGGCGATGACCCTGATGCCGCGCGGCACCGGCGTGCTGACCATCGAGTTCAAGGTGAACATGATGTCGCCGGGCAAGGGCGAGCGCTTCATCGGCACCGGCCGGGTGGTGCGACCCGGCAAGACGATCATGGTGACGCTCGGCGAGTGCTTTGCCGAGACGGGAGGGGAGCGCAAGCTCATCGCCATGATGACGGCCACGATGATGGTGGTCGAAACCCCCGGCATCGTCGATTGAGGAGCAAGCCATGACCGATCTCGTCGTCGAGACCTCCGGACCCGTCACCACCTTCATTCGCACCCGGTCGGCGGCGCGCAACGCGATGAACCCCGAAGGTGCGGTGGCGCTGACCGAGGCGCTCCTCGCCTTCGAGGCGGATGAGACGGCGAGCGTCGGCGTGCTGTGGGGTGCGGGCGGGGCCTTTTGCGCCGGCTTCGACCTGAAGCACGCGGCCGCGGCCCCGGGCGGCACGCCCTTCGGCGGCGACCTCGACATTCCCGATGCCGACGCGGACTGGCCGCGCGGGCCGATGGGGCCGACCCGGCTGATGCTGTCGAAGCCGGTGATCGCCGCGATCGCCGGCCCGGCCGTCGCCGGCGGCATGGAGATCGCGCTGTGGTGCGATCTGCGCGTGATGGAGGAGGACGCCTATATGGGCGTCTACTGCCGCCGCTGGGGCGTGCCGCTGATCGACGGCGGCACGGTGCGGCTGCCGCGGCTCGTCGGCCAGGGCCGGGCGCTCGACCTGATCCTCACCGGGCGAAAGGTGGAGGCTGAGGAATGCCTGCGCATAGGCCTCGCCGACCGGGTGGTGCAGAAGGGCACCTCGCGCGAGGCGGCGGAGGCGCTGGCCCACGAGATCGCCCGCTTTCCCCAGGGCTGCCTCAGGGCCGACCGGGCCTCGGCCCACGCGCAATGGGACCTGAGCCTTCCGGCCGCCCTGCGCAACGAATGGCGGACGTCGGCGGCCATGGCCGTCGCCGAAGGGATCGAAGGGGCAGGGCGGTTCGCCGCCGGCAAGGGGCGCGGCGGCGATTTCGGCGCGATCTGATCAGCGCAGCGCCGCCTTGATGACGTTGTCGCCGATGCCGAGGGCGGTCGCCGTGGCGGCGATGGCGTCCCAGGTGCCGTCGGAGAGCGGCACGCCGTCCTTCAGCTTCTTCGCCCGCGACCGCAGCTCGGCCTCGCCCGGCACCAGAACCTCGCCGCCCGCCTCGACCGGCCGCGCGCTCTTGTAATAGGCGACGTATTCGGCGCATTCGGCGGGGAAGAACCCGTCGGGATCGACCACCTTGGGATCGATGTAGATGGACATCATGCCGTTGCAGAACCGCTTGTCGGGTCCGGTGGTGCCGGCGCCGGTCAGGGCGCCGCCGAGGATCTCGCACATGAAGGCGAGGCCCGAGCCCTTGTGGTCTCCGAAGGCACGGATGGCGCCGGGGCCGTTCATCGGGTCGCGGGTGCCGGGGCCGGCGGGGTAGGGGCCGTAGAGCACGGCGGGGTCGCCGCTCTTGGTGCCGTCCGGAGAGATCAATGCGTCCGGCGGGATGGGCTTGCCGCCCATGGAGGCGACGAGCACCTTGCCCTCGGCGACCAGCGACGTCGCGAAGTCGAGCAGCAGCGGCGGCTGGCCGGGGCGCGGGACGCCGATGCAGTAGGGCGCGGTGGAGAGCCGCCGGTCGACGCCACCATGGGGTGCGACGAGGATCGAGCCCACGACGTTGACGAAATGGATGGAGACGAGGCCTTCGGCGGCCGCCATCTCGGCGAAGTCGCCGATGCGGCCGAGATGCCCCGCCCTCCGCAGGGCGACGGCGGCGAGGCCGTTCTGTTTCGCCTTGGCGATGCCGATGCGCACGGCCTGCGGCCCCACCGTCTGGCCGAAGCCGTAGTGGCCGTCGAGCACGGTGATGGCCGGGGTGTCGACGACGGCGGTCACGGACTTGCCGGCCTCGACCCGGCCCTCCTTCAGCCAGTCCACATAGCGCGGCACACGGGCGACGCCGTGGCTGTCGTGTCCGGTGAGGTTGGCCTCCGTCAGGTAGCGACCGATCCGTCCGGCCTCGTCCACGTCGCAGCCAGCCCGCTCGAAAATCGTCGCGACGAGCGCTGCGAGGCGCTCCGCATCGACCATGGCCATCATTATCCTCCCGTTGTTTTGGCGATCATGGACGGCGGGGAGCCTTGCGGAAAGGGGCGCGCCGGCACGGTCGGCCTGCATGGCGGGCGCTTCCGGCGCGGCGGCGGGGCGTCTAGGCTGGCGGTGTCCGAGGAGTGCTTTCCATGTCGAAACCCTATCCGACGCTGACCGCCGGCCGGCTGGCGCGCCCCGACGGGGCCGAGATCTACTACGAGACGGGCGGCGAGGGGCCGGCGCTGGTCTTCGCCCACGGCCTCGGCGGCAACCACCTGAGCTGGTGGCAGTCAGCGCCGGTCTTCGCCCAGTGGCACAAGGTCGTGACCTTCTCGCACCGTGGCTTTGCCCCATCCACCGCGCCGGGGGGCATCGCCGACCCGCAGCTCTATGCCGGCGACCTCCTCGCCCTGCTCGACCATCTCGGCATCGACAAGGCGGCGATCGTCGGCCAGTCCATGGGCGGCTGGACCTGCGTGGAGACGGCGCTGGCCGCGCCCGACCGGGTTGCCGGCCTCGTCATGGCCTGCACCACCGGTTCCTTCGACTATGACCGCTTCGGCGATGCGCAGGTGCAGGCCTGGCGGCAGGCCATGCCGGCGCGGCTCCAGGAATACGCCGCCCGCGGCATCCACCGGGCGGCGGGCGAGCGGATGGCGGAGGACAATCCTTCGCTGCACGCCCTCTACCAGGGCATCGACCGGCTGACCGCGGGACTCGACAAGGACGACGTTGGCAAGCGGATCCGCGTCATGCGCACGCGCGGCGCCGCCGATGCCGCGCGCATCACCTGTCCGTCGCTGTTCGTCATCGGCTCGGAGGACCCGCTGATCTGCCCGCGCGGGATCGAGCTCGTGGCCGACAGCTGGCCGCGCGCCTCGATCCATCGGGTCGAGGGCGCCGGCCATTCCGTCTATTTCGAACACGCCATGCGGTTCAACAAGGTGGTCAACGAGTTCCTCGGCATGATCGGCTGGACCTGATCAGTTGCCGAGGAAGGACCGCGGCGCCACCGGCGCTTCCTTCATGAGAAGGATCGAGACACGCCGGTTGGCGGCCAGATAGGGATCGTCCGGGAACATCGGTTCGCTGTCGCCCTTGCCGGTGACGGCGAAGATGCGATCGGGCGGCAGGCCGTGCTCTTCCATGATCATGCGTACGGCGTTGGCGCGGTCCGCGGTGAGGTCCCAGGGGCCGTAGCCGGGCCGGCCGAGCACGCGGCTCCCCGACGTGTGGCCGGTGATGGTGACGCGGTTGGACAGCTGGCGCAGCGCCGGGGTGAGGGCGGCGATGAGCCGCCGGGTGCGCTCGTAGGGCTCCCGGCCGTCCGGAGGGAACATGGCGCGGCCGTCCTGATCGACGATCTGGATGTCGAGGCCGTCCGGGCGCTCCTCCATGATGATGTTCTTGGAGAGCTCGGCGATCTCGGGGAAGGCCTGCAATGCCTGTCGCAGGCTCGCGGCCGCGAGCGCCATGCGGCGGTCAGCCATGGCGTTGATGGCGTCGGGGTTGCGCTCGTCGGTGCGCGGCGCCGGCCGGTCGGTGGGCGATTCGGGTGTCGAGGCCAGATTCTGGATGTAGGGCCGGGTCGGGATGCCGTGCAGTTCGATCATGCCCGTGAGGCTCGTATTGCTGGTCGTGCCGAAGGCCTCGCGGAACGAGCCCGTCATCATGTGCTTCTTCCGCTCGTCCTGAGTCGACGTCGCGACGAGCACGACGAAGAAGGACATCAGCAGGGCCATCAGATCGGCGAAGGTGACGTACCAGCCGTGGCCGCCGGCGTGACCTCCGCCCTTGCGCTTTGCCATGGGGTCCTCAGGCGGCTTCGGCCAGGTGGTGGCGGTCGTGCGGGGTCAGATAGGCCAGCAGCATCTCCTTGACGACCTGCGGACTCTTCTGGTTGCGGATCTGGATGACCCCGTCGATGATGATCGACCGGTTGAGGTCCTCCTCGGCCATCTTGAGGTGGCATTTGTCGGCGATCGGCAGGCAGACGAAGTTGGACACGACGGCGCCGTAGAGCGTGGCGAGCAGCGCCATGGCCATGATGGGGCCGAGCTTGGAGGGGTCGGTCATGTTGGCGAACATGTTGACCATGCCGAGGATGGTGCCGACCATGCCGAAGGCGGGGGCGCAGTCGCCGATCGAGCGGTAGACCTTCTGGGCCTCGTCGAGCTGCGCATAGACGTTGTCCTTGTCCGTCTCCATGGTCTGGCGGATGAAGTCCGCGTCGTAGCCGTCGGCGATGTAGCGCACGCCCTGGGCGAGCGTCGGATCTGAAATGCTGAGTTTTTCCAGCGCGTTCGGACCCTGCTTGCGGGCGACGTCGGCGATGCTGGCGATTTCCTCGACGAGCTGGCGGGGGCTGGACTTCGGCATCGACAGAGCCGCCTTGAAGCCCATGGGAAGACTGTGGGCGATGATGCCGAGGGGAAAACGCGCCATCGTGGCGACCGCCGAGCCGCCGAAGATGATGATGACGGCGTGCTTATCGAAGTACTGCGCGAAATTGCCGCCGTCGATCAAGATGAGGCCGACGATGACGGCGACAGCCCCAACAAGCCCGAGGATTGTGGCGATATCCATCGTGGTCTCCGAACGCGCAACCTTGCTGGTATCGGACTGTAGAAGGAGGCGCCTAAGACTTGTTTAAGGTTGCCAGGGCCTTGCCGTTTTCGGGCGACTTGCCGAAGCCGCCGCCGGGGCGCTAAAGGGCTCTGTGAACCACGGAGACGAACAGCCATGAAGACACCGATCCTCGCGGTTTTGACCGTCGTCGCCGGGGCCGGGCTCGCCGGCTGCGCCCAGACCCAGTCGTCAGCGCCCCCCGGACCGCCCGTCGTCAACGCAACTCCGCCGCCCCTGCCGCCGGACCCGGCCCTCGGGCCGCACGCGAACCAGGGCGAGGCCCAGCCGCAAGGCACCCGCCGCCGGCGTTGATCGGGCGCCACCATTTCGCCACGGCGCGCCGCTTCCCTGCGTCATTCGGTCTCGCCAACGCGCAGGTGCAATCTTGGCCGCCTACCGCCTCCACTGCTTCGCCCAGTCCGGCAACGCCTACAAGGTCGCCCTGATGCTGTCGGCCTGCTCCCTCGACTGGGAGCCGGTCCTCGTGCGCTTCTTCGACGGCGCCACCCGGGACGCGGCATGGCGGCAGGACGTCAACGCCATGGGAGAGGTGCCCGTGCTGGAACACGACGGCAAGAGGCTGTCCCAGTCGGGCGCGATCCTGACCTATCTCTCCCGCCGGACCGGTCAGTTCGCCCCGGCGAACGAGGACGAGGAACTCGACGTCCTGCGCTGGATGCTCTTCGACAACCACAAGTTCACCAGCTATTTCGCCACCCACCGCTTCATGCTGTCGCTGGCGGGAAAGCCGGCCGACCCCGCCGTCCTGTCCTTCCTGCGCGGACGGGTGGACGGCGCGCTGGCGCTTGTGGACAGGCATCTGGCCACGACGCCCTATATGGTCGCCGGCCGGCCGACCATCGCCGACATGTCGATCGCCGGATACATGTTCTATCCCCAGAACGAGACCGGCTACGACATCGAGGCGGCCTATCCCCATCTCCATGCCTGGCGCGAGCGGATCGCGGCCTTGCCGGGCTGGAAGCCGCCTTACGAGATGATGCCCGATGCCCTGCCGGCGGCCTGAACGGATTTTCGTGATGACCCTGCGTTTCGCTACCGTCTCCGTCACGGCCATGCTGCTGGTCGGCTGCATGGGCCGAGAGGCTCCGGTTGCCACCCCTGCGCCCATCCAGGCCGCGCCGGTCCAGCGGGTGGAGACGGCCGCGCTGCCGGCACCCGTCGTCCAGACAACGGCCGCGGCACCCGTTCCGGTGTCGGGCCGCGCCGTCGCCACCGCGCCCTCGCGCCTCGAGCTCGACGGCATGCGCACCGCGCCCGGCGCCCGGGAGAGCACGACGCTCAGCAACGTCTCGCGCGTCTCCACAGGCGCGCCGACCGGGGGCAACGCCCTCGGCGGCACGATCGTCAGCGGGCAGACGGCCGGCGCCATCCCTACCACGATCGATCGCAACCGGGAGCCGTCGCGGCGCATCTCGGCGCCGCGCGATCCGCTGGGACCCGGCACGCCGCCGCCGGTGATCGCGCCGGAGTTGCGCGACACGACGGGGCGTTCGATCCGGAACCGGCAGGAAGTGCAGTTCTAGCGAAACGCGCGAAACACGGGCGTGACGGTGGCGGGATCGGTGGGCAGCATCGCCGCGCGATAGGACGGGGCGAAAGGAAGCCGCCGTGTCCAGATCCGTTCGCAGCATCCGCATCGCCCTGGCTGTCGCAGCCCTTGTCGGCTGTGCGTCACCATCCATCGGGCAGGGGTCACTGGTCCTGCCGCCATGCAGCCTGGGTGACACGGACTGGCGGCTCGATCCCGTGTTCCAGGCCAGCCGTCATCCCTCGCAGCGCGGACACAAGGTCGGCGAGCTGCGCTGCAAGACGGTCGACGTGTCGACCTGGACGATCGGTGGCGCGAATTTCCGGCTCGTCCGCGCCAAGATCTTCGAGGCGACCGGGAGCGATGGCGACGGCATTCAACAGGGCGTGAACCTGTTCATCCTGTCGCGTGGCTCCGATGATGCGGCCAAGGTCATCGGGCGGGCGCTCGAGCCCTACAGCGTGTCTCTGGATGAGCCGAAATATTACAGCCAGGCCGAGGGCAAGCCCGAGGGCGTCATCGTCCAACTCGACCGTCGGGTCGGCACCGCCTATCTCGTGTCCGGCGATACGATGCGGCGGATCGACACCCACGGCTGGATCAATGCGCCGGGGACCAGTCCGCCGGCGGGATGGGTGCCCGGCCCGGTCCGCAACGTCGATCTGCGGCGGATGAAGGGCTACGTGTCGCTGTTCCGGGACGGTGCCGACGATCCGGCGCGCCCGGCAGTGCGGCCGATGAGGGGAAGGCCATCGAATTCGATCTCGCCCTTGTCGGCGATCGCTTCGTGACGACCGGCTCGCGCGTGGTCGAGGCCCATTTCGCGCAAGAGACCGAGGAATGGACGGGCTTCATCTCGGACGTCGAGGAGCTGCAGATCGCCCGGCAGCGGCTGCCCGCCGGCACCGAGCCCTGCGACATCAGCGGGTGGTCGGCAGACACCGATCCGACCGGCATGACCCTGCGCGCGTCTCCCCATGCGCAGGGCCGGGTGATCGGCCGCATTCCCGCGCCCTGGAAGGCTCCCGATCGCGGCCGAGACACCGGCGAGACCTATCTTTCCCAGTTCAAGGTGATCGGCTATCGCAACGGATGGTTCCTCGTGCGCGACATCACCGCGCCCGGCGTCGCCTATGGCGAACGCTATCCGCGAAACCTGCCCCAGGCACCGCGCGGGCAGGGCTGGGTATCCGCCCGACTGGTCGGCGCTGCCCTGGCCGACGGCAGCCTGCCCGCGGGCCGGCTCTATCAGGCACCGAACGAGAATTCCGCCCATGCGACCGTGAGCCGACAGGACAGCCCCATCGGCACCGGCGATCCGGTCCAGCGGCTGCACGCCTGCTCCGGCGTCTGGGGGCTGGTTGAGGTCGGTGGCCATCGGGGCTGGTGGCGCGGCATCTGCGGCAACCAGGTCACGAATTGCAGCTGAACGCCGTTGTCGTTGCATGACCTCGCCGCGGCGGGCTATAGGGCGGGCTCATTCGAATGAGGTTCGACGCGCGTGGCCGAAGACAACAAGAGCGGACTGGGCGAGACGGTCCGCGTGGTGATCCACGCGCTGCTCATCGCCTTCGTCATCCGCACATTCCTGTTCCAGCCGTTCAACATCCCCTCGGGTTCGATGAAGGAAACGCTGCTGGTCGGCGACTATCTGTTCGTCTCCAAGTTCTCCTACGGCTATTCGAAATATTCCTTCCCCTTCTCGCCCAACCTGTTCGAGGGGCGGATCATGGGATCGGTGCCGACGCGCGGTGACGTCGTCGTCTTCCGCCTGCCGCGCGAGCCCGACGTCGACTACATCAAGCGCGTCATCGGCCTGCCGGGCGACAAGATCCAGATGATCAACGGGCAGGTGCACATCAACGGCACGCCGGTCCAGCGCGAGCGCATCGACGACTTCATGGACACCGAGGACGGCCGGCAGGTGCGGACGCGCCGCTTCCGCGAGACCCTGCCGAACGGCGTCTCCTACACGACCCTCGACCTCTACGAGAACGGCTTCTACGACAACACGCCCGTCTACGACGTGCCCCCGGGCCACGTCTTCGTCATGGGCGACAACCGCGACAACTCGACCGACAGCCGCGTGCTGAGCCAGGTCGGGCCGATCCCCCTCGACCATCTCATCGGCCGGGCGCAGGTCCTGTTCTTCTCCATCGAGGAGGGCGAGCGGGCATGGGCCTTCTGGCGCTGGCCCTGGTCGATCCGCTGGACGCGGTTCGGAAACCTCGTGAGGTGACGGCTGCCGTGGCGCCGGGTCGCAAAGCCAAGGCCCAGCGGGCGAGCCTCGACGAGATCGAGGCCCGCATCGGCCACGTCTTCGCCGACAAGGCTCTCCTCGCGCGGGCCCTGACCCATCCGAGCGCCGTCTCCGGCATCGAGAAGCGGTCCGGATCCTACCAGCGGCTCGAATTCCTCGGTGACCGGGTGCTCGGCCTCGCGGTCGCGGCCATGCTGTTCAAGGCCCTGCCGGAGGACGACGAGGGAACGCTGTCGAAGCGCCTGTCGGACCTCGTGCGTGCCGAGACCTGCGCCGAGATCGCTGCGGCCCTCGGGCTCGGCGAGGGCGTGCACGTGGGGCCCACCGAAAGCCAGACGGCCGTCGGGCGCCGGCCGGGCGTGCTCGCCGACCTCTGCGAGGCGGTGATCGGCGCCATCCACCTCGATGCCGGCTGGCCGGCGGCGGAGGCCTTCGTCATCCGCAACTGGGGCGAGCGGCTGCTCGCCAGCGCCTCGCCGCTGCGCGACGCCAAGAGCGCCCTGCAGGAATGGGCGCAGGGCAGGGGCTACGCGACGCCTGTCTACCGGGTGGTGTCGCGCACCGGCCCCGACCATGCGCCGATCTTCACCATGGCCGTGATCATTCCCGGCCTCGCCGACGGAACGGGCGAGGGCGCCGCCAAGCGACAGGCCGAGATTGCAGCCGCTACGGCGGTGCTGGTGCGAGAGGGGGTCTGGCCGGCGACCCCGCAGGGAGAGGCCGGGCCATGAGCGAAGACACCACGCGCTGCGGCTTCGTCGCCATCATCGGCGCGCCCAATGCCGGCAAGTCCACGCTGGTCAACGCCCTGGTCGGCGCCAAGGTGACCATCGTCTCGCACAAGGTGCAGACGACCCGGGCGCTGGTGCGGGGCATCGCCATGGAGGGCGCCTCGCAGATCATCCTGGTCGACACGCCGGGCCTGTTCTCGCCGAAGCGCCGTCTCGACCGGGCCATGGTCTCGGCCGCCTGGGGCGGGGCGGCGGATGCCGACCGTGTGCTGGTGCTGGTCGACGCCAAGAAGGGCGTGGACGAGCCGGTCGACGCCATCCTCGACAAGATCGGCGACATCCGCCAACCGAAGGACCTCGTCCTCAACAAGGTGGACCTCGTCGAGCGGCCGAAGCTCCTCGACCTCGCGACGGCCATCAACGCGCGCGCGACCTTCGACCAGACCTTCATGATCTCCTCGACCACGGGGTCGGGGGTGATGGACCTCAAGCGCCACCTCGCGGCGGTCGTGCCCTCAGGGCCCTGGCACTATCCGGAAGACGAGATCTCCGACGTGCCCGCCCGCATGCTGGCTGCCGAGATCACCCGCGAGAAGCTCTATCACCGCCTCCACGACGAACTGCCCTACGACGCGACGGTGGAGACGGAGAGCTACGAGGAGCGCAAGGACGGCTCCATCCGCATCGAGCAGACGATCTACGTGGTTCGCGAGGGCCAGCGGAAGATCATGCTCGGCAAACGCGGCGACACCATCAAGCTGATTTCCACGTCCGCCCGCGAGGAGCTCTCGAAACTGTTCGAGACCAAGGTGCACCTGTTCCTTTTCGTGAAGGTGCGCGAGAACTGGGGCGACGATCCCGAGCGCTACGAGCGCATGGGCCTCGAATATCCAAAAGGCAGGTGAGTCATGCTGTCCGTCAAGCCGAAGTCCACCACCACGCTCTACCGCTACCTGACCGGCCCCGACGATTCGGCCTTCTGCCACCGCGTCAGCGAGGCCATCAACAAGGGCTGGCAGCTCTACGGCCATCCGACGCTGACCTTCGACGCCGCCAAGGGCCGCGTGATCTGCGGTCAGGCCATCGTCAGGGAGGTGGAGGACGTGGCCTATTCGCCGGACCTGAAGCTCTCCGACTTCTGACCCCATGCACTGGGTGGACGAGGGGATCGTTCTCGGCGCCCGGTCCTACGGGGAATCGAGCGTGATCCTCGAACTGTTCACCCGCACCCACGGCCGCCATCTCGGCCTGGTGCGGGGCGGGCGGTCGCGGCGCCAGCAGCCGGTCATCCAGCCCGGCAACACGGTCCACGCCAACTGGTCCGCCCGGCTCGACGAGCATCTGGGGACCTATGCCATCGAGGCCGCGGTCTCGCGCGCGGCGCGCCTGATGGAGAGCCGCGAGGGCATCGCCGGCATCACGCTCCTCGCCGCCACGGCCCGGCTGATGCCCGAGCGCGAGGCCCATGAGGGCATCTACGAGGCCGTGGCGCTCATCGCCGACACGCTGCCGGATGTCGCCATCGCGGCGCCTCTCATGGTCCGCTTCGAGCTGGAGGTGCTGCGGCTCCTCGGCTTCGGCGTCGACCTCTCCGAATGCGCCGCCACGGGCACGACGGAGGACCTCGTCTACGTCTCGCCGAAGACGGGGAGGGCGGTTTCCCGCGCCGCCGGCGAGCCGTGGCGCGACCGGCTGCTCGCGCTGCCGCCGTTCCTGCGCGGGGCCGCCGCTATAGGCCCCGAGGACGTGCGCGCCGGCTTCCGCCTGACGGGCTATTTCCTCAGCCGCCACGTCTTCGAGCCGCGCGGCCTGCCGATGCCCGACGCCCGCGAGGTGTTCCTCCGCTTCGTCGCCTGAGCCGGTTTGAAATCGCGGGCGCGAGCCTCTACATGGCGCTGATGAGCAAGAGCGCCTTCGAAGACTGGTTCGCGCGGGACCTCGACCCCGCCGCCTACGACCCCGTGGCCTCGGCCCGGCTCGCCATGAAGCCGACCTATCCGAAGCGCTTCTACAAGGAGGCGACCGCGGGTGCGTCCGAGAACGGCTGGCGGCTTCTCCTCGACGGCCGGCCGGCCAAGACCCCCGGCCGCCACGCGCTGGCCTTTCCGAGCCAGGCGCTCGCCGAGGCGGTGGCGGGCGAATGGGGCGCGCTCGGCGAGTTCATCGAGCCCCTGAAGATGCCGATCACCCGCATCGCCAACTCCATCATCGACGGTGTCGCGCCCGATCCCGCCCCCGTCGCGGCTGAGATCGTGCGCTATGCCGGCTCCGATCTGCTCTGCTACCGGGCGGAGGGGCCTGCGAGCCTCGTCGCCCTCCAGGACGCCGCCTGGAACCCGGTGCTCGACTGGGCGCGCGACGACCTCGGCGCGCGGCTGATCCTGTCGCAGGGCGTCGTCTTCGTGACCCAGCCTCCCGCCGCGCTCGAGGCGCTCGCCGCCGCGCTGCCGCAGGCGGACGGCTGGCGGATCGGTGCCACCCATGTGGTGACGACCCTGACCGGCTCGGCGCTGCTCGCGCTGGCGCTGCTGCATGGCCGGCTCGATGCCGACGCCGTCTGGAGCGCCGCCCATGTCGACGAGGATTTCCAGATATCGCAGTGGGGCGAGGACGCCGAGGCCGCCGAGCGGCGCGTCGCCCGGCGCCGCGAATTCGATGCCGCGGCAACGGTGCTCGCCACCGTATGACACGACGGTGAAACGGGGCAGGCGCCATTCCTGACCCCGACAGCCGCCCGACGCGGCCGGGAGCTCCCACATGAAGATCACGCTCGACATCGGCAAGCTGGTGGAGCAGGGCCGCCTGACCCCGGACGAGGCGACCCGGCTCCAGGCGATGGCGGCGGAGAGCACCGGCTCGCTCGCCATGAACATGCTCATCGGCTTCGGCGTGGTGGCGGTCGCTCTCGGCGTGATGGGCCTCGTGCCGGAGCCCATGGTGGCGGTGGTGCTGGGCGGCATCCTCGGCGGCGTCGGTCTCGGCTTCCTCCTGAAGGGGGAGCAGGCCTGGTCGGTGCTGGCGCAGATCGTGGTGCTCGCCGGCGCCCTCATGCTCGCCGGCGGCGTCATGTTCCTCACCAAGGGATCGGTGCCGGCCCTGTTCGCGGTGACGGCCATCTTCGTCGTCGCGGGTGTCGTCGCCCGCTCGGGCCTTCTCATCGCGCTCGCCGTCCTTGCGCTCTCGGCGACGATCGGCGCACGCACCGGCTACATGCACGCCACCTATTTTCTCGCCATCCGCCAGCCGGCGATGACGGTGCTGCTGTTCTCGGGCCTCGCCATCGGCGCCTACCAGGCGTCCAAGGTGTTGCGCGCCGAGATGTCGCGCCTCGCCATCGTCGCCGCCCGCACGGCGCTGCTGCTCGTCAATTTCGGCTTCTGGATCGGCTCGCTCTGGGGCGACCGGCTCACCTGGTTCGTCGAACCGGCCAGCACCTCGCGCTATGCGCCGGCGATTCCGGCCCTCGTGTTTTCGATCGGCTGGCTCGTCGCCATCGTCGGTGCCGGTATCTGGGCGGCGCGGGCCAACCGGCCCTGGGTGCTGAACCTCGCCGCGGTCTTCGGCGCCATCCACTTCTATACCCAATGGTTCGAGAAGCTGGGCGCCACGCCCTTCACCGTGCTGGTGGCCGGAATCACCACGCTCGTGCTCGCGGTCGGCATCTGGAAATACAACCAGGGCAGGACGCTGCCAGCCTGAGCCGGCGTCATCCGCCGATGCGGCCGAGATGGGTGTCCTTGAACCCCGTGGGCTCCTTGAGGCCATAGCCGAGGGCGCGGTCGAGGCCGATATGGGCGAGCCAGATCAGGGACACGGCGACCGCCAGGGGCGCCTGCCAGGCGAGGCCGGCGATCCCGGTTGCCACCGGTGCGACCGTGGTGTGGACGAGATTGTAGCAGAAGGCGCCGATCCTCGGCCCGGCGAGATAGGCGGCCATCCCGATGTCCGGCGCCAGGAGCAGGGCGGCGAACAGCCACCACGACTGGCCCGTCCAGGCATAGGCGGCGGTGGCGGCAAGGACCAGTGCCACGCCCTCGAGCCGCAGGATCATTCGCGTGGAGAGGTCGGGCATGGGGCAAACCGGGAGGCGTGGAACCGAATGTCGGTTTCATAGCAGGGCGCGGGGTGGTTTGCCGCATCCTATCCCCCGACAGTCTCATTGGTTGGCGCGGAGCTTGCGTGCTATCGGACGAGCTTGGTTCGATTACCGATGAGGGGCGGGGCACGATCCCCGGCGCTGCAATGAAGGACGTCCTCGAAAGGCTGGAAGACCGTCGCGCCGAGGCCCGCCTCGGCGGTGGCCAGAAGCGCATCGACGCCCAGCATGCCCGCGGCAAGCTGACCGCGCGCGAGCGCATCGAACTGCTGGTCGACAAGGGCTCCTTCGAGGAGTTCGACATGTTCGTGCAGCACCGCTGCGCGGATTTCGGCATGGAGAAGTCCCACATCCCCGGCGACGGCGTCGTCACCGGCTGGGGCACGGTGAACGGCCGCACGGTCTTCATCTTCTCCAAGGACTTCACCGTGTTCGGCGGCTCGTTGTCGGGCGCCCACGCCGCCAAGATGACCAAGATCCAGGACATGGCGCTGAAGGCGCGCGCGCCCATCATCGGCCTGTTCGACGCGGGCGGGGCCCGAATCCAGGAAGGTGTCGATGCCCTCGGTGGTTATGGTGAGGTCTTCAAGCGGAATGTGTTCGCTTCGGGCGTCATTCCGCAGATCTCGCTCATCATGGGGCCCTGTGCCGGCGGCGACGTCTATTCGCCCGCCATGACCGATTTCATCTTCATGGTGAAGGACACGAGCTACATGTTCGTGACCGGCCCGGACGTGGTGAAGACGGTCACCAACGAGGTCGTCACGGCCGAGGAGCTGGGCGGCGCCTCCGTCCATGCGGTGAAGTCCTCCGTCGCCGACGGCGCCTACGAGAACGATCTCGAGGCGCTGCTGCAGATGCGCCGCCTCATCGACTTCCTGCCGTCGAACAACATGGAGGGCGTGCCGGAGATTCCGTCCTTCGACCAGCCCGACCGCATCGACATGTCGCTCGACACGCTGGTGCCGGACAATCCGAACAAGCCCTACGACATGAAGGAGCTGATCCTGAAGACGGTCGACGAGGGCGACTTCTTCGAGATCCAGGCCAAGTTCGCGCCCAACATCATCACCGGCTTCGCCCGCATGGAGGGCCGTTCCGTCGGCATCGTGGCGAACCAGCCCATGGTCCTGGCGGGCGTCCTCGATTCCGACGCCAGCCGCAAGGCGGCGCGCTTCGTGCGCTTCTGCGACGCCTTCTCGATCCCGATCGTCACCTTCGTCGACGTTCCCGGCTTCCTGCCCGGCACGAGCCAGGAGTATGGCGGCCTCATCAAGCACGGCGCCAAGCTGCTCTTCGCCTATACCCAGTGCACGGTGCCGCTCGTGACCGTCATCACCCGCAAGGCCTTCGGCGGCGCCTATGACGTCATGGCCTCCAAGCATATCGGCGGCGACATCAACTACGCCTGGCCGACGGCTCAGATCGCCGTGATGGGTGCCAAGGGTGCCGTCGAGATCATCTTCCGCGCCGACATGAACGATGCGGAGAAGATCGCCGCGCGTGCCAAGGAATACGAGGAGCGGTTCCTCTCGCCCTTCGTCGCCGCGGAGCGCGGATACATCGACGAGGTCATCATGCCGCACTCCACCCGCCGGCGGGTGGCGCGGGCGCTGGCGCTCCTGCGGCACAAGTCGGCCGAAACGCCGTGGAAGAAGCACGACAACATCCCGCTCTGATCGGCTAAGCTCCGGACGGCGTCTGATCTCCATCAAGGACGCACGGCCTGGAACGCGCGACCGTCCCGACGTGTTCGCTCGTGAATAAGGAGCTCCCCCACTATGTCGATCAAATCCGTTTTGCTCGCTCTGATTGCCGGCGACGGCGCCCGGCCGCAGGGCGCCATCGACTATGCCGTGTCCCTCGCCTCGAGCCACGGCGCGCACCTGTCGGTCGTGGTCGGCGCCATCAAGGTGCCGGTGGTCGTCTATTCAGGCGTCGCCGAGGTGCAGGCGATCGTCGCCGACGAGAACGACACCCGCACCGACAAGGCCGATGAGCTCTGCGATGCCATCCGCAGCGCCGCCCAGGCGGCCGGCGTCGCCGCGACGGTGGAGGTGGTGACCGACGCCATCGATCCGCTGTTTGGCCGCATCGGCAAGCGTGGCCGCCTGCACGACTTCTGCGTCTGCGGCCGGCCCCGGCCGGACGACGTCTGGGCGACCGAGCTCGCCGAGACGCTGCTCCTGTCCACCGGCCGCCCCACCATCCTCGCCCCCGACGGGTTCGAGCCGTCGCGCGCCACCAATTCGATCGTCGTCGCCTGGGACGGCTCGGCGGTCGCCGCCCGCGCCATCGGCTCGGCCTCGGACTTCATCGACAAGGCGGGTCAGGTGGAAATCGTCTCGGTGCTGGGCGACCGCCACGCCGACGATCTGGTGGCCGGCGCGGACCTCGCGCCCATGCTGGCCCATCACGGCGTCAAGGTGACGGTGACGAACCTTCCCTACAGCCGCAACGTCGGCAAGACGATCGTCGAGCACGCCCAGAACACGCGGGCTCAGATGATCGTCATGGGTGCCTATGCCCATTCGCGCCTGCGCCAGATGGTGCTCGGCGGGACCACGACGACGCTGCTCCAGTACTCGCCTGTGCCGGTGCTGATGGCGCACTGAGGGCGCCTGTCCGTTTCTCGCGGAAGCCGGCGGCCTCAGGTCGCCGGCTTCTTGCGTCCGGGAGGCGCGAGCGTCTCGGCGGCGACCCGCGCAATCCCGGGCGGGCGCCCGGCCTTCAGCGTCGACGAGACCTTCTCGACGGTCCGCCAGACCCTCAGCACGTTGCCCGACAGGATCCCTTTGAGGGCGGCGTCGGACCAGCCGCGCCGCACCAGTTCGGCGACGAGGTGGGGGAAGCGCGAAGCGTCGGCGAGGTCGGGCGGGTTGGGGCCGCCGTAGAAGTCGGAGCCGATGCCGATATGGGCGAGCCCAGTACGGCCGACGATGTACTGGATGTGGTCGCAGAGTTCGCCGATGGAGGCGCGCGGCCAGGGGCCGGCTTCCGCCGCCCGGCGGGTGACGGCGGCGTCGATGTCCGCGCCGGGAGGCGTCTTGCCATGGACCTGCAGCGGCGCCATCCAGTCGTGGCTCTTCCGCGAGATGAAGTTCGGCACGAAGGTCGCCATGACGACGCCGCCGTTCCCCTTGACCCGGTCGAGGACGTCGTCGGTGACGTTGCGCGGGTGCGGGCAGAGCGTCGCGGCGTTGGAATGCGACCAGAGGAGCGGTGCCGCCGCCACGTCCAACGCGTCGTGCTGGGCCTTCGGCGAGGCGTGGGCGAGGTCGACCATCATGCCGATGCGGTTGCATTCGGCGACGAGGGCCCGGCCGAAATCTGTCAGCCCGCCGTGGCGCGGCGCGTCGGTGGCCGAATCGATCCAGGCCAGCGTCTCGTTGTGGCAGAGGGTGAGGATGCGCACGCCCGCCGCGTACCAGACCCGGAGCGGCGACAGCGAGCCGCCGAGGCCGACCGCGCTCTCCACCGAGATGACCGAGGCGATCTTGCCCATCCGGCGGGCTGCGGCGACGTCGGCGGCGCGGCGCGCGGGGTGGAAGGTGTCGGCATGGACGGTCTCGATGTCGAGGCCGATGGCGATCTGCTCGAGGGTGAAGCGCCCCGGATCGGGCACCGATGTCGGCACGAAGGCGGCGAAGACCTGCGCCCCGACCTTGCCCTCGCGCAGCCGCGGAATGTCGGTGTCGCTCTCCTGATGGACGCGGTCGAGCCCGTAGGCGGTGACGTCGCCGTCGGCGTGGCGCCGGACAGAGTAGGGCAGGTCGTTGTGCCCGTCGAAGAGGACGAAGCGCTCGAGCAGGTCATGGGCCCTGGCGAGGGCCGGATCGGTCCTGCTCATGGATGCTCCTTCAGGCTTCGGCGATGACGACCGCCGGTGTGCGTTCGACCGTGGTGACGCGGCCGCGCTCGATGGCGAGCGCCAGCTTGCCGTGCTTCAGGGCGAGGGCCTTGTCGCCGAAGAGTTCGCGCCGCCAGCCCTTGAGGGCGCCGACGTCGGCCTCGTCGCTCTCGGCGATCCGGTCGAGATCGTCGGAGGTCGCCACCACCTTGGCGGCGACGTGATGCTTCTCGGCGACCATCTTGAGCAGCACCTTGAGGAGTTCGACGGTTGCCGACTGCGACTGGCTCTGCGGTCGGTGCTTGTCGATGGGCGGCAGTTCGCGGGGGTCGCGGGCGAGGCCCGCCTGCACCGCCTCGACCACGGCCATGCCGTCGCGCGAGCGCTCCCATCCCTTGGGGATCGAGCGCATGGCGCCCAGCGCCTCGACGCTCTTCGGGCCGGTGAGGGCGATGTCGAAGAGGCTGTCGTCCTTGAGCACGCGCGAACGCGGCACGTCGCGGGCCTGGGCCTCGCGCTCGCGCCAGGCGGCAACCTCCATCAGGACGGCGAGCTCGCGCGGCTTGCGCACGCGGCTGCGGAACCGTTCCCAGGCCCGCTCGGGCTCCTGGCGGTAGGTGTCGGGCGAGGTGAGGACGCGCATCTCCTCGGCGACCCAGTCGCTGCGGCCGCGCTTCTCGAGCTCGCCGGTCAGCTTGACGTAGACGTCGCGCAGGTGGGTGACGTCGGCGATGGCGTAGTCGATCTGGGCCGGGCTGAGCGGACGCTTCGACCAGTCGGTGAAGCGGCTGGTCTTGTCGAGCTGGGTGCCGTTGGTGCGCTGGACGAGCTGGTCGTAGGAGATCGAGTCGCCGTAGCCGAGGACCATGGCGGCCACCTGGCTGTCGAACAGCGGCTCGGGGATGCGCTTCGACAGGTGCCAGACGATCTCCACGTCCTGCCGGGCCGCGTGGAACACCTTCACCACGGCGGGGTCGACCATCAGGTCGAAGAAGGGCGTGAGATCCATGCCCGGCGCGAGCGCATCGACCGCCACGGCCTCCGCGGCGCTGGCGAGCTGGATGACGCAGAGCTTTGGCCAAAAGGTCGTCTCACGGAGAAATTCCGTGTCGACCGTGACGAAGGGATGAGTCGCGAGCCGCGCGCAAACGGCGGCGAGTTCTGAAGAGGACGTGATCAGCATCGTGCCCCTCCTTACAGGAGTCGGAGGCCGATGCGAACGGTCTTCACGCGGAGGCCAGCTGCGCCTCGATGAGGGCGACGATGCGCGGATCCGTGGGCCGGACCCTCGCCGGGAAGGCGCCGACCACCTGTCCGCTGCGGCCGAGGACATATTTGTGGAAGTTCCACGTCGGGATGTCCGCCGGCCGCTGGGCGGCCACCCAGCGATAGAAGGGATGGGCCTGCCCGCCGGTGACACGGTGCTTTCCGGCCATGGGGAAGGAGACGCCGTAGACGCCCTGGCAGATGGCGGCGATGTCGGCGGCGGAACCGCGCTCCTGGTTGAAGTCGTCCGAGGGCACGCCGACGATGGTCAGACCGCGGTCGCGGTAGCGCGTCCACAGCGTCTGGAGCTCGGCATATTGCGGGGTGAAGCCGCAGGACGAGGCGGTGTTGACCACCAGCAGGACGCGGCCCGCATGATCGGCGAGCCGGACCGGGGTGCCGTCGAGGCCGTCGAAGGAAAAGGCATAGGCCGAGGACGAGACCTGCGCGGCGAGCGGCGCGGGCAGGGCGGCGAGAAGCGGCGAGGCGAGGAGGATGCGGCGTGTCAGCATGGTCGGGGCTCCAGCTCGAACGTCCAGTCTACGCGATGACGGGGCGGTTTGGATGCATCGCACGCAGACGTGAACCACGGCCGTGAGGCCGTCGCGGCCGGCGGTGCTGCACTGCGGAGGCCGAGGCTAGGCAGGCGCCCGCGAGCGGCTAAACTCCCGGCTTTCCAGGGGGACCCTCAGACATGACCCATCGCCTCGACCTGCCCACTGGGGCTATTTCGACGCCGCCCTGCCGCCGCGGCTCACCATCCGGTCCGGCGAGACGGTCACGCTGTCGACGGTCTCGGGCGGCACCGACGTGCTGCCCCCGGCGGACTGGGGCATTCCTCCCGGGCTCCTGGCGATCCACCAGCGTTTCGGCGGGCCGACACTGCCGGGGCATATCTGCACCGGGCCGGTGGCGGTCGCTGGAGCCAAGCCCGGCCAGGTGCTGCAGGTCGACATCGAGGCGATCGATCTCCACTACGACTGGGGCTACACCTTCGTCGCGCCGCTGGTGGGTGCGCTGCCCGACGACATCAAGGCGAAGCGCCTGTTCCATTCGCGCATCGACCGGGCCCGCAAGATCGCCACCATGCCCTGGGGCCACGAGATCCCGCTCGACCGGCCGTTCTTCGGCGTCATGGCGGTGGCGCCGCCGCCGGAATGGGGCCGCGTCAACACGCTGCCGCCGCGCCGCAACGGCGGCAATCTCGACAACAAGGAACTGGTCGCGGGCACGACGCTCTACCTGCCGGTCTTCGTCGACGGCGCCAACTTCTCCGTCGGCGACGCGCACGGCGCCCAGGGCGACGGCGAGGTTTGCATCACCGCCATCGAAACCGGCCTCATCGGCACGTTCAAGCTGACCGTTCGCGACGACATGAGCCTGACCTGGCCGATGGCTGAGACGGCGAGCCACGTCCTCACCATGGCCTTCGACCCGGACCTCGACGCGGCGGTGCAGATCGCCCTGCGCTCGATGATCGACCTCGTCACGGCGCGGGCCGGTCTCGACCGCGACGAGGCCTTCGCTCTGCTGTCGCTCGTCGCCGACGTGCGGGTGACGCAGGTGGTCAACGGCAACAAGGGCATCCACGTGATGCTCGACAAGAAGTGGCTGGCGAAGATCCGCTAGGGCCTCATTCCCACGGCTCGCCGCGCACGATGAGGTCCGCGAGGGCGTCGGTGGCGGCGGCGAGCAGCTTCTCGCCCTTGGCGCGGGTCGCCTTGCGCGCATCACCGAGCACGCCCGACGGCGTGAGCGTGGCGAAGGAGCGGAAGCGCTGGGCGGGCGGCGCCAGAACGGCGCGCGGGTCGCCGAAATGGGGCCCCACCGCCTCCGCGAGCCTCTCCTCGCGGACCGACTCGGGCGCCACCGCCATCATCATCGCCGTCTCCGCCTCGCAGGCGTGGAGCACGCTCGTCTGGTCCTCGAGCAGCGGCGCGAAGGCCGGCTGCGCCAGCTCGAAATAGGTCGTCGCGGCGACCACCAGCCCGGTTTCGCGCTCGAGGTCGGGCAGGAAGGCGTTGAGCGCGGTCATGTTGCCGCCGTGGCCGTTGACGATCAGCACCCGCTTGAAGCCGTGGCGGGCCAGCGAGCGGATCAGGCAGAGGAGCACGGCCCGGTAGGTCGGAATGTCCAGGGTGAAGGTGCCGCCATGGGCCATGTGGTGCTCGGCCATGCCGACCCACAGCGTCGGCGCGACGACGGTCGGCCGACGGTCGGTGGCCTTCTCCGCGGCGATGCGGCAGACCGTGCCGCAGAGCGTGGTGTCGACGCCCGTGCCGAGATGGGGGCCGTGCTGCTCCGTGGAGGCGACCGGCAGGAGGACGGTCGCGCCCGCTGCGGCCATGGCATTCAGTTCCGGCGCGGTGAGCTTGGCCCATTCGACGAGGGGCGTGGTGGCTGCAGGCATGGGGGCGCTCCGGAAGCTGCCGATGGATCGGGCCGGATCGTGCGCCGCCAGCCTGCGGCCGTCGAGCCCCGAGGAGGTATTGCTGCGCTTCCATTGCAGGGGTGCTCCGCGATCGGCTCCAATTCGATGACGAATTGTCGATGAATCGTTGACATCAGTACCGCTCGACCTGAATGTCTCGTCCCGCGCGGCTGGCTGTCGCCGAACCCGCGGGTTCGTGCCAGAAAGGTCGCGGCATCGGTGACGGAGGGCTGCCCGGCAGTGCCCCGCCCGACTCGAGGGACCGGACACCAGGCATGACCCAGACCGCCATCACCCGTCTCGCCACCGATATCGGCGGCACCTTCACCGACATCGTGCTGGAGCACGGGGACGAGCGGTTCACCACCAAGGTGCTGACCACGCCGCATGCGCCGGAGGAAGCGGTGGTGGAGGGCACGCGCCTCGTCCTCAACCAGGCCGGCATCGGCTTTGCCGCGCTCGACGTCTTCGTTCACGGGACGACGCTCGCGACCAACGCGGTGATCGAGCGCAAGGGCGCGAAGACGGCGCTGATCGCCACCGACGGCTTCCGCGACGTGATCGAGATCGCCGACGAAGGCCGATACGACCAGTACGACATCTTCATCGACAAGCCGCGCCAGCTGGTGCCGCGCGAGCTGCGGTTCACGGTTCCCGAGCGCATCGACGTCACCGGCAAGGTGTGGATCGACCTCGACGAGGCGGCGGTGGTGGCCGTCGCCGGAGCGCTGAAGGCGGCAGGCGTCGAGGCGGTCGCCGTCGCCTTCATCCATTCCTATGCCAATGCGTCCCACGAGGAGCGGGCGCGCGAGATCCTCGCCCGCGAGGCGCCCGGCATCGCCGTGACGCTGTCCTCGGAGGTCTGCCCGGAGATGCGCGAGTACGAGCGCACCTCGACGGCGGTGGCCAACGCCTACGTCCAGCCGCTGATGGCCGGTTATCTCGGCCGCCTGAAGGCGCGCTTCGCGGCCGAGGGCTATGGCAAGCCGATCCACCTGATGACGTCCGGCGGTTCGCTGGCGACGCTGGAGACGGCGGCGCGCTTTCCCATCCGCCTCGTGGAATCGGGCCCTGCCGGCGGCGCCATCCTCGCCGCCCACATCGCCGCCGAGCGCGGCGAGGACAAGGTGCTATCCTTCGACATGGGCGGCACCACCGCCAAGATCTGCCTGATCCACGACGCGACGCCCTACAAGGCCCGCACCTTCGAGGTGGACCGCCAGTCGCGCTTCATGAAGGGGTCGGGCCTGCCGGTCCGCATTCCCGTGATCGAGATGGTGGAGATCGGCGCCGGTGGCGGCTCGATCGCCCGCGTCGACACGCTGAAGCGGATCACGGTCGGCCCCGATTCCGCCGCCTCCGTACCGGGACCCGCCTGCTATGGCCGCGGCGGCGCGCTGCCGACCGTGACCGACGCCGACGTGGCCCTGGGCAAGATCGAGCCGGCGCGCTTCGCCGGCGGCGCCATCACCCTCTATCCCGACAAGTCGAACGCGGCGCTCGACGCGAGCGTCGGCAAGCCCCTGTCCCTGTCGACCGCCATGGCTGCCCACGGCGTCGCCGAGATCGTCGACGAGAACATGGCGAACGCCGCCCGCGTCCATTCGGTGGAGCGCGGCGTCGTGGTTTCCGACCATACGATGGTGGCCTTCGGCGGCGCCGCGCCGCTCCACGCCGCGCGTCTCGCTGAAAAGCTCGGCATCGCTCGCGTGGTGGTGCCGGCCGATGCGGGCGTCGGCTCGGCGGTCGGCTTCCTGCGGGCGCCGGCAGCCTACGAACTGGTCCATTCCAAGTTCATGCGCCTCGACAAGTTCGACCTCGGCGAGGCGAACCGGCTGCTCGCGGCGATGAGCGCCGAGGCGACGGGGCTCGCCAGCGCCGCCGCAGGCGACCGCAAGCTCACCGAAACCCGCACCGCCTTCATGCGCTATGCGGGGCAGGGGCACGAGATCGCCGTTGCATTGCCCAACCGCCCTCTGGCGGAAGCGGACATCCCGGCCATGCGCGAGAGCTTCGAGACCGGCTACCGCCAGCTCTTCGCCCGCCACATCCCCGGGGCGGCCATCGAAATTCTCTCCTGGTCGCTGCTGGTCACCACCGACACGGCGCGTCCGCCACGGCTAGCCACGCCCGCGGCCGTCGCCGGGCCCGAGCCCATCGGCATGCGGCCCGTCTTCGATGCCAAGGCCGGCCGGACGGTCGAGGTGCCGATGTACGACCGCCTCGCCATGGCGCCCGGCGCCCGCATCGCGGGGCCGGCCATCGTCGTGGAAGCCGGCACCTCGACCTACGTGACCGCCGCCTTCGACGCCGAGATCGACGGCGGCCTCGGCCTCGTCCTCACCGCCCGCAAGTCCACCGCGAAGGGACAGTGACCGTCATGAGCAAGCTTTCCGACATCGAACTGCAGGTCATGTGGAACCGCCTCATCGCGGTGGTCGAGGAACAGGCGCAGGTGCTGCTGCGCACCGCCTTCTCGCCCATCGTGCGCGAGGCGGGCGACCTCTCCGCCGGCGTCTTCGACCGCGAGGGCAACATGCTGGCCCAGGCGGTGACCGGCACGCCCGGCCACGTCAATTCCATGGCCGAGAGCGTCAAGCACTTCGTCCGCGTCTTCCCGGTGAAGACGATGAAGAAGGGCGACATCTACATCACCAACGATCCGTGGATGGGCACCGGCCATCTCAACGACTTCGTGCTGACGACGCCGGCCTTCCACAAGGGCAAGCTGGTCGGCCTGTTCTCCTGCACCAGCCACCTCATGGACATCGGCGGCATCGGCTTCGGGCCAGATGGCACGGACGTGTTCATGGAGGGTCTCTACATTCCGCTCCTGAAGCTTGCCGACCAGGGCCAGCTCAACGAGACGCTGATGGCGATGATCCGCGCCAACACGCGCCTGCCGATCGACACCGAGGGCGACGTCTATTCGCTCGCCGCCTGCAACGACGTCGGCTGCGAGCGCCTGTCGGAGATGATGGAGGAGTTCGGCCTCGACGACCTCGACGTGCTCTCCGAGCACATCCTCACCCGCTCGAAGGCGGCTGTGCTCGAGGCCATCGCGGCCCTGCCGAAGGGCAAGTGGTCCAACACCATGACGGTGGACGGCTACGACGAGCCGGTGACGCTCGCCTGCACGGTGGAGGTGACCCCGACGGGCATCCATGTCGACTACACGGGCACGGGCGAGGCCTCGAAGCGGGGCATCAACGTGCCGCTCGCCTACACGACGGCCTACACGGTGTTCGGCCTCGCCTGCATCGTCGGTAAGGACATCCCGAACAATGCCGGCTCGCTCGCCCCGCTGACCGTGTCGGCGCCGGAGAACTCCATCGTCAACGCGCTGAAGCCGAAGCCGGTCGCCTCGCGCCACATCATCGGCCAGATGCTGCCCGACGTGGTCTTCGGCGCGCTGCGGCAGGCGGTGCCCGACCGGGTTCCGGCGGAGGGCACGTCCTGCCTGTGGAACCTCAACGTGCGCGGCCAGACCGACGAGGCGGGCCTGGGCAACTACGGGTTCATGATGGCGGTCACCTCCAACGGCGGAACCGGCGCCCGGCCGATGAAGGACGGGCTGTCGGCGACGGCCTATCCCTCGGGCGTCAAGGGCACTCCGGTGGAGATCGCCGAGTCGATCACGCCGCTGATTTTCTGGCGCAAAGAGTTCCGCGAGGATTCCGGCGGGGCAGGGACCATGCGTGGCGGCCTCGGCCAGGTCATCGAGGTCGGCAGCCGCATCGGCAAGCCCTTCGACCTCCTCGCCGCCTATGACCGCATCGACCATCCGCCGCGCGGCCGCGACGGCGGCAAGGACGGCGCTGCCGGCGCGGTTTCGCTGAAGTCGGGCAAGGTGCTGAAGGGCAAGGGGTTCCAGCTCATTCCGCCGGACGACCGCCTCGTCGTGATGACGCCGGGCGGCGGCGGCATCGGCGATCCGGCCAAGCGCGACCGTGCCGCCGTCGAGAAGGACGTGAGCGCAGGGCTGGTGAGCGCGGCGGGCGCGAAGGTCTATCGCGGCTGACGTTCCCGGCCGCCGGTCCTAGAGGCTGGCGGCCGACCGGGCGGCCTGGTCGTAGAGGCCGGAGAGGGCGCGCATCTCGGTGGCGATCCGGCTGAGCACTTCCGGGTCGGTGCCGAAGGCCTTGACGCTCTGGATCAGCAGGGCCTCGCGCACCTCGTGGTAGCGCATGACGGCCTCGGCGCCCTTCTTGGTGACGGAGACGGCCTTCTCCTTGCCGATCTTCTCGCCCTTCACCAGGCCCGCCTTCTCCAGCTTCTTCACCGCATAGGTGACGAGGTGCATGTCCTCGACGTTGAGGACGAGGGCGATGTCGGCGAGCCGCTTCGGCCGGCCCCGGTGGTAGACCGTGTGAAGGATCATGTTCTCCAGCGCCGACAGGCCGGGAGCACCGCCGGCCGCCGCACAGCGTACGGTCCAGCGGTGGAAGGCATGGCTGACCATCATCATGCCGAATTCGAATTCGGACAGGGCCGGCAGTTCGCCCGAGGCCAGGTGGGCGGACGACACGATGGGGCCGAGCTTGGACGGAGGCGTCATCGACAGACCTCGAGGCTGTGCATTCAGCACGGCCTGACAGATTGCCGCGACTCTTCGTCGAAATCAAACAGAGAAAACGACGACAAAACGTCAACATGATGTTGACACAAAGCCGGTGGTGCGGGATCGTCCCTCAACGATCGCCGGTAAGCGGCGGCATGGCAGGCGTTCCCGATGCGCGTGTTCCAGGCTCGCGCTGCACGGATTTCGGCCTTGTCAATACGGCCGAACAGCGGTCCAATCCCCATAAGGGCGCCAAGCCCGGTCGTCGCCAACGACGGCACGTCCAGAGACAGGAACCAGGAGCACCGCCAATGTTCGATCGCCGTCAATTCGTCGCCGGCCTCGCCGGAACGACCATTCTCGCCGCCCCGACCGTGGCGCGCGCCCAGGCTGCCAACTGGGACCTCTCGACCGTCTGGCCGGACGGCAACTTCCACACCATCAACGCCAAGAAATTCGCCGAAGAGGTGAAGGCCGCGACCGGCGGCGCCGTCAACATCACGGTGAAGGCCGGCGGCCAGCTCGGCTTCAAGGGCCCGGAGCACCTGCGGGCGGTGCGTGACGGTCTCGTTCCGATCGCCGACGTGCTGAACATCCAGCAGATCGGCGACGAGCCGATCCTCGGCGCCGAGGGCATTCCCTTCCTCGTCGGCTCGGTGGACGAGCTGCGCATCTACCACAAGCACATCCGCCCGGTGTTCGAGCGCGTGGTGCAGAACAACAACCAGAAGAACCTCTACATCGTCCCGTGGCCGACGCAGTACCTGCACCTCAAGGTGAAGGCGGACACGCTCGCCGGCCTCGCCGGCCAGAAGGTTCGCTGCCCGGATCGCGGCGCGCAGGACATGGTCAACGCCCTCGGCCTGACCGGTGTCGTCATTCCCTGGGGCGAGACCATTCCGGCCCTCGCCTCCGGCGCCGTCCAGGGCGTCTCGACCTCTGCCGTGTCCGGCGTCGACGGCAAGTTCTGGGAGTTCCTGAAGTACATCTATCCGACCAACCACGTCTGGTCGTGCCAGATGGTCAACGTCAACATGGACGCCTGGAACAGGCTGCCGGCGAACCACCGTGCCTCCATCGAGGCCGTTGCCAAGAAGCTGGAGCCGGAGTTCTGGGCGACCTCGGTGAAGGCCGACACGGACAGCCTCGCCCGCCTGAAGCAGGGCGGCATGGAAGTCGTCGACATCCCGGCGCCGATGATGGCCGACATGCGCCGCCGCACGGCCAACATGGTGCAAGACTACATCAAGCGCGTCCCCGCCGCGAAGGGCCCGATCGAGGCCTATCTCGCCGAAGTGAAGCGCTCCTGAGCGGAACAGCCCGATGGTACCCCACACCGATCTCAATGCCGGGGCGCCGTCGGGCATCCGGTGGTTCCTCACCGGCATCGACCGGCTCGGCCGTCTCGACGGCTGGGTCGGGGCCCTGTGCCTCTTCGCCCTGACCTGCCTGATGCTGGCCGAGGTCATCGCCCGGGCGGCGTCCAACTTCCTGGGCATCGGGCCGGGCGTCGTTCCCAACGCCTGGGAATATTCCTCCTATCTCATGGCGGCGGCCTTCACCTTCGGTGCCGCCATGACCCTGCGTGGTGGCGGGCATATCCGTGTGACCCTCGGCCTCGCCAATTCCGGTCCGGCCCTGAAGAAGCTGCTGGAGACGGCGTCTTCGGCGGTGGCCTGCGCCGCGACCAGTTACCTGACGGTCGCCATGGTGATCTTCACCTGGAACTCCTACTCCCGCGGGCAGGTGTCGATCTCATCCGGCACCATCGTCTGGCCGCCCATGGCGCTGGTCACCTTCGGCATGGCGCTGCTCGCCCTGCAGTTTCTGGCGCGCACCATCCGCGCCGCTCTCGATATGCCCCTCGAAGATCCCTCGATGCGGGCCTCGAACCCCGTCGAATAACGGCCTCGCGTCGTCCCGATCCTGTTTTTTGCCTGCCGAGCGGAGCCGTCCATGGCCGTCGAAGTCATCGTCATGTTCGCCATCCTGTTCGGCCTGCTGGCCG
>LNFM01002516.1_pt1 | contig 67828 bp, 68 predicted proteins | sample 596031 | NCBI WGS metagenome assembly LNFM01 (sample SAMN04254537, study PRJNA301005) | activated carbon metagenome | isolation source: dual media filters at the Ann Arbor, Michigan drinking water treatment plant | place: USA: Ann Arbor
TCGTGCTGAATCAGATCGGCCGGCGCCTGACCGAGGCGCTGGAAAACGATCGGCGACGTCATCGGCTGCTGCTGATGCTGGATGAGTTCCCCGCGCTCGGGCGGCTCGACTTCTTCGAAAGCCAGCTCGCCTTTATGGCTGGATACGGCATCCGGTCCTTCCTCATCGCGCAGTCCCTGAACCAGATCGAGCGGGCCTACGGGCCGAACAACGCGATCCTCGACAACTGCCATGTCCGCGTCGCCTTCGCGACGAATGACGAGCGCACGGCGAAGCGCGTCTCCGATGCGCTCGGCACGGCGACGGAGATTCGGGACAGCCGAAACTATGCTGGGCATCGCCTCTCGCCTTGGCTCGGCCACCTAATGGTCAGCCGCCAGGAGACCGCGCGGCCGCTGCTGACGCCTGGCGAGGTGATGCAACTGCCGCCGACGGATGAGATCGTCTTGGTTTCGGGCTGTCCACCGATACGTGCGCGGAAGGCGCGTTACTACGAGGACCAGCAGCTTCGCGCCCGCGTGGTGCCGTCGCCTTCCCCTTCGGCAGATGAGCCGCAGGCGGGCAGAGCGGATGATTGGAGCGCTTTAAAACCCGTTGCGCTCAACTACGGCACTGCAGAGCAATCCGGGGCCGAGGATGGTGATGGTGGCATCCGGCGGGAGCCAGCGCTGCCGGATCACGAGGAGATCGCCCCAGAGCCTGGGCCGCCACCCGAGAAGGAATTCGTCTTCGCGGAGGACGAGCAGGACGACGATTCCGCGCGCACCCGTGCGCTTGCGGCGCGGGCGCGTCGCGTTGCCCGCCAAGCGGCGCTCGATCCTGATGACGGGATTGCCCTGTGACGCCTATGCGCACTAAGGCGACCATCCGGCTGCCCCCTGAGCTCATGCGTCGCCTCGCCGACTATGCAGCACGGAAGCGCGTGAGTCAGGCCATCGTGGTCGAAGCCGCTCTCGAGAGCTACCTGTCGCCGGACGGTCCCGATCGGCTGGAGGCCGCCCTCGCCCGGCGGCTAGATCGCCTGTCGCGGACCAGCGAACGGCTCGAGCGCCATCTCACCATCAGTACCGAAACACTCGCATTGTTCGTGCGCTTCTGGCTCACGACGACTCCGGCATTAGCCCAAGGGATGCAGGCCGCCGCTCAGGCAAAAGGCAAGGAGCGGTACAAGAACTTTATCGAGGCACTGGGGCGACGTCTTGCACAGGGTAGCCTCCTGGCTGATGAGATCGCGAGTGAGAAATCTGGGGAGCAGAACGGTAGTTAGGTGGCGGCGGCCGCCTCATCAATGTTGACACAGTCCGAGACCTCAAAACGAAATGGCTTCGATCTGGAAGCCTACTTCGCCACCGCGCGAAATCGCCTGGTCGCGCTCATCAAACGACGACCTTAGCACACGTCTGCCGTGGAGCTTCACGCCCCCCGTGATACTGGCAGAAATCGGCTAACGTTTACGATCAAGCAGGGCCACCCTTCTTCGAAGCGCCGCTGCGATGACACGGAAGATGTCTATCCGAAATGCGCAGGCCCGCTCCGCGCATACCGACAACTGGCGGCGTCCTATTCCGGCGGCAGGTCAAGCGCGCTCCACAGCCGGGTGCACAAGGCACCGAATTCGGCGGAGCCACGCAGCGCCCGTCCATCGCGTGGTCGCGCAAGGTTAATCGGCAGGTCGAGCTTGATCCGCCCCGGCCGCTGCGACAGCACCACGACGCGATCCGCCAGCGTCACCGCCTCCTCGATGTCATGCGTGACAAAGACAACGGAGCGGCGATGCGTCGCCCAGACCCGCAACAACTCACGCCCCATCACCGCCTTCGTCTGGCTATCGAGGGCGCCGAAAGGCTCGTCCATGAGATACAGATCCGGCTCATAGGCCAGCAGCCGACCAAGTGCGACACGCTGGCGCATGCCTCCGGAGAGCTGGTGCGGCAGATGCCGCTCGAAGCCCGTCAGGCGCAGGAAGGCCACAAGCTCCGGCACCCGTGCCGCGATGTCATCCCGTGAATGGCCCGCAAGCTCCGCACCGACTGCGATGTTATCGAAGACGCTGGCCCAGGGCAGCAGCGTGTCACGCTGGAACATGAAGCCGAGGCGGGGAGGCGGGCCTGTCACCTCCACACCATCGACGCGCACCCGCCCCCCGGCCGGTGGCAACAGCCCGGAGACCACGCGCAGCAGCGTGGATTTGCCGCAGCCGGAGGGGCCGACGATTGCGACGAACTCTCCGGCCGCGACCTCGAGGTCCAAACCGCGCAGCACCTCCACCGGCTGGCCGCCAACACCGTCGAAGACGATGTCGAGTTGTTCCACGGCGATCTTGGGCGGCGGCGATGCGCTGCCGGAGGGCGGTGCCAGCTGAACCTGGTTGATGCCGTCGTTCATGCGGACCTCCAGGAGGAAAAGCGCCTTTCGAGCCAGCCCACCGCGGCATTGCCGATCATGGCAATGGCCATCAACGTGACGAGGCCGGTGAAAACGCCGGTGGTGTCGAGGTGACCGGCGGAGCGTTCAATGTACCAGCCAAGCCCGGCACTGGAGCCGATCAGCTCACCGACCACCGCGCCGATCAGTGACAGGCCGACGCCGAGCCGCAGTCCCGCGATCATCCACGGCACCACCCAGGGCAGCAGCACGCGGCGGGTAACGAAGCTGCGGGAGGCGCGCATGGTGCGGAACAGATCCACCAGGTCGCGATCTATGGTCTTCAACCCCTCATGCACATTCAGCATGAACACGAAGAGCACTGTGGAGAAGGCCATCATCACCTTGGAGAATAGGTCGATGCCGAACCAGATGATGAACAGCGGCGCCAGCGCCACCCGTGGCAGGCTGTAGAGGCCCAGCACCAGGGGCTCCGCCACGCTGTTCGCGTATTTGTAGCGCGCCATGGCGATGCCGATCGGCACGCCGACAACGAAGGCCAGCGCGAGGCCGAGGCCGGCTTCCGTCACGGTGCGGGAGGCGTGGGACCAGAGTTCGCCGGTCAGCGCCAGCGCCCAGAGCCGTTCCGCGATCAGGCTGGGTCGGCTGACCCAGATGGGATCCACGCCCAGCTGCCCCGCAGCTTCCCAGGCCCCCAGGATGATCGCGAAAAGCAGAACGCGGTCGCGCAGCAATGCGCCGGCGCCATCCGATGCCGCGCGGCGCCTGGCGGGGGCGGTGACAGTCGCGCTCATGCCGGATCCTCCGCAGCTGGGCGGGTCGCGATCGGGCGCGATGGATCGGCGCTCCAGCCTGACCAGGAGGCCGGGAACAGCGCCGCCTCGATGCCGATGGAGGCCAGCGCCGCGATCTGATGTGCGGCCGAGACGCCGCCGCCGCAGGACACGGCAACCCGCCGCCTGCCGTCGACGCCCAGGCCCTGGAAACGCTGGCGCAGAACTTCGGCCTCAGCAAAGCGCCCGTCGGGGGCGAGATTTTCGCTGGTCGGCGCGCTGACCGCGCCAGGGATGTGACCTGCGTTGAAATGCGCGGTACCGCGCGCGTCCAGCAACTGGCCCTGAGCGGCCAGCGTCGCGGCGGCATCGGCATCGACCACCGGAAGGTGGCCCGGCGACAGGACAACATCGCCCTGGTCGGGCAGTGGCACCTCCGTGGTCACCGCGCCCTTCCAGGCCTGCAACCCGCCGCTGAGGATGCGCACATCGGCAATGCCGGCCCAGCGCAAGACCCACCAGGCGCGCCCGGCGCGCTGGCCACGGCTGCCATCATAGACCACCACCGCCTGCCCCTGGCGGATGCCCCAGCGCCGCGCATCGCGTTGCAGGATGGCGATGTCGGGCAATGGCCGCTTTCCGGCCACACCGGCCGGCGGGCCGGCGAGCTCGGTGGCGAGGTCGACGAAGACGGCGCCGGGGATATGCCCGGCGCGATAATCGGCACGGCCATCAACCTCCTCCCCGGGCACGCGCACATCCAGCAGCACGGGTCGGTTGGGCGCGCCGAGCTGTGCGGCAAGCTCATCGGCTTCGATGAGGACGCGGAAGCGGGATTCGCTGCTGTCGAACGGCATTGTGATGCTCCCCTCAGGCCGTGGCGCGCTGGCTGGCCGCGGATTCGCGGCGCGCGCGGCTGTGGCGGTTCTCTGGCCAGGGCAGGTTGAAGTGGGACCGGAAGGTCGCGCCCTCATACTCCTTGCGGAACAGGCCGCGGCGCTGCAGTTCCGGCACGACGTAGGTTGTAAAGTTGCGCAGCGCGCCCGGCATGGTCGGCGGGAACAGGATGAAGCCGTCCGAGGCGCGTTCCTCGAACCAGAGCTGGAAGTAATCCGCGACCTCCTTCGGCCCGCCCACCACCTCCGCCCCACCACGGCTGCGGCGCCAGGTGCGGAAAACGTCGAGCAGCGTGATGCGGTCCTCGCCGTAGGAGAGCTTCGCCTGTTCGACGATGCGTGCCGCATCCGGCCCTAGGTCAACGAGCGCCGCGACCTCGCCGATCCAGGCGTCCGGCCGCTCACCGGACAAATCGACGCCGAGCGCGGCGGAGAGCGGCAAAAGGTCCGGCGGCGCCACCGTCAGCTCCTGCACCCGGCGGTACAGCGCGTGGCCCTCCGCCTTGGTCTCGCCCACGTAGTAGGCGATGCCGCAGACGAGGCTCTGGCTGTCCGCCGCGCGGCCGAAACGGGCCAGGCGTGACTTCACCTCGGCGTAGTAGGCCTTGGCCTTGTCGAGCTGCAGCGCGGTGCCGAAACGGATATCGGCGTATTGCGCGCCGAAGTCGCGCGACCGCTCGCTCTCGCCCGCCGTCAGGATCGGAACCTGGCCCTGCGGTGGCCGCACGATGTTCAGCGGCCCGCGCACCTGGAACTGATCGCCGCGATAGTCGATACGGTGCACGCGATCCGGGTCGAGGAAGCGGCCGCCATCCTTCTCCGCCACCAGCGCGCCATCCTCCCAGCTATCCCAGAGCTGGTGCACGATCTCGGTGAATTCGGTGGCGGTGTCGAAGCGTTGGTCGGTGGCCCAGTGCTCGCTGCGGCCGAAATTCGCAGCCGCCTCCGGATCACGCCCGGTGACGATGTTCAGCGCCAGACGCCCGCCACTGAGATGGTCCAGCGTCGCCGTCGCGCGGGCCACGTTGAAAGGATGCGCATAGGTGGTGTTCACCGTGGCGACGATGCCGATCCGCTCCGTCACCGCGGCGACGTAGCCCGCCAGCGTCAGCGCCTCCGGCCGCAGCACCAGGTTCGGATGTTCCGTCTGTTGTTCCGGCAGGCCGACGACGCGATCACCGATGAAGTAGAAATCGAGCTTCGCCGCTTCGGAAAGCTGCGCCGTGCGGCGCAGGAAGGCGGGGTCGAAGGTTCCGTCGGCGCGGGCATCGGGCAGGCGCCAGCCGGCCGGGTGGAAGCCCGTCGCCCAAATCGAGAAGCCAAGGCGGATATGCTTGCGGGACATGGGCAAAAATCCTTCCGCGTCAGCGGGTGGCGGCGCGACGCGTGACCAGCGCCGGCACGATGGTGTCGTAGGGAACGGTGCGGATCGCCGGGTCGGTGGCGACCAGGTCGTCCTGCAGCCGCTGGATTTCCTCCGGCGTGTAGATGCCGTTGCGGCTCAGCCGGTCGGGCAAGCCGGCGGCGACGCGGGCGAGAATCTCGGGCGGCAGGGAGGGGTAGAGGCGAGTCAGCGTCGCCGTTGCCAGCGGCTGGTCATCCAGCAGCGCCGCCTGGCTGCGCAGCAGCACGCCGCGCAGCCGCGCCGCGAGTTCCGCATTCGCCTCCGCCCAGCCCTGCCGCCCGATCAGGGCGAGGGAGGGCACGGATTGCGTCCGCCAGTCATACAGCACGCGATAGCCCTGGCCTTCCAATCGCAGCGTATCGAGGTTGCCGAACATGCCCGCGGCGATGCGCCCGGTATCCAGCGCCGCCTTCTGGGCCGCGCCGACGCCGGCGCCGAGCAGTTCCACGTCGCGACCCACCTGCAACTGCGCCTCGCGCGCGAAGGCCAGCCGCGCCAGGTTCTCGGTCAGGCTGCCGGCGGAGGTGATGCCGACGCGCTGGCCGCGCAGATCGGCCAGGCTGCGTGCCGGCGATGCCTCGCGCACCACCAGCGAATAGGTGTGCCGCCGGTCCAGCGCGAAGGCGATGATGCCGTCGATGTTGCGATTGCGCAGCCGCACCGCGTGTTCGGGCGCGCAGATGCAGTAGGTGATGCCGTTGCCGACCAGCGCCTGTACTGCCGGGGCGCCGCCGCGGAAATCGACGATGCGCGCGGCGATGCCCGCCTCGGCGAACCAGCCGCGCTCGATGCCGAGCGCGACGGCAGCAGAGGCGTCGCCCAACTGGCCGGCGGTGCCGAAGGTCACCTGTTCCTGAGCCCTTGCGGGCAGGGCCAGCAGCAGGATCGAAGCCGCCAGGCTGGCGACACGAAGATGACGGGATAGAGCCATGGGCATGTCCAGATCTCCAGATCTGCGCGTGCCGCCATGCGGAAATGGCCGCACGGCGCGCGGCGGATCGCCGCGCGTGGAAGGGTTTTCGGCCTGAAGGAGCCGTTTCAGCTGCGTGCGGCGACGCCCTGTTGCGCTGCCACGTGAAGCCGCGGGGGATGCAGCACGCCGCGGGCGCGCCGCAGCACGAGCCGCGCGACACGCGTGGCCTCCGCGACGCTGGCAAAGCGCGAGCCATCCAGATCCTCCAGTGCGGGATCGACGGCGACGATGTGCCAATTGGTGGCGGAATGGACGGCGACGGCGACGAAACGGCCATCGATCTCAATGGGGCGCGACTCGATCATGATGGGACTTCCCTCTCGGTTGCGTGATGTGACGGGATCAGCCGCGACAACAGCGCATCATCCCCAGGCGGAGCGGCATGGGTGCGGGGCGGAGGAGAGCGAGCGACATCGATCGAGCCTTCCAGAGAAGCCGCGAAGCAATCCAACTACGATCGCTACGGACAATTTCTATTTGCCGACGCATGGACGTGGAGTCAATGGAATACACCACCATCAATCGTCGTTTTAACCCGACAGGGCCTCTCCGGCCCTTCGGCGGCGCGTGTTTCGCGGACCCGTGATGAAGGTGGTAGCCTTGGACAAGGCCGGCTGACGTGGTGCGCCGGGGCTGAACAGGACGAACGCATGCCTCAACCAACCATCGCCATCGTCGGTGCGGGCTTCAGCGGCACTCTGCTGGCGCTGCACCTGCTCCGCCGATGTCCGCCCACGACCCGCGTCGTCCTGGTGGAACGCAACAGCCAGTTCGGCCGCGGCCAGGCCTATGCGACCGGCAATGCCGACCACCTGCTGAACGTGCCCGCAGGGCGGATGAGCGCCTTCCGCGACCGGCCCCACGACTTTCTCGAATGGCTGCAGGGCCGCGCGGCGGAAGACCCCTGCATGGCGCAGCCGACAGCGAGCTGCTTCGTCGCCCGCGGTCTGTTCGGCGACTATGTCCGCCACCTGCTGAATGCCGAGCTCGGCCGCGACGAGACCGGCGACCGGCTGGAGCTGGTGCGCGGCGATGCCCTCGCGCTGGAGGAGGACCCGCTCGGCCTGACGCTCCGCCTGGACCGGGACCGCAGCATCGCGGCCGACCTCGCCGTGCTCGCCGTGGGCAATTTTCCGCCCGAGACCCCGCCCGGCATCGCCAGCGCGGCGCTCGACCGGCCCTGGTACCGCGCCGATCCCTGGGCGCCGGATACTTTTGACGGGCTGGATCCGGAGGCGCCGGTGCTGCTGATCGGCACCAGCCTGACCATGGTGGATGCGGTGGTCTCGCTGCTCGGCCAGGGGCATCGCGGGCCAATCCATGCCCTGTCCCGCCGCGGCCTGCTGCCGCGCGCGCATGGCGGACCGCCCAACCCGCCGCCCGAATCGCGCAGCCTGCCGACCCGGTTGAGCGTGTTGTCCCGGCAATTGCACCAGGAGGCCTTGGCACGTGGGGCGAAGGGCCAGGCCTGGCAGCCGGTGGTGGATGCGCTGCGGCCCTTCACCCAGGATCTGTGGCAGGCCATGACCCTGGCCGAGAAGGCACGCTTCCTGCGCCATCTGCGGCCCTGGTGGGACGTGCATCGCCATCGCATGGCGCCGGATGTGGCGGCACGCATCGCTACGGTGCGCGACAGCGGCCAGCTGCGGCTGCACACCGGGCGGATCCAGCGCGTGGATGATCTCGGCGAGACGCTGGAGCTGGTCTTCCGCCGCCGTTCCGATGGGCAGGACCAGGCGCTGCAGGCGGCCCGGCTGGTGAATTGCGCCGGGCCGGGCGCGGATTACGACCGCATCCGCCACCCGCTGGTGCGCAACCTGCTGGATTCCGGCCTGGCGCGGCCCGACCCGCTGCGCCTCGGCCTGGATGTGACGGCGGCCTGCGCGCTGCGGGACCGGGAGGGTGCGATCTCCCGCCGCATCTTTGGCGTCGGGCCGGTCACCAAGGCGGCGTTCTGGGAGATGACGGCAGTGCCTGACCTGCGGCGGCAATGCGAGAGCCTGGCCGAGCATCTGGCCGCACTGGTCGGGGCCGCCCCGTCGCGCCGCGGCTGAGGCCGCCGCCGCGCGGCAAGGCGATCGCGGACCAGCCTGTGGGGTGGCCGGACCCATCCGGCGCCCTGGGGAATATAGCGAAATAAATGCGTGTTTCCGACTATTCACTCATGATTTGCGGATTATAGTGAATCCGGGCGCGCCAACTCGTGGAAGCGCCGGCCTGGGACCCGCACCGTGGCAAGCAGCACATCAAGCCTACCCGTCGTCGTACCGGAATGGGCGGAAGGTCTCGCCTGCATGCCGGCCGAAGCCGCCATCCGGGCGGTCCTGGGCCGGTTCGCCGGACGTGCGGCACTGGTGTCTTCCTTCGGGACGCAATCCGTCGTGCTGTTGCACCTGGTGGCTGCCGTGGACCGGGCGGTACCGATCATCTTCCTCGACACCGGCAAGCTGTTCCCCGAGACGCTGCGCCATCGCGATGCGGTGGTTGCGCGGCTTGGCCTGACCGATGTTCGCAGCGTGCAGCCCGACCCCCGCATGCTGGCGCAGCGGGACCCGCTCGGCGGCCTCTGGGCAAGCGATCCGGATGCTTGCTGCGGGCTGCGCAAGGTGGTGCCGCAGGCCCGTGCGCTGGAGGGGTTCGACCTGATCCTCACCGGCCGCAAGCGCTACCAGACCCTTGTGCGCGCGCGTCTGCCGATCCTGGAAGCGACCCCCGATGGCCGGCTGCGCTGCAACCCCCTGGCCGAATGGGATGCCGCGTCGATCGAGGCCTATCGGCTTGCGCAGGGGCTTCCGGCGCATCCCCTGGCCGCAGCCGGCTACCCTTCCATTGGCTGCCACCATTGCACGGACCGCGTGGTGCCGGGTGAGAATGCGCGCGCCGGCCGCTGGCGTGGCCGGGGCAAGTCGGAATGCGGGATGCATCCGCGGGCGGAGACCGGGCCCGAGCCTCGGCTGGGCCACGGCCACGCCGACTGAAGCGCCGACGCTCAGCGCCGCGCGGCCAGTGCCTGGACCAGCGGCGTCGCCTCCGCCACCGCGCCATCCGCCCCAAAAACCTGCGCGCCATGCAGGTGCAGCCGGCAGGCGGTACCGCGTCGCGCCCAGCCGGCGCCGGCCGGCAGCGCAGCCTCCAGCGTCGCGGAACCCGCCTGCACCACGGCCCGTGCCGTGCCATCGGCATGGGGATGCAGCAGGCTGATGGTCACGCTGCCGGCGGCATCCTCCGGCGGACTGGCGGCGAGGTCGCGCGGCCGCAGGAAGACCTGCGCCGGGCCATCGGGCAGCGCCACGCGCATCGGCGGCAGGGGCAGCGTGCCGAAGCGCAGCACGCCACCCTCCACATGGCCCGCAAGCCGCGTCGCGCCGCCGACGAAGCCGGCGACGAAGGGGGTGGCAGGGCGGGACAGCAGGGCCGTCGGCGTGTCGAACTGTACCACCTTGCCGCGGTCCATCACCGCTACGCGGTCGGCGAGCTCCATCGCCTCCTCCTGGTCATGCGTCACCAGGATGCTGGTCAGGCCCAGCCGGTCATGCAGCCCGCGCACCCAGCGCCGCACGTCGCGCCGCACCAGCGCATCCAGCGCGCCGAAGGGCTCGTCCAGCAGCAGCAGGCGCGGCTCGATCGCCAGCGCCCGGGCGAGTGCCACGCGCTGGCGCTGGCCGCCGGAGACCTGTTCCGGGTAGCGCTTCTCCAGCTCCGGGATCTGCACCAGCTCCAGCAATTCGCGCACGCGCCGGGCGATCTCGGCGCCCGCGGGCCGGCGCGCGCTGGGGCGAACCTGAAGGCCGAAGGCGATGTTGTCGAAGACCGTCATGTGGCGGAACAGCGCGTAGTGCTGGAACACCACGCCGATGCCGCGCGCGCGCGCGGGCACGCCCTCCATGTCCACCCCATCGATCCGCACTTGGCCGGCATCCAGCCCCTCCAGCCCCGCCAGCACACGCAGCAGCGTGGTCTTGCCGGAGCCGGAGGGGCCGAGGAGCGCCACGAATTCCCCACTCTCGACGCGCAGCGAGACGCCATCCAGTGCCGCGGCATTGCCGAAGCGGCGGGAGAGGTCGGTTGTCTCCACGGTCATGCGGCGATCCTTCGCGTCTGGCCGGTCAGCCGTTCCAGCACCGCCTTGGCCGCCAGCGTCACCAGCCCGAGCAGGGCGAGCAGCGCGGCGACAGCGAAGGCGCCGGCGAACTGGTACTCGTTGTAGAGGATCTCGACATGCAGCGGCATGGTATTGGTCTGCCCGCGCACATGGCCGGAGACGACGGCGACGGCGCCGAATTCCCCCATCGCCCGCGCATTGCACAGCAGCACGCCCGACAGCAGCGCCCATTTGATATTGGGCAGCGTGACGCGCCAGAAGATCTGCAGGCCGGAGGCGCCGAGCGTGGCGGCCGCCTCCTCCTCCTCCCGCCCCTGTTCCTGCATCAGGGGCAGCACGGTGCGGGCGACAAAGGGAAAGGTGACGAAGATGGTGGCCAGCACGATGCCGGGCAGCGCGAAGATGATCTGGATGTCGCGCGCCTGCAGCCATTCCCCGAGCCAGCCTTGCAGGCCGAAGATCAGCACGAAAACCAGGCCCGAGATGACCGGGGAGACGCTGAAGGGCACCTCCACCAGCGTAGTCAGTAGCCGCTTGCCCCAGAAGTCGTGCTTGGCGATGCACCAGGACGCAGCAACGCCACCCACCAGGTTCACCGGCACGGTGATGACGGCGACCAGCAGCGTCAGCTCGATCGCGGCCCAGGTGTCGGGTTCGACGATGGCGGCCCATGCGACGCCCAGGCCGCGGCGCAGCGCTTCCACGAACACCGCCAGCAGCGGCAGGCCGAGCAGGAGAGCGCCGAGCGACAGCGCCAGGATGGCAACCACCGTCTGCGTCAAAGGCGAATCACGAGTAACCGGCCGAAAGCTCATTTCCGCCCCCGCCGCAGGGCGCGCTGCGCCAGGTTCAACGCCAGCAGGATCAGGAAGGACAGCGTCAGCATGGCCAGGCCGATGGCGGCGGCGCCGGCATAGTCGAACTGTTCCAGCCGCACCACGATCAGCAGCGGCGCGATCTCGCTGATCATCGGCATGTTGCCGGCGATGAAGATCACGCTGCCATACTCGCCAACCGCACGCGCGAAGGCGAGGCCGAAGCCGGTGAGGATGGCTGGCAGCAGCGCCGGCAGAACCACGCGCGCCAGCGTCTGCGGTCGTGTTGCGCCGAGCGTCGCGGCAGCCTCCTCCACATCCGCTGCTAGGTCGCGCAGCACCGGCTCGACGCTGCGGACGATGAAGGGCAGGCCTACAAAGACCAGCGCCACGACGATACCGGCGGGCGTGAAAGCGATCTGCCAGCCGGTGGCCGCCATGATCGGCGCGCCGAGCCAGCCATTGGTCGCAAACAGCGCCGTCAGCGCGATGCCGGCGACCGCGGTGGGCAGTGCGAAGGGCAGGTCCACCGCCGCGTCCAGCACGGCGCGTCCCGGAAAGCGCTGCCGCACGATGGCCCAGGCGATCAGCAGCCCGATCGGCACATTCACCGCGGAGGCCAGCAGCGCCGTGCCGAAGGACAGGCGCAACGAGGCCAGCACGCGCGGTTCGGTCAACGAGGCCCAGACCCCCGCCAGCCCCAGCTCCCACGGCTTGATGACAAGCGCGAACAGCGGCACCAGCACGATAGGCACCAGCCAGGCCAGCGTCACGCCGAAGGCCAGGCCGAAGCCCGGGATGGCGCGCACCATCCCGGGCCGGCGCGCGAGGGGCAGGGCGAGGCTCATCGGCGCTGGATACGATCGAACACGCCGCCATCGTTGAAATGCGTGCGCTGCGCGGTCTGCCAGCCGCCGAACACGTCGTCGATGGTCACCAGGTCGATATGCGGGAAGCGCGCCGCATTTGCCGCCAGGATCTGCGCGTTGCGCGGCCGGTAGTAGTGCTTCGCCGCCAGCGCCTGGCCGTCCTCGGTGTAGAGGCCGCGCAGATAGGCCTCCGCGATTGCACGAGTGCCGCGGCGGTCCACGTTGCGATCCACCACGGCGACGGAGGGCTCGGCGAGGATCGAGAATGGCGGATAGACGACGTCGAACTTGTCGGCGCCGAATTCCTGCAAGGCGAGATGCGCCTCATTCTCCCAGGACAGGAAGACATCGCCCTGGGCGCGCTGGGCGAAGGTGGTGAGCGAGCCGCGCGCGCCGGTATCCAGCACCGGCACCTGGCGGAACAACTGCTGCGTCGCGGCCTCCGCGGTGGCGTCGCTGCCGCCGGGCTGGCGCAGCGCCCAGGCCCAGAAGGCCAGGTAGTTCCAGCGCGCGCCGCCGGAGGTCTTCGGGTTCGGCGTGATGATGGCAACGCCAGGCTTGAGCAGGTCGCCCCAATCCCGCACAGCCTTCGGGTTTCCCTTTCGGACCAGGAAGACGATGGTGCTGGTATAGGGCGCGCTGTTGTCCGGCAGGCGCGTGGCCCAATCCGCCGCGATCAGCCCGCGCTCGGCGATGGCATCCACGTCATAGGCGAGCGCCAGCGTCACCACATCCGCCGCCAGCCCATCGATGACGCTGCGCGCCTGCCGGCCGGAGCCGCCATGGGAGGTGTTGACGCGCACATTCACGCCGGACTGGCCAAGCCAGCGGTTGCTGAAGATGCTGTTGTACTCGCGGTACAATTCGCGCGTCGGGTCGTAGGAGACGTTGAGCAGCACGGGCGGCTGCTGGGCCAAGGCGGGCGATACGGCCAGGCCAGCGCCGGTGGCCAGCAGGGCGCGGCGCGAAAGCTTGCTCGAAAGCGCGGTCATGTCGCGGATCCTTCCTTGCGTGTGAGAGGTTGCGGCCGTGTCGCGGCCAGGGTCGGCAGGATGGCGAGCAGGGTCAGGCGGAGAAGCATCGCGTCAGCTCCCCTGCCCAGCGGGGGCGGCGCGTCGAACCACGCCGGCGAAGCGCGCGGTGGCGGCCTCCGCCCGGGCGCGGAATTCCTCCGGCCCGGCGGTCACCACCTCGAAGCCCAGCCCGGTGAGGCGCGTATGGGCGGTGCTGTCCCGCAGCGCGGCGGCGATGCCCTCATGCAGCCTGGCGACGACCGCTGGCGGCGTGGCGGCGGGGGCCAGGATGCCCTGCCAGGATTCCACGTCGAAGCCGGGCGCCACGCTTTCCGCCAGGGTCGGCACATCCGGCAAGGCAGGGTCGCGGCGGGCGGTGGTGACGGCCAGCGGGCGGATCGCGCCCTGGCGCACCTGTTCGGTGATCGCCGGCAGGGTGATGACCAGCGCATCGGTGTTGCGCGCGATCAGGTCGAGGATCGCCGGCCCGCCCCCGCGGTAGCTGACGAATTCCACCGGCAGCCCGCCCAGCTGCTGGGACAGCAGTTCATGTGCCACCTGCGCGATGCCTCCCTGCGAGGGAATGCCGACATTCAACGCGCCGGGCCGCGCCCGGATGGCGGCAATATAGCCTGCGATGTCGGAAAAGGGTGCGCCTGGATGCGTGGCGAGGATCTGCGCCGCGCGCACCGCCTGCACCACCGGGGTGAAGTTGTCGCGCACGGTGAATCCAGCCTGCGGCAAGGTGAGCTCCGCCAGCACGATAGCGTCGCCGGTTACCAGCAGTGTGTGGCCATCGGGCTCGACGCGGGCCACCTGCTGCATGGCGATCAGGCCGTTGGCGCCACCCTGGTTCTCCACCACCACCGGCTGGCCCAGCCGGGCAGACAGCGCCGGCGCCAGGACGCGCGCCAGCGTATCCAGGCTGGCGGCGGGGGCGGAGGAGACCACCAGCCGGATGGGCCGGCGCGGGAAGGCGTAAGCGGGTCGGGTCAGGATGGCCGGCGCGACGGCGGCGGCAGCCAGGATGTGGCGTCGTGTTATGGGCATCGGGATGTCCTCGTCATGGGTGAAGGCGTGACGAAGGGCGAGGGCGCGCGGGCGGCGTCAGCCAGGCCGGCGGTGGGCCCTCGCCGGGCGACATCGCGGGCCGAGCCGAGCCGAGGTGCCGAATGCGCGGCAGATCGGGGCGGGCATGGCGGGAACTCCTGCCGTCATGGGCGGCACACAAATTACACTTACAATAATAGTTCTTGTCAAATATTTCCGTCAAAATTTGTGAAATATGCGCGGGCCGGGGGTGGCGCGCTCAGAGCAGCAGAAGGCAGGCGAGTGCCACATCGTCATCAGCCGGCGGCGGCGTGGCCGGCGCCGCCACCAGCAGCAGGGCCAGCGTGGCGAACTGCGCCAGGGATTCCGGCTGTAGCTCAACCATTCCAGATCGGCTCCCGGGCCGCGGTCGGTCGAGGCGGCGGCAGCCAGCCTTCCTGGTCGAGCCGCTCATGCACCGCGCGGCGGACCTGCCCCATGCTCAGCCCCTCGGCGCGAAGCGCGGCGCGCATCGCCGCCACCTCCTCCAGTCGCCCAGCCCATTCCGGACCGAAGGCTTCCTCCAGCCAAGCGCGCAGCGCGGAGGACAGCGCCGGCGCGGCGCCGTTGGTGGAGACGGTCACCAGCAGCCGGCCGCGGCGCACCATCGCCGGAACGTGGAAGTCGCAAAGATGCGGCACGTCCTCGATATTGACGGGAATGCCGCGCTGGCGCGCCGCCGCCGCTAGCCATTCCGACCCAGCGTCGTCAAAGCCGGCGCCGAAGACGAAGTGCATGCCCACCAGCGCGGACTCCGCCGGCAGGCTGTCCTTGAGGACGGTGAGCTGCGTCATGCCAGCGCCCTGCAGCATCGCCAGGCGCTTCTCGAAGCAGGGGCCCGTGCCGGCCAGCAGCGTGGGCGCGGAGGAGAGGAAGACGAGCGGCAGCATCACACCCCCCCGATCCGCCGCCGCAGCAGCGACAGCGGCGCCTCATCTGTGACGGAGGCCTGATAAGCGATAGGGATGACGGCGCGGGCCGCATGCCACACCGTCGCATCGGCCTCGTCCGACAGTTCCACACTGGAGAAGCCGCAGCGCAGCAGGAAGGCATATTGATCCGGTATCACATGCCCGGTGGCGCGGATTTCGCCGCTGAAGCCGTACTTCTCGCGCAGCGCGCGCCCCTGGGTGAAGGCGCGGCCATCGCGATGTTTTGGGAAGCGCAGCGCCACCAGTGCCAAGCGTGCAAGATGCGGGCGCAGCTGCGCCGGATCGTCGCCCGGCTCCAGCGTCACACCCAGCTTCGCTTCGGCCGTGAACTCCTCGCGCAGCAGCCGGGCCATCGGCACCAGGGAGGCGCGGCCGTTGCCGCCCTCGCCTTCCGCCAGCGCCACGAAATCATCGTAGCGGAGGCGGCCATTCTCAAGCAGCACCATAGAGCGCCTCCTTGAACGGGGCCGCGCCGATGCGGCGATAGGTGTCCTTGAACAGCTCGCCCGGCTGGCGATGCGCCAGGTGCACGCGGATCAACGTCTCCACCGCATCCACCACCGTGTCGTAGGAGAAGGCCGGGCCGATCAGGTCGCCAATCGTCGCATCATTGGTCGCGCTGCCGCCGAGGGTGATCTGGTAGACCTCCTCGCCGCGCTTATCGACGCCGAGCAGCCCGATATGGCCGACATGGTGATGGCCGCATGCATTGATGCAGCCCGAGATGTTCACATGCAGCGTACCGATTTCATGCTGCCGGTCGAGGCTGGCGAAACGTTCGCTGATGCGCTGCGCCACGGGAATGCTGCGCGCCGTGGCCAGCGCGCAGTAATCCATGCCCGGGCAGGCGATGATGTCGGAGATCAGCCCGATATTCGGCGTGGCCAGCCCATGCGGCCGCAGCGCCTGGAACAGCGCGTGCAGATCTTCCTGCCGCACATGCGGCAGCACCAGGTTCTGCACATGGCTGACGCGGATCTCGCCGAAGGAGAAACGCTCCGCCAGGTCTGCCACCGCCTCCATCTGGTCGGCGGAGGCATCGCCCGGAATGCCTCCGATCGGCTTCAGCGAGATGACGACGGAGACGTATCCCGGCGCCCGGTGTGGATGCGTACAGTTGCGCGCCCAATGCGCGAAATCCGTATCTGCGGCGAGGGCCCGCTGCAGGGCGGGCGGATCCGCCGGCAGAAGCGCGAAGGGGGGCGGCGCGAAATGCGTGGCGATGGACTGCACCACCTCCGGTGCCAGATGGTAGCGGCCCTGCGGCATCTCCGCGAGCTCCGCCTCGACCAGGCGCTTGAACTCCTCGCCGAGGTCGCGCACCAGGATCTTGATGCGGGCCTTGTAGATGTTCTCGCGCTGGCCAAGCGCGTTGTAGACGCGCAGCACCGCCTCCAGCGTCGCCAGAAAATCCGCCTCCGCCACGAAGTCGAACAGCTTCGTGCCGATGATCGGCGTGCGGCCGAGCCCGCCGCCCACCCAGATCTCGAAGCCCACTTCGCCTTCCGCGTTGCACTTCGCCAGCACGCCGACGTCATGCACCTTGATCGCTGCGCGGTCATGCGGCGCGCCGGTGATGGCGATCTTGAATTTGCGCGGCAGGTAGGTGAATTCGGGGTGCAGCGTGGACCACTGCCGCAGCACCTCGGCATAGACGCGCGGGTCCACCAGCTCATCCGCCGCGGCGCCGGCGAATTCATCGGTGGTCACGTTGCGCACGCAATTGCCGCTGGTCTGGATGGCGTGCATGTCCACTTCGGCCAGCGCCTCGAGGATCTCGGGCGTCTCCTCCAGCTTCACCCAGTTGAACTGGATGTTCTGGCGCGTGGTGAAGTGGCCGAAGCCGCGGTCGTAGCGCCGCGCGATATGGCCGAGCTGGCGCAGCTGGCGGGCTTCGAGCACGCCATAGGGGATCGCGACCCGCAGCATATAGGCATGGAGCTGCAGATACAGGCCGTTCATCAGGCGCAGCGGCTTGAACTCATCCTCCGTCAGCGCGCCGGACATGCGCCGCGCCACCTGCCCCCGGAACTCCGCGATGCGAGAGGCCAGGAAATCCCGGTCGATCGCGTCGTAGCGATAGATCCGCGGGCTGATCGGGCTGGCCTGTGTGTCCATGGCGTGGATGCTCCTCAGGAGGCGAGAGAGAGGGCGGGCTTGGGTTCCGCATCGACGGAGGGGCCCTTGGCGCGCAGCCTTTCGCGCAGTCGCAAGGGCCAGCCGGTTCCGGGCTCGACCTCCACCGCATAGACGCCGACGAGATGCTGCGCGCGCTCCTCCGCAGCCCCGGTGGCGAGGCCTTCCGCCAACTCGGCGGGGGCAAAAATCCGCGCCTGGCCGCAGGATTCGGACCAGGCATTGTCGGCGCGCAGCCAGACGACGCGGCCGTCACCCAGGCGGTTGCCAGTGATGATGGCGGGCCGGGCGGGCACTTTGGGGACGGACATCGATGAACCCTTCTCCGCTCCCAAGGTTCGCGGGAGAGGCCCCGTAATTCTACGACGCAAAACAAGGAAATCAATGGCCCAACGCAGATAGTGCGCAAGATGTGGCAGGATTTTCCACCAAGACGGATCAATTCCGCCCTCAACGACATGAGATAGACCTTTCACCATGATCGGAAGCATGTTTTTCTATGTCGGAATCGCGGATATCACGTCCGATGGCTGTGCAATATGGTTCCTCACTCGCCTCGGGCACCGGTCCGGCTGATGGCGAGGTCTGGCTGGTCGGCGCAGGGCCCGGTGATCCGGGCCTGCTGACGCTGCGCGCCGCTGATGCGCTGCGGCATGCCGACCTGGTGCTGCATGACTCCCTGGCCGGGCGCGGGGTGCTGCGACTGATCCGCTCGGGTGCGGATGTCGTGAATGTCGGCAAGCGGAAGGGCCAGCCCTCCATGCCGCAGGCGCGCATCAATGCCCGCCTGGTTGCCGGTGCGCGGGCCGGGCTGCGGGTGGTCCGTCTGAAAGGGGGCGATCCCTTCCTGTTCGGGCGGGGCGGCGAGGAGGCCGCCTGCCTCGACGCGGCCGGCATAGCCTGGCGCATTGTCCCGGGCGTCTCCGCCGGCACCGCAGCCCCGGCGGCGGCGGGCATCCCCCTCACCCAGCGCGGCGTGGCGAGCGCCGTGACCTTCGTCACCGGCCATGATGAATCGGGGGCGTTGCCGGGCTCCACCGACTGGGACGCGCTGGCACGAGCCGGCGGCACCATCGCGGCCTTCATGGCGCTGAGCCGGCTGGACGAGATCGCGCTGCGCCTGCTGGCCGCCGGACGCTCGGCCGCCACGCCGGTCGCCGTGATCTCCCAGGCCTCGCTGCCCGGCCAGGCGGTGCTGCGCACAACGCTGGGCGGCTGCACGCTCGCCTTACGGCGCGCGGACCTGCCTGGTCCGGCGCTGATCGTGATCGGCGAAGTTGCGGCGCTGGGTGCCACAGCCGAGGTCGTGCCGCACGCCTTTCGCGACGCCATCAGCCTGTGACCACGACACGACCGGACCCCGTTGCGGCGAAGCGCGGTCGTAGCGTGCCACGGGCTGTTTCAGAACCAGACTGCCGGGCCGGAAGAGATGAGGAGACGGATGCGATGCATGTCACGGACGCCACGACGGACAGCCTGTTTCTGCCGGGCACCCATGATTTTTTCCGGGAAACCTGGCTGCCTGCCCGCACCGTCGCCCTGATCAATCTGGGCCTGCTGGCGCTGATCGGACTGATCGGCCTGCTCTCGGGCTGACGTTGCCCTGACCCGGATGATGATCTGCCGGCCGCTCATTGGCTTCTGCTGGGCTCGCGCCGCGACCGGGTTGCCCGGGCTAAGGAGCGGCCGTGCTGCTCGGCAGCCACATACTGGTGCTGTCCGCGCATCCGGGCCGCATCCAGGCGGTGCTGGTGCTGGAGGCCCGCACGCTGCGCCGCTGGGGCATGCAGCGCTGAGACGCAGTCAGGCCACGCTGATGCGCGTGGCCGCACGGGCGCTCTGCCCGGCCTCGTCGGTGACGATCACCTCGATTTCGCTGGTCCGGTCCAGCGCCAGGAAGAAGACGTGGTAGGGATTGGCGGAGGAGCCGTTGCGCAGCTCCGCCTGCATCGCCACCGCGCCATTCACCCTCACCACCAGCCGGTTGATGAGGTCACGCGGCACCAAGGCGCCGCCCTCCTGCCGCAGGCCGGTTTCCATCGGATGCGCGACCAGCGTGCGGATCTCCACCGCCTCCCCGGCCCGGGCGCTGCGCGGGGCGCGGATGCGCGGTGCGGTCAGGCTCATGACAGGCACCCCCCGGTGGTGACGCGAATTTCCGCCGCCGCCTGACGAACGCTGCCGTCGCTGAACTGCGCCACCACCAGGATGCGCTGCGCCTCCGCCAGGCGAATCCGCGTCTGCACCTCGGCGCGGGCCAGCAGCGGCGTCAGCCGGAAGCTGGCGATGCCGGGCGTCGGGTTGCGCGTGGCAAACAGATGGATGGCGGTGACGTGCTCGGCCTCCGTCTGCGGGCTGTCCACACGCACCGTCACCGGCACCTGCCCGCCATTTTCGGCCACGGTTGGGACCACCAGGGTGATGCCGCCCTCAGCCGGGACCGCGTCGCCTATAGTCTCCCGGATCGCCGTGCGCAGCGCCTCATCGGGCATCTGCGCCAAGGCGGCGGCGGGCAGCAGGATCAGGGCGAGGGCGGCGCGACGGGTCAGCATCAGCCATACATGTCCCTGGTGATGCTCTCATACCAGGCATCGGCGTAGATCGCTTCCAGCCGCCGCTGCTCCGGCAGGTCCCCGCGCGGGGAGACGCCACCGGATTGCGGCACCTCGACGATCGCCGTGCCCTCGGCATTCGGACGATAGATGCCGACGACCGAAATCCCGTATTCGGCGCCCACATGCGAATAGCAGGTGTTGTAGTAGACCGGGGTGGGCGGTGCTTCCCCCCGCAGCGACGCCGCGGCGCTGGCCACCGCCTGCTTGGCCGTGCTGTTGGCGATATAGCCGGATTTCGGCATCGGCCCGGGGATGTTGGCATCGCCCACCACATGGATGCCCGGCGCGGCGCGGGATTCAAAGGTCACGGAGTTTACCGGCACCCAGCCCGTCTCGTTCGCCAGGCCGGATTCAATGGCGATGCGCGCGGCAGATTGCGGCGGGATGATGTTGGCCACCGCCACCTTGTGCTTCTCGCCGAACTCGCTCTCCAGCACCCGCTCCCGCGCATCGACGCGCACCACGCGGCCGTCGCGATTGGCGGGCACCCATTCGATTAGGCCGGGATAGAGCGCCGCCCAGGCATCCTGGAACAGCCCCTGCTTGCTGAAGGCATCCTTCGCATCCAGCGCCAGAATTTTGGACCGTGGCTTATGACGCTGGAGGTAGCCGGCGATCATGCTGATCCGCTCATAGGGGCCGGGCGGGCAGCGGAAGGGATTGGCCGGAATCGCGATGCCGACCACGCCGCCATCGGGCATTTCTTCGAGTTGCCGGCGCAGCAGAAGGGTCTGTGCGCCGTCGCCGGGCACCCAGGCATGTGGCAGGATCTCGGACGCCGCCTCGTCATAGCCCTCCAGCGCACCCCAGCGCAGCGCGATGCCGGGCGAGAGGATCAGCCGGTCATAGCCCAGCGTCTCGCCGCCCTGCAGCCGCACGCGGCGCGCCACGGGGTCGATGCCGCTGGCCCAGTCCTGCACCACCCGCACGCCGCGGCCGCGCAGCCCGTCATAGCCGTGGCTGATATCGCCGATCTGCTTCGTGCCGCCGATCACGAGATTGCCGTAGGGGCAGGTGACGAAGCGCGCCTTCGGCTCCACCAGCGTCACCTCCAGCCAGGGATAGCGCTTACGGGCGAAGCTGGCGGCGGAGGCGCCACCAAAACCGCCGCCGATCACCAGCAGCCGGGCCTGGGCCTGCGATTGCGCCCGCACCGTAGCGGGGGCAGCCAAAAGGGCCGCGGCGCCGAGCAGCGCGCGGCGCGAAAGGGTCTGCGTCATCAGCGGCTCTCCCCGCGGGCGAAATGCTCGGCAATGGCCGCGAGTTCGGCCTCCGTATAGCCGCGTGTGATGCGGCCCATGATGGTGCCGGGGCGTTCATTGGCGCGGAAGGCGGCGAGCGTGGCGCGCAGCTCCGCCGCATCCCGGCCGGCCAGGGCAGCCATGCCCGTGACGCCGGCACCCGCGGGGCCATGGCAGCCGAGGCAGGCCTCGGCCAGCATCGCGGCCTGGGTCTGGGCGGTGGCGGGGACAGGCCCCAGCAGCCCGAGGCTGGCCGCGGCGGCGGCGATGGACAGGCGAGCGGACATCCCGATTTCCCGAATTTATTATGTGGAAATATGCATCTCCCCACCAGCCGTCCTATAATTCACTTTTCGTTGCCGTCAAACCCCGATTTCAACCTACCCAATCCTGAAGATCGGCCGCAGCCGCAGCCCCACCGCATTGCCGATCAGCGCAGGGACGATCCACACCCAGCCATGCAGGCTGCCGCTGGCGATCCCGCCGAAATAGGCGCTGACATTGCAGCCAAAGGCGAGCATCGCCCCATAGCCGAGCAGCAGCCCGCCAACTGCCGAAGCCGCGGCCTCCCCCGGCCGCGGCCAGCGCCAGCCCGCCTTGTGGCCGGCCAGCGCCGCGGCCAGGAAAGCGCCGGCCATCAGGCCCAGATTCATCACCGTGGTGCGGTCCGCCAGCAGCGGCCGCAGGATCGCCTCGGCCCGCGTCGGATCCTCCCAATAGGTCCAGAAGGCCGGATCATCCAAGCCCAGCGCCTCCACGACGCGCGACCCCCAGAGCGGAAAGGCGGCGGTGATCGCCCAGGGGCGACCCGCGATCCACAGCGTCGCGAAGTTCAGCAGCGCCAGCCCCACGGCGCCCCAGAGCATCGGCCAGGGGCCGCGCAGCAGGTTTCGGCCGCGCCAGGCCAATGGCTCCACCATGCCATGCCGCTGCCGTTCCAGCCGCGCCGAGACCCACCAGACCAGCGCCAGGATGGCCAGGCTCAGCAGCAGCGCCGGCCAGGTGCCCAGCAGCGCGGGCAGCGAGACGGGTGGCAGCGCCGGCCAGTCCAGCCAGCGCTCCGCATCCCAGGCGGCCAGCGTCGCCCCGGCGATGAAGGCCGCCAGCGTCAGCCACATTCGCGCGCCCTGGCCGCCCGCGGCGGTGTAGAGCGTGCCCGAGGCACAGCCGCCGCCGAGTTGCATGCCGATGCCAAACAGGAAGGCGCCGAGCAGCAGGCCGAGCCCCACCGGAAATACGAAGCCGCGCACCGGCTGCGCACCCAGCATGCCCGCCTCAAGCGCCGGCAGGAACAGGGCCACGGCCAGTCCCAGCATCACCATCTGCGCCCGCAGCCCGGCGGAGCGGCGTTCCGCCAGCAGGCGCTGGAAGGCGCCGGCGAAGCCGAAGGTGGCATGGAACAGCACCAGGCCAAAGGCTGCGCCCAGCCCCCAGGACGCCGCCTGCCCCGCGCCCAGTTCCAGGGCCAGCCAGGCCGCGCCGCCCGCCAGGATGACCAGCGCCAGACCCAGCCTCCCGACGATCATCGTTTCACCTCACGCATGGCCGGCGTGATAACGCCCGTCATCGCCCTGAACCAAGGCGGCCCCGGATCAGATCGCGAAACCAGCGGCTCGGATGCAGGCCGGCGCAGGCCGGCGGCAGGGCGCGGTCTCGGCGGAGGATCATCGAGTTGGCCTTCCATCGGTCAACCAGGGCGGATTTCACGCGGCGCAGATTATCCGGCCCCGCGCCGCGCGGAAGTCTCAGTTGTTTAGGGCATCCAACATTTGCTGATCTACGACATGAAAGCGTGCATTGCCAGCCTGGCAGCCCATGGCCGGCACGCCCTCGTCGCAGGGTGCGCGCGTGGCGAGACGCACGCATTCCAGGGGGCGTCTCTGCGGCCGTGTCCTTGCGACAATCGGGGGCACGCCGGCCTGAAAGCGCGTTCTGCGTTGAAGCTGGGGTATTTCAACCCGCTCGGCTCGGTGAAGGATGGCATCGGCCTCGCCAATGGTGGAGGCCGCCGAACGCGAGGGGCTGATCACGGTGATGCCGGATGGCGCCGGCATGGCGGGGGCAATGACCCGCGCGGAGCAGATCATTGCCGAAATGCCCGAGGCCTGGATGCCGAAGCAGTTCGACAACCCCGCCAACCCCGCTATTCATGCCGCCACGACGGCCGAGGAGATCAGGCCGGATCAATAGCGCAATGGTCTTTCTGTGAAGGGAGACAGCATGAGGGGACGCAATCGTCCGAACTGGGCCGCTCTGGGGCTGGACCTGGTCACGCTGCGCGTTTTCGCAGCGGCCGCGGAGGAACGCAGCCTCGCCCGCGCCGCGGAGCGCGAACACATCGCGCAATCGGCGGTCAGCCGCCGCATCGCGGAGCTGGAGGGACGCGCCGGGGTCCAGCTGCTCCGCCGCCACGACCGCGGGGTGGAGCCGACGGCCGCAGGCCAGACGCTGCTCGACCGGCTCGGTGACCTCTTTGGCCTGCTCGAACGCATCGCGGCGGAGCTTGACGCGCATGCGGGCGGCGCGCGTGGCAGCGTCGTGCTGCACGCGAACATCTCGGCCATCAGCGGGCCGCTGCCTGGCCTGCTTTCGTCCTTCCTGCTGACGAATCAAGGCCTGCGCATCTCGCTTGAGGAACGGACCAGCGTGGAGATCCTGCACGCCGTGCAGACCGGCGTGGCAGAGCTGGGCATCTTCTCCGGGACGGTTCCGCCGCCCGATGGGCTGACGGTGCTGCCCTGGCGCGTCGATCCGCTCGTCGTCCTGCTGCCCGAGGGTCATCGCCTGGCCTCGCAGGAGAGTCTGTGCCTGGCCGATCTGCTGGAGGAACCCTTCGTCGGGCTGCAGGACCCGAGCGCCCTGCAACGGCTTTACCGCTCCGAGGCCACACGGATCGGGGGCCATCTGCGCGAACGCGTCCTGGTCGCCAGCTTCGACGGCGTGCGGCGCCTGGTGGAGGCCGGGCTCGGCCTGTCGATCCTGCCGGCCGCCGCGATGCCCGCCGGCGGCGCCCTGGCGACGCGCCCGCTGGGCGCCAGGCGGAGGGACTTTCGGCCGCGGCGCGGCTGCTCGTGGAGCACCTCACCGCGCGGTAGCGGGCGGGCGGCGTGCCGATCCGCGACGCCTGCCGTGCCGAATGACGACTGGAGCAGCGCGGTGCCCGTGGGCAGGGTGCGAGTTAAGGGGTGGGGCAGAAGGCCGCCGCGGCGACGGCCAGGACAGCGAAACCAGGCGTGCGTCGCCGTCCGGCTCGATTTGCCACCCCAAATTCGACAAATCCGGCCACTTCGGCTGGGATCAGTAATAATGCGAGACCGGAACACCGGCGGTATTCCTGGGAGGGAACAGTGACCCGTTGCACCACCACCCGCCGCGCGCTGCTGGGCGCCGCCGCGCTGATGCCCGCACTCACCACCCCCGCGCTCGCCTTCCCAGACCAGGCGGTGCGCGTCATCGTTCCCTGGAATGCGGGCGGCCTCGCCGACGTGCTGATGCGCACCATCGCACCCGTCATGTCCGCCTCGTTAGGCCAGCCCGTCGTCGTCGAGAACCGAGCGGGCGCCAATGGCGCTGTCGGCACCCAGGCGGTGGCACAGGCGCGCGGCGATGGGCACACCCTCATCGTCGCCAATGCCGAGACGCATGCGATCAACCCGCTGGTCTATCCCCGCCTGGCCTATGACCCGGTGGCCGATTTCACGCCGGTCACCATCTTCGCGCACGGGCCCTTCGTGCTGATCACCCGCCCGGGCCTGGGTGCCGAGAACCTCGGCGCCTTCCTCGCCATGGCGCGGGCGCGCCGCGGGCAGTTCACCTTCGCCTCCTGGGGCATCGGATCCACCTCGCACCTCGCGATGGAGCGCCTGATGCGATCCACGGGGATCGAGATGCTGCACGTTCCCTTCACCGGCGCGGCCCCGGCCTCCACCGCCATCCTGGGCGGGCAGGTGGATGGGATGTTCCTCAACGCGGGGCCCGCCGCGGCGATCGCGCGCGACGGCCGCGCGCGCATCCTGGCCCTCGGCGCCACCGAGCGGCTCGCGCTCCTGCCGGACGTGCCGACCATGGCCGAGCTCGGCACGCCGGTGGAGGCGGCCAACTGGTTCGGCCTGCTCGGTCCCGCGCGCATGCCGGCCGCTGTCGCCCAGCGCCTCTCCGCCGTCGCGGGGGAGGCGGTGCGCCAGCCGGCCGTGCAGGAGATCTTCCGCACCCAGGCCGCCATCCCCGTCACCATGACGCCCGAGGAGACCGGCCGCTTCATCGCGGGCGACCGCGAGCGCTGGAACGTGGTGGTGCGCGACCTGAACATCCGCCTCGAATAGCGCGATGGACGGGCGCGGCGTGACAGCCTTCCGGCAATCTTCGGGAGGATGACCATGCAACGCCGCGCCCCGACCCTGGCCGTCCCTGCGCTCCTGCTCACCGGCGGCCTCGCCCGCGCGCAAGGATGGCCCGCGCGGCCGGCGGCGCCCATGACATCGTGGCCCGGCTGCCGGCGCGGAAGCTCGCCGCATGCACCCCGGGCAGCAGCTTCAACGTCGAGAAGCGGCCCGGCGCCAGCACGGTGGTCGCGGCCGGGCATGTGGCGCGCTCCGCGCACCGCCCCCTTTCCTACCCGTCCTCAACGATGCGAACCGGCTTCGGACACTCTCAAGCAAGCCGAACGATAAGATCGTCGTCCGCAACGGCCTTCGGGAAGGCATCCATCGCCCAGGGGTCATGGCCCGGAATGATCAGGTCGGGATCGGAGGCGAGACGGCGCAGCTTTCGGTAGCCTTCCAGCAAACTCGCGACATCCATCACGAGGGGGAAGACCTCGTCGCGCTCGACGTGACGACGGTAGTGGCACGCATCGGTTGCCAGAACGAGCCATCCCTTTGCCGTCGCCACCCTCACGAACTGCAAGCCTGCCGTATGCCCGGGGGCGAGATGCACGGTGATGCCCGGGGCAATCTCCGCGTCACCATCATGAAACTCGACCCGGCCCTTGTAGACATGGCGCACCACCGAGCAGACATCCTCCACCTCGTAGGCGGCACACAGGCAGCGATGGCGCATGAGACGGCCGGTCGCAAAGCTCATCTCGCGATCCTGCAGATGGAAGCGGGCCGCCGGAAAGAGATCGTAGTTGCCGACATGATCGTAATGCATGTGGCTGATGATGACGTCCGTCACGGTGCGCGCATCGACTCCGAGCGCTGCCAGCCCCTCGGTGGGGCAGCGCAGGAAACGCCGTCCGCGCCGGGCGGCAATTTCCCGGTTGAAGCCCATATCGACGACGATTGTCCTTTCCGCGGATCGGATCAGCCAGATGAAGTAATCCATATCCACCGCGGCTTCGTGCGGATCGGCCCCGAGGAAGATCTCGGCCGCATGCCGCCCCTTCAGTTCGGCATACTTGATCGCGTAGACCTCATAAGGGGCTCCGCCATCACGATTGGTTCCGGTCATGCTGCTGTCCGCCCCTGCTGTCGTCAGGCCTTCTCTGGCTCTCCGGCCAGCGCGATGATCCGCCGGGCCATGCGTTCATTCACGAAATCGATCATCTTGCCGTTGTGCGTGACGGCACCGCGCCCTTCGGCCTTTGCTGTTGCAAAGGCGGCAAGGAGGGCCTGGGCATCTGCCACCTCCTGTGCGTCCGGCGAAAAGGCTGCGTTCGTGGCCTCGATCTGTCCGGGATGGATGACCTGCTTGCCGTCAAAGCCCATTGCGGCCGCCTTGGACGCACTCGCTTCTGTCAGGGCCGCGTCCTTGAATGCTCCGCAAGGGCCGTCGATCGCGAGACGCCCGAAGGCCCTGGCCGCCACAAGCACGCGCATCATCGGGTAGGCGAAGAGGTCAAGCGGGGCGGTAATGAGGCCGGCGCCCACGCGCGTGGCATGCCGATAGCCCGAAGGCGAGGCGCCCACCTCTGCGCTTCTCGCGCCCAGCGAGGCGGCAAGGTCACCAACTCCCAGATGCAGCGCGGTGACGGCCGGATGGGCCGCCAGATGATCCACGCGCATCAGGCCCGCGGCGGTCTCGATCAGCAGTTCGATAGCGATGGCCCGCCCTTCAGGCCCTCGGGCGCTCTCGATGAGGTCCGTCGTGACGCGGATATCCTCTTCCGTCTCGACCTTCGGCAGAATGACCGCATCGAGCCGCTCGCATTCCTTCAGAGCCCGGATCTCGCCTGCGGCAAGGCCGCTGTCGCGGGTGTTGAGGCGAACCGCCACATGCTTCGTGCCAAAATCCAGCTCATGAAGCAGGGTGACGGCAGAACGAAGCGCCGCGGCCTTTTCGGAGGCCGGAACCGCATCTTCCAGGTCAAGAAAGACCGCATCGGCTGCGGAAGCCGCCGCGCTGGCCACCATCCGGCCCTGATGCGCCGGCGTGGCGAGATAACTCCGAACGCGCTTCATGATGCGTTGCCCCCGGATGCGGAAAATCCCAGTTCCGCCAGAATGGATTCGTTGTGCTCCCCCAGACCGGGAACAGGCCCCATCCGCGCCTCCATCCCGGCCGAGATGAAGGGCGGCAGGAAGCTCATCACCGGTCCGCACGGCGTTCCGATCTCCGTGATCCGCTTCCTCTCATGGAGCTGCGGATGATCGAGAAACTGCTCGACAGAGTTCAGTCTTGCATTGGCGATGCCCGTCGCTTCAAGCAGCGCGCCGAGGGCTGGCGTGCCCATAGCCGCAAAGCGCGCCTCGATGACCGCAACCAGCGCTTCAGCATGGGCGAAGCGCTGCGGATTGGTGGCAAAGCGAGGATCGCTGGCCAGTTCCGGCTGGGCGAGCACCTTCTGGCAGAAGGCTTGCCATTCGCGCTCATTCTGGATGCCGAAGAAGATGATTCCGCCATCGCCCACGCGGAAGGGGCCGTAGGGCGCGATGGACGCATGCCGCATGCCAGTGCGCTGAAGGGAGCGGCCAGCGCCGGCTCGGAAATAGGCGGGATAGCTCATCCACTCGGCTATTGAATCGAACAGCGAGACCTCGAATGCGAGACCCTCGCCACTGCGCTCCCGCTGGAACAGCGCCATCAGGATGCCGTTCAGCGCATACATGCCCGTGGCGATATCGACGATCGACAGGCCTACCTTGGCCGGCTGCTCCACCGTGCCATTCACATCGAGCACGCCGGCCTCGCATTGCACGAGGAGGTCATAGGCCTTCTTGCTCGAAAACGGGCCATCGCTGCCATAACCGGAGATGTCGCAGGCCACGAGGCGGGGATACCGTGCGACAAGGGACGTCGCATCGACCCCCATGCGCGCGGCGGCGCCCGGCGCAAGGTTCTGGATGAACACATCCGCTTTGCCGGCCAGCGCTTCGAGAACCGCCAGCCCGCGCTCGGACTTGAGGTCGATGGCCAGGCTTTCCTTGGAGCGGTTGGTCCAGACGAACTGGCTGGACATGCCGGACATCACCTTGTCGTAGTCCCGGCAGAAATCCCCGCCTTCGGGTCGTTCGACCTTGATGACCCGCGCGCCCCAGTCGGCGAGATGACGCGTCGCAAGCGGCGCGGCAATCGCCTGTTCCAGCGCAACGACAGTCAGTCCGGAAAGGGGCAGTGGCTTCATCGTCAAGTCCTTGCCATATCGTGCGGGGCCGCTTCCATTTCCTTGCGCAGGCGGAAGGCGGCGCTGGTCGTGTGCATCGCTACATCGGCGCAGGTCAAGGGCTGGCTGTCCTTCACGGGGCGTGATGGGCCTTACCTTGTGCGCCAGGCCCACCGGCAGATAATCGCTGGCCACCGTTTCGACAGCCGGACGCAAGCCGCCAGAGACGATGTAGGCGCCTTCGCCATCGAGCATCTCGCCGGAAGAGAGGTCACGCTTGGCGATGGCCGCGACATAGCCGTTGAGCGCGATGAAGGCGTCCTTCGTGGCTGCGTTGGCTACGGTCGCAAGGCGGATCGTGCAAAGCGGGATCGCGCCCTGCATGGGGTGGGGCTGCGGGAAGTAGGCCATCCACCATTCGCCCTCCGCCCGGAACGCAACGCAACCGGGAACGCCCTCCCGGCCTTCGTCTCTCTCCGCAGCCATGCCGCAGCCTCATCCGCCATGCGTCGAAAACTGATACGATCGGCGGATGCATCAATCGAGATGAAGGAATTGAACGACGAAACTATGCCGGCTTTTGTGCCGGGATGGGTGACTGGTAGGACGAAAATGACGCGACTGACGGATGGGCTCGACGGGTAGGGGCCATCTGCGCGAACGCGTCCTGGTCGCGAGCTTCGATGGCGTGCGGCGCCTGGTGGAGGCCGGGCTCGGCCTGTCGATCCTGCCGGCCGCCGCGATGCCCGCCGGCGGCGCCCTGGCGACGCGCCCGCTGGCTGCGCCAGGCGGAGGGACTTTCGGCCGCGGCGCGGCTGCTCGTGGAACACCTCACCGCGCGGTAGCGGCCGGGCGGCGTGCCGATCCGCGACGCCTGCCGTGCCGAATGACGACTGGAGCAGCGCGGTGCCCGTGGGCAGGGTGCGCCCCATCGCGAAGGCCTGAAGGCCGCCGCGGCGACGTCCAAGACAACAAAGCAAGCGGAGGCCAACCGTGCCCCATCGTCCCACATCCGGGTTGGACCCATCCAACCTTGCCGGCCTGGCGGCCCCGCGGCGACCAGGCTACCTCGGGCGTCGCGCCGTACTGGCCGCCATCGCCGCGGCAGCCGCCCTGCCGGCACGCGCGCAGGACTTCGCACCGGGGCGTCCGGTCACGCTCGTCGTGCCCAGCGCGCCCGGCGGCACCACGGATTTCGCCGCGCGCCTGCTGGCGGAGCCGCTCAGCCAGCAACTCGGCGTGCCGGTCCTTGTCGACAACCGCGCGGGGGCGAACGGCGTGATCGGTGCGCAGGTCGTGGCGCGCGCCAGGCCCGACGGCCACACGCTGCTGGTGCAGTATTCCGGTTTCCATGTCGGCTCCCCGGCGGTGGTGCGCAACCTCGGCTGGAACCCCCGCACGGACGTGGTCCCCATCGGGCTGCTGATGGACGTGCCGCAGGTGCTGCTGCTGCATCCCTCGGTGCCCGCAAGAACCTTCGCGGAGCTCGTCGCCTATGCCAAGGCGAACCCGGCCAAGCTGAACTACGCCTCCTCGGGCAACGGCTCGGTGCAGCATCTCGGCACGGAGCAGCTGAAGCGCCTGACCGGCATCCAGCTTGAGCACGTGCCCTACCGCGGCGCCGGCCCGGCGATGCAGGACCTGCTGGGCGGTCGCGTGCAGATCTTCCTGACGACGCCGCCGCCGGCCCTGCCCTTCATCCAGAACGGCCAGCTGCGGGCCCTGTTCCTGTCCGCGCAGGAGCGTCACCCCGCGCTGCCCAACGTGCCCACCGCCGCCGAGGCCGGGCTGCCCGGGCTGAGTGCGGAGGCCTGGTTCGGCCTCTTCGCGCCGGCCAGTACGCCGGAGCCGCTGATCGCCCGCCTGGCCGCGGCGGTCGACGCGATCATCGCCGCACCCGCCTATCGCGGCCGGGCCGAATCGCAGGGCGCGGCGATCCGGCGGATGACCCCGGCAGAACTGCAGGCGCGGGTCGAGCGCGAGCTCGTGGAATGGGCCGATGTCGTACGCGTCATGAACATCCCCGTCGAATGAAGGAGTATCCGGGTTCATGATCGACCGCCTCGACCATCTCGTGCTGACCGTCGCGGACGCCACGACGACCATCGACTTCTACGTCCGCGGGCTCGGCATGAGGGAGGAACGCTTCGGCGGCGGCCGGCTGGCGCTGTCCTTCGGTCGGCAGAAGATCAACGTCCATGTCGCGCGCGCCGCGCCGATCCTGCCGCGTGCGGCGCATCCCGCGCCCGGCAGCGCGGACATCTGCCTGATTGCCGCCGTCCCGCTGCCGGAGGTCGAGGCGCATCTGAAGCGCGAGGGCTTCGCGATCGAGCTCGGCCCCGTGCCGCGCACCGGCGCGACGGGGCCGATCACCTCGCTCTACCTCCGCGATCCCGACGGGAACCTGGTGGAGATCTCGACCTATGGCTGATGCTTCGGGGCCGCTCGCCGGCCTGCGCGTGCTGGAGCTCGGCCACTTCGTCGCGGCGCCTTTCTGCACACGCCTGCTGGGCGACCTCGGCGCCGACATCATCAAGGTTGAACCGCCCGGCGCCGGCGATCCTGTGCGGCAATGGGGCGCGCGGCTGAAGGGCCAGTCGGCCTGGTGGTCCGTGCATGGCCGCAACAAGCGCTGCGTCACGCTGGACCTGAAGAAGCCGCGCGCGCGGGAGATCGCGCTCGGCCTCGCTGCACAGTGCGACGTGCTGGTCGAGAATTTCCGCCCCGGCCAGCTCGACCGGCTCGGCCTGTCCGAGGCGGCGCTGCGGCAAGCCCGGCCGGACCTCGTGATTGCGCGCATCTCCGGCTACGGCCAGGACGGGCCGCAGCGCGACCGCGCCGCCTTCGGCGTGATCGGCGAGGCGGTGGGCGGGCTGCGCCACCTGACCAACCACCCGCCCGGCACGACGGACCTGCCGCCGGTGCGCGTCGGCGTCAGCATCGGCGACAGCGTCGCCGGCATCTACGCCGCCTTCGGCATCATGGCCGCGCTGTGGCGGCGCGATGCGGCGCGCGGCGGTGACGGGCGGGGCCGCAGCCTCGACGTCGCGCTGACGGAGTCGATCTTCAGCCTGTTGGAAGGGGCACTGCCGGAATACGGCGCACTCGGGACGGTGCGGCAGCCCACCGGCGGCGGCATCGCCACCGCGGCGCCCACCAATGCCTATCGCACGAAGGACGGTGCATGGGTGCTCATCGCCGCCAATTCAGACCCGCTGTTCCGCAAGCTCGCGGTGCTGATGGGCCGGCCGGAACTGGCCGAGGAGCCGCGCTTCATCGGGAACCAGGCGCGCGTCGCGAACAGCGCGGCGCTGGATGCCGAGATCGGCGCCTGGACCGCCGGGTACGAGGCAGCCGAGCTGGAGCGGCTGCTGGAGGTGGCAGACGTGCCAGCGACCCGCGCCTACACCGTCGCGGATTGCGCGGCCGACCCCCAGTTCCGCCACCGCGGCATGGTGCGGGAGGTCGAGGACGCGCAGCTTGGCCCGATGCTGCATCCCGGCATCGTGCCGATGCTGCCCGATGATCCCGGCGCGATCCGCTGGGCCGGGCCGCCGGTGGGCGCCCACACCAATGAGGTGTTCCAGGGCCTGCTCGGTCTCTCCGCCGCCGACATCACCATGCTCCGCCAGGAAGGAATCTGCTGATGTCCAACGTTGTCGAGATCGTCGAGGTCGCCCCGCGCGACGGGTTCCAGCCGATCAAGCCGTGGATCCCGACCGCGGTGAAGATCGATTTCTTGCGCCGGCTCGCCGCCACGGGCCTGCGGCGCATCGAGATCGGCTCCTTCGTCAGCCCCACCGCGATTCCGCAGCTGCGCGACACGGCCGAGCTGATCGAGGCCGCCGCCGCGCTGCCCGGGCTGCGGCCGCAGGTGCTGGTGCCGACGGCACGCCGCGCGCGGGAGGCGGTTGCGGCCGGGGCGCGTTTCCTCGTCTATGTCCTCTCGGCCTCCGAGGCGCACAACCAGAGCAACCTTCGCCGATCCGTCACGGAATCGGTCGAGGACTACGCGCGCATGCTCGAAACCCTGCCGGGCGAGGTCGAGCTGCGGATCAACCTTGCGACGGCGTTCGATTGTCCGTTCGACGGGCGCATGGCCATGGGGCCGGTGCTGGAGCTGATCGCGCGCCTCGCCGCGCTGCGACAGGATGTCGAGATCTGCCTGTGCGACACGACGGGGCGGGCAACGCCCGATCATGTGGGGCAACTGGCGTCGGCGGCGATGGCGTGCCAGCCGGGCGTCACGGCGTGGGCCTATCATGCCCACGACACCTATGGCCTGGGCCTGGCGACAACCTATGCGGCCTATCGCGAAGGCATCCGGATTTTCGATGCCGCGGCTGGCGGCCTGGGTGGCTGCCCCTTCGCGCCCGGCGCCACGGGCAACGTCGCGACCGAGGACGTGGTCTGGATGTTCGAGCGCATGGGGATGCCAACCGGCGTGGACCTCTCTGCGCTTCTGCCGGTGGCGCAGGACGCGGCCGCGCTGCCCGGCGCGTCGGCCGGCGGGCGGGCGCGGGCGGCACTGCTGCCGATGGGCGGGAGCGGTTCCGCTGATGCGCCTCGCTGCGCGGCGCAGTAGGCGGTTCCGGAACAGAGTTTCGCTGTCCGCCCATGAGCCAGAGATGCGCGGGGCACGGCGCATCTGGAAATCGCGAGGGCGATCCGTCCGCCCTCCGCCCCGGTCGGCTTTCCAGCCTCACATGTCTCGCGCGTCCATGACACCATGAACCGCAGGGTTGGAGAGCGCAACGACCTCCGCGTGCCGGCCGCAGACCCGCCTGGATCGCAGCCGAGTTTGCCAGGCGCATCCATCCACGCCTCACGGAGTCTAGAAAAGGAAGTCGTCCAGCACGGCCTCGCCCGCTACCGGTTCCTCCAATTCCGCGCCAAAATCACGTGCGATCTCACGTTCCCGCGCCATGGTATAGGGAACGGCATTCACCAGACCGAGGCGTTCACGCAACAGCTCGGCGCTGGCCATTGCCACTTGCGGCATGGGCAAGGCCTCCACCTCCGCTGCCGCATAGTGCAGCAACCCTGAAAGCGCTTCCGAACAGGTCAGGCCCAGGGATATGTCGGTCAGCATCCGGGCGACCTGGCCGCCATCCTGCCGCAACTGGGCCATCGCGCTGTCCATGTCGCCACCGGCCGCCTGCAGCCCGGCAAGGCCCTGTCGCATATCCGCCAGCGTGGCTTCCAGCCCGTCCGCCTGCCCCGCGCCGCCCGAGGCCATGATGCTGTCGCCTGCCGCCAGCGCCGCCTCCAGCGCTACCGAGAGCGCCGCCACGCCGTCCGCCATCTGCAAGGCATGGCTGCGCAATTCGCGTGTGATGGCCGCCAGGGAGCGGCCTTTATCGCCGAGCCGCGCGCATTTGAACGCGGCGTTCAGCCCGGCCAGCCGCATATCCGTGCCGATCTCCTGGATCGCGGCCAGGCCGGTCAACAGCCCCCGCACCATGCCGTCGATGCCGGCCATCGCCGCATCCACCTGGCGCCGCCGGACGAGGCATTCGCCAAGTAGCGCGGTCGCCTCGTCCAGGTCCCGCTGCATGGTCGTGAGGAATGAGCCATCCCCCCTGCCACCGAACACCGTATCCCCGACTGCGACCATGCCGTGCGCTTCCTCACCGAGCCGCGCCAGCGCGCCCGAAACGCGGGTGATTTCGGTGGACATGGTCTGACCCGTGTCACGCAACTGCGCCGCCTGCATCGCAGCCGCACGCACGGCAAGGGCATCGCGTTCCGATGGTGCCAGCCCGGCGCACCATGGCAGATCGCCACCACCCAGTCCTTCCGCCAGCCGGCCGAACGCATCCACCACATGTTCGATGCGCTGCCGTGTCGCATCGCCCACCTGCAAGGCGGAGACTGTATCCCCAACGGCGCCGACGATGGACTGACCGCGTAGCTGCACGGCCGCCGCCGCCTGCTTTGCCTGGCGACGTCGCGTGTCAACATGGCCGAGGCCATTGGAAATCCTTAGTGCCACCCCACCCAGCAGCGCACCCTGCTGACGGGTGAAATCGGATTGCGCGGCGGATACATGGCGCAACTCCCTCAGCGCCGCAGTATGCGCCTGCTCATACCGCACCACGGCTTCCTCTGAGATCTTCATCAGTGCGCGGATTTCCTCCGCGAAACTGCTGAGATCCCGGCTCGTGTCGACGATACTGCTGCTGGCAATGGCAGAGTTCATCGAGAGCACCGATAGCCCGCGATTGACGCGCGCCAGCCTTCCGATGCACTGGCCGACCGTACCCAGCTTCGCGGTCAGTGCCAGAAGCCCTGCCCCTTCCTGGCGAAGCTGTTCCGCCATCGCCTGCATCGCGGCTGCGGCCGCGCCGAGTGTCGCGCCGGCGGCGGCGACCGCTTCGCCGTCCAGCGTCTGCCGTAATCCTTCGAAGCTGGCGTTGATGTCATTCAGCCGTGACACCACCTGGCCGAGCCTGTCGCCGGCAGCCAGCACTTCCACATCAACTGGCGCGAAGATGTCTTCCAACCGGTAGCGCAGCGCCTGCAGCGCGGGGATTCTCAGGCCCATTGGCGGATATCCGCGATGGAGAGCGGGATGCGGTCCAGCGGGATGATGCGTTCTGCAGCACCCAGAGCGATCGCCTCCTTCGGCATGCCAAAAACGACGCAGCTTTCCTCATCCTGCGCGAAGGTTGTGGCGCCGGCCTTGCGCATTTCCAGCAGCCCACGTGCGCCGTCATCGCCCATGCCCGTCATGATATAGCCGACGGCATTCGGCCCGGCATATTGCGCAGCGGAGCGGAACAGCACATCGACCGAGGGGCGGTGGCGGGACACGAGCGGTCCATCCTTGATGGCCACGCAATACCGGGCGCCACTGCGATGCAGCAGCATGTGGCGGTTGCCGGGGGCGATCAATGCGCGGCCCGGCAACACCGCATCACCATCCTCGGCCTCCTTCACATCAATCCGGCACAACCCGTCCAGCCGGCGGGCGAAGGCGGCCGTGAAGCGTTCCGGCATATGCTGCACGATGACGATGCCGGGACAGTCCACCGGCAGCGCCGTCAGCACCGCGGCCAGTGATTCCGTGCCGCCGGTCGAAGCACCGATGCAGACCACCCGTTCCGTCGTCCGCGCCATCGCCCGGCTGCTGGGCGGCGGCAGCACCGCATCTGCTGTCAGCTTGCGTTCCACGGTGCGCGAGGGCAGATGCAGGGCCTGCCGTCCCGGCCGCACGCGCGATGCCGCACGCACCGCATCGCAGACGCGCACGGCGGATTCTTTCAGGAATTGCGCGCTGTCCAGCCGCGGCTTGGCGATGATCTCGACCGCGCCCGCATCCAGCGCCTGCAACAGCGTCTCAGACCCGCACTCCGCGAGCGAGGAGCAGATGATAACAGGGATCGGCCGCTGCGCCATGATACGGCGCAGGAAGGTGATGCCGTCCATGCGCGGCATCTCGATATCCAGGATCATGACATCCGGGACTTCCTGCTGAATGCGCTGCGCGGCGACATAGGGGTCGGACGCTGTGCCCATCAGCTCGATGTCCGGCGCATCCTCGATGATACGGCTCAGGGCGGCGCGAACCGCGGCGCTATCATCGACAATAAGCACGCGGATGGATCGACCGGGCAGCTTGCTCACGCACCTTCCTCCTCGCGCTGCCAGACGGTGGACATGACCGGACGCAATCCGGCCAGGCCGTTGCCTGCGGCGGTTTCGGAATGACCGACCAGCAGGAAACCTCCGGGCCGCAGATGGCTGCACAACCGGGCGAGGACCGCCTGCTGGGTTGGCCGCTCGAAGTAGATCAGCACGTTGCGACAGAAGATCACGTCAACGTCCCGATCGAAGGGATAGCGTTCATCCATCAGGTTCAGATGGTGGAAGGTAGTGACGGCGCGCAGTTCCGGTGCCATCCGCATTTCACGCCGCGACGAGTCACGATGCCGCAGCGTATAGCGATGGCGCATGTCCACCGGCACAGGTTGCAGCAGTTCCTGGGGATAGACGCCGCGACGCGCCGTCTCCAGAACCTGGGTCGAGATATCGGTACCCAGAACATGGAAGGTGAATCCGGGCGTGGTGACACGCGCCTTCTCCGCCAGCACCATCGCGATGGTATAGGCCTCCGCCCCGGTAGAGCTGGCGGCGCTCCAGATCTTCAACCTGCGATCGGACCGGCTGCGATCCCGCAGCAGGTACGGCACCGCATGCTTTTCAAGGAAGGTGAAGTGTTCCGCTTCACGGAAGAAGTCGGTCTTGTTGGTGGTGACAAGATCGACGACGTGCTGGTACTCCGTCTCCAGAAGACCTTCTTCGAACAGCGCCTTGCAATAGGCATCAACCCCTTCGATGCCCAGGCTGCGCGCACGCTTGCGCAAACGGCCTTCCACCATGGTGCGCTTGACCACGGGCAGCCGGATACCGACCTGATCCTCAATCAGGCCGGCGACCTGCCGGAAGCGACGGTCGCTGAGTTCGTCCATTGACTCTTCAGGCCGCCATTGGGGCTTCAGCGAGGCTCAACGCCGCGGGCGCCTCCGTCCCGATCAAGCTTGCGATGTCGAGCACGATGACAAAGCCGCCTGCACGACGACCGATGCCGCGGATGCAGTCGGATCGCCAGGGGCGACCAATTTCCGGTGCAGGTTCCGACCGATCCTCGTCGAGCGAGGTTACCTCGAAGACCCGGTCCACCACCAGGCCCAGGCGCAGTGGGCGCCCGGACAGGGTGAGTTCCAGCACGAGGATTCGCGTGCCTTGGCTGGTCTGCACCGCGGGCAGGCCCAGCATGCTGCGCAGATCGACCACCGCCACGCTTTGCCCCCGCACATCGGTCAGACCGAGCAGATTGGCCGGCGCATGCGGCAGGCGCGCGATGGGGCGCAGGTCCAGGATTTCCTGGACATGGGCGACGGGGATGGCGAAGACCTCCTCGCCAACGCCGAGCGTGATGTATTGGCCATGATCCGCCATGCCTGCCTCCCGTCGCTCAGTGTCGCTGGAATTCGGCGTCGACCTGATCGCCTGAGCCGTCCATGTTGAGGGCGAAGCCTCCGCCATTCATCTTGCCATTGGCGTGCTTCATGGGCCTTTCCGGCGCGCGCTTGGGCAAAGGCTTCGACGCCGGTCGGGGGCGCGAGAAGTTGGCCGCGCGCACGGGGTGACTCGGCGCGGCCTGCGGTGCGTGGTGCGCATGGGCGTCCAGGCGGAAGTAGGCGATCGTGGTCTGCAACAACTCGGCCTGCGTCGACAGCTCCTCCGAGGTGGCAGAGACTTCCTCCGAGGCCGAGGCGTTCTGCTGCGTCACCTTGTCGAGCTGCTGGATCGCCTGGTTGATCTGGCTGGCGCCGATATCCTGCTCACGGCAGGCTGCGGTGATTTCCTCCACCAGCTCCGCCGTACGCTTGATATCGGGCACCAGGCGAACCAGCATCTCGCCGGCCTCCTGTGCCGTCCGCAGCGTATTGGACGACAGCGTGCTGATCTCGCCCGCCGCCGCCTGGCTGCGCTCGGCCAGCTTCCGCACCTCGGAGGCAACGACGGCGAAGCCGCGCCCGTGTTCGCCGGCGCGTGCCGCTTCCACCGCCGCATTCAGCGCCAGCAGGTCGGTCTGGCGCGCGATTTCCTGCACGATGTTGATCTTCTCGGCGATGGACTGCATCGCCGCCACGGCCTGGCCCACCGCGTCGCCGCTGCGCTGCGCATCGAGCGCCGACTGCCGCGCGATCTTTTCGGTCGTGCCGGCGTTCTCGGCGTTCTGCTTGATGTTCGCGGCCATCTCCTCCATCGAGGAGGACGCTTCCTCGGCCGAGGAGGCCTGTTCCGTCGCGCCCTGCGCCAATTGCTCCGCGCTGGAGGAGAGTTCCTGGCTGCCGGAGGCCACGTTCTGCGCCGCTGTCACGGCTTCGGAGACGACGCCGCGCAGCTTCTCCAGCATCCGTTCCAGCGCGATACCCATCGTGTCCTTGTCGGACAGTCGCTTGGCCTGCACCGCCAGGTTGCCGCTGGCGATTTCCTCGGCCACCGCGGCGGTGGCCTTCAGGCCTTCCGTCATGCGGGCCATGGAGTCGATCAGGTCCTTGATCTCGTCATTGGTGGTGACCTTGGCCTCGGCCGTCAGGTCGCCGATCGCCACCGCATTCGCCACGCCAACCGCCAGGGCCAGGCCGCGGCTGACCGATAGCGCAATCCACAACGCCGAGCCGATCGCGATCAGCAGAGCCACGCCAGCGACCGACAGCAACAGGATGCGGGACTGATCATAGGAGGCGAGAGCCCCTTCCCGCGCCGCCTGGGCATAGTTCTTGTTGATCGTCACCACCTCCCCGAGACGGTCCATGGCCGCGGTCACGTGGTCGCGGGCAGTGGTCGTGGACAGGAGCTCGGCCTGATCACTCTCCCCGGCACGCTTCAGCACGCGCATCTGGTCCTGAAGCTGGATGTATTGCTGCAACGCCGCGCGCGCGGCGTTCCAGCGCGGACGGCCCGTCTCGGTCGAATTCCGGATAGCCTCATCGAACGTCTGGAGCAGCGCCTGGCGCCTCTGGTCCATCTCCGTGCCGAACTGTTCGACTGCGGCCGGGCTAGTCGAGAGCAGCATGTTCTTTTCGGTGCGAACGAGCAGAGCCATGTCGGTTTGGATGGTCTGCGACAGCTGCACCCGCGGCACGGCGCCGTTCAGCACATCCTCCAAGGTGTCGTTCAGCGAGGTGAGGCTGCTGATGCCCAGACCCACCATGCTGGCCATCAGCAGAATGACGAAGCCGAAGGCGGAAAAGAGTTTGGCTTTGACGGTGAGACGCATGGACCAGATCATCCTGTATGAAATGGGTTGAAGGGCGTGCTAAATTCGGTGGCGCGGTGATCTGCTTCGAGCGGACCGCCGGCGCCCATCAGGTTCAGGACGAAGCCGCGAAGCCGCGATGGCAGGCATTCTTCGCGGCACCGGCAATCAGTTCAGGATGCAGGCGAGATCGGGCAGGATGACGAGGTCGTCGCCACGCATGCCCACGCCGCGAATGAATTCAGGACGCCAGCGCATGCCGATGCGCGGCGCGCTTTCCAGCGCGGCGGTCGCGAGTTGCGTCACCTCATGCACCCGATCCGCCAGGATGCCCACGGGCGTCGCCTCCCCCTCCAGCTCCAGTTCCAGGACGATGATCCGGGTATCGGCGGTCGGTGGCGTGGCCGGCATGCCGAACTGCAAGCGCAGATCCGCCAGCGGCACGATGCGGCCGCGCACATTGACGACGCCGCGAACAAAGGCGCGCGCGCCGGGAACATCCGTGACCGGCACAAGGTCGAGGATTTCCCGCACCGCGGCGGCCTCGATGGCGAAGGTCTCGCCACCGATGCCAAGGGTGAGAACATCCAGCATGGTGGTCTGGCTGTTGGACATCATGCTGCCTGCCTTGAGCGGTTGCGTTGCTCCTCCTCCTCCGCCTGGCCGATTTCCAGCAGCTGGGCGACATCGAGGATCAGGGCGACGCTGCCATCGCCGAGGATGGTGGCGCCGGAGAAGCTCTTCACATCGGCATGCAGCCGCGACAGCGATTTGATCACCGTCTGGTGGCTGCCGAGGATCTGATCCACCACCAGGCCCAGCCGGTGGTCCCCGGCTGAGATGATGACGACCTTCTGATGCGGATCGGCCGGCGTGGCGCAGTGCATCATCTCCCGCAACCGCAGGAAGGGCACCAGGGCGCCGCGGATGTTGAGCAGGCTGTAGCCGCCCGAGCGCGCCTCCTCGCCCAGCGGCAGCTCCACGCATTCCTCGACCGCGGAGAGAGGAATGACGTAGCGGCCGTTGCCGACACGTACCAGCAGCCCCTCGATGATGGCCAGCGTCAGCGGCAGGCGCAGCGTCACCTCCGTGCCCTGGCCAGGACGGCTCGTGATCTCGATGCCGCCGCGCAGTTGTTCGATGGTGCGCTTCACCACATCCATGCCGACGCCGCGGCCGGAGATGGCGGAAATCTCCTTCGCGGTGGAGAAGCCCGGCTGAAACAGCAGCTGATGCGTCTCGCTTTCGCTGAGGCGTGCATCGGCGGCGATCAGACCCTGCTCCAGCGCCTTCGCGCGAATACGCTCCGCATCCAGGCCCTTGCCATCATCGCTGACGGTAACAAGCACCTCGGCCCCCGCATGTCGCGCGACGAGGCGGATGGTGCCGGCGCCCGGCTTTCCAACGGCGAGGCGATCTTCAGGTCCTTCAAGACCATGATCCACGGCATTGCGGATCAGATGGACCAGGGGATCGGCCAGCCGCTCGATCATCGTCTTGTCGAGTTCGGTTTCCTCGCCGCTCGTCACCAGCTCCACGGGCTTGCCGAGTTCGCGCGACAGGTCGTGCAGCAGGCGCCTGAAGCGGCCGAACAGCGATCCGATGGGCAGCATGCGGATGCCCATGGTGGTGTCGCGCAGTTCGGAGACCAGGCGGCCGATTTCCTCCGCCACGGTGGTCAGGCCCGCATCGCCGCCAGAGGCAAGCTGGCTGAGCCGCGCCTGGGCAATGACCAGCTCACCCACGCGGTCCATCAGCTCGTCCAGCCGCTCCGCCTGCACGCGCAGGCTGCCGCCGACCCGGCCAATCTCCGGGTCTCCACGGCGACGGTCGGCCACGGGGGCGGGAGCGGTGTCGTGAACGATGTGTTCCGCGACGGCATCAGGGGGCGGCGTGACGACTTCGGCCGCGGCCAACGAAACGATCTCGATCCGCGCGTCGTCGCTGACGAAGATGAAGACCTCCTCGATCGCGGCGCGCGGATGGTCGCTGCGCAGCGTGACCTCCCAGCCCAGATGACAGCCCTCGGGGTCAAGTTCATCCAGCGGTGGCACGGCATCGACCAGCGCGGTGACCTGCACGCTGCCGAGGCTGCGCAATTCATCCAGCATCAGCAGCGGATTGGCGCCATTCACCAGCGCCTCCGCCCCCAGATGGAAGCGCACGCGCCAGTCCTGCGCGCGGCTTGTGCTGGCTGCCGGTGCCGTTGCGGTCTCCCCCGCCACGGCGGCCCGCAACGCCCGCAGCAGGGCTTCGCCATGGGCGGCATCGGCCGTCTCGGGCCGTTCGATCAGCGCGCGAATATGGTCGCGCGCTTCCAGCGCCGCGGCGATGAGGGCATGGCTGCAGGGACTCAGGCCGCGACGCACCTGGTCGAAGGCCGTTTCGAAATCATGGACGAAAGCCGCCACAGCCTCGAAGCCGAACATGGCGCCGGAGCCCTTGATGGTGTGCAGCGCCCGAAAGGCGGTGTCCACCAGGCTGCGATCATCGGGCTGCCGATGCAGGTCGAGCAACGATTGCTCCAACTGCTCAAGCAATTCGCTGGCTTCCTGGCGGAAGACCTCCGCGGCTTCGGCCTGATTGCTCATCCGAGCACCTTGCGAATGACGCTCAGCAGCTGGTCCTGCTGGAAGGGCTTGGTGATCCAACCCGTCGCCCCCGCCAGCTTCGCTTCCTGCTTGCGCGCGGCATCCGATTCCGTGGTCAGGAAGATGATCGGCACGCCCTTATAGGCGGGCAGTTTCCGAACCTCCCGGATGAAGGTCATGCCGTCCATGACTGGCATGTTGAGATCGGTCACGATCATGTTGACCGGCGTGGCCTGGGCTTGCTTCAAGCCCTCCGCGCCATTTTCGGCCTCGACCACCTTGTAGCCTGAGCCCGACAGCGTCAGGCGCACCATCTGTCGGATGCTTGCCGAATCATCGACGGTTAGGATGCTCTTCATACGGCACTCCGATCCTGGGCTGTCCAGCCACGAAATCCGCCCTCCGCCAGAATTTCGGCCAGGCGGGGCGGCAGCGGTTGCGCCAGGCGCAATTCGGTTCCCTGCCGGATGGCAAGCAGCCGGGCCGATTCCAGAAGTTGCAGAAAGGCAACGTCGAAAGCGGTGCCTTCGCCGCAGTCCAACGTTATGGGTCTTGCTTCACCCATCGCGGCCAGAACGCGCTGTCTCACTTGCTGAACGGAGCCGATCGTCAGAGGCCCGGTCAGGCGAATGACAACGGCATCCGCCTTCGGATCCGCAACAAATGACATCTGCACACTCGCGCCTACGTGACGCTGTCATTTATGGTATGAGGTGGTAAGTTTTTGGTGAAAGGGGGCGCGCCAGGTCGCGTATATTTTCCGCAGCATCAAGTGAGTAAGGCTGCGACAGCAGACGCGAGTTTGGTGTGCGTCACGTCGTCGCAGCACATCCTCGATGGCCGACCTGATGCCCTCCCGACCGCCGAGAGCATCGCCCTGCGGCGCAGGGAAGCAGCTGCCGTGCAGCGGCATGATTGCCGGCGGCGTCTGCGCTGTGGCGGCAGTGCCAGATGTTTAGTCCCGGCGTTTGGTGGAGCGGGTTGGCGTTGAACCGCTGTGGCTCTGCGGTCCACTGCCTGCAGATGAACTCGTAGGGCGTGAGGCCGCGCAGGGTCTTCAGTCGGCGGCCGAAGTTGTAGGCGGCCACGAAGTCGGCGAGGTGCCGCTTGAGCTGCTCCTGGGCGTCGTAGTGGTAGCGCCGGCCCGCCGGTGCTCTCCGGCGCACACTCACTCCTCGAAGAATTTCTCCAGCGGGTAGTGGCGCTTCACGAAGACGGACTTGATGACAACGTAGGAGAAGTACTTCTCGATGCCGATGTTTCGCGTCAGCAGGCTCTCAATAATCTCCTGGTAGTGCTGGATGCCGCGCGTCAGGAATTTCAGCATGTAGTCGTAGCCGCCGGAGACCAGGTGGCATTCCAGGATCTCATCGACACCGCGGATCGCACTCTCGAAGCGGGAAAAATCCTGCATCCGGTGATCGGCCAGCGTCACCTCGGTGAAGATGGAGGTCGTCTCCCCCAACTTGCGCAGCTGGATATCGGCGCCGTAGCCGGTGATGTATCCCGCCTTCTCCAGCCGCTTCACGCGCACCAGGCAGGGGCTGGCGGAAAGCCCCACGGCATCCGCCAGTTCCACATTCGTCACCCGCGCATTCTTCTGGAGGTGGACCAGAATGCGCAGGTCGATGCGGTCGAGCTTCGGGAGCCCGGTTTCCATCGCGTGTTTAGCCCCCTGTGTTGGAACCACGGTAGATTCCACCACGGTGGGATGACAAGGGCCAGGCGCATTCAGTAGCCGCGCGCGCGGTCCACCAGGCCCAGCATCGGCAGGCCACGCGCATGCCGGTCGATATTGTCCAGCACGGCGTCCACCGCCGTCTCCGGCTGCGTCATGCTGGCGATATGGGGCGTCAGCCAGATGCGCGGGTGGGTCCAGAAGGCGTGGCCGGGCGGCAGCGGCTCGGGCTCCGCCACATCCAGGATGGCGGCGGAAAGCTGGCCTTCATCCAGCGCCGCCAGCAGATCCTGCTGCGCCAGGTGGCCGCCGCGGCCGGTGTTCACCAGGCAGGCGCCGCGCGGCAGCTGCGCGAAGAGGTCGCGGTTCAGGATGCCGCGCGTCTCCGCCGTCAGCGGCAGCAGGCAGACCAGGATGTCGCAGCCACCCAGGAAGGCCGGCAAGGCTGCCGCCCCGGCATGGGTCTCCACGCCCGGGATGTCGCGGGCCGAGCGGCTCCACCCCGAAAGCCGGAAGCCGAAGGGCGCCAGCGCCGCCAGCACCGCGCGGGACAATTCGCCAAGGCCGAGGATGCCGACGCGGCGGCGGGACGCAGGGTGGACGCGGATGGACTGCCAATGCCGATCCCGCTGCTGGCCCAGATAGGCCGGCATGTCCCGGTGCAGCGCGAGAACGGCCATGGTGACGTATTCCACCATGCCGCCGATGATCCCGGGCTCCACCATCCGCACCAGCGGGATGTGAGGCGGCAGAATGGAAAGATCGAACTGGTCCACGCCCGCGCCGACGGAGAACACCACCTCCAGCTTCGGAAACCGTGCCGCCAGGTCCGGCGGCGGTAGCCAGGCCGCGAGGTAGCGCACCGCGCCGGGGTCGCCGGTCTCCGGCCACACATGGAAGGGCAGCCCCGGGCGCTTCCTCGCCAGGATGTGTGCCCACTCCGCGCCGCGGACCGGGTCCGCCTTGTAGACCAGCGCCATCAGGCCAGCGCCTGGCTGGCCAGCGCGAAGGTCCGCACCGCGGCGGGGGTGGGTGGCGTGCCGCGGACCATGCGCGTCACCACATCCACCTCCGGCAGCCCGGCCGCCTGCAGCCAGCCGGAAAGCCCGCTTTCCTCCGTCACGTCGATGCGCAGGAACTCCCCCTGCCGTTGGCCCAGCCAATGCGCCACCAGCAGCCGTGCCGCTTCCTCATCCGGCGCGACCACGGGGCCGATGACCTTGCCGCGGCCGAAGCGGCGCAGCATGGCGAAGCCACAGGCCAGGCCGCCGCGGTCCAGCACGATCGCCTCCGCATCCCCCAGCAGCGCCGCCAGCATGGGACCGCGCGCCATGCCACAGGCGGCGGTGTCCAGCGCCGTCAGCACGCCAACATCAGCACGCCCGGCGGGGCGCAACCGCTCGCCCGGCCGAGGCGCCTGGAAGCCGAGGCTGAAGGCCGCGCCCTGGTGCTGGCGGATGGCGGCGGTGGGGGCAAAGCCCAGGCTGCGATACAGCGGCTCGCCTTCGGGCGTCGCATGCAGCTGGATGCCGCGCGGGCCCAGCTGCGCGATGGCCGCTTCCATCAGCCGCCGGCCGAGGCCCCGCCCCTGATGCGTCGGCGCCACGATCACCATGCCGAGCGTCCCCCAATTCGGGCCGAAGGACCAGGTGATGGCGGTACCTACCAGGCTGCGCGCCGCCTCCAGCGCGATGCCCTCGCCGATGCCGAGCGCGAAGTGCCAATCCTCCACCCGATGCGGCCAACGCACGGCGGCGGAGAGCGCCTGGGCGGCGTCCAGATCCGCCGGCAGAAGCGCCCGCATGATCGGTTGTGCATCGGCCTGCGCCTTCATTGTGACCCTCCGTCCCGGTATCGCAGGGTGGACCGGGCGGCGAAGCATGGGCTTCCGAAGTTCGGTCGCTTTCAGGCATTTTCCACTTCGCCATCGCCACCACGCAGCGGCTGCCGTACCCCCAACGCGAAACAGCAGGATCTGCGCCGCCCTACCACCCGCAACGCCTTCCCTGCGCCGCCGCCGCGCCTAGCATGAGATCCGTCACCGATGCGGGAGCGCAGGCCCATGACCCATCTCCGGCCGAAATACGTCACCTTCGATTGCTATGGCACGCTCACCTGGTTCCAGGTGGGGGAGGTGACGCGGGCACTGATGGCCGACCGCGTGCCGGAAGGCCTGATGCCCGAATTCCTGCGCGACTTCACCTGGTACCGCTTCGACCAGGTGCTGGGTGCCTGGGCGCCTTACGTCGATGTGCTCAAGGCCTCCCTGGAACGCACCTGCCGCAAGCACGGCATCAGGTTCCGGGAGGAAGACGGACAGGCCCTCTATGAAGCCGTGCCCAGCTGGGGCCCGCATGCCGATGTGCCCGCCCCGCTGAAGCGCGTCGCGGCGCGGGTACCGCTGGTGATCCTGTCCAACGCCTCGGACGACCAGATCCACGGCAACGTCGCCCTGCTGGAAGCGCCCTTCCACAAGGTGTTCACCGCCCAGCAGGCGCAGGCCTACAAGCCGCGCATGCAGGCCTTCGAATACATGTTCGACATGCTGAGCTGCGGGCCGCAGGATGTGCTGCATGTCTCCGCCAGCTACCGCTACGACATCATTCCCGCCTACGGCCTCGGCGTGGCGAACACGCTGTTCGTCAACCGCGGCTATGAGCCGGAGATCCCGTATTACGGCGCCCACCAGGCAACTACGATCGAGGGCCTGGCCCAGCTGATCGGCGTGTGAGGACGCGATGAAGCTTGCCTCCTACTGGCTCGATACCGCGAAGCCCTTTGCCGGTGCCGCAACGGGGCCGGTGGAAGGGCGCGCCGATGTGGTGGTGGTGGGGGCCGGCTTCACCGGGCTTTCCGCAGCGCTGGCGCTGGCACGGCGCGGCGCTTCCGTCGTGGTGCTGGAGGCGGCCAAGGTCGCGGCCGGTGCCTCCGGCCGCAATGGCGGGCATGTCAACAACGGCACGGCGCATGACTATGCGGGTCTCGCCGCGACGCTCGGCGCCGACCACGCCCGTGCTCTCTACCACGCCTTCGATGCGGCGGTGGACACGGTGGAGCGCATCGTGCGGGAGGAGCAGATCCAGTGCGACTTCCGCCGCGCCGGCAAGATCAAGCTCGCCGCCAAGCCCGCGCATTACGACAAGATCGCCCGCAGCTTCGAAATCCTGAACCGCGATTGCGACCGGGACACTGAGCTGGTGCCGCGCGCGCGTATCCGGGAGGAGATCGGATCGGACGCCTTCTTCGGCGGCCTGCTGTATCGCAAGAGTGCCATGATGCATATGGGCCGCTTCGGCGCGGGGCTGGCCGATGCCGCCTCCCGCGCCGGCGCGCGGATCATGGAGGATGCGCCCGTCACCGCGCTGACGCGCATCGCCGGCCACGCGCATCGCGTCGTGACGCCGAAGGGCACGATCGAGGCCGCGCAGGTCCTGGTCGCCACCGGGCCGAGCCGGGAAGGCCCCTTCGCCTGGTTCCGCCGCCGGCTGGTGCCTGTGGGCAGCTTCATCGTCGTGACGGAACCGCTCACACCCGCGCAGCTCGACAGCGTCATGCCGACGCGCCGCACGGCGACGACCAGCAAGTACATTGGCAACTACTTCCGCATCAGCCCCGATGACCGGCTGATCTGGGGCGGTCGCGCGCGCTTCGCCATGTCCAACCCCACCGAGGATGCGAAAAGCGGCGACGTGCTGCGCGCGCAACTCGACGCCACCTTCCCGCAGCTGCGCGGCGTGCGGCTGGATTACTGCTGGGGCGGGTTGGTGGACATCACGGAGGATCGCCTGCCCCGCGCAGGGGAGCATGAGGGGCTGTTCTATGCCATGGGCCTGTCCGGCCACGGCGCGCAGATGTCGGTTCATCTCGGCCAGCAGATGGCGCGGGTGATGGCGGGTGATGCCGCTGCCAATCCGCTGGCGAAGCTGGACTGGAAGGCGATCCGCTTCAACTACGGCACGCCCTGGTTCCTGCCGCTGGTCGGCGCGTATTACAGCCTCAAGGACCGGCTGGAATAGCGTTCCGCGCCAGTTCGGCCTCGCTCCGGTGGCATAGGACCTCCGCGCCCTTCGACAGCGCCAGCAGCGGCGGCGCCGTCACGTCGCACAGCCCCGGAACGGCCAATCCGCAGCGTGGGAAGAAAGCACAGGCCGGCGCGGCACCGCCAGCCCGTTCGGGCCCGCGCACGCTGCCGCGCTGTTCGAGCCAACCCTGCCGCAATTCCGGCACGGAGGAGATCAGCAGCCCGGTATAGGGATGCCACGGCGCCTCCTGCATCGCGCGCCGGCTGCCCGCTTCCACGCGCTGCCCGGCATAGAGCACCATCACCTCGTCGCAGACGCTCCGCACCGTGTGCAGGTCGTGGCTGATGAACATGGTGGAAAGCCCCAGTTCCCGCCGCAGCCCGTCCATCAGATCGAGGATCGCCGCACCCACGACGGTATCGAGGGCGGAGGTCACCTCATCGCACAGGATCAGGTCCGGCTCCGCCGCCAGCGCGCGGGCCAGGTTCACGCGCTGCTTCTGGCCACCCGACAATTCACCAGGCTGGCGCCCGGCAACGGCAGCGGGCAGTTGCACCAGATCAAGCAGGCGCGCCACCCGCGCATCCCGTGCGGCGCCCTTCACGCCATGAAAGAACTCGATCGGCCGGCCAAGGATGGTGGCGACGGTGGTACGGGGGTTCAGCGCGGTATCAGCACTCTGGAACACCAGCTGGATGCGCCGCAGCTGCGCTGGCGTGCGGTCCGCCAGCGCCGGCGGCAGCGCCTGGCCCTCCAGCACCACCTGCCCCCGCGCGGCGGGCAGCAACCCCGCGATGACGCGCGCCAGGGTGGATTTCCCGCTGCCGCTCTCGCCGATGACGCCCAGCGAGGAGCCGCGGCGGATGGTGAAGTCGATGTCGCGCAGCACCGGCAAGGCGGGCATCCCCTCCGCCCCCACGCGGCCATACCCCGCGGTCAGGCCGCGCACCTCCAGCAGCGGCGCCGCATCCGGCGCCACCGCGGCGCCGCGCGGCATGGGCGCGGCGGCGGCCAGCAGACTTTGCGTATAGGCATGCTTCGGCGCCGACAGGATTTCCCCCGTCGGCCCGATCTCCTGCATCTCCCCATTGCGAAGGACGAGGATGCGGTCCGCCATCTGCGCCACGACGGCGAGGTCGTGGGAGACATAGACGGCGCTGGTGCCGCTGCCCTTCACCACCTGCTTGAAGGCGCGCAGCACCTCGATCTGCGTGGTGACGTCGAGCGCGGTGGTGGGTTCGTCCAGCACCACCAGCTCAGGCTCCGCGATCAACGCCATCGCCGCCATCAGCCGCTGCAACTGCCCGCCGGAGACCTGGTGCGGATAGCGCGCGCCGATCCGCTCGGGTTCCGGCAGCGCCAGCGCGCGGAACAGCGAGACGGCCCTGGCCTCCGCCTCCGCGGTGCTGCCCACGCCATGCAGCAGCGCCATCTCCGTCACCTGCGCCATGATGGTCAGGGACGGGTTGAAGGATGCCGCCGCGGATTGCGCGACATAGGAAACGCGTCGCCCGCGGAAACTCCGCAGCGCCGCGCCCTTCAGCGCGAGCACATCCGTATCCCCAAGCCGGATACTGCCACCCGCGATCCGGCAGCCCGGCCTCGCATAGCCCAGCAGGGACAGCGCGATGGTGGTCTTGCCCGATCCGCTCTCGCCGATCAGCGCCAGCACCTCACCCTTCTGCAGCGTGAAGGAGGCATCGCGGACGATCGCCACATCATGCCCCGCCGCATCCCGCGCGCGGATGTCGAGGTTGCGGACTTCCAGCAGGGCCGCGCTCAACGTCCCTGCCCCTCGCGCCGGCCGCCGGCGAGCACGTCGATCAGCAGGTTGACCCCGATGGTGAGCGAGGCGATGGCGAGCGCGGGCATGATCACCGCCGGTGCCGCCTCGTGCAGCCCCGCCATGTTCTCGCGCACAAGCGAGCCCCAATCCGCATTCGGCGGCTGAACGCCGAGGCCGAGAAAGCTCATCCCGGCAAGGAGCAGTACGATATAGACGAAGCGCAGGCCGAAATCAGCCAGCACGGGGCCGCTGATGTTCGGCAGTATCTCCGCGATGGCAAGGTAGAGCGTGCCCTCGCCGCGCGCACGCGCGACCGTCACGAAATCCTGCGCGTTCACGCTGACGGCCAGCGAGCGCGCGATGCGGTAGGCGCCAGGCGTGTAGATGATGCCTGCCATCAACACCAGAACCGGCACCGAGGAGCCGAAGGCAGCCACGATGACAAGCGCGAACATCTTGCTTGGGATGGAGATGAGCGTGTCGATCGTGCGGCTGATTGCCCCATCCACCAGGCCGCCCCAGATCGCCGCGCACATGCCGAGCAGCAATCCGCTGCCGCTTGCGATCAGCGCGGCCACCAGCGCGACCGCCACGGTGAAGCGCGTACCGTGCAGCACGCGGCTGAACATGTCGCGGCCCAGGTAATCCGTTCCGAAGGGTAGCTCGGCGCTGACCGGCAGGAAGACCTCCAAGTCAACGATCGCGCCGGCGTCATGGGGCGCGATGGACGGGCCGAGGATGGCCATCGCGCCCCAGCAGGCAACAAGAAGCAGCCCCAGCATCCCCGATGGCTTCAGGCGGCGCAGCGTCTTCATGGGTGCCGGAGCCTCGGGTTTGACAGGATGGCGCAAATGTCTGCCGTGGTGACCAGCAGCAGGTAGGCGGCGCAGAACAGCATGGCGCAGGCCTGCACCAGCGGCAGGTCGCGCTGCGCAACAGCATCCACCATCAGCTTGGCGACGCCCGGATAGTTGAAGATCACCTCCACGATGATCACCCCGCCGAGCAGATAGGACAGGCTGAGCGCCATAGCGTTGACGATCGGCCCGACCGCATTGGGCAGGGCATGGCGCAGCACGACGCGCAGCGGCCCCACGCCCTTGAGCACCGCCATCTCGACATAGGGCGCACGCAACTGATCGATGATGGCGGCGCGCGTCATCCGGACCATCTGCGCGGTGATTACGCAGCACAGCGTAAAGACAGGCAGGGCGAAGACGCGGAAGAAGTGCCCGACGGATACGATGTCGCGCGCCGAGGACAACGCAGAGACCCAGTTGAGGTGCACCGCGAAGACAATGACCGCTGCGGTGGCCACCAGGAATTCCGGCACCGCGACCAAGGACAGCGTCAGCACGCTGACCGTCCGGTCATATAGCGTGCCGCGAAACATCGCCGCGGTGATCCCGACGAACAGGGCGATCGGCACCGCGATCACTGCGGTGGCCGCCGCCAGCAGCAGCGAGTTCGGCAGGCGGGAGCCGATCAGCCCCGCCACCGGGGCGTTGTTGGCGAGCGAGCGGCCGAAGTCGCCGGTCAGCAGCCCGCCCAGCCAGTTCAGGTAGCGGACATGCGCCGGCAGGTCGAGGCCGAGCTGCGCGCGCAGCCCGGCCACTGTCTCCGGCGTGCCATACTGGCCAAGCAACTCCTCCGCCGCGTCGCCCGGCAGCACGCTGGTGATGGCGAAGATCGCGAGCGAGACTGCCAGCAGCGAAACGCCGGCAAGCACGATGCGGACAGCGACGAGCTTCAGCACGGGCGCTGTCCCACCGGCTCAGGCGTCCAGCCAGACATGCTGGGCGAAGTCGAACCCCATCAGGTTGCCGACCGGGATTGCGCCCAGGCCCTTGAGGCGATCGGAATGCGCGTCGAGCATGCTGGCGAAGACCGGGATGCCGATGCCGGACTCATTGTGGATCATCACCTGCATGTCGGCGTACATCTGCCGCCGCTTCGCTTCATCGGTTTCGCCGCGGGCAGCCAGCAGCAGCTGGTCGAATTGCGGCTTGCGCCAGGCGCTCTCGTTCCACGCCGCGTCGGACTTGAAGAACAGCGAGAGCAGGATGTCGGCCGAGGGACGCGGGTTGATCGCGCCGAAGCTGAGCGGGTGCTTGAACCAGTGGTTCGACCAATAGCCATCCGCCGGCACGCGCCGCACCTCGAGGTTCATGCCGATGCGCTGGCCCGCCTGCTGCAGCATCTGCGCCATGTCGACCGAGTTCGGTGCGGCCGGACCGCAGACCATCGGCAGGGCGGTGTTGCCCACGCCGGAACGCTGGAAGTGGAAACGGGCGCGATCGGGATCATGGGGCCGCTGTGGCAGGCCGGGAAAGAAGAACCGGTTGCCGGGGTCGATCGGTTGGTCGTTTGCAACCACGCCATAGTTGCGCAGGATCGCGGTGCGCATCTGGTTTCGGTCGAACAGGAACTTCATCGCCAGCACGAAGTCCGGGTTGCTCCCCGGCGTCTGGTCGAGCCGCATGATAAGGTTGGTGTAGTAGCTCGACCGCGTCTCGAACACCGAGTGCCCCGGGGCCTGCTGGATGCGGCGCACGGAACGCGGGTCCACGCCGGCGGTGAGCTGCACGTCGCCCGACAGCAGCGCGTTGATGCGTGCCTGCTCATCCGGGATGCCGATGAACTCGACCTCCTCCAGGTAGGGCCGGTTATCCCGCCAGTAGTTCGGGTTTCTTACCGAGATGGAGCGTACGCCAGGCGTGAATTCCCGGCACTGGAACGGGCCGGTGCCGATGCCTCTCGTGAAATCCGTCGTGCCCGCCTGCACGATATGGAAGTGGAAGGTCGCGAGCACGACCGGCAGGTCGGCGTTCGGCGCATCGAGCGTGATCCGAACCTCCCGCGGGCCGGTCGCCACGATCTCCGTCATCTGCATCGCGAGCGAGCGCGCGCGCGAGGCAGTCGCCGGATCCTTGTGGCGGTTCAGCGAGAAGACGACATCCTCGGCCGTCAGCGGCTTGCCGTCGTGGAAGGTGACGCCGCTGCGCAGCCGGAAGGTCCAGACCGTGGCGTTGTGGTGGTCCCATGATTCCGCCAGGGCGGGTTGCGGCGTCAGCGTCCCGTCGAAAACGACGAGCCCGTTGTAGAACATGTTGCAGCGCGCATAGTCGGTCGATAGCGACTGCCGTGCCGGGTCGAGCGTATCGGCGGTAGAGGTGGAGGTGCCGGAGACGCGGATACGCCCGCCGCGCCGCGGCGTCTGCGCCACCGCCTGCTTCGCCGCGCCGAACACGCTGCCGGCCGTCGCAGCCGCCATACCGCCGGCGCCGAGCATGCCGAGCAGGTCGCGCCGCGTGGCGCCCCGCTGCACGGCCTGCAAGACGCGGGCCTGGTCGGCCTGCCCCAGAAGTTCCAGTTCGTTCTTCGCCATCCCAGCCTCCTTGGCCGGCCTGCGCCGGCATCGTTTTCGATCTATGCGTGTCGCGCCGTCGCCCCCGCCAATGCGCGGTCCAGCAGCCCGAGCCCCTCGTCGAGCTGCACGTCGGTGGTCACGATGGGCGCGAGGAAGCGGATCACGTTGCGGTTCACCCCGCATTTGATGACCAGCAGCCCTTCGTCCCGCGCCGCATCGATGATGGCCTGTGCCATGGCCGGATCCGGCTTGCGCGTGGCGCGGTCGGAGACGATCTCGATGGCCTGCATGAAGCCCAGGCCGCGCACATCGCCGATCACGGGGTAGCGCTGGGCCAGTGATTCCAGCCCCGCCCGCAGCCGCTCGCCCAGCACGACAGCGCGCCCGAGCAGCCCATCCTGCTCAAAGGCGTCCAGCACGCCCAGTGCCGCCGCGCAGGCCAGCGCATTGCCGCCATAGGTCCCACCCAGGCCACCCGGCGCCGGCGCATCCATGATCGCGGCGCGGCCCACCACGCCCGACAGCGGCAGCCCGCCGGCCAGGCTCTTTGCCACCGTCACCAGGTCCGGCTTCAGGCCTGCATGTTCATAGGCGAACAGCGTGCCGGTGCGCCCGAAGCCCGACTGGATCTCATCCATGATGACGAGGATGCCGTGGCGATGCGCGATCGCCTGCAGCGATTGCAGAAAGAAGGGCGAGGCCGCAAGGAACCCGCCATCGCCCTGCACCGGCTCGATCAGGATCGCCGCCACGCGTTCCGGCGCGACCTGCGTCGCGAATAGTTCCTCCAGCGCCTCCAGCGCCGCCGCGTCATCGACGCCGCGATACGGGTTGGGGAAGGCCGTATGGAAGATCTCCGGCGCGAAGGGGCCGAAGTTCTGGCGGTAGGGCGCGCTCATCCCCGTCAGCGTCGTGCCCAGCAGCGTGCGGCCGTGGAAGCCGCCGCGGAAGGCGATAATGGCGGGGCGGTTTGTATGGGCGCGGGCGATCTTCACCGCATTCTCCACCGCCTCGGCGCCGGAGGTGAAGAAGGCCGCCTTGTAGTCGTCGCCCCCGCCGACCACCGCGCAAAGCCGCCGCGCAAGATCGACATAGGGCGCATAGGCCGCGACCTGGAAGGCGGCATGCGTGATGCGGCCCAGCTGCGCCTGCACGGCGGCGACCACGCGCGGGTGGTTGTGGCCCAGGTTCAGCACGCCGATGCCACCGACGAAATCCAGGTAGCGCCGCCCATCCACGTCCCAGACCTCGCTGCCCTGGGCGCGATCCAGCACCAGGGGATGCGCCGTCAGCACACCGCGCGGCACGTGGCGCGCGCGGTCCTCGATCACGGCGGTGGTCCTGTCGCGCGTCTCGGACATCGGGTCTTTCGTCCTGGCTGATACGGAAAGCCTAGGGTCAGGACAGCGGCGCGATACGCTTCAATTCGATGACTGACAGTGGAAGTCGCATGTCGCGCCACCCGCCTACCGCAGAAGATTCTGCGGTGTTCAGTCCGCCGTGGCGCCGGAGGCCCGCACCAGCGGCCCCCACAGCGCCGTCTCCTCCCGCACATAGGCGGCGAAGCGGTCCGGGCCGTAGCCCGGCATGGTGGGGGTGCCGAGCTCCGCCAGCCGCCTCGCGACCACGGGGTCCGCCAGCGCGTGCTGCACGGCGGCGGACATCCTCTCCCGCACCGGGCTGGGCGTTCCGGCTGGGCCGAACAGGCCGAACCAGGAATAGGCGGGGTAATGCGGCACCCCGGCTTCCCGCATCGTCGGCACATCCGGCATCACCGGGGATCGTTCGTCGGAGGTGACGAACAGGCAGCGCACCGTCCCCGCCTGGTGGTGCGGCAGCAGCAGGCCGGTGATGTCATGCATGAAGTGGATCTGGCCCGCGACCAGCGCCGTGATCGTCTCCGCCCCGCTGCGATAGGGGACGTGCAGCGCGCGCGCGCCAATGCGCGTCACGAAATTCGCACTTGCCAGATGGCCCGTCGCGCCGATGCCGTTGCTGCCATACTGGTAGCGGTCGGGCACGGCGCGCAACGCCTCGATCAGCGCGGCCGCCGTGCGCGGCTCGAAATCCTTTGCCGTCACCGCCAGCACCAGCGGCACGAAGACGGTGGCCGCCACCGGCGCCAGGTCCCGGATCGGGTCATAGGGCAGGCGCCGGTACAGCGCGGCGGCGATGCCGATGGAAGACAGCGTCGCGTGTACGAACAGCGATCCGTCCGGCGGCCCCTTCGCCACCACATCCGTCCCGATGGTGCTGCCCGCGCCGGGCCGGTTCTCGATCACCAGCGGCTGGCCGAGGAACTCCGTCATCTTCGGCACCAGCATCCGCAGCGTCACGTCGGTGCCGCTGCCCGGGCCGAAGGGGACGATGATGCGGATGGGCGCGCCGGTTTGCGCAATCGCGGGTGAGGTCAGCAGTGCGCCGGCCAGCAGGTGGCGGCGGCGGAGGGGCGGCAGGGTCATCCGGCTGGTCCTTGCGCGAAGCGGCTGATGTGGAAGGGCTCGATGGGGATGCCGGCGCTGCCGGTCGCGATCAGTTCCGCCATGGTGGCGCCGACGCCCGGGCCGAGCTGGAAGCCATGGCCGCAGAAGCCGAAGGCATAGAACAGGCCGGGGATCTTCCCGCTCGGCCCCATCACGGGGATGTCGTCCGCCATGTAGCCCTCCACCCCGCTCCAGGTCCGGATGACGGACAGCGCGCGCATCGGCGGCAGCAGCCGCGCCAGCTGGGGCAGCTGCGCCAGCATGTTGACGGGATCGAGCCGCGCGCGCCGGGTGTCCAGCGATGCCTCGCTGCGCGCGCCGCCGCCGAAGACGATGTTCCCGCGCTTCACCTGGCGGAGGTAGACGCCCTCCTCCTTCACCGTTGTCGCGATGCCCATCACCGGGGCGATGCGATAGGGCATGGGCTCCGTCACCCCCATCTGCGGCGCGGCCGGGGTGATCGGCACCGGCTCCCCGAACGCTGCCGCCAACCGCCCGCCCCAGGCGCCAGCGGAGATCTGCAGCAGCGGCGCGCGGAAGGGGCCGATCGCGGTTTCCACCACGAAATCCTCCGCCGTCTTCGTGATGCCCTGCACCTCCGCGCCTTCCTGCACCACCGCCCCTTCCCGTCGTGCCGCGCGGGCGAAGGCGGGGGCCGCGAGGCGCGGATTGGCATGGCCATCCAGGGGCGAATACGACGCCATCCGCGCCGTCGGCGACAGGTAGGGAAAGCGGTCCCGCAGCGCATTCCCGGTGATGAGGTCGAGGTCCAGCCCCCATTCCCGCGCCGCCGCCGCATGCGCCACCAGCCGCGCCTCATCCTCCTCCCGGAACGCGATGCGCAGATGGCCGGAGGGGAGGAACTCCGCCTCCTCCCCGATGATGCCGGGCAGGTCGCCCCAGATGGCGCGGGACCGGTTGGCGAGGGGGAGTTGCGGCAGGAAGCGCCCCTGTCGCCGCACATTGCCGAAATTCGTGCCGCTGGCATGGCTGCCGACCAGGTCCCGTTCCAGCAGGATGACGGACATGCCGCGCTGCCGCAGGAAGAAGGCGCTGGCCGCGCCCATCAGGCCGCCGCCCACGATGATGACGTCGGCCTGGTTCACGGCAGGGCCTCCGTCGTCACCGGCAGCGGCTTCACGGGGGCGGCGCCACGCAGCCGCCCGGCGGCCTCCACCGGGATGCCGCGCGCAGCCGCCAGCACCTCCGCCGCCGCCGCGCCGCACATCCGCCCCTGGCATCGCCCCATCCCGGTGCGGGAGAAGGCCTTGGCGCGGTTCACCTCCGGCGCGCCGTATTCGCCGCCGGCCTGGCGCAGCGCACCCGCCGTGATGGCTTCGCAGCGGCAGACCAGGGTTTCGTCCGGCAATGCGGCGGCGAGCTGCGCGGGGTAGGGGAAGGCGCGTTCCAGCCCGCGGCGGAAACGCGTCATCGCCCCCAGCCGCCGGCGCAGCGTCACCACCTCCAACTCATCCACCACGGCGCCGGCATCGCGCAGTGCCGCGCAGGCTGCCAGCCGCCCGGCCAGTTCCGCGGCATCCGCACCGCGGATCTGCGCCCCATCCCCCGCCAGGTAGACGCCCGGCACGCTGGACCGCCCATCTGCGTCCGCCACCGGCAGCCAGAGCCGCGCGCCTCCGTCGAAGGCGAAGGCGCAGCCCGCGAGGTCCGCCAGCTGCGTCTCCGGCCGCAGCCCATAGCCCATGCCAACGGCGTCGCAGGCCGTGCGGTGTTCCGCCCCCGCCGCATCCCGCCAGCGCAGCGCGGCGACTTGCCCTTCCCCCTCCACGCCCAGCGGCGTGATGCCGGTGGCGATCCGCACGCCCGCCCGCCGCAGCGCAACGGTATAGGCCAGCCCCCGTGCCAGCAGCCAGGGCCTTGCAGCCAGCCAGGGCGCCGCCAGCACCCGCTTCGCGAAGGCACTGGTATCCAGCACCGCCCGCACCGGGACCCCCGCCTTCAGGTATTGCCAGGCGACGAGGTAGAGGAGCGGCCCGGTGCCAAGGAACGCCGGCTGCTGGCCGATCACGCAGCCCTGCGCCTTCAGCGCGATCTGCGCGCCCCCCAGGCTCGTCACCCCCGGCAGGGTCCAGCCTGGCAGGGGCATGATGCGGTCGGTGGCACCGGTGGCCAGGATCAGCCGGCCGAAGGGCAGGGTCTCGGCCCGCCCCTCCCGGTTCGTCAGCAGCGCGCCGTCGCGCACCGCCCAGACCAACGTGCCTGGCCGCCAATCCACCCGCGGGCGCAGCGCTTCCGCCGCCTGGTGCAGGGCACGGGCCTTGGCGACCTCCGCGCCGTAGAGCGCCTCCGGCGGCCGGCGGAAACCGTCGGGCTGGCGGCGATAGATCTGGCCGCCATCGCGCGCCGATTCCTCGACGAGGACCGGGCGCAGCCCCGCCGCCACCAGCCGTTCCGCCGCGCGGATGCCGGCGGGGCCGGCGCCGACAACAATCACGCCGCCTTCCGTCACGGCCATGGCGCGGCACCCGTCACGATGCGCATCCCGGCCTCGGCCGGGGTGGAGCACGCGCGCAGCCGCGCGCCCGCTTCCGTCCACACCCAGCAATCCTGGCAGGCGCCCATCAAGCAGAAGCCGGCGCGGGGGCCATCGCCGAACTCGCTCTCCCGCAGCCTGGTGCCCGCCACCAGCAGCGCGGTCAGCAGCGTATCGCCCGCCAGCGCGATGATCTCCCGCCCATCGACGGCAAGGCGGATCGGGGGGCGGTCGGCCTCCGCCACGCGGTGCAGCAATCCTGTCATGCCACAACGCTCGGCGCGCCGGCCCCGCGCTGTCCAATCGGCAATCGACCCTGTTGCATAAGTCTGCCCTATGGGTGGAACATGCCCGCATGAATGCCCGCCAGATCGAGGTCTTCCGCACCATCATGCGCCTCGGCACGCTGACCGGCGCGGCGCAGGCCCTCAACGTCTCCCAGCCCGCGCTCAGCCAGCTGCTGCTGCATGCCGAGGACCGCCTTGGCTACAAGCTGTTCCGCCGCCTGCGCGGCCGCCTGGTGCCGACGCCGGAGGCCCAGCAGCTATACCCCGAGGCCGAGCGCCTGCACCGGGACATCGAAGGCTTCCGGCGGCTTGCCGAGGGGCTGCGGGAGGGGGAGGCCGGGTCCGTCCGCCTCGCCGCCTCCGCCCCCCCATCCCTGTCCTTCCTGCCACGGGCATTGGCCACCTTCCGCGCCGGCCTGCCGGGGGTCCACCTTTCCGCCTTCGTCGTGCCGCAGCAGATCGCGATCGAAATGCTGGGCCGCGGCGATGCCGACCTCGGCGTCGCGCTGTCGGACCAGACGACTCCCCTGGTGCAGGCGGAGACGATCGGCCATGCGGAGCTGGTCTGCGTCCTGCCCGCCCGCCACCGCCTGGCTCGCCGAAAGGCGGTGGGGGCGGCCGATCTGGTGGAGGAAACGCTGATCTCCTACCGCAAGGACAGCCTGCCGGGGCAGTTGCTTGACCAGGAATTCGCCCGCGCCGGCATTCCCTTCCGGCCGCAGGTGGAGATCGACGTCTCCATCATCGCGCTATCCTTCGTGCAGCAGGGCATCGGGGTCGCGGTGGTCGATGGGCTGATTCCCTGGCTGGCGCATCCGGGCCTCGTGGTCCGGCCCTTCCGCCCGCTGCTGCGCCTGCCGATCGCCGTGCTGTGCGGCACCCGCAGGCCGCTGTCCCTGCAGCAGGACAGGCTGCGCGCCGGGCTGCGGGACGCCTTCGAGGCCTATGCGGCGGACCCCGTCTCCCGCGGCCTGCTCGCCCCCGCATAAGTCGCCCTTATTGCTTGCGGCCGAATTCCTCTTGGACAGGCGGCGCCCGCGCGGGCGTGGTGGCGGGGTTCAGGAACGGGGGTTGCGGCGCATGGGCTGGCGCATCGGTGTCGATATCGGCGGCACCTTCATTGATTTCTGCGCGCTGGATGACGCGACCGGCGCCATGCACACGCTGAAGGTGCTGACCACGCCGGACGAGCCGGGGCTGGAGGTGCTGGAAGGCGTCGGCCTGCTCCAGGCCCGCCATGGCCTGGACCCCGCCACCGTGACGGCCTTCGTGCATGGCACCACCGTCGGCATCAACACCGTCATCCAGCGCAAGGGCGCGACGCTCGCCCTGCTGACCAATGCGGGGTTCGAGGATGTGGTGGAACTCGCCCGGCTGCGGATGCCGGAGATGTACAGCCTGTTCTGCGCGCGGCCCGACCCGCTGATCCCGCGCGACCTGGTCTTCGGCGTGCCCGGCCGCGTGCTGGCCGATGGATCGGTGGCGGAGGCGCTGGACGAAGCCGCGTTGCGCGGCGCCGCCGCGAAGGCCCGCGCCGCGGGGGCCGCGGGCATCATCATCTCCTTCCTGCACAGCTACCGCAACGCGGCGCAGGAACAGGCGGCGAAGGCGATCATCCAGGCCGCGGAGCCCGGGCTCTTCGTCTTCTGCGGGGCGGAGATCTGGCCCGTGATCCGCGAATACGAACGCACCACCACCGCCATCCTCAACGGCTATGTCCACCCCCGCGTGGACCGCTACCTGGCCTCGCTGGAAGCGGCGCTGGCGGCACGCGGTGTCGCGGCCACGCCGATGATCACCAAGTCCAATGGCGGCATCATGCGCGCGGCACTCGGGCGCAGCGCCTGCGTCTCCATGCTGCTGTCGGGCACCGCATCCGGCGTCATGGGCGCGGCCTTCCTGGCGCGGGCCGCCGGCGTGCCGCGCGCGCTGACGCTCGACATCGGCGGCACCAGCGCCGATGTGGCGCTGATCCTGGATGGCCAGCCGCAATTCGGCATGGGGGAGATGATCGGCGAATTCCCCCTCCATGTCCCTTCCGTCTCCGTCACCTCCATCGGCGAAGGCGGCGGCTCCATCGCCACGGTGGATGGCTTCGGCATGCTGAAGGTCGGGCCGGAAAGCGCGGGCTCCACCCCCGGCCCCGCCTGCTACGGCCGCGGCGGGGACCGCGCCACCATCACCGATGCGCTGGCGGTCTGCGGGCTGCTCGGCCATGTGCCGCTCGCCTATAGCTCCGTCACCATGGATCGCAGCCGCGCGGCGGATGTCGTCGGAGACCTCGCCAGCCGGCTCGGCCGCGGCGCGGAGGAAACGGCGGAGGCGATCGTCGATGTCGCCATCTCCTCCATGTTCGCGGAGGTCAACAAGCTCGTCGCCCGCTATGGCGTCGATCTCCGCGACTTCACGCTGCTGCCCTTCGGCGGCGCAGGCCCCATGCTGGGCTGCCTGCTGGCGCGCGAACTCGGCATCGCCCGCGTGATGATCCCGCGGCGCCCGGGTGTCGTCAGCGCGCTCGGCGGGCTGATCGCCGATGCCAAGACCGATGTGGTGCGCACGCTGTTCCTGGACCTTGAGCCCGCCAACCTTCCCGCGCTGCGCGACGCCCTGGCCACGCTGCGGGCGGAGGGTGAGCGCTGGCTGGTGGAAGACCAGCGCTACCAGGGCCCGGTCACGCTCCGCCTCACCGCCGATATGCGCTATCGTGGCCAGTCCTTCGAGATCGAGGCTCCGCTGGATCTCGCCTGGATCGAACAGGGAGACATCCCCGCGCTGCGCGCCGCCTTCAACCGCCAGCACCACGCCATCTACGACTTCCACGATGCGGAAGCCGCAATCCAGCTCGTCAACCTCCGCCTCGTCGTCATCGGCGCCACCACCCCGCCGCTGATGCCGGAGGAGGCGGCCGTGGAAGGCCCACCCACCCCCGAACGCCTGGTGCGCGCCTGGCTGGATGGCGCCTGGCGGGACGTGCCGCTGTTCCTGCGCGCCAACCTTCACCACGGGCACGCCTTCCACGGCCCGGCCATCGTGGCGCAGGAAGACAGCACCGCGATCATCCCGGCGGGCTTCGCCGCGCAGGTCGATGCCCTCGGCAACCTCCATCTCGCGGCAGAGGCATAAGGCGATGGACAAGGTCACGCTCCAGGTCTTCTCCAACCACGCGCGCGCGGCGGCGGAGAACATGGCCTACACCCTCTACCGCACAGCCCATTCGACCTTCGTGAAGGAGACGGAGGACTTCACCGTCCAGATCCTTGAGCCCGGCGGGCAGGTCGCCGCCGTGCCGATGGATTTCGGCGCCACCTGGTATCCCGGCATCGACTACAGCAGGGCGATCGGCATGATCGATGGCTACGAGCCCGGGGACATCGGCTTCACCAACGACCCCTATAGCGGCTTCCTGGCGACGCATGTCCCCGACCTGCACATGTGGAAGCCGATCTTCGAGGATGGGGAGATCCTCGCCTGGGCCTGCGGCCATATCCACAACACCGACATGGGCGGCGCCGTGCCCGCCAGCCTGTCCCGGACACTCACGGAAGTGCACCAGGAAGGTATCCGCTTCCCACCCATGAAGATGGTGGCGCGGGGCGAGCTGAACGAACAGGCGCTGCGCATCATGCTGCTGAACGTGCGCAAGCCCGAACAGAACCTCGGCGACCTCAAGGCCTTCCGCGGCGCGCTGGATACAGGCGAACGCAAGCTGCGCGCCATGATCCGCAAATTCGGGCCGGAGGGCTTCCGCCGCAACATCGCCGGCCTGCTGGATTATGCCGAACACCAGGCGAGGGAGGCGCTGCGCTCCATCCCCGATGGCGAATACCGCTTCGCCGACTATTGCGACGAGGATGGGCCGGATGGCAACCCGGTGCGCCTCGCGCTCCGGCTGCACATCAAGGGCGATGAGGCGATCCTCGACTTCACCGGCACGGATCCGCAGCTGACTTCGGCATTGAATGTGCCCACGGGCAGCCATCCACGGCATACCCTGCTGTTGGTGGGGGTCTACTATGTCCTCTACACCCTGAACCCGAACCTGATGCTGAACGCAGGCCTCACGCGCCCCTTCACCTGCATTGTGCCGGAAGGCACCGCGCTCAACCCGGTCTTCCCGGCCGCGGTCGGCATGCGGAGCCTGACCTGCGCGCGGCTGCGCAGCCTGATCTTCGGCGCCTTCTCGCTCGCCATGCCGGAACGCATGCCGGCGGCACCGGCGGGCAGCTCGTCGATCCTCAATGTCATGACGACGGACAACCGCACGCGGCGCAGCGTGCTGGCGGCCATCAACCCCATCGTCGGCGGTGGCGGCGGCATGCCGATGCGCGACGGCACCAATGGATCTGGCGCCGACAGCGCCTACCTCAAGAACACCCCGGTCGAGATCACGGAGACCGAGGTGCCGATCCGCATCCTCCGCTACGGGCTGATGCCGGATAGTGGCGGCGCCGGGCGCTGGCGCGGCGGGCTTGCGACAGCGCTCGATTTCACGGTTTTCGCGCCCAATTCCCGCGTCACCGCCCGCAACCGGGACCGCTGCCGCTTCAGGCCCTGGGGCACGCTGGGCGGCAAGGCGGGCGCGCCCTCCGACTTCGTGCTGAATCCCGGCACCCCACGGCAGAAGGTGCTGGGGAACATCGACCTCGTCACCATGGACCCCGGCGATGTGCTGCACATCCACTCCCCCGGCGGCGGCGGCCGCGGGGACCCGCTGGAGCGGGAGGCGGATCGCGTCGCCCAGGATGTCCGCCGCGGCTACCTCTCGGCCGATGCCGCCGCGCGGGATTATGGCGTGGTGCTGCGCGACGCCGTGGTGGATGAAGCCGCCACGGCGTCGCTGCGCGAGGCGCGGCGCCAGCCCATCGCGGGCCACTTCGATTTCGGGCCGGAACGCCTGGCGCATGAGCGCATCTGGACAGATCAGGCCTATGCGGAGATGACGACGATCATGAACGATCTTCCCTTCCACTGGCGCTTCTTCGTCAAGACGCGGCTTTTCGCGATGCTGCGCGAACCTGCCGGGGATGGCGCCGCGGCCATCCGCGCCGCCTTCGCGCAGCTGCGCGCCACCTATCCAGGCCTCGCCGCCTGATGCCCGGCCCCCGGCTGCTGGAGACGGTGGAAGGCGACGCCACACTGCCGGAGGCGGTGGACCTCGTCGTCATCGGCGCCGGCATGATCGGCGTCGCCGCCGCCTATGCCGCTGCCAAGGCCGGACATTCCGTGGCGCTGCTGGAAAAGGGTGTGGTGGCCGGGGAGCAATCCAGCCGCAACTGGGGCTGGTGCCGCGTGCTGAACCGGGATGAGCGGGAGATCCCCCTCATGCAGCACAGCATGGCGCTGTGGGACCAGTTGCCGGCGGAAATCGGTGCCGATATGGGCTTCCGCCGCGCCGGCCTTACCTACGTCACCAAGGACCCTGCGCAACTCGCGGGCTGGCAGGCCTGGCTCGACATGGCGCGGCCCTACCAGCCCACCGCACGCATCATCGATGCGGCGGAGGCGAAGCGCCTGACCCCGGGGAACGAGCAGGACTGGATCGGCGGCGTCGTCTCCCCCCATGATGGCCGGGCGGAGCCCGCCATGGCGGCGCCGGCGCTGGCCCGCGCCGCGCGCGCACGCGGCGTGTCGCTGCACCAGAACTGCGCGGTGCGCGGGCTGGACACCACCGGCGGGCGCATCGCCGGCGTCTTCACGGAACAGGGCCGCATCCGCTGCCAGGCCGTGGTGCTGGCGGGCGGTGCCTGGGCTTCGATGTTCCTGCGGCGGCACGGCATCGACATGCCGCAATCCTCCGTCCATTCCACCGTCTTCGCCACCACGCCGGCGAAGCAGGTCTCCACCGGCCCGCTGCTGACGCCGGACTTCATCCTGACGCCGCTGCTGGATGGCGGCTACCTCGTCGCCGCCAAGGCGCGCGGGCGGCTGGAACTCACCCCGGCCGGCCTCCGCTACGCCCGCCATTTCCTGCCGAGCCTGCGCGCCAACTGGAAGCTGGTCGAACTCCGCTTCGGCCGGTCCTTCTTCGAAGGCCCCGATGCCTGGCATGGTCGCTGGTCCTTCGACGCGCCGACGGTGTTCGAGCGCATGCGCGTGCTCGACCCCACCCCCAAGATGTCGATCATCGAGCCTTCGCTGCGGGAGATCGTGGCCGCCTATCCCGAATTGACAGGGATCGAGGCCGCGCGCATCTGGGCGGGCTGGATCGATTCCACGCCGGATGCGGTGCCGGTGATCAGCCAGGTGGAGGCGCTGCCCGGGCTGGTCGTGGCGGCGGGCTTCAGCGGCCATGGCTTCGGCATCGGCCCCGGAGCCGGTCGCCTGGCAGCCGATCTGGCCACGGGCGCGCCCGCCATCGTGGAGCCCGCCCCCTTCACCCTGAAGCGCTTCGCCCAGGGCGCGCCACGCGCGCCGGGGCGGGCGGGAATCTAGCCTGCATTATCCATCAGTGCTGACGGGCATGGTGCAACCCGTTGAACGGCCATAGGATTTGGCTGCGAACCCAGAACCCCGCCGTTGCCGGACACCATGCCCGCCGGGATCGACGTTACGCTGCCCCTGCCGGGCTGGTCGCCAATCGCCGGCAAGCCCATCATCGCCCGCTTAGCCGACGGGTTCCTCTCATTCGAAGGCGGCCTGGTGGCGCTGCGCGAGGTCGAGGCGCGCCTCGGCATGGCGTCGCGTCTCGCCGGGTGCATCGACGATCCGCGCGCGCCCGAGCGCATCCAGCACAGCCTTGCCGAGACGCTGCGCGACGCCCGAACCCTTTGGACCGTGATCGAGATAGGTCTTGGGCGAGGACGCCGGGGGCGCCGTCGAATGGGCGCAAGCCTGACGCGATCCCCGAGGCGGATTGGCAATACGCCGCGGCGGCGGGCGGGATCATCAATACCACCGACGTGGTGCTCCAGGCGGCTGCCGCAGCCGGCATCCGCAACTGCGTAACCTCGATCAACATCCGCACCGCGCACGCGACGGTCGCGACAGAGCTGGTGATCAAGGACGGCGCGAAGATGATCTGGCGGCAGCTGCTGCAGGCCGCGATGGCGGCTCCGGTGGAGATCACCTTTCCCACGCCGCTGCGCGGCACCGCCGCCACGGGAAGAGCAATGGATCACACCAATACCGTTGCGATCTATCCGATATCCGGCGCCGGTTTGTCAGGCGGCCCCAGTGGGAACGCAGCGCCGCAGCACACCGAAATAGGCCTTGGCGCACAGCGCCCCATCCGATTCGAACCCTAGCTTGAACTGCACGATCATGCGTGCCAGCACGGTCGCCAAATTGGCGCCCGGCCGCTGGTGCGGAAGCTTGGCCGCGGGCCGTGCGTCGCGGACCCAGCCGGGCCAGGCGCGCAGCCCTTCGGCCGCGGCCGGCTGACAAAGCCCGGCGCGGAGCAGGAGCGACAGAATCGCCTCGAACCGCGCCAGCGTCGCTGCCGAGGCGGCGGGCCCGATCCAGCAGGACATCGGCAGGCCGAGCTTCGGCGCGCGATCCGGGTGGATATCAAGCGTCACCGGCGGGACAGCGTCGAGTTCCGCCAGGATCCCCGCAGCCTGCCGCAGCTGGGCCGCCGGAGCATCGCCCCAGATCGACGCGAGGGTGTCAGCCAGCGCCGCCGGCGGCCAGCCATGCAGGCGCAGCCGCACCGGCTGGCCGGGCCGCCCGGTCATCACGCCCAGATTGGGCAGGGAAACACCCTCCGGCATCGCCTTGCGCAGCGCGGCCAGCGCCGCCAGCGTGCCCGGCGGCGGGTCCTCACCCAGCAGAAGCCGATGGCTGGCAATGGCATCGGCTTCCAGGTCCAGCGGACCGGAGAATTCGCGCTGCAGCATCAGGCAGGGTGCGGGCGCAACGTCGTCCAGCACCGGTTCATCGAATTCCAGCCACAGAATGTCGGTGGGCAGCTGGCTGCCATGGCCACGCGACAGCATGTCCCGCGCCAGGGTGGCGGCCTGGCACCAGGCCGGATGCGCGGTGAGCACCGGCGGCAGCGGCGCAGTGGGTTCGGCCCCGGCCAGGATGCGCAGGTCGGACGGCACCGCGGCGGTGGCGCAGATCGAGATGTCGATGGGGGCATCGGGGTCATTCAGCCGCACCTCAAACCCGCCATCCATGGAGGGGATGCGCGCCGCGAATCTCATGATTCGCGCCCGCGCAGCTTCCGGCACCAGTGCGGGCGAGACCTGGCCGAGGACCACGGCGAGATCATCGAGGAGGGACAGGCTGGGCAGCATCGGGCAGGCGTCTCCGGCCGGCGCGCGGGGTGCAGCGCGGCTTGCCACGGCTACCACGCATCCGGATCGGCGCGCAGACCTCCCGGCCATCGTCCCTTCCTATGGCCCCGATACGCCGTGCCGATTGGTCCGGTGTGGCACTGCATGCCATGTCCTGATCCACCAATGATCGGAGTGAACAGGGCACCGCGCCATTAATCAGCAATGCCTTGGCTCGCCCGGTCCAGGCCCTCCTCCCCCAACTCCCGCCGAGGGGTGCGCGATCGGCCCGAAGGGATGCGCTACATCCGGCAACGCCATTATACTTTGGCAAAAGACTCTCTGTAACGGTCCCGCGAAGCGGGCCGACTTCGACCAACCCAATCCACCTCCCTAGAAGGAGCAAACCCGATGAGCCTTTCCAACGACGACCTGATGGCGCAGGCGCAGCGCGTCATCGCCAAGGCCTGGGCGGATGACGCCTTCAAGGCCGCCTTGCTGGCCAACCCGAACGAAACCCTGGCGGCGGAAGGCATTGCCGTGCCGGCCGGGTTGAAGCTGAAGGTGGTGGAGAACACCGACGACGCGTTCCACCTCGTCCTTCCGGCCCCGCCGTCGGATGCATTGAGCGACGAGGCGGTTGGCGCGGTGGCCGGGGGCAGCGACTTTCCGTTCGAGCTCTTGATGCCGGGGGCCAACAAGCCCTGAGAGCCCATCCGGGAAGTTCGGATTTACGCTGAGGGCTTTGCGGCCAGTCGTCGAAGCATGATGCGGATCATGGCCATGCGAACGAAGGCAGCGGCGATGCGGCAATGCCGCTCGAAATCACGGGCCAGCCGTCGGTTGCGGCTGATCCATCCTATGGTTCGCTCCACAATCCAACGCTTCGGCAGCACGACGAATTTGCGCTTGTCGCAGCGGCGGACGACCTCGATCTTCCACGTGCCGGTGCGGGCGACGGCGGCGGCCATTTTCGGCCCCTGATAGCCCGCGTCACCGATGATGCGCTCGACGAAGGGGAACAGCCTGCGCGCCTGCCGCAGCAGCGGCTCGGCGCCGTCCCGGTCCTGCACGCTGGCCGGATGCACGATCACTGCGAGCAGCATTCCGATGGTGTCGGTCAGCAGATGGCGCTTGCGGCCGACGACTTTCTTGCCCGCGTCTTAGCCGGACGGGTCGAGCGTAGAGCCCCCTTTTGCGCCGCCTTCGCCGTCTGGCTGTCGATGATCGCCGTTGTCGGGCTGGCCTCAGAGACCGTTTGAGAATGCCGGCGGCTGAGGATCCGCAGGGGATTTTTCGGCCTGGCCAGGCGCTGGACGCCGCCGATGCTGGTTGCATCG
>LNFM01000975.1_pt1 | contig 67793 bp, 67 predicted proteins | sample 596031 | NCBI WGS metagenome assembly LNFM01 (sample SAMN04254537, study PRJNA301005) | activated carbon metagenome | isolation source: dual media filters at the Ann Arbor, Michigan drinking water treatment plant | place: USA: Ann Arbor
GAGTACGCACCGGGGACTGTCAACGAACAAGACAGCCTGCACGCTGCCGGCGCTGAGCCACGGGAGTGAAAGACCTCCTCGCGCCAAGCCGGTATAAGAGGATCATGGGACGCGATGGATCGCGTCTAATTCGCGCTGTTCACGCAGCGCACTAACGAGACGAGACCCATCGCGTCCCGCTCTCCAATTTTTCCGGCGAAAGCCAACAAGAATGACGCGCGCCCTTAGCGTAAGCGCCAAGGATAGAGGGGAACCAAGCCCATTCGTCCTCACCCAACGCCCAGCCCGTCGCAATTTTCTGGCGCCTCAGCCTTCGGCTGCTAGAACGGCCCCAATCCTCTGGGGGTCTCATGAAACGCTTTTTCTCGATGGTCATCGCCGCTGTGGCGCTGGCCGCGTGCGCTACCGCTTCGGCGCCGCAAGGGCAGTCTGGCGCGCTCGAAGTTGCGCCGCTGCGCTATACGATGCGGACGCTGCCGAATGGTCTGCGCGTCTACGCGATGCCGGACGCCAACACCGCGAACGTTTCGGTGCAGGTCTGGTATGATGTCGGCTCGGTCGACGATCCGGAGGGCCGCTCCGGCTTTGCGCACCTCTTCGAACACATCATGTTCAAGTCGACCCGCAACATGCCGGAGCAATTCTTCGACCGGCTGACCGAAGATGTTGGCGGTTTCAACAACGCCTCCACCTATGACGACTTCACCAATTACTACGAAGTCGTGCCCGCCAATCACCTCGAGCGCGTGCTCTGGGCCGAAGCGGATCGCATGGGCTCGCTCGTCGTCAACGAAGCGAGCTTTGCTTCCGAGCGTGACGTGGTGAAGGAAGAGCTGCGCCAGCGCGTGCTCGCATCGCCCTATGGCCGCTTGTTCTACCTCTATCTCAACCAGACCAATTACGACGTGCACCCTTACGGGCGTCCCGGCATCGGCTCCATCGAGGATCTCGACGCTGCGACCGTTGAAGATGTGCGCGCCTTCCACGCGACGTACTATCGCCCGGACAACGCGGTGCTCGTCGTCGCCGGCAACTTCAATCAGGCGCAGCTTGATGCCTGGGTTGACGAGTATTTCGGCGACATCTCGCGTCCGAACCGCCCGATCCCGCGCGATTATCCAACGGAGCCGGAACGCACCGCGGCGCGTGAATTTACTGTCTATGCGCCAAACGTGCCGCTGCCGGCCGTGATGATCTCGTATCCGCAACCGGCCGCGACAGATCCTGACTTGCCGGCGCTGTTCGTGCTCGACGCGATCATGTCACGAGGCAATTCCTCGCGCCTTTATGAATCGCTGGTCTATCAGCAGCAGATCGCCGCGCAGGTGTTCACCAATCTGGAAGCGACGCAGGATCCCGGCGCCTATGGCATCTTCGCCATTCTCTCCGAAGGGCAAACCGCTGAAGCCGGCGTCACGGCGCTCTCTGGACAAATCGCGCGCTTCCGCGATGAGCAGGTGACGCAAGCTGAACTCGACGAAGCCAAGAACGAGATCGTCACCTCGACGATCGAGAACCGCGAAACCGCCTATGGCCGTGCGTTTGAATTGGCCGACTCGGTGATCCGCTATGGCGATGCCGATTACGCCGACCGCTTGCTTGCTGCCGTGCAAGCGACCACCGCTGCCGACGTGCAACGCGTTGCGCGCCGCATTTTGAATGAGCAACGCCGCGTCGTCGTGCGCTACCTGCCGGAGCAAGAGGGCGTAACGGGTGACACGATCGAAACGTCGCGCACCATCCAGGCGCGCCAACTCACGATCCCGCAATCGGAAATCCCGACCTTCACCTTGGCTGCGGAAGCTGAACGTGAAGCGCCTCCGGCTGCCGGTACGCCAGTCGATGCACGCATCCCGCCGACCTCGCAGCGTACGCTCGCGAACGGACTGCGCGTTATCGTTGCGCCGAACCGTGCGCTGCCGCTGATCAGTGCTGATCTGCGCGTTGCGTCGGGCGGCAGCGCAGATCCGAACGACCGTGCTGGCCTTGCCGGCATGACGGCGGATCTGTTGACGCGCGGCACCACCACGCGAAGCGCAACCGACATCGCCCGAGAAATTGAAAGCTTAGGCGCGAGCATCAGTTCGGGCGCGGGCGTCGATTCATCGGCGGTTTCGCTGATGACGCGTTCGGATCGGGCGCAAGAAGCGTTCACCGTGTTCGCGGATGTGACGCGCAATCCGGCCTTTGCTCAAGAAGAGCTGGAACGCGCGCAGCAGGAATCGCTCGATGGCCTGCAGGTGGCGCTCAGCCAACCAGGCTCGATCGCCGGCTTTGCAATGACACGCGCGCTTTATGGGGAAACCCCGTACGGCGCGATTGCCTCGCCCCGCAGCATTGGCGCCATCTCGCGTGACGATATGGGCGGTTACCACCGCACCTATTGGCGCCCGGATAACGCCGTGCTCGTCATCACCGGCGATGTTTCGGCTGACGAGGGCTTTGCGCTCGCTGAGCAGCATTTCGGCAATTGGGCGCGCCCGACGACGGCGTTGCCTGCGCGTCCGGATGCGTCGGCGCATGCGTCAGGCGTGCGGACGATCGTTGTCGATCTGCCGCAAACCGGCCAAGCGGCGGTGCTCATGGGCCTTCGCGGTGTCTCGCGCACCGATGCGGATTACTTCCCGCTGCTGGTGGCGAATAACGTGCTGGGCGGCGGCTACTCTGCGCGCCTCAACACCGAAATCCGCATCCGTCGCGGCCTCTCGTACGGAGCGGGTTCGAGCCTGTCGGCGCGCATGGCGCCGGGCCCGATCGTCGCTTCAGCGCAAACGCGCAACGATGCAGCGGTGCAGGTGTATGAGCTGATGCGCGCCGAGATCGACCGCATCGGCGATGCGCCGACGCCGGAAGCTGAACTCACCGCGCGCAAAGCGGTGTTGATCGGCTCGTTCGGCCGCAGCGTGGAGACGACATCTGGCCTTGCCGGACAAATCTCGACGCTGGCGCTTTATGGCCTGCCGCCAGAGCGGCTCGGCACCTACGTGGCCGACATCACCAACGTCACGCCAGCGCAGGCGCAGGCGGCGGCAGCCCGGTACTTCAATCCGGATGCCGCGGACGTGGTGGTCGTTGGGGATGCGCAGCATTTCTACGATGCCCTGCGCCGTGTGCGCCGTAACGCCGAACGCATCCCGGCCTCGGAGCTCGATCTGGACGAGGAGGAGCTTCGCTAGTCTCTTAAGGCAGCGTCACGTCGAGAGGCGTGACGCTGCCAGCGACTCAGTTAATTCTGTCGGCTTGGCTGGACAGAACCTCCTCCGGATCAGCGCCGTCGCGCTCGCGCTTTGCACTCTGTCGTTCGCGGCGGGCGTTGCTGGCGATTTGGCCGAGCCGCCGACTTCAGGCGTCCGCGTAGTTCTGCGAATCCCGCCTGAACTGCCACAAGACAGCGTCCGCGCCGGCCCGATCGCACAAGTGCTGCAAACGCCGGTAGCCGCGGCTGCCACGCCGCGGAGGGCGCCGCGCCAGCTTCGGGCCGAAACGCCACTGGCCAAAGACGTGATTGAGCCGCTGGAAAAACCACAGCGCGCCGCCCCGGCCCGTTCGGAGCCCAAGCGCGACCCCGATCGCGCCCCAAAATACCGGGCGACGTAGTTAAAGTGCGGCTTTGCCGCAACAGTGGCGCCGAGCGCCTGCAACACGCCAAAAAAGCGCCTAGGTCGCAGCGCTCTTCTCCTCGCCCATGAGCCAAGGCAGCGAATCGAGTCGGAAAGGACGCAGTGTTGCGGCGTTCGCCGCCGCGCTTGCTGTCGCTGTCCCTGGCCTCGCTCTCGCCCAACAACAGCCTGCGCCTGCGCCCGTGCAGGGGCTCTATACCAACGCATCGAACGCCACCCGCTATTCAACGCCTGACGGCGCCGTGCGCTTCGTGCTCGACCGCACCGGTGGTCGCGCTGCGCTGGTGCGTTTCGAGGGTGATCCGGAAGTGCACGTGCTCCGCCCCGTCATGGCGGCCGGCGGCGGCGAAATTTACCGCACTGAGGATGGCGCGGTGATGCTCCGGATTACGCCCCATGGCGGCATCACGGTGTTCACCCGTACTTTGCGCACCGGGGCTGCTGCTTCGGAAGAGGCGCGCGTGGCGCCGTTAACGCCGGAAGTGATCGCGTTTGCAGAAATGCAGGAGCGGTTTCGCCGGATCTCATTGAGCGCGCGGCGCAGCGTCGGCCAGCCGGTTACGTTCACGGTGCCGGCGCGGATGTCGGCGCCGGCGGCGGGTGTCGTCGTCGATGCGGCCGAGCGCGCGGCGGAAGGTTTGGCGGCGGCGCCAATGACGAACGTACGGCGCGTGATCATTAGCTTCGGTCGCGTGCCCGCGGTCGAGCTTCGTGGCGCCGAGCTTTATATTCAGGTCGCGCCGCAGCTTGGGTATGCGGGCCGGCCATCCTCCAACACGATTCGCAATGTCGTGTCGGGCGCGGTCCAAGGACCGGAGCAGTAGCCGCCGCCGAGAGGCGGCTTTTTCATTAGCCCTTGAACGTATCCTTACGCTTGCGGACTTCCGCGAACGCCTCCCAATCGGCAGCGCCGGCGAGGCCGAGCGTTTCCTTCAGCATCGGCGCGCGCAGGAAAGGATTGGTCGCCTTTTCGAGGCTGAGCTGCATGGGGACAGTCGGCTCGTTCGATGCGCGTAGCGCGTCGATCTGGGCGACACGGGCTTTGAGCGCCGCGTTTTCGGGATCAACGGTGACGGCGAAGAGAGCGTTCGACTGCGTGTACTCATGCCCGCAATAGAGCGTCGTGGCATCCGGCATTGCGGCGAGTTTTTGCAGGCTGTCCCACATCTGCTGCGGCGTGCCCTCGAACAATCGTCCACATCCGAGTGCAAACAGAGCATCACCGACGAAAGCGGTGTTCTCGGTGCTGATCACATAGGCGATGTGGCCGAGCGTATGGCCGCCAACATCGAGGACGCGCGCGTTCACTCCGCCGAGTTGAACTTCGTCGCCTTCAGTTACGATGCGGTCCGGGGCTTGGCCGATCCGTTCGACCTCGGCAGGGCCGGTGACGGTCGCACCGGTGGCGGCCTTGATTGCGGCATTGCCGCCAGCGTGGTCGGGGTGCCAGTGCGTGTTCCAGATGTCGGTGATGCGCCAGCCCTTGGCCGCGGCTTGTCGCAGGATTTCATCCGCGTCTGGCGTGTCGATGGTGGCGGTGGCGCCGCTCGACGGATCGTGGATGAGGAACCCGTAATTGTCGGACAGGCAGCGGAATTGATGGATTTGAAGCATGTCCTAGCTTAGCCCTGGCCTGCATGCGCGTCGATGTCCTCGCCCTTCAGCGCTTTTATGCGTCTCCGCTCGGCGCAGCGGTGCACCGCGCCGCGTCGCGCCGGCTTGCCGCGCTATGGCCGAACACCAGCGGGCTCGACGTTTTGGGTCTGGGGTACGCGACCCCTTACCTCAGCGCGTTTAACGATCCCCGGCGGGCGGTGGCGATGATGCCGGCGGCGCAAGGTGCTGAACCGTGGAGCGCAGGTGCGGATCGCGTGTCGACGACGCTGGCGGAAGAAACGCGGTTGCCTTTCGTGGACGCCGTTTTCGATCGCGTGTTGCTCGTGCACGCGCTGGAGGAATGCGACGCAGCGCACGCCATGCTGCGCGAGGTGTGGCGGGTGATGGCGCCGGAGGGGCGTCTGGTTGTGATCGCCGCCAATCGCTGGAGTTTGTGGGCGCAATCTGACGCCACACCCTTCGGCCACGGGCGACCGTATTCGCGGACCCAACTTGGTATGCTGCTCTCGGACTCGATGTTCGAACCCGTGGTGTCCGCGCGGGCGCTCTATGCGCCGCCGATCACGTGGTCGCCGCTCGTCCGCGCCGCCGAAGCGTTTGAGCGCGTCGGCGAATTGCTGTGGCCGGCGCAGGGCGGCGTAGTCCTGATGGAGGCGGTCAAACGGCTCTACGCCGACACAGCGCGTTCGCGTGGCCGTGTCCTTTTGGCCAAAGCGCCGAGCCGATCGACCCAAGAAGCGCCTGGCAACTTGCCCAAGCGCGATCTGTGACGTTTATATTGCAGGTGCGAAGGGTCCCTGCATGAAACTGATCACAGCCATCATTAAGCCGAGCCGTCTCGATCCCGTGCTGGAGGCGCTGAAAGAGGCAGGGGTCGGCGGGCTGACGGTGTCCGAGGTGCGCGGCTTCGGCCGGCAGAAGGGCAAGACCGAGGTCTATCGCGGCGCCGAATACGAGGTGAAGCTGCTCCCCAAGGTAAAGATCGAGATCGTGGCGCCGGAGGCGCTCGTCGAACGCGCCATTGACGCCATTGCTGCGGCGGCGAAGACCGGCAAGATCGGCGACGGGAAGATCTGGGTGGCTGACCTCGACTCGATCGTGCGTATTCGCACCGGCGAAAGCGGCCAAGCCGCTGTGGAAGGCTGACGACGAACGCCGTTCGTCGCAGCGCCGGGGTGCATTGCGGCGTTGGCGCATTAAGATCGCGCCCAATCTCACTCGGAAAGGGACTTTCGATGTTTACGACGCGACGCGCTTTCGTGGGCAGCACGGCTGTTGGCTTGGCTCTGGCCGGCTGCGCCACGCCCAGCACTGAAACGGCAGCCTCCGGCAGCACATCCGATTTCAACGCCCTGCTTGATCGCATCTCGACCGAAATTCTGCGTGAAGCTCCGGAATACTCGACGATGCTCGCCGTCAGCGAAGAGCGGGCGGGCGGCCGTTACATCGATCGTCTGAGCGATGTTTCCAAGGCTGGCAAAGCCCGCAGCATTGCGCAGACCGAACGCATGATCGCTGAGATGCGCGCGTTCAACCGCGACACGCTCTCTGCGGCTGATAAAGTCAGTTACGATGTCGTGCTCACGGCAGCGGACGCGAATTTGGCTGCGGCGCGCTTTTCGCCAGGCGGCGGCGCCACGGGCCCTTACGCCGTCACCCAGCTCACCGGTTCCTACACCGGCACGCCGGATTTCCTGGCCAGTCATCACCCTGTCACCAATCGCGAACAAGCCGACGCGTATCTGACGCGCCTTTCGCTTTATGCGCGCCAGCTCGATCAAGAAAATGCGGTGATCACCGAGGACGCGGGCGCCGGCACGATCCCGCCGGACTTCGCCATCCGTGGCGCCGTGAGCCAACTGCAAACTTTCGCTCGCATCGCGCCGGGCGAGAACCCGCTGGTCTCGGCTTTCGCGCAGAAGCTGCAAGCGGCGGAGGCGATCCCTGCCGCCGACAAGACGGCGCTGGCGCAGCGCGCGCAAAGCATTCTCACTGGTGAAGTGCTGCCGGCCTATCAACGCCAGATCGATACGCTGAACGGCGTGCTGCCGCGCGCAACTTCGGACGCCGGCATCTGGAAGCTTCCGCAGGGCGCCGAAATGTACGCCGCGGCGCTCCGTGTTCACACGACTACGTCGATGGGCCCCGACGAGATTCACAATCTCGGCGTCGACCTGCTGCGCCAGTTGCAGAGCGAAATGGAAACCATCTTCCGCGCTCAAGGCATGACGCGCGGCACGTTGCTTCAGCGTTACGAAGAACTCGGCCGCCGCCCGGATCAAATTTACCCGAGCACGGACGAGGGCCGCGCTCAGCTGCTTGCGGCTTTGAACGACCAGGTGCGTGCAATCACGGTGCGCATGCCGGAAGTCTGCCACACGCAGGCGCGCGCGCCGCTCGAGATCAAGCGCGTGCCGGCTTACACCGAAGCGGGCGCGCCAGGCGGCTATTATCAGCCTGCCGCGCTCGATGGCTCGCGTCCGGGCTCGTACTACATCAACCTGCGCGACCCTGCGAACGAGTGGCAGAAGTACAAGTTGCCGACGCTGACGTATCACGAAGGCGTGCCGGGCCATCACTGGCAGATTTCCGTCTCGCAAGAAGCGCAAGGTCTGCCGTTCATCCGCAGCGCGTTGCTGGGCTTTGGCGCCTACCAAGAAGGTTGGGGGCTCTATTCCGAGCAACTCGCCGACGAGATGGGCATGTACGCAAACGATCCGTTCGGACGCCTTGGCTATCTGCAATCGATGGCGTTCCGAGCGTCGCGTCTCGTCTGCGACACCGGCATCCACGACAAACGCTGGACACGCGAACAAGCAATCCGCTCGATGGTGGAAGCCACCGGCAACGAAGAATCTTCAACGACGACAGAGATCGAACGCTATTGCGTGTGGCCGGGCCAAGCGACTGGCTACATGGTCGGACGTCAGGCGATCAACAACATCCGTCAGAATGCACGCAATGCGCTGGGCGCCCGCTTCGATATTCGCGGCTTCCACGATGCGGTGCTGACCAATGGCGCGACGCCGCTTTCGGTTACGGAAAGCCTCGTCAACGAATGGGTCGCGACGCAGCGCGCCTAAACGCGAAGTGCGTGAAAGTGCGAAACGGCGGCGTGGGGCAGACTCACGCCGCCGTTTCTGTGCGAACGGGGACTGGGCGGGCCCGTTCGCCTTGGCCGCTGCGGCCGAGGAAGCGCACGCCCTTTGTGAGCATGATGATCGCTTCCCAATGAATGCCGGCGATGACTTTGAAGGTCATCAGCGGATTGGCGGCCCAAGCGCGGAGGAGGTTCGCGTCGGTAAGCTCACGATGTTGGCCGGCGAATGAGGCGGTGAGCGCGGTTTCCGATCCGCGCTTGACCGTCATCGCGACGATGACCTTTTCGCCAGGCGGCGTGATGCTGAATTCGTAGCGCAGACCGCCCTCGAGGAATGGCGAGACGAAGAAGTCCTTGTCACAGCTTTGCGTGATCTGGCCGTTTTCGGCGATGCGCGGTGGCAGCACGTAGAAGTGGCTTTCGCCGAATGTGTTGGACACCTCATGCGCCAGTGCGGCAAGCGTGCCGTCCTTGCGCCAGCAGAAATAGACGCTGAGCGGATTGAACACGTAGTTGAAGAGCCGAGGCATGCTCAGCAGCACGATGCGGCCGCCGTCCCAGGCGATGCCGGCTTCGTGTAGCTTGGCTTCGATCTGCGGCTTGAGCGACGCTTCACTGCGATCGCCATGGTCGCGGTTGAGTATGGAAAAGAGTCCGGCGCGATTGTGCTTCAGGAATTTCAGTGACGGCATCGCGTCAAGATCCAGCGCCAGCATGAAGACGCGGTACCGCAGCCGGTGCTTACTGGGCCGGTTGTGCGCGACATGGCCGGTGTAGATCGCGTTCACGCGGCTTCTGCCTCCGCTCGCGGCGTGCTGCCGAGATAGATGCGGCTCGACTCATCCGCCACATTCCAGGGACGCCGGACGCCGCCGATTTGTTCCGCGACTGCGAGGCCGGCTTGCAGGCCGTCCTCATGGAAGCCGGCGCCGAAATGCGCGCCGCAATACCACGTGTTCTGCACGCCTTGCAGGGACCAAATTTGCTCCTGCGCGCGAATGGCGCCCGCGTCGAACAGCGGGTGCTCGTATTCCTTCTCGTAGAGAATGGTTTCATCGCGCGGCATGGTGCGCGGATTCAGGGTCAAGAAAATCTGCTCGCGGCTTTCGATGTTCTGGAGCTTGTTCATCCAATAGCTGACGATGCAGCCGCCCTCTGGATTGTCGCCGACATAATTCCAACTCGCCCAAAGCGGCTGGCGCTTCGGCATGAGGGCCGTGTCAGTGTGCAGCACTGCGCGGTTCTTGGCGTATTTGAATGCGCCAAGCAGCGCGCGTTCTTGGGGTGTTGGGTCTTCCAGCAGCGCAAGCGCCTCGTCGCCATGCGTGGCGATGACGACGTTGTCATAACGCTGCACGTCACCCGTGGCGTCACGGACGATGGCGCCGCCAGCTTCGCGGCGCACCGAAACGGCGCCGGCGCCGAGCCGAACGCGGTCGGCATAAGCGGCCGTGAGTTTTTCGACATAGGCTTGGCTGCCGCCCTCAACGGTGCGCCACTTAGGGCGGCCCTTGAGTTTCAGCAGGCCGTGGTTTTCAAAGAAGCGCACGAAGGCGCAGGCGGGGTAGTGGCGAATTTCGGCCATTGTCGCCGACCAGATCGCGGCGGCTTGCGGCAGCAAGTGATCGCGTTGGAAGGCTTCGCCGTAGCCGCGCTTCTCAAGATAATCGCCAAGCGAAGTCATGTCGTCGCGCGTATCCAGCATCTCAAGCGGCGCTTCTTTGTAGAAGCGGAGCAAATCAAGCGTCATCGACCAGAAACGCGGGCTCATCAGGTTGCGGCCGCCGCACAGAAACGCCGATGCGCCGACTGACGAATATTCCGTCCGTCCGCCGTTCAGCGAGACGCCGAATGACATGTCAGAGGCTTGGGTCTTCACACCCAAATGCTCGAATAGTGCGATCAAGTTGGGGTAGGTGGCGTCGTTGAATACGATGAAGCCCGTGTCGACCGGGGTAGCTCCGAGGCTCGTGTTCACCATAACAGTGTTAGAGTGGCCGCCTAGCCGATCGTTTCGTTCATAGACGGTGACGTCGTGGCGTTGGCTCAGAAGCCAGGCGGCGGACATTCCAGCTATGCCGGAGCCGATGACGGCTATATTTTGCCGGCGCGTGGAAGGAAGTGAAGTGAACGCCATGAGCCTCGCCTGTGCCGCCGGATCGCGTCCCGGCTGGTCTATGGGTCAGGTACGCGGGTCCGGTCAGGCCGGATCAGGTGATCCGCTGGCGGCGGTTCCGCGTAATGCCGGGTATGAGTGCAATCGCCATGGTTCCCGCCTACTCGGCGCCGGTGGCGCCGGCACGCAAGACCAGGACGCGCGCCGTGCATGATGGTGTAGGCGATAGCGACGAAATGCTCGTCGCCCGCATCAGCCAGGGTGACCGCGAAGCCTTTGCGGCCTTCTTCGGGCGTTATGCGGCGCGGGTAAAAGCCTACCTGATCCGGCTCGGCGCACGCGGCGCTCAGGCGGAGGATCTGGCGCAGGACGCGATGGTGGCCGTGTGGCGCCGGGCCGGGTCGTTCGATCCGGCCAAAGCCAAGGCCTCAACCTGGATGTTCGTCATCGCGCGCAACGCCTGGATCGACCGGCTCCGCCGCGAGCGGGTCGAGTTCGCCTACCATGGCTCCTTGATATTGAGCGAAGAGAGCGACGACGAAAGCCCGGACGACGCCGCGGTGCGCGGGCAGACGGAAGCGCAAATGCAGGAAGCGCTAGCGCTGCTTTCTGAGGATCAGCGTGAAGTGGTGCGGCTTTCGTTCTTCGAAGATCGGCCGCATTCGGAAATTGCTGAGCGGCTTGAGTTGCCGCTTGGCACTGTGAAATCGAGGCTTCGCTTGGCGATCGCCAAGCTCAGGGCACATTGGGAGAAGTACGAGTGAACCCGCGTCATCATCCTTCGCCGGACATTCTCGCGGCCTACGCCGCAGGAACGTTGGCGCCGGGCTTTGGCCTAGTCGTTGGCGCGCATGTCGAGACATGCGCGGCGTGTCGAAATCAAGTCGCAGCTTACGAAGCTGCGTCGGGCGCGGCGCTGCAGACTCTGCCTTTGGAGGCGGTGGGCGGCGATGCGTTGGCGCGGGTAATGTCGCGCATCGAGGCGGCGCCGGCGTATCAGCCCATGCAAGTCGATGCGCGGCCGCTCTTGGAGCGTTTGCCGCTAAAGCCGAAGCGCTGGGTGGCGCCGGGCGTGTGGGTGGCGGCGGTGGATACGCCGCACGCTGATGAGGACCGGGTTTATCTTCTCTCGGTCGCGCCGGGCATGCCGACGGCGCGCCATGAACATAGCGGCGCTGAATTCTGCACGGTGCTGCAGGGAGCATTCCGTGACGAAGTCGGCGTTTTTCGCGCGGGCGACTTCGCCGCCGCCGAAAACGATCTCGATCACCAGCCTGTGGTCGAGGGCGATGAGCCGTGTGTGTGCTTGTTCGCGACCGAGGGCCGACTGAAGCCGAAAGGCGTGATCGGCAAGCTGGCTTTTGCGTTCGCCGACGTCTGATCCGGCGCTTTCACTCTCGGCGCCGCGCGTGACCTGAGGCATATTCCGCCCGCTTCGTTCGGGGTGGACTAGCGTCATGACCAGTTCTGCAGCGGCTCCGGCCGGCATCGCCATGGGCGACGCGTCACGCATCAGTGAGATCGATAAGCTGCGCGGGCTGGTGATCGTGCTCATGGCGCTCGATCACGTGCGCGATTATTTCTTCACCGGCGGCGGGCTTGGCGGCAATCCGCTGGATCCGACCACCACGACCAACTGGCTCTACACGACGCGCTGGATCACCCACCTCTGCGCGCCGACCTTCGTGTTTCTCTCCGGCGTCTCCGCCTATCTCCAGTTTGCCAAAGGCAAAGCAACGCCGAGCCTCTCGCGCTTTCTGTTTACGCGTGGCCTGTGGCTGATTTTCTTGGAGCTGACGGTTCTAAGCTTCGGCTGGTCGTTCGGGTTTCCGTACCTGTTCTTCATGCAAGTCATTTGGGCGATCGGTTGGTCGATGATCGCGCTCGCGGCTTTGGTTTGGTTGCCGCGCCTTGCCGTGCTGGCGATCGGGGTTGCGATCATCGCCGGTCACAACCTGCTTGACCCAATCAATGCGGCCGACCTCGGCTCATTGTCGCTGCTGTGGACATTCTTGCACGATGGCGGCCCGGTGTTTATCGGCGGCCAGCCGATTGGTTTGCTTGGCTATCCGGTCTTGCCTTGGGTTGGTGTTGCCGCGTTCGGCTACGGCTTAGGCGCGCTCTTCATGCAGCCGGCTGAGAAACGTGATCGCACGATTTTCCTGCTCGGTTTGGCGATGCTGGCCCTGTTCGTCGTGCTGCGCGGTACGATGATTTACGGCGATCCAACGTTCGCGACCGGACCGGAAGCGGTTGCGCTCGATTGGCGTCAGCAAGAGACACTCCGCGCGGCGATCATGATCTTCCTAGACGTGCAGAAATATCCGCCGTCGCTTCAATTCGTGCTGGTTACGCTCGGTATCGTGTTTGCGCTCTGGCCGTTACTGTCGCGCCTGCGAGCGCCGGTGGGCGCGGTGCTGAACACGTTCGGTGCGGTGCCGTTTTTCTTTTATGTGCTGCACATTTATCTGGTGCACGCGTTGGCGATCGCCGCCAATGCCGCAGTTGGCAATCCGATCGGTGGGTATTTCGACTACTTGATCAACGTGTTTACGGCGCCGGAGAAGTTCGAGGGCGTCGGTTTCTCGTTGCCGTGGGTCTATGTGGCGTGGATCGTGGTCCTCGCGCTGCTCTATCCGGCGTGCCGCTGGTGGCAGGGCGTAAAAGCGCGTCGGCGCGATTGGTGGTTGTCCTATCTCTAAGCGGCGCGGGCGGCGCGGAGTTCGTCAGAGATTTCGCGCGCAAAGCGCAGAACTGGCTTTGGGCGATAGGTGCGATCGGCCTGCCAGCGCAGGCGCGCCACTTCGTGCAGGTCCGCGTACTCGCTCGGACCCACGCGCCAGCGGCGGCCCATGAGATCGAGCATTGAGCCACGCTTGCAACCAATCGCGGCGCTCAGCGGATCGACATCCGCCAGAGCGCCGGAGATGACCGAACCTGGTTCGCGCGCGAGTGTAAGGCCCACAAGCTCAGCGCCTTCGAGCACCCAAAGCAGCGCACAATTGGAAATGCCGCGCGACTCCGCGTTCCCGCCAATGGCCCCGTGATCCCCTGGAAACCAGGACTGAACCACGCGCGGACGCCGGCCCGGCGGGTTGAATGCGTCAATGTTCGACCAGAGCGTCGGCGCAAACGCGGCGCGGCGCTCATCAATGGCGACGGCGTGGCGTGCTGAGAATACAGCGCGCGAGAGTTCGGTGTCGTGGAACCGGTAGCCTTCGTTAAGGCCAATAGAGATGGGCAGCACCCGTGGAATGCCGAGCGAGCCAACTGTGTCCCATACACCCACGTAACGGACGCGCAGATCTACAGGCGGCGCGTCAAACGTCGCGCCATCTCTTGTAATGCGCGGCCATGCGATCGCGTGCGCGGCGCGGAAGCGAGCCGCGAGGAAGGAGTCGGCGTTGGTTTCGCGGTGACGGTACAGTTCGAGTGCGGCGCGGGCCTTATCGACATGAGCGCGGCGTAAGAGGCCGCACTTGCGCAACAGGCCAGCGAGGCTGCGCACGGTGTAGGCGCCGCGCGAGTAGCCAAAGAGAAAAATCTCGTCTCCTGGCTCATAATTCAGATTGAGAAAAAGGTAGGCGTCGAGCAGGTGATCGTCGAGATCCGCGCCCGTCATGCCCTGCCACATGCTGACGCCGTACATCGAGGCGCCGACACCGGGCGAATAATATACGATCTGCGCATTGCCCTTGGCGTCACGCGGTGCAATTGCGCGAGCCGTGAGCGCGACATTGGTGAGGCTGTCGTTATAGAGCCTCTGCCAAGTGCCGTCGCAACATATGACGATGCGTTTCATGGGCTCAACAAAAACACGGCTTGCTCGGCGAACCAATTTGCGCGCCACAAGGTCTTGGCGAACGGCGCGCCGGCGTTGCCGCGCGAAATTGGCACGCCGCGTTCTAATGTTAAACGCATCTCGCGCGCCATTTCGGCAAAGTCGCGCACGGTACACGGCGCGTCTTCCTGCCAGCGTGTAAGACGCCCGGAGAAGGCGTGGCGCAGGCGCGTTGTGATGTGGCCGCTATTGTTGAGCGAGACGATAACATTGGCGCCGACGCGCGCCGCCGTTTTTAGAGCGAGCTGGGGACGGCGCAGCTTCATCAAAGCGTGTGAGAAAATCACGTAGTCGAACGCACCGTTTGGAAAGTGCTCAAGATCGCGTTCAGCGTCGCCCTGAACCACGGACAGGCCGCGCGAGACGCAATTGTGCACTTTGATCGGATCGATCTCGAGGCCGCGCACGCGTGCGCTGCAATCGCGCATGAGCTGGCGCATCAGCGCGCCATCGCCGCATCCGACATCAAGCACGCGGGCGCCGTCGCTGACCATTTGAGCGATGACGTCATGGTCGACGCGCGGCGCAATGCTGAGGTCGAGCGGCGCGGGCTGAACGAGTTCAAGATGCGCCATCAGACGCCTCCATGCAGGGCAAGGCCCCGCGCGGCGGCAGCGGCGTCGACAAAGCCGGTCAGCGCCGCTTCAAACGCTGGCTCGTCAGCCAGATACGCGTCGTGACCGCGCTCGCTCTTGATCTCGACGAATGAGGCCTCAGCTCCGCTGGCGATCAGCGCCCTGGCGATGTCGCGGCTTTCATCCACGGGAAAGCGCCAATCGCTGGAGAAAGCGAACACGCCGTGGCGGGTGGAGGCGTCTTGAAACGCATTGGAGAGGCGCCCGCCATAGTCTGACGCGAGATCGAAGCCGTCCATTGCCCGCGAGAGGTAGAGATACGAGTTGGCGTCGAAGCGCTCGACGTAGCCGGCGCTCGTCGGCGCGCGCTGCGCCGCATCGGCCTCTAGCGTGAATGCAAATCGCTCTTTGGTGCGGGCGCTGTCGAAACGCGAGCGAACCTCGGTCGCTGCTAAGCCCGCGATGTGCGCAGCGGTGCGTGCAACGGCGGCGCCTTTGGCGGGGCGCACGCCATGCGTGAGATAAGCGCCATTGCGCCAATCGGGATCCGCCATGATGGCTTGGCGGCCAAGTTCGGCGAAAGCGATGTTCTGCGCCGATTGCTTGGCGGCGGAGGCGATGGTCGCACATGCAAACACGCGCTTGGGATAAGCGCTCGCCCAGTTCAGCGCCTGCATGCCGCCCATGCCTGGGCCTATGACCAAGAACAAGCTTTCGATACCAAGTGCTTCAACTAGCATCGATTGCGCGCGGACGGTGTCAGCTAGCGTGATAGGCGGCAGGCGAAGGCCGTAGGGCTGGGCGTCGGGCGCCATGGCGCCGGGCCCCGTCGAGCCCATAGAGCCTCCGAGCGTGTTCGCGCAGATCACGAAGAAGCGGTTGGTGTCGATTGGCCGGCCGGGCCCGACGATGCGCGGCCACCAGGCCGGGCGGCCGGTGACCGGGTTTGGGCTGGCCACAAATTGGTCGCCCATGAGCGCATGGCACACGAGAACCGCGTTGGTGCGCTCGGTATTGAGCGCGCCGTAGGTCTCGAACGCGAGCGTGAGCGGCGAAAGCGTTTCGCCGCTGGAAAGCTGCAATGGTGCGGTCGCGTCGAACGTTATGGAGCGCACGCCGCCCGCCGCCTGCAACTTGGCTGCTGCTCCGCCTGCATGAATCATGTGCTTTTGCATAAACTGAAGCGGCGTGCGCTTGTTGATGACGCCAGCTGGGCGCGGGCGTTGGCGGGAGCGCGGAAAGGCGGCTATGGTCGCCGCCAATGAGCGATGTGAGCCCCCCGCAAGGCGTTTCCGGCGACCCGATAGAATCGGTTCGGCGCCAAATTGATGTTTTAGACTCCGAGCTGCTTTCGCTCGTCGCGCGACGTTTGCAGCTGGCGGAAGAAATCGTCGCGCTTAAAGCGCCGCAAGCCGGGTTGCCGATCCGGCCGGGACGGGAAGTCGCGCTGTTGCGTCGTCTGGTGCAAGCCGCGCCAGAACCTCTGGAGCGCGAACTCGTGGTGGAGCTGTGGCGCGCGCTGATCGCGGCGTCGTTGCGCCGGCAACGGCTGATCGACGTCGTGGTCGGTGGGGGCCGCGGTGATCCGACGCGACTGTTCGATATAGCGCGGCGTCATTTCGGGGCGCGTACGCGGATTAAGGATGTCGGAGAGGCGCAAACCGCGCTGCAGAAGGCGGTTGAAAATCCTGAGAACACCGTCGCTGTGACTTGGTGGCCTGCCGCGCCCAGCGTCGGCGGTTGGTGGCCGGCGCTTTCGGAGACGCGCTTTCAGAGCTTGCGCCTGATTGCAGGGCTGCCGCTGCTTTCGACTACGGGCGAGCCGGAGGCGGCGGTGTTTGCCGCGTCAGCGCCGGAAGCATCCGGCAGCGGCGATGTGTCGTTGTTGTTCGCCAATGACGCACATCACAAAGTTCAGCGCGCCTTGAATGAAGCCGGGTTCGACGGGCGCGAGATCGCGCGCGCTGAGCCGCGGGTGCTGATCCGCGTGCAAGGCTTTTTGACCTCCGAAGACCCGCGCGCCATGGCGCTCGAACATGCGGGTTTGCGCAACGTCCGCGTCCTCGGCGCTTACGCGCAAATCTGATGGCCATGGTGTTCGATCGCATCGCCATTATTGGCGTCGGCCTCATTGGCGCGTCGATTGCGCGCGCGGCGCGTGAATACGGCGTCGCGAACACGATCCACCTCTATGACGCCAACCCGACCGTGCGCGAACGCGCGCGCGAACTAGGTTTAGGGGAGGTTTTCGACGATGCCGAAAAGGCGGTGGCGAAGGCTGAACTGGTTGTGCTTGCGGTGCCAGTTGGCGCCATGGCGGCCGCGGCGGAGGCATGTAAGCGCGGGCTGAAGATCGGCGCGATCGTTACCGACGTTGGCTCAGTGAAGCAGGCGGTGGTGGACGCGCTGAAAGCGGTGTTGCCGACGTTTGTATATTTCATTCCTGGCCACCCGCTTGCCGGCACGGAGCATTCCGGCCCCGACGCTGGCTTCGCTTCCTTGTTTCAAAATCGCTGGCAAATCCTGACGCCGCTAGCGGACCAAGGCGCGGCATATCCCGCAGCCGTTGATCAGCTGGAAGAGTTTTGGCGTGCTTTGGGCGCCAACGTGGAACGGATGGATGCTGCACGCCACGATGTCGTGCTCGCCGTCACCAGCCATTTGCCGCACTTGATTGCCTTCAACATCGTGGCGATGGCAGAGGATTTGGAGAGCGTCACCGAAAGCGAGGTGGTGAAGTTCTCCGCCTCCGGCTTTCGCGACTTTACGCGCATTGCAGCGTCCGACCCCACGATGTGGCGCGACGTGTTCTTGAACAACCGCGAAGCGGTGCTTGAAGTGCTAGGTCGTTTCTCCGAGGACTTAGCTGCGTTGCAACGCGCAATTCGCTGGAGCGAGGGCGACACGCTTTATGATCTGTTCGATCGCGCCCGTCGCATGCGCCGTGAAGTCATCGACGCTGGCCAAGACACGCCGGCGCCGAACTGGGGCCGCGAAAACTAGTCGCCGTAGACCGGCGGTAGCGTTCGCACAGTCACACCTTCCAAGCGCAACACACCGTTATTGGCTTCGACATCGAGATTGATATCGTCACCACTCAGCATGTAGGCGGTGGCGAGCAGACCTAGGCCGTTGCGGGCGTCTTCGTCGATATCGGGGCCGTTGGCGATTGCAGCGAACACCGGGCCAGGGCGATCGATTGGCAGCCTCAAGATCCCTCGCAGGCGACGTTGATCATCGAGCCCGCCTTCGCCAGTGCCGGTGGATTGAAGCGCGCCCCAGTTCAGCACCAGAGCATCGAAGCGCAGCTTGCCGTTGGCTTCGCGCCACGGTGCAAGTGGATCCCCCGGTGAGGTCTGCAGCAGCGCCGCGCCCTGTTCGACGACGATGGCCGCGCGCAACGCTTGCACGTCCTGGCCAAGGCCTTCGAAGCTGCGAACCGGCCGCGGCAGCGTCAGCGCCTGCGCGTCGAACGCGACTTGATACTCGCCCGAGACGCGCGGATCGGGGCGAATGCTCAGCACGATCTTGCGCGCGGTCAGCACGCCTTCTTCGGCCGGATCGTCGAGGGTCAGATTGTCGGCTTCGATGCCGGCGGTGGCGAGTGCGCCATTGGAAGTGCGCAAAGTGGCGATCAGCGCATCTGCCGTGACGTTGGTGACGGCGCCCCCGGCGCGTTGGAAAGCGATCGGCGCTTCTGCTTCCAGCGTGACGTGCTGTGGGTTCAGCAAGTTGAGATGCAGGTCGGCGCGCTGTGTCGTCATTTGCCAGCCGCCGCGGGCGGGGCCGTAACTCACGTCCTGCAATTCAAGGCGCAGCATCACTGGAAAGCCGTGGCGGACGATGCGGCCAATGGTGGCGCTGGCGCCGCGCGACTGCTGCTCGGTCAGGAAGCTCTGGATGCGCCGCTCTGCCTCGGCGGCCGCGACGTGCCAGTACGCCACCCAGCCAATGGCTAGAACAATGAAGAGGGCCCACGGACCCGCGAGCCAAAGCCAATTGCGTTTCATGCCGCCACGCTGCGACGTTTATCAGGCGGCAACATGGCTTCGCTCTCGGTTTCGATCACGCGCTCCAGTTCCGCCATGAAATCTTCGCGTGAAAGACCGGGCGGGATCGGCGGCAGCACTTTGAACGTCACGTGGCCGGGTGTGCGCATAAGGCCCTTGGGCTTCCAAATGAGCCCGGTGTTGAGCGCCACCGGCGTCACTGGGATGTTGAGATCTTTATACATCGCGGCGATGCCAGATTTGTAGTCAGGCGCCGCGCCGAGCGGTTGACGTGTGCCTTCCGGGAAGATCACGATCTGGCGGCCTTTCGCGACCGCTTCTCGCGCTCCGCGCACGAGGCTCTTCAGCGCCTTGGCGTGGCCGCCGCGATCGACGGCGAGTTGGTTCTTTTTTAGATAGGCGCCCATCACTGGCGTTGAGCCAAGTTCTTCCTTGTAGATGAAGGTTGGCTTTTCGAGGATCAGCGAAGGCACGATCGTGTCGAGCATCGATTGATGCTTCATTGCGATCAGTGCGCCGCCTTTCGGTACGTGTTCGAGGCCTTCGAAGCTCACGCGCGCGCCGACGATCCAGCGCAAGCCCCATATCGTTGCGTGCGACCACCAGCGTAGCGCAGTGTACACGTGCTTTTCGTCCATAAGCACGAACGGCCACAGCACGAGGCCGACGAACGCCATGGAGGCGTACAGCCACACAGCGAAGATGAACGAGCGCAGCAGTCTCATGCGCCGTCTTTAGCTTCGCCGCCGCTGCGTGCAAAATCGATTACAGCTTCGCGGCCGCGGATCACGAGATACTTGACGTATTCGCCGCCAAGACGGGTCGCGGCGCCAAGATCGCTGCGCCAGAGCGCCGGGTCGGTCCAGCGCGTGCGGACCGGGTAGGGGTAAATTTCAGCTTCCGGCATCGCCAGTGATAGCTCTGCGTGCGAGCGCGGCATGTGATAATCGTCGGTCACGAGGATAAGGCTGGTGTAGCGGTGCTCGCGCGCCCAGGCCGCGGTTTCGGAGGCGTTGCCGAGCGTGTCCTCGGCGCTGCGGCCAAGATCGATGCAGCACTCGCCGAGCGCGCGATCGACTTCGAGTACTTCGTACAATTCCTGATCGGTGACGATGCGATTAACGCCGGAGATCAATAGGCGCTCGCCTTTTTCCTCTTGCAGCAGACGCACGCCAGTCGAGAGCCGTTCAAGCGAGCCGCCGGTGAGTGCGACGATGGCTTGCGCTTGCGGCGGCGCTTCCGGTTCGAGGCGCACGCGCTCGGCAAAATTCCAGAACCCGGCAATGAAAGCTACGACGAGGCCAAGCGCCACCCAGGTGAGGAGGGTGCGCATCAACCGAGCCGCGCTGCCTTAGCGTGAAAGTAACTCGCGGCCGCGCGCGCGCCAGCGCCGGCGGCGACGGCGGCGCCGAGCGGCGCTGCGATGATTGGGGCAAGATCGATCGGCAGAATCATCTGCGGCAAAGCTTCGATGGTTGCGGCGGGAATGACCAGCAACATCACCACTAGCGCGACAACGCCGGCAAGCGCGCCGCCAACCGCCCCGGCATAAAGTCCAAGCACCGCAGCCTCATCGGCGATGCGTCCGGCGGCTTGGCCGCGCGTGGCGCCAAGATCGCACATGACGGTCACGAGTTCCCTCCGCCGCGCCGCCAGTCCGCGCGCCGAGAGCGAGACGATTATCGCCATCACCAGAGCGAATGCGATTGCGCCCCAGAGCGCGGCGGTGCGCACCCTGCTGACGGCGCCGCCGCCCGCCGTTGTATTCGGGGCCTCAATCACCTCAGCCGTGACCCCGCCTTGCGCGAGCGCGGCGACCACATCTCCGGAGACATCGACGTTCGGCCCAGCTGGCCGCAGTTCGATCTCGAGAAGGCGGATAGGCGGCAAATCCTCAGGCAACACCTCGCCGCCGCCCCATTGAGTCAGCAGCTGCGCCGCGCGCTGGGCGTCCATCACCGCAGCGCTGGCGACATGGGGTGCGCCGCGTAGTGCGGATTCGGCGGCGCTGAGGCCCGCCGGGCCCTCGGGCGCCAAGACGCGGACGATAGCGTAAGCGTTGCGCTGGGTTTCGTACTGCACTGCGAGCCGGTCGACAGCGCGGGCGCCTAAACCTGCGGCCGCGGCGGCAAAGGCGGCGAAGGCCAGCGTCCAGAACAGGGCGCGTTCTACGCCCGTCAGTGCATTTCTCATTCGGACGCCTCGGTCTCAGCCGGCAGGGACGTGTCGACTTGCGTCAGCCGCCCTCGCTCCAGCCGCCAGCGTAAGATAGGGGCGCAATCGGCCAAGCTCTCATCTTGGCTTGCGATGACTACGCCAGCGCCAACCCGGCGCATTTCGGCAAGCAACCTTACAACGCGCCTGCCGTCGGCCGGGGACATGCCTGCGGTAGGATCATCCGCCAGGATTAGATGTGGCTTTGCGGCGAGCGCGCGCGCTATGGCGCATCGGCGTCGTTCCGCGCCCGAAAGTTTTTCCACGGGCAGATCTGCGGCTTCGCTGATGCCGACGAAATCCACAAGTTCGCGCACGTCATCTGCGTACTCGCGCGGCTTCTTGCCGATCATACGGAGCGGCATCGCGATGTTGTCGAACGCGCTCCAGTGCTCGATGAACGTCGGAGTTTCAGCTACATAGCCGATCTTGCGCTTCACTTCGGCAAGCTGGCGCCCACTCGCACGCCCGACATCCACGCCCATAATTAAAGCTCGTCCAGACCGGGGCGGCAGCGCTAGGCGCAAAACGTGCGTTAACGTAGTCTTACCTGCAGCGGCGGGACCGGTAACGAGCGCGACTTCTCCAGCGCGCGCTTCGAAATCTACACCCATCAGAACGGTGGCGGCGCCGTAGCCGGCGTCGACGTTTGAGAGGCGGACCAAAACCCCGCGCTCGAACAGTTCAAGATCAGTGTGATTTAACCGGGACATAACTAGACAAGCTAAATAGAATCAATGCACCGAAGAGAGTTACTGGGGCAGCTGAACGTTTCATTACCATGATCCTAACATGCACGTCTTGCTCAACTCGCTATTACGCTGACGACGCGGCCATTGGCCCGGCGGGCCGAACCGTGCGTTGCGCCGCTTGCGGGTTCTCGTGGTTTGCCGAGCCGCAGCTTGAGCTGCGCACCACGGCGGAAGCGCCGGAGGCCGTGCGCGCCGAAGCGCCGGCCGTTCAGGCTCAGGAGCCGCTGACACGCGAGCGTGTCGAGCGCCTGCGCCGCGCTGCTGAGCAGCCGGGGCCTGCGCCGTCTGCCGCCGCGAAATTCCGCGCCCAACAGGCCGAACGTATGCGCCGCGAGCGCGCCCGCGCCGCCATGGTCGTCTGGACCGCCACCGGCGCTGCTCTCGCGGCCTCGGCCACGGGCATGGTCACCTTCCGTCAGGACGTCGCCGAAGTCTGGCCGCGTTCGGCCAGCGCTTTCGCCGCGCTTGGTCTCGACGTGAACGTTTACGGCCTTGAGTTTTACGACCTCGCAGTCGAGCGCGCCTTCGACGGCGCTACGCCGATCCTTCTGGTCAGCGGCGAGGTCCGCAACATTGGCCGCGATGACAAACTCGTCCCGCCGGTGCGCGTGTCGCTGCGCGACAGCAACTCGCATGAGATTTTCGAGCTGGTGAACGCGATCACTGATCAGCCGGTTGCGGCTGGCGGCGCGATCCCGTTCCAAATCCGCGTCGAAAATCCGCCGACAGATGCGGTCGATCTGGAAGCCACGTTCGCAAACTTCAACGAAGCGTCGTTTGCGGGCGGTGCGGCGATGGTTTCGCCGTCGGCGCCGGCTGCGCCTGCCGCACCTGCTGCGGACGAGCCGTTGGTGCTCGACACCCCGCTCGAAGGCACGGTCAGCGAGATCGGGCCGATTGAGGGCCTGCGCTCCGGAAATGGCTGAGACGCGCCAGCGCGTCCTGCTTGATGAAGCCGAGATCGCGAAGCGCATAGAGGCGCTCGCGGAAACGCTTGCCGAAGTTGATAACAACTGGACGGTGGTGGCGCTCTTGCAGGGCGCCATTCCGTTTACCGCGGATCTAATGCGCGCATTCGAGCGGCGCGGACGCCACCCCATCTACGATTCATTGTGGCTCGAGAGCTATCGCGATGCGCGCGAGAGCTCCGGCAAAGTTGTGGTGAGGGCCGATATCTCGCGCGCGATCGAGGGACGTCCGGCGCTGATCCTCGACGATGTGTTCGATAGCGGGCGCACCATTGCGTATGCGCGCGCGCACCTGATGGCTAAGGGCGCCACGCGCACTTTGGCCTGCGCGTTCGTCCGCAAGCCGCAGGCTATGGGCGAAGCGATCGATGCAATCGGCTGGGACGCGCCCTCCGATTTTCTTGTCGGCTACGGCATGGATGATGCCGGGCGTTATCGCGGCTTGCCCTACATCGCGGCCATCGACTAGCGTGCGACTTCTTCGCCAAGTTCGACAATCACACGTGTGCCAGCTGAGCTGGATTCTGTTGAAAGCGTGCCGTTGGCCTGGCGCACGAACGCATCCACGAGCCGCTTGCCCAAGCCGCCGCCGGGCCGCTGCGGCTTTGCCGCGTCGAGGCCGACGCCGTCGTCTTCCACGTAGAGCCGCCAACCCGCGCCATGACGGCGGAAACTGACATTGACGACGCCGGTTTCGCGGCCGTCGAAGGCGTGCTTGGCGGCGTTGGTAACAAGTTCATTGACCAACAGGCCGATTGAGACGGCGCGGTCGCGGTTCATAAGCGCTTGGTCGGATGCGCAAGTAAGCGTCACGGCGCCATGCAGTGTTAGGGCCTGCGCGAGCGCATCGCAAAGCTCTTGGAGGTATTCCTTCATCTGCACCGCGCCGACATTGCGCGGGTCGTGATAAAGGTGATTGTGCGCGCGCGCGAAGCTGTCGATGCGCGCCAGAACTTCAGCCAACGCATCCTTCACCGGGCCATCGTCAGAGCGGCGGCGTTGGATATCCACGAGGCTCGCCACCATCATGAAGTTGTTTTTGATGCGGTGATCGATCTCGCGTAGCAGAAGGTCTTGTTCTTCAACTTGCGCCTTGCGTGCGCGGGCGGCGCGTTGTGCGGCCTGACGGAAGACATCGGAGAGCGCGATAACAAGGCTACCGCTGAGCAGGATCACCAGCATGCGCGGAATATCCGCCGGGTTTTCGATCCGGAAGCTCATCGGCGCGGGCAGCACGAAGTACCAAGCAGCCAGCATCGAAATGGCCAGCACGATGAACCCGCATTGCCAGCCCGCGAACAAGGTTGCGGCCAAAATGCCAGGATAGATTACTGCAAACGGCGCGGCGCCCGGGGCCAGCGCGTTGATCACGAGCCGTAGCACCACTTCCATCCCGAGACAGAAGATCGCGAATGCAATTTGGCTGAGCCAAGCCGGCAGCGGCGCTAGCCGCTCCCGGACATCGAACTCGGCAAGGTGTGGAACTACACGATGTGGCATCGCACGCATGCCAATAGGCGCACGCGCTCCAGGTCAAGACGAAACAACTTCGTCATTGATCTACGAGTTAGCTCAATGAGTATTTACCGCTGCGCGAAGGCGAGGTGCAATTCTCCGTCGGCGCCGTCTGCAATGCGAAGCTCCAATGCGCGGCTCGCCGCGGCAAAGCTCGCGTCAACATCGCCGACGCGCCCGCACGTATAGGTGAGGCGTGCTTGCGGCGCTTCGGCGAGAGTGGCGCTCCAACGATCTACGACGCTGGTCGGCGTTGTGCCGGCCCAGTTCAGCGTGACCACGCCCGTTGCGGTGTCTTCACTTACTTCGAGCGCGACGGCGCGCGTACCGTCCCAGCCGGTCGCAGCGCCAACTCGGCGTGCGCTGGTGAGATCATACAAGCCGGGAGTTAGCTCTCCGCCGCGCAGGTCAGAAGCGATCGCTGCTACTGGCGGGGTTTCGACGCTAACTTGCCGCGCCAGATCGGGCGTGAGCGTGTTGCAGGCGAGTTCCTGTGGCGGCGGCGTTTCGGTCTCCGTGCTTTGCGTTGGCGCGGGCGGGGTGCAGGCGGCGGCGCTGGCGAGCAACAGTGCTGCAAAAGTGCGTTTCAACATTTCTCTATCTCCTTAGCTGTCGCCGAAGCGTTCGAGCAGGCGACGCAAATATTCGCGCTCTGCTTCGGGGCGGTTTGGATCTTGGGCACGGCGGCGGATTTCATCGAAGATCTGACGCGCGCGAGCGGGATCGGATTGGCTTGGCACGCTTTGACCGTCGCCGCCATCGACGCCGCCGGTCGCGCGGCCGAGGGGATCGCGATTGCCGCCGCTTTCGCCTTGTTCGCCTTGCTGCTGCGCCTCGCGCCCGCGATTTCGCATCTCGGTGGCGAGCGCTTCGGCGCCTTCGCGTAGATCTTCGAGCGCTGCTGACTGCGCCCGTTCAGCGCCTTCCAGATCGCCACGGCGAAGCGCGTCTTCAGCTTGGCGCATAGCGCGCCCGGCGGCGTTCAAATCCTCGCTTGGCGCGCCGGCTTCTTCCGCCATTTGTTGGGCTTCTGCGAGGCCCTGGCGAATTTCGCTCTGCCGCTGCGCCAACTGCTCGCCGCCTTGGCCGCCTTGTTGCTCGCCGCCACTGCCGCCACTTTGTTGTTGCTGCTGCTGTTGTTGTTGCTGCTCAGTTTGATCGCGCAGCGCGCGCTGCTCGCCCATCGTTTCCGACAGTTCGTCCATGCTCTGCTGCATTTGCCGGTCGGACTCACCTTCGCCGTCACCGCTGCCGGATTCGCTGAGCTGCACGTCCATGTTTGCGAGGATGTTGGCGAGCATTTGCAGCAATTGCTGCGCTTCTGCCTGGCGGCCCTGTTCGGAGAGCCGTTGCACTTCGTTCAACAGCTCTTCGATATCGCGGCTGCTGATCGTCGCCTGATCCTCGGTGTCCTCCATGTTCTGGCGTTCACCGTTGCGCAGCGCCTCTTGCACCAAAGCCTGCATGTAGTTCTCGGTCGCTTGGCGCAAGGCATCGAGCAATTGGCGGATGCGTTCTGGCGGCGCGCCTTCCGCCAAGGCTTGCGCCAGCTGACGCTGTGCTTCCTCGAGTGTGCGGCGGGCATCGGCGGCGCCGCCATATTCGGCGCGTAGCGCGGTGCGCCAGAGCGTGTCGGCGGCAAGGTCCGTATCTTCAATTGTACGGGCGACATCGAGTTCGGCGCGCGCGGTGCGGAAGCCGAGATAAACCGCAAGGTCGCGGAAGTAGCCGTCTTGCGGCATCATGGTCACGGCGTCCACCAAGCGAACCGCGCGGCGAATGCCTTCAGGCGCGCGCTGCAGTGCCGGGCGGCGATCATAGTCCCGAATTTCGATACGCTGATTGCCAAGCAAGATATCGCCGGCTGGAATCGTCCGGCGTTGGGCGGGGCGTTCCTCTCGATAGGATCGGCGCTCAGCGAGAACGTGGCGGCGGATTTCGATCGCCGCGCGGGCAAGCGGCTGGAGAAACACTTTTTCCGGCAGCGTGAACCGCATCGCGGAGCTGACGCCCTCCTGGCCAAGCGCATCGAACGCCACGATCTGCGCTTCGACTTCCATCCCTGCGTACGGATGGTCGGCTAGATCGACTTGCGTCTCACTTTCGACTTCGCGTGGATCGCCGGCTTGGGTTTCAAGTTCGGTGTCGATCGCATCGGCGCGCGCGAGACCTTCCGGCGGATCAACCGGACGCACGCGCAATGCCAGGCGGCGTACGCCGAAGTCATCGCGTGCGCGCCAGCCGACGATCACTGTTTCGCCTTGCAGCTGCGCCAACGGTGCGGTGAAAGCAGCGCTCGGGCGCGCATCGCGCGTGGGTGTGATGCGCCAGTAGGCGCGGGTGTGGAACCGGACGATCTTCAATCGCCCCGCGCCTGGTAGCTGCAGGCGCGCTTCCCAAGCTCCGTCGGCCGCGCGCACGAAGCGTTCGCTGCGCTGACCGCCGCGGCCGTTGAAGACGAGACGCGGCGCGCCCGTCGGCCCGGTGACGCGCACCGTGACTTCGACCGAGGGCGGCGTCGAGACAGTTTCGCCGATGCGGTCGCTAATCGAAACGGGTGCGGCTTGTGTGTAGTCCGCTGGCGTCGCCCAGGCTTCGACTTCCATCGGGCCATCGCCGAACAACGGGCCGGGATCAGGAACGAATGCGCGCGCTAGCCGGTCTGGCGCGTTGAAACCGCCCACAGCCAGCGCAATGATCAGCGCCAGTGCGAGCGCATCGCGCGTCCGTCGTGGATCGAGTTCATCGAGATCGATAGGTGAGGGTGCGGGCCGCGCGTGCTCAATGCGCTCAACGGCGCGTTCGCGCTCGCGCCGCCACAAGGCCGTGCCAAGCGGATCATAGCGCGACGGCTGATCTCGCAGTGCATCGAAGGCGCCGGGATCGAGACTGCAATCCGCGGCGAGGCGGGTGCGTGCTTCTTCTTCAGTTGGCCCGCGCCAGCCTTTGCGTATTCGCAGCGCCAGAAACACGAATGCCGCGAGCGCGAGCGCCGATGTCATGCTTTGCAGCAAAAGCGGCAGCGCCTCGTGAATGCCGACGACGGCGATGAAGGCCCAGGCGCCAATGGCTAGCGCCAGTGGCAGGCCGGCGCGCAGCGCGCGTTCGATCGTGAGCCGGCGGCGGGCGCGGGCCGTCTCGCGGGCGAGTTGGTCGAGGGCGTCCTGGTGCTTCATGCCGGCTGGGGGCGAGCCTAACAGCGCGCCTCTGGCCAAACCATGACCAAGCCCAGCCGGGAACCGGGGTTTCGGCGCTAATTCGCCCTTAATGTTCGTTCGGCAGTTGGCCCGAGGAGGCCATGGGCGTGGGGACTTCCTGGGTCAGATCGAACTCGACGCGGAAATGGCGGTTGGGGCGGCGAAGTTCATAGGCGAAGGTCTCGCCAGGGTGGACCTCGACCGCCCAGATATTGTCGGCCGAGGCCGGGATTTCATTGGCCGTGAACAACTGCTTGGAGAAGTCGTCCGCGGGGAATTCCTGACGCTCTGAGGTTCCTTCGCTTGTCGTGTCGCCGCCATATTGGGTCAGCACGTCCTCGCTGCCGTCTTCGTGGCGGTGATCGTGCTTGAGGCGAAGGCCGCTTTCGGTGCGTGTTATGACCCAGGTGCGTGAGCGGTCCTCGCCGACATTGAACGGGATGCGGATCTCATCGGCGCTGCAATCGCGCACGTGCATCACAAGCTGCTGGCCCGCCATGTCGGCGTCGCGCTCATCATTGGTGACGACCCGTCCCTCATAGCTACGGCCACACAAGGCGGAGAGACTCGTGAAGAACGCGTCTTGCGGTGCAACCGCTGGCGCGGGCGCAGGCGCGGGGCTGCAGGCGGCAAGCGCCAGAGCAGCAGCGGCGATCCAGGACTTGTTCATAACATCTCCTTCGAACTCATGGTGCGCTCAGCCACGAAGGCTTGTGTTCAAGCGCCAGTTGATCTTCCAGCGTCCAACGGCGGCGCACGATCTCGTATTTGTCGCCAGCAACGAGCACCTCAGGCACGAGCGCACGGGCGTTGTAGGTTGATGCCATAACGGCGCCGTAAGCCCCAGCCGTCATGAACGCGACGAGATCGCCAGGACCAAGCGGCGGCAGGGCGCGATTACGCGTGAACGTGTCGCCGGTCTCGCAGATCGGTCCTACTACATCATACTTTTGTAGCGGCGCGCTTTGCGCTTGGCTGAGCGGCTTGATGTCGTGATAGGCGTCGTAGATGGCTGGACGAATGAGATCGTTCATGCCCGCGTCCAGCACCAAGATCGGGCGTTCAGCTCGTTCTTGAACTCGGATTACACGCGAAAGCAGAACGCCCGCATTTCCCGCAATCATGCGCCCAGGCTCGAACGCGAGCGCTATATCCAAGCCGTCAAAGACGCGATTGACCATCGCCGCATACGCGGTCGGCGTCGGCGGATCCGGTTCGTGGAAGTAGGGCACGCCGAGGCCGCCGCCGAGATCAAGGCGCTCGACGCTGATGCCTTGCGCGCGGAGTTGTTCAGCCATGCCGCGCAGTGTCCTGAACGCGGCTTCGAGCGGATCGAGCTGGCGGATTTGGCTGCCGATGTGAACGGCGAGGCCTTTGGCGGCGAGATTGGGATCAGCGTGGGCGCGCGTGTAGAGCGCTAACGCCTGATCGACGGAGACGCCGAACTTCGCGTCGCTCCTGCCGGTGGAAATTTTATCGTGGCCGCCGGCGCCGACATCGGGGTTCACGCGGATGGCGATAGCGGGCCTCGCGCCGAGCGTCGCGGCGCACTGCGAAAGCGTCTCCAGCTCAGCGATGCTCTCAACGTTGATCTGGTGCACACCAGCTTTGACGGCAAACGCGAGTTCACCTGCAGTTTTGCCGACGCCGGAGAAGATGATGCGGCTCGCTGGCACGCCAGCGCGCAGCGCCCGCTCTATCTCGCCGGCGCTTACGGTGTCGGCGCCCGCACCTTTGCGCGCCAGCGTCGCCAGCACAGCTATGTTCGCGTTGGCCTTGACCGCGAAGGCGACCAGAACATCGCGCGGCGCAAACGCACTCTTGAAGACGTCGTAGTGCCGCTCAAGCGTGGCTGTTGAGTAGACGTAGACTGGCGTGCCGACCGCCTCGGCGATATCCGACAAGCGCACGCCTTCGCAGCAGAGCACGCCGTCGCGATACTCGAAATGGTTCATTGCACGGCTTTAGAGGACCACACGGTCCGTAAACTCAACGTCAATTGCCCGCGCCGCTCTGGAACTGCGCACATCGCGGATCCTGCGTTTCATTGTTTTCCAGCTGACGCTGGCATTCCCGGCGGATGGCGTCTTCGCTATTCCACAGCGGATCAGGCCGATCGAGATCGCCGCGAATGCCGCATGCCGAAAGCATGGTGACGGCTGCAAGAGCGAGAATGATGCGGCTCATCTGAACATCTCCTTCCAGCGCTCGACCTGCTCGCGCACGCGCTGCGGCGCCGTTCCGCCATAGCTATCCCGGCTCTCGACTGATTTTTCAACCGTCAACAACGCCCGCGCGGCCTCGGTAATGCGCGGATCGACAGCTTGGAAGGCGTCCAGCGGCAATTGGCCGAGTTCAGCGACGCCCGCATCCTCGGCGCGGCGGACGATTTTGCCGGTGATTTCGTGGGCTTCCCGGAACGGCACTCTGAGCTCGCGCACCAGCCAGTCGGCCAGGTCAGTTGCCGTGGAATAGCCCCGTGCGGCGGCCGCGCGCATGGCCTCCCGCTCGAAGCGGATCGTCTCGACCATGCCGATCATGGCGGTGATGGAGAGGGCGAACGAGTCGAAGGCGTTGAAGGTGAGGGCTTTGTCCTCTTGCAGGTCCTTGGCGTAAGCGAGCGGCAGTTTTTGCACGATGGCGTTGAGCGCCGAAAAATCAGCGCCGATGCGCGCGGCTTTGGCGCGGATGAGTTCGGCCGCATCCGGGTTGCGTTTTTGCGGCATGATTGACGAGCCGGTGGACCACGCATCGCTCAAGCGCGCGAAACCGAATTGCGGGCTCGTCCACAGCACGATCTCTTCCGCCAGCCGCGAAAGGTGCGTCGCCGCGATCGCAAGATTGGCAAGCGCCGCCAAAGCGAAGTCGCGCGAGCCGACGGCATCCAGCGAATTGTGCGCCGGTTCATGGAAGCCGAGCGCGGCGGCAGTGCGCTCGCGGTCGATTGGGTAGGAGGTGCCGGCGAGGGCGGCCGCGCCAAGCGGGCACTCCCACGCCGCTTCCAGCGCGCCGCCGATCAGGCGCACACGGTCGCGCTCGAACATCGAAACGTAAGCCAAGAGATGATGGCCCAGCGTGATCGGCTGTGCCGTTTGCAGATGCGTGAACCCAGGCATCACCCAGTCAGCGTGCGGCTCGGCTTGCTTCAGCAGCGCGTTTTGCAGCGCGCGCAGGCCATCGCCCGCTTCGCGCGCGGCGCGCATGGTCCAGAGCTTGAAATCGGTGGCGACTTGGTCGTTGCGGGAGCGGCCGGTGTGCAGGCGCTTGCCGGCTTCGCCGATGCGTTCCGTCAGCCGCGCTTCGATGTTGAGGTGGATATCCTCCAGCTCAGCCGAAAAGACGAAGCTTCCTTCCAGGATTTCCGCGGCAATCTGATCCAGCCCTGCTTGTATCGCCGCGTTATCTTCTTGCGTAATGATCCCTTGGGCAGCCAGCATGTCGGCGTGCGCCTGTGAACCTTCGATGTCTTCACGCCATAGGCGCTTGTCGACATCGATCGAGGCGTTGATCGCTTGCATGGCGTCGGCGGGTTGGGCGGCAAAACGCCCGCCCCACATTTTTTGGCCTTTGGACGAAGGATCTGAAGTGGACACGAACGCGGATTCCTCTGGGTCGAAAAAGCCGTGGGCCGTATGGGCGGCCGTGGCAATGCTCGCGCTGGGGACGGTTGCAGTCCTTTACGTGCTTTTCGCCGCCTCTTCAAAGCCCGATCAGTCGCAAGGTCTGTCGCGATTCGCACGCGGCGAGATGTCCACGCTGGCTGTGCTGGCTGAAGCGCCGCCGCTCCCAACACGTGCATTGCGCGACGCGAGCGGCGCGGAGACCAACCTCAGCGCACTTCAAGGTGAAGTGCTGGTGGTCAATCTGTGGGCCACCTGGTGTGCGCCGTGCGTTGAAGAAATGCCAACTTTGGCCGCTCTGCAGCAACGCATGGAAGGCCGGCTGCGTGTCATTCCGGTGAGCGTCGACAGCGAGGGAGACCGGGAACGCGCGCAAACGCAGCTGGCGGCGCTCACCGGCAATGCGTTGCCGTTCTACATTGATATAACCCGCGGTGTTCTGTTCGATACGCAAGCGGCCGGCATGCCCACAACGATCATCTACGACCGCAACGGCAACGAAGTGGCGCGCCTTGCCGGCGGCGCAGACTGGGCCAGCGACGAAGCTGTGGCGCTCTTGGAAGCGGTGATTGCCGGAGAGGGCGCGTGATCACGCCGACGATCGAAACCGAAAGATTGCGGCTGCGCGGACATGCCTTGCCGGACTTCGACGCGTCGGCGGCTATGTGGGCCGATGCTGGCGTGACGCGTTTTATCGGCGGCAAGCCATCATCGCGCGAAGACAGCTGGCGACGGTTTCAGACTTATGTCGGCCACTGGGCGCTGATGGGCCACGGATTCTGGCTGATCGAGGAAAAGGCGAGCGGCCGCTTCCTCGGTGAGGGCGGCTTTGGCACGTTCAAGCGCGAGATCGAGCCGGTGTTCGAGGCGCCGGAGCAGGGCTGGGCGCTGGCGCCGACCGCACACGGCAAAGGCTACGCGCTGGAAGCCATGAACGCGGCCATCACCTGGGGCGAGCAACATTTTGGCCGGCGCGACTTCGTTTGCCTCATTGCGCCTGAAAACGCGCCGTCATTGCGTTTGGCGGAAAAACTCGGCTACCGCGAATATGCCCGCTCGGCATATCGCGGCGAGCCGTCTGTTTTATTGCGCCGCGCTTAGAGGTAGGGCGAAAGCGCCAGCCGCACGCGCGAGCTTTGCGCCAGCACGTCGCGATAGGGTGTCGGAGTTTCCGGCGCAGTTGCCTGTGGCCATAAACCGACAAAGCGCGTCAGCGCCGCTTGGGTTTCGCTGAAAGCGCGCTGGTTTTCGCGTCGCATCTCAACTTGGCCATGCGTCAGCGCCGCGCGTGCCGCCAGCGCCGCTCCCATTGAGTGTTGGTACTCGATCGGATCGATCAAATCTCCCTGCACGACGAGTTGATAAAGCCCGGTGGCGATATCGACCATGCGCGCAATGGTAATCGCATCATCAGCATCAAGCGTATCGGCGACACGGTTGAATTCATCGTCCGCGGCGCGCAGCCGCTGCATGCGCTGAGCGCGATTGAGCGCCGCAGGATCGGCTGCCGCACGGATGATCTCGATGTTGAGGCTGCCGAACTGATCCGGGGCGCTATCATAGACTTCGAGGATTCCTTGCGCGACCAGCACGCCGGCCTCTTCGGGTTGGTTGTCGGCCGCTACTGCCGCCGCGACCATGGCGAAGCCGCGCAAGTGCTGCACACGCAGCGCCGTCAACTGATCGCCGCTCAGTCCTACATAAGCGGAAGCTGCGCCGGCCTCGCCAGCTTCACCGCCGCCTGGGGCAGGCGCCGCCCCAGCGACTGGGGCAGGGGTCGCCGGGGCGTTGACTGCGGCCTCGCCCGCTTCGCCGTCGCCTCCAGCATTATCGCCGCCGCCTTCACCGCCTTCGCCTCCGCATGCGGCGAGCGCCGTCAACGCAACAACCGCGCCAGCAGTGCGCCAGGTGTTCAGTTTCATCGAGATCATGCGGCCCTCCGAGCGAAGCGGCCGCACTCTGGCTTAAGTGCGAACCGCTCGCAAGAAGCGCATATTGCCGCGTTGGCGCTCCTGCCCGGGGCTGTGTTAGGGGCGGGTCACAAAGGTGGCGCATGAGTTTGATCCTGAAGGCGGTTCTGACGCGTGAGGATGTCGAGCGTGTGTGCGCGGACCTGGGTGCAATCGCTTGGCTGTCGGGCAAACGCACGGCCGGAGCGGCGGCGCGCGCGGTAAAAGACAACCTGCAAGCGGACGGCTCTGACACCCGCACCCAAGCACTTGAGCGCTTCGTCGTCGACGCGCTGCGCCGACATCCCCTGTTCGAAATCGCGGCGCGGCCTGCCCGCATCTCGCGGCTGCTGTTCTCAAAATACGAGCCGGGGATGGCCTACGGCGCTCACACCGATGATGCGTTGATGGGGCCAGGCGACGATAAATTGCGTACGGATCTCGCCTTCACAATCTTTCTGGCTGCGCGCCAGAATTATGAGGGCGGGGCGCTGGTGGTGCAGAGCGCCCTTGGTGATCAGGAGATTGCGCTCGATGCGGGGGACGCCATCCTCTATCCGGCAGGCTCTATCCACTATGTCGCGCCTGTGACGCGTGGCGCCCGGCTTGCTGCGGTGGGATGGTTGCAGAGTTTCGTGCCGGACGCGGGTCAGCGCGAGACCTTGTTCGATCTCTCGGTGACACGAACGAGGCTCGCCGAAGCAGGCGCCGCGCGCGAAGAATTGCTCCGACTCGATAAATCGATCTCGAATCTGCTGCGCATGTGGGCGCGTTGATGCGACCGGCGCAAACGCCGCCAAACGCTTAGCTCTTCCGATGCACTCAGGCGCCGGGGCGAGAAGCCGTCCAGGCGCGGGCGCCGAACTCGCCGTTGGCTACAGCGCTTGCTGCACGCGGGCGGAAGGCGGTGGCGCGGGCGCGGGCTTGTTGCACCTGGATCTGCGGCAGCTGCGATTCCAGCGCCGTGGCGCGTGCGCCGGCGTCCTGATCGCCCTGGCGGGCCGCAACCAAGAACCAGAACAACGCTTCCGAAGCGCTAGCATTCACGCCGCGGCCTTGCTGGTACAGCACACCGAGATTGTACTGGCTGTCCGCAACACCAAGTTCTGCCGCTTGGCGGAACCAGCGGAATGCCGCTGCTTCATCCAGAGGCGCGCCTTCGCCGCGTGCGAAATAGACGCCGAGATCGTGCATGGCGCGGCGATTGCCGGCGCCCGCAGCGCGCTCAGTCCATTGGCGCGCAACCGCGAGATCGGTCTGTACGCCTTCGCCCCGCTCATAGAGCTTAGCAAGTCGATACTGCGCCATTGGGAAGCCGCGGTCAGCAGCGCGGCGCAACATCGTGACGCCGTCTTGAGTGCGGCCAGCGGCAATGCGTTGCAGCGCCAACTCGTACTGCGCTGTGAGATCACCCGCTTGCGCCGCTTGCTCCATCGAGACATTGCGCGGCGCTAAAGGGCCCGCGACGACCTGCTGTTGCACAGCAGGGCCGGCGGCGATCGGCGTATCAGTAGCGCCCGTGGTCTCTCCGGTTTCACCGGTCTGAGCGAACGGATCTTCCGCAGGCGCCTCGAACGGCGCGTTCGGATCGACTGCGCCCGTCGGAACGGTCTCTTGTGACGTCGTCGGCGCGAGCGTTTCAGGCTCGGCCTGCGTTTCCGAGCCGTCATCGCGGCTGTTGATGTAGAGTGCGCCGCCAACCATCAAAGCAGCGATCACGCCCGTCGCGCCCCACAGCACGACGCGGCTCGAGCCGCGGAGGCTGAGCTTCGGCGTCGCGCCAGCGGACGTTTCGCGCGTCTTCGGAAGCGATTGGGCCTGAGCAGCTTTGCGCGCGTTGGCGAGGTAATCGTTCTTCGTCGGTTCGGCAGGCGTGTCGGTGAGCTCAAACGCCGGGGTATCAACGGCGGTTTCGGACGCTTCGGTAGGCGCTGTTTCGTCGATCAGCAACGGCTCAAACACATCGTCGTCCGCGTGCGCCATCGGCGTCGTCTCGACCGGCGCTGAGAGTTCGAGGTCGTCGGGCGTCCAGAACGGATCGTCATCGAGCGGCGGCGCGTCAGTCGTTGTTGTCTCCGGCGCGACGAAGGAGTCCTCTATGACCAGATCATCGCCTTCCGCCATTTCGATCGGGCGGCTTTCAACCGGCGCTTCGGCGACCGGATCCGGCAGGAACGGGTCTTCGCCGAGATCGTCGTTCAGAAGATCATCCACTTCTTCGGCGAAGTAGATGTCGTGCTCATTCGGCGCTTCGCGAAGCGCGGGCGCCGCGTTCGGCGTTGCGGTCGCGAGCGGCGGCAGCGGGGCTGCCCGCACCGGCTGAGCGGCGCTTTGCGGCGACACGTAAGGCGAAGGCTCCGGATCGGAGAGAAGCGCGTAGTCATCGGCACGGCGTGACGGTGTCGGCACGGTTTCGCGCGCCATGCCTTGGTCGTGCGCGTTTTCGTACTGCTCAAGCTTTGAGGCGACGGAAGACACCGCCTTCTGCACAGGTGCAATAGCCTCAGCGGAGCTCTCTTCGACTTCCGCCAAGCGTTGCATGATCGAGCCAATGGCTTCCGACACGCGCGCGCCGGAGCGCTCTTCGCTGTCGATCATCCGCTCGCCCAATTCGCGGGCCAAGGTTTCGTGGCGCTGGTTGAAGCGCTCAGCCATGCGCGCGACTTGCTCGCCAACATGCTCGATCGCTTGTGCGCTGCGAGTCTCCACAGCACCGACACGCTCTTCCAGGCGCTCGGAGAGGCGGCCGACTTCTAGGCCCATGCGGTCGAACGCGGCTGCTTCGCGACGCTCGATCTCGTCGAAACGCTGTTCCAGCGTTGACGTCATGCGCACCAATTCTTCGCGCACAGCGGCGCCGGCGGCGTCATCATTACGGGTTTCGACGGCACGCAAGCGTTTGTCGACGCTTTCGCTCATGCGCTTGATCTCAAGCGAGATCGCTTCGATGGTTTGCGCTTGGCGGCGTTCGGCGGCAGCGAGACGCCGGTTCACATCGGTGAGCGCGCCTTCCATGCCTTCGCCGCCTTGCAGCGCCGCTTGCAGTTCGCCCGCGAGTTCGTCGCGCACGTGCTGCGTCATTGCGTCGAGCCTCTGCTCGAGCATGGCGCGTACAGCTTCGGCTTCCTGGGCGGCGCCGCCGCCTTGCTCGACGCGCGCGCCGAGGGCGGAGACGGTTTCTTCAAGCGTACGGATGGCGGTGTTGGCGCTCGATTCGGTTTCAGCCAGGCGTTCGGCCAAGCGATGCAACGCATCGTCCAGCGTCTTCACCGTGCTATCGATGTGCTCAAGCTTCTCTGAGCCGACGCCGCTGTGCTCCACCGATGCCAAACGCTGTTCGAATGCAGCAAGTGCGTCGGCGAGGGGGCTGTGCTCGGTCTTGGTTTCAAGATTGGCGAGGCGCTCAGCGATGTCGGCCTGCGCGTGACGCAGATCGGTCAGATCAATAACACCGCTCTGGCCTGCAATATCTTCAACTTGCTTGACCCGCGCCGCCAGTGTGAGCTGAGCATTACGCAAATCGGCGATTGCAGCGCCGGCGGCTTGACGAAGGCCCGCCGTAGTCTCGCGTGCGCCGTTCTCCGCCCGCTCGATGCGTGCGATCAGGGCAGCATGTTCGCTCTGCAGCTGATCAACGGTGCCGACCCGGCGCGAGATTTCGCTTTCAAGCCGAACAACTTCCTCAAGCAGCGCTTCGCGCGTGCCGCGCGTTTCGCTGCTGACTTCCGCAACCGCCGTCTCGATTGCGCGGCGCGTTGACGTCTCGGTTTCGTCGAGCCGCGCACTCATCTGCTCTTGCAGAGCGCGCAGTTCCGCAACCGCATCAGCGGATGCCTGCGAGGCTTGGCGCGCTGCTTCCTCAGCAACTTGGCGCGCTTCGGCCAATGTTTGCGCGACCATGTCGTCGCGGTTTTCCATCTCCGATGTCAGGAATGTCGCTGCTGCTTCAGCGCGGCGGGCGATTTCCTCGGCGACGGTGACTTGGTGTTCAAGCCGTTGCTTGACGGTGTTGATGTCGCCGCTCGCGCCATCAAACGCCTTGCGCGCTTCGGTGGCTTCGTATTCGGCGCGTTGCAGCTTGCCGCTCAGCGTTTCGCCCGCGATGCGGAAGTGTTCCAGCGCCTCGTGCACGCGTTCCGCGGCTTCGTTGGAAACGGCCTCTGCATCTTCAATGCGCGCGGCGAGACCAAGCACTGAGCGGTCGATAGTGGAAACTGCGCGATCGAGACCCGTGACAGCGAGCTGGGTGCGGCGCTCGATGGATTCAATGCGTTGAGCGAGGCGTGTTGGATCGGTCGTGCGGGGCGCGCCTATGGTCCAATCATCTTCTTCGTCAGTGTCGTGCGCAACGCCAAAGCCTGTGTAGCGCGTACGCGCACGCGGCGGCTGGTGCGTTGTTGCAGGCGCAGGCGTTTGCCCGTTGGGTTGGGGGCCGTGACCGGCCAATGCCTGATTGAGATACTCGCCGAGGCTCATGCCCTGTCGAGCGGCCGCTTCGCGCGCTGCCTCTCGCACTTTCGGGTCAATGCCCTTGACGCTCCAGCTTTGCGCACCGCTCATTTTGCCCTCGCCGCGTTATCACCGCGCGTCCGCGGCTCACGCCCAACCCCTTTAGCAACTCTCAAGAATCGAGAATCGCTCATGACTTTGCAGTGTCGATGAAAGGCCTTGGCGTGTTAATGGCCGGTAAAGGGTAAACGAGGATTAGCCATGACCGACACACCACGCCATTTCGGACCCGAAATTCAGGGCGCGATTTATCTGCGTGGTTTGAGCGGCGCGAAGCCCGATATCCCGACGAGCTTCACCGGTCTCGAAGCAGCGGCGCAGAAGAAGATGACGCCGGAAGCGTGGGCATACACTGCCGGCTCCGCTGGTTTAGAAACCGCTGCGGAAGCCAATCGCGCCGCGTTTTCGCGCTTTCCGATCGCCCCGCGCATGCTCGGCGGCGCGGCGCAACGTAATCTCGGCTGCGAAATATTCGGCGCGCGTGCGGTCGCGCCGATCATGTCGTGTCCGGTTGGCGTGCTCGAGATGATGCACCCCGAGGCTGACCTTGCGGTGGCGCGCGCTATGTCGCGGCTGCAACTGCCAATGATCATTTCGAGCCAGGCGTCGAAGCCGATGGAGGAGATCGCCAAAGCCAATGGCGACGGTGATCGCTTCTATCAGCTCTATTGGGGTAAGAAGGACGAGGTGGCGGAAAGTTTCGTGAAGCGCGCCGAGCAAATCGGCGCCAAGGCTATCTTCCTGACGCTCGACACAACCGCGCTCGGCTGGCGCCCGCGCGATCTCGATCTTGGCTACATGCCGTTTCTGCGCGGGCAGGGCATCGCGCAATTCACTTCCGATCCGGCGTTCCGCGCGCTGCTGCCGCAAACGCCGGAGGAAAACCCGCAAGCCGCGGCGATCATGTTCACGCAGATATTCTCTGACCCCGGTCTCGATTGGGCGCGCATCGCCAAGATCAAATCGTGGACGAAACTGCCCGTGGTGCTGAAAGGCATCCAGCGCGCGGACGATGCCGCCAAAGCTGTCAGCGAGGGCTTCGACGGGATCATGGTCTCGAACCATGGCGGCCGGCAGGTCGACGGCGGCATGGGCGCGCTCGATGCGCTGCCGGGCGTGGTTGCCGCCGTGAAAGGCAAAGTCCCGGTCTTTATGGACAGCGGCATCCGCTGCGGCGCCGACGTCTTCAAAGCACTTGCCCTTGGGGCAGCCGGGGTTGGGATTGGCCGTCCTTATGTGTATGGGCTCGCCCTCAATGGCGATCAGGGCGTCCAGACGGTCATGGAATACCTGCTGTCCGAGCTGGATTTGATCATGGGGCTAAATGGCTGCCGCACGCCGGCCGATATCACCCGCGATTTGCTCGCCGGCTAAAATTTCTGACGGGGCCGTCAACTTCAGTTGACCCTACCGTAAACGGAACCTAGGTTGGGGCCTGCTGGGCGAACCCGAGGGAACCGTCATGACCAAAACCGAGCGCACGTACACGATCTCGCAGCTGGCCCGTGAGTTCGAGGTGACCCCTCGCGCACTCCGCTTCTACGAGGATAAAGGCCTGTTGACGCCGCGCCGTGACGGCATGAACCGCGTCTATTCGCACCGAGATCGCGCTAAGCTGCAGCTGATCCTGCGCGGCAAGCGCGTTGGCCTCTCGCTCATCGAGATCAAGGAAATCCTCGACCTCTATAAGGTCGATCAGCGCGCGCAGGCTCAAACCGCGCTGAAGAAGTACAAAGCCCGCATCGTCGCTCTCGAAGCGCAGCGCGAAGATGTCGACGCCGCGATCGAAACGCTGACGTCGGGCATCGCCGCGCTCGAAAAGTTCCTCTCAAAGCCGGCAGCGCCCGCCGCGATGGGCGCAGCACGCGCTTTTGAAGCCGAAGCCAAGAAGCGGCTCGAAGACGCGCACTGACGCGTCTATAGAATAAGAAAAACATAGGGAGAGCTGCATGCCGACATATACGGCGCCGCTTCGCGAATATCGCTTCCTCCTGAAGGACGTGCTCGACATCGGGCGCTATTCCAATTTGCCGACCTTCTCCGACGCGCCGCTCGACCTGATCGATCAGGTGCTGGAGGAGGGCGCGAAGTTTTGCGAAGGCATGCTCGCGCCCCTCAACAAGGTTGGCGACGAACACGGCTGCAAGCGCGCCGATGATGGCTCGGTGACGACGCCGCCGGGTTTCAAGGACGCCTACAAGCAATTGACCGACGCGGGTTGGCCAGGGCTGACAAGCGATCCCGTTTATGGCGGCCAAGGTCTGCCGCACATCGTTGGGCTGGCGTGGAATGAAATGGTGTCGTCCGCCAACATGGCGTTCGGCATGTATCCCGGCCTGTCGCACGGCGCTTACGCCGCGATCCACAGCCACGGCAGCGATGAACTGAAGCAAACCTATCTGCCGAAGCTGGTCACCGGCGAGTGGACCGGCACCATGAATTTGACCGAGCCGCATTGCGGCACCGATCTCGGCTTGCTGCGCACCAAAGCGATCCCGCAGGCGGACGGCACATATCGCATCACCGGCCAGAAGATTTTCATCTCAGCCGGCGAGCACGATCTGGCGCCGAACATCATTCACCTCGTCATCGCGCGCATCGAAGGCGCGCCGGCCGGCACTAAAGGCATTTCACTCTTCATCGTGCCGAAATTCATTCTCGACAAGGATGGCAATCCCGGCAAACGCAACGGCGTTGTCTGCGGCGCCATCGAAGAGAAGATGGGCATTCACGGCAACTCGACCTGCGTGCTGAATTACGATGACGCTGTCGGTTATCTGGTCGGCCAAGAGAACAAAGGCCTCGCGGCCATGTTCACGATGATGAACGTGGCGCGGCTTGGCGTTGGTTTGCAGGGCCTCAGCCAGAGCGAAGTCGCGTATCAGAACGCTGTCGCTTACGCCAAAGATCGCCTGCAGATGCGCTCGATCACCGGCGCGAAAAACCCGAACGGCCCCGCCGATCCGATCATCGTCCACCCTGACGTGCGCCGCATGCTCATGGACGCAAAGGCGTTCAACGAAGGCGCGCGGGCGTTTGCCTTCTGGACCGCGATCCACGGCGATCTGCTGCACACCTCGCCCGACGAGAAGGTGCGCGAGAAGGCCGATGATTACATGGCGCTGATGACGCCGGTGATCAAAAGCTATCTGACCGACAAGGGCTACGCCAACGCCACCAATTGCCAGCAAATCTTCGGCGGCCACGGCTACATCGAAGAACACGGCATGAGCCAGTTCGTCCGTGATGCCCGCATCACGCAGATTTACGAAGGCACCAACGGCATCCAGGCGCTCGATCTCGTCGGCCGCAAACTCGGCGCCAATGGCGGTCGCGCCATCTTCGCGTTCTTCAATGAAATGGACGACTTCATCCACAATCACGAAGACGATGCGGAGCTAAAAGAGTTTGTCGATGCGCTGAAGGACGTCAAAGCCCAGCTGCAAGACGGCACGATGTGGTTGATGCAGAACGGCATGACCAATTTCGACAATGCCGGCGCCGCCAGCCACGATTTCCTCAACCTCTTCGGCATCACCGCGCTCACCTACATGTGGACGCTGCAAGCCAAAGCGGCGTTCGCCGCGAAGAAGGATGGCGGCGCTGCCGATCCGTACTTCGACACCAAGCTCGCCACCGGCCGCTATTTCCTCGCCCGCACGCTGCCCGACGCCGCCGCGCATTTAGCGAAGGTGAAAACCGGCGCCGGCCCCGTGATGGCGCTCGCGGCGGAGCAATTCTGATGGCCACGTACACCTCCACCCTCACCTGGGTTCGCGGCGATGACTCATTCGCCGATGGCAAATATTCGCGCGCGCATGAGATCAGCTTCGATGGCGGCGTCACCATGCCGGCCTCGTCCTCTCCGCATGTCGTGAAGCTGCCGCTCTCACGCGAAGACGCTGTCGATCCGGAAGAGATGTTGGTGGCGTCGCTGTCGTCCTGCCACATGCTGTTCTTTCTCGATTTCGCGCGCCGCGGCGGCTTCGTCGTCGATGCTTATGTCGATCAGGCCGAAGGCGTGATGGGCAAGGACGAGCGCGGCCGTATCGCCATGACGCAAGTGAAGCTCAATCCGCAGATCGCGTGGGCGGGCGAAAAGCAACCGGCGCCGGAAGAAATCCGCGAGCTACATCACAAAGCCCACGAAGCTTGCTTCATCGCCAACTCGTTCCGCGGCGACGTCGCCATTGCGGATGGTGAGGCGCACTAGTTTTACCGCGCTTTGCTCAGCCCGAGCGAAGCGGTCAGCGGAGTAGGCGCTTAGCGCCAGGGACGACTCCGGTCCCATGTGAGGGTGAAGCGGCGCTGCCGCTGGACGTTGGAGTACGAACATGGCTGAAGCCTATATTTATGACGCGGTGCGTACGCCGCGCGGCAAAGGCAAAGCGAACGGCTCGCTGCACGAGCAGACGTCGCTGCAATTGGCGACGCAAGTGCTGCAGGCCATCCGCGATCGCAACAACCTCGACACCTCGAAGGTTGATGATGTCGTCATGGGCGTGCTCTCGCCGATCGGCGAGCAAGGCGGCAACCTTCCGCGTATCGCTGCGCTGAACGCCGGCTACGCTGAAACTGTTTCGGGCGTGCAGGTCGAGCGCTTCTGTGCGTCGGGTCTGGAAGCTTGCAACATCGCCGCGGCGAAAGTGAAATCAGGGGAGGCTGCGCTTGCGATCGGCGCCGGCACCGAGAGCATGAGCCGCGTGCCGATGGGCTCGACCGGCGGTTCATGGGCGACCGATCCGTCGATCGCGATGAAGACTTACTTCACGCCGCAGGGCGTTTCCGCTGATGCGATCGCCACCAAATATGGTTTCTCGCGCACCGATCTCGACCAGTTCGCGGTGCAATCGCAACAGCGCGCGGCGCAAGCGTGGAAGGAAGGCCGTTTCAAGAAATCGATCATTCCAGTGAAGGATCAACTCGGCGTTACGCTGCTTGACCGCGACGAGTTCATGCGCCCTGAGACCACGCTCCAATCACTCGGCGCGCTGGAGCCCAGCTTCAAGATGCAGGGCGAAGTGATGCCCGGCTTCGACGACGTGATTAAGCAGCGCTACCCGGAGCTTGAGAAGATCGATCACGTCCACCACGCCGGCAATTCGTCGGGCATCGTTGACGGCGCCGCTGGCGTGTTGATCGGTTCGAAGGAAATGGGCGATGCGCTCGGCTTGAAGCCGCGCGCGCGTATCGTTGGCGGTGCGTCGATTGGCTCGGAGCCGTCGATTATGCTGACAGGTCCGGAGCACGTCACGCACAAGCTGATGAAGCGACTCGGCCTCTCCAAGCAGGACATCGACCTTTGGGAGCTCAACGAAGCTTTCGCCTCGGTCGTGTTGCGCTGGGTGCAGGCGCTTGATCTCGACATGGACAAGGTCAACGTCAATGGCGGCGCCATCGCGATGGGCCACCCCATCGGCGCCACCGGCGCGATGATCCTCGGCACCATGGTCGATGAACTCGAACGCGCCGACAAAGAACGCGCTCTCATCACGCTCTGCATCGGTGCCGGCATGGGCACCGCAACCGTGATCGAACGCGTCAACTAAGAAACGGGAACGCGGGCGGTGGCGAACCCGCCGCCCGCGTCCACTAGTGGGAATAGGTAGAGGGTAGGTCCGATGGAAAACTTCAAGATCGACGTCGACAGCGACGGCATCGCGCTCATCACGTTCGACGTGCCGGGCCGCTCCATGAACACGATCACCGGCTCGGTGATGCGTGATCTCGTAACCTTGGTCGAGACCATCAAGTCCGACGACAAAATCAAGGGCGCCGTCATCACCTCCGGCAAGACCACCGGCTTCTGCGCAGGCGCCGATCTCGGCGAACTCAATCAGCGCGGCGCAGCTAAAGAAGAAGCGCCGAAGAGCGAAGAAGAAAAGCTGAAGAAGCAATTCGACCAAAGCTTCACGCTCAACCGCTCGCTGCGCGCCATCGAAACCTGCGGCAAACCTGTCGCCGTGGCACTCGAAGGTCTCGCGCTTGGTGGTGGTCTCGAAATCGCGCTCGCCTGCCACTACCGGGTCGCCGCCGACAATCCGAAAGCAAAGTTCGGCCTGCCTGAATCAAAAGTCGGCCTGTTGCCGGGCGCCGGCGGCACGCAGCGTCTGCCGCGCCTGATCGGCGTGCAGAACGCCGCCATGATGATCCTGCAAGGAGCGGATAAATCTCCGCAAGAAGCTAAGGGTCTCGGCTTCATCAATGAAGTCGTTGAAGCTGGAAAAACTGTTGAAGCCGCGAAAGCGTGGGTGAAGACGACGTTGCCATGGGATTACGCTAAGGGCCCAAACCCGAAGGCGATCGCGCCGTGGGACGTCAAAGGCTACAAAGTGAAGGACGGCCCGTTCACGCCAGCCGGCGCGATGGCCGCTGTAGGCGGCAACGCCATGGTCTCCAAGCAGACCAATCTCAACTATCCGGCTCAGCGCAACATTCTCTCGTGCATCTATGAAGGCATGCAGGTGCCGATCGACGCCGCGTTGCGCATCGAGAGCCGCTACTTCATCAAGACCGCCAACACACCGCAAGCAAAGGGCATGATCCGGACCTTGTTCGTGAACATGCAAGCCCTCGGCAAAGGCGGAAACCGCCCCGAAGGCATCCCGACCTACGACATCAAGAAGGTCGCTGTCATCGGCGCCGGCCTGATGGGCGCCGGCATCGCCTACGTGCAAGCCAAGGCCGGCATTGAAACCGTGCTGCTCGATGTCAGCCAAGAGAGCGCCGAGAAGGGCAAAGCCTATTCCAAGCGCATCGTCGATAAGGACATCTCGCGCGGCAAGATCACCAAGGAGAAGGGCGATGCGCTGCTCGCTTTGATCACGCCTTCGACCGATTATTCTCTTATCAAGGGCGCTGACCTCGTTGTCGAAGCCGTGTTCGAAAACGTGCAGCTCAAAGCCGACGTGACCAAGAAGGCCGAGGAATTCCTCGGCGAGAACGCCGTGTTCGGCTCTAACACCTCGACGCTGCCGATCACCGGCCTCGCCGAAGCCTCATCGCGTCCGAAGAACTTCATCGGCATCCACTTCTTCTCGCCGGTCGAGCGCATGGGCTTGGTTGAGCTCATCCTCGGCAAGGAAACGACGCCGGAAACGCAAGCCAAGGCGATCGATTACGTCATCAAGATCCGCAAGACGCCGATCACGGTGAACGACTTCCGCGGCTTCTACACGTCGCGCTGCTTTGGCACTTATCCGGCCGAAGGCGTCGAGATGCTCATGGAAGGCATCGCGCCGGCGATCATCGAAAACGTCGGCCGCCAGTGCGGCATGCCGATGGGCCCACTCGAAGTCTCCGACTCCGTCGGCCTCGATACGGCGCTGAAGATCGGCAAGACCAACGCCGAACTCAATCAGCAGGATTACAAAAAGGACCCGCGCGCCGCGATGCTTTCATGGCTCGTGGAAGACAAGGGCCGAGTCGGCCGCAAGGGCGGCAAGGGCTATTACGAGTACGGCGAAGACGGCAAGCCGTCGCGCATCTGGCCGGGCCTGGCCGAGCGCATCGAAGTGAAAACCAAAGAGTGCCCGCCGGAGCTGAAAGCAGAGCTGACCAAGCGCTTCCTCTTCCGCCAATGCATCGAAGTCGCGCGTTGCTTCGAAGAGGGCGTCATCACCGATCCGCGCGACGCCGACGTCGGCTCGATCCTCGCTTGGGGCTTTGCGCCCTATAGCGGCGGCTGCATCAGCTACATCGACTTGTTCTGGGGCACGAAGAAGTTCGTCGAAGAAGCCGATCGTCTCGCCGATACGTACGGCGATCGCTTCCGCCCCAACAAACTCCTCCGCGACATGGCCGCCAAAGGCGAGACCTTCTACGAGCGCTTCGGCGCGAAAGAGAAGAAGGCGGCTTAAAGATCGAAAGGGCCGCTTTCGAGCGGCCCTTTGTTCTACATCACCGCGCTGAAGCCGCCGTCGACCGGCACGGTCACGCCGGTGATGAATGCCGCGGCGTCCGAGCAGAGAAACAAAACCGTACCTGCCATTTCCGCCGGTTTGGCCCAGCGCTTTAGCGGCGTATGCGCAACGATCTTCGCGTCGAACTCCGGATTGCTTTGCGCTGGCGCTGTCATGTTGGTTTCAACCCAGCCCGGGGCAATGGCGTTGACGCGCACGCCGTCGCTTGCCCACGCTTCGGCCAGTGTTTTGGTCATTTGCAGCACGCCGGCTTTGCTGGCGCCGTAGCCGGGAATGAGCGACATGCCGAAATAGCTCGTCATCGAGGCGATGTTGATCACGCTGCCGCGGCTCGCTTTAAGTTGCGGCAACACCGCGTTGGCCATGCGGAAGGAGCCCGTCAGGTTCACCGCCACCGTTTCTTCGAACACGTCCGGGTCGTATTCCTCGAAGCGCGCCTGGCCGGCGCAATTCACCAGTACATCAAGCTTTGGCAGGGCCGCCGCCAGCGCCGCGATCCCCGCCGCGTCGCGCATATTGAGCGCGCGATAGGCGAGGCCGGTAAAGTCTGACTCGTAGACGCCATCGGCGCGCGTGCCGGTGATGGTCACGCCCGCGCCCGCGTCACGAAATGCCGTGGCAATCGCATGACCGATGCCGTTGCTGCCGCCAGTGACGAGCACGCTCGCGCCCGAAAAATCAAACCGTGCACTCTTCGCCATGACCGCATTCCCCGCTATGTGGCGAGCATGGTGGCGCCGACTTACCGGGTTGTCACTCACGATGGGGCTGCTACGCCGCTTTGTTTTCTACGATCGCGGAGAGACGTAATGGACCAACTGACGCTGACGAATCCCGTGTTCGTCACATATGCCATCGCCGCCGCGATCATGGTTTTGAAAGTCATGCTTCAGGGCTGGATCACTGTCGCGCGCATGATGGCGAACGATGCGGGCTTGGCCAGTCCCGAGGACCTGAAACCTGGGCCGGCCAATCGCAATCCACGGCCTGAGCAATTAGCGCCGAACGACGATGTCGATCGCTCGCGCCGCATTCATCGCAACGATCTTGAGAACATCCCAGCTTTCCTCGCGATCGGTCTGGTCTTCGTTGCCATTGCGCCGCCCCTCGCAGCCGCGCAATGGCTGATGTACGGTTTCGTGGTAGCGCGGTTGCTGCACACGTTCGCCTATTCAACCGCGCAGCGGCACGAAGTGCGCGCGATATTCTACACCGTGGGCTCCCTCATCGTCATCGCCATGGCAGTGTGGGTGCTGGCGGCGGCGATCCCGCTGCTCTGAGGCGCCTTCCTTTGGGGGAGGGCTTGGCGAAACGGGGTTCGCCATTACGATACGCCAATGGCAACTCTCCAAGACACACTGAAATTCCGCTCCGGCGCCACGCTTAAGAACCGCTTTGTTCTGTCGCCCCTCACCAATATCCAAAGCCACCCCGACGGCGTGCTGAGTGATGAAGAGTTTCGCTGGCTCACCATGCGCGCCGAAGGCGGGTTTGGTCTGACCATGACGTGCGCCGCCTCGGTGCAGGAATCAGGCGTGGGCTTTCCGGGCCAACTCGGTTTTCACGACGAAAAGCACTTACCCGGCCTCACGCGTCTTGCGGCCAAGATCAAGGAATACGGCAGCCACGCCGCGGCGCAACTGCACCATGGCGGTTTGCGCGCGGTGAAGGGGCCCAAGGCGCCCTCGGCCGATGAAAAGCTCAAAGCCGAAGCAATGACGCTGGATGAAGTACGCGAGAGCCGCGATTGCTTCATCAGCGCCGCCCGCCGCGCCGAGCGCGCCGGCTTTGACGGCGTCGAACTTCATGGCGCCCACGGCTATCTGATCTGTTCATTTCTCAGCCCTGAGTTGAACCGGCGCGAAGATGCGTACGGCGGCTCGCCCGCCGACCGGGCGCGCTTCCTGCTCGAGATCATCGATGGCGTCCGCGCTGCAACGCATCCCGGCTTCTCTTTGGGCGTGCGGCTTTCGCCGGAGCGTTGGGGCATTCAAACGCTTGAGATCCGTGATTTGGCTCAGCAACTCATGCGTGAAGCCAAGATCGACTACATCGACATGTCGCTTTGGGACGTCACCAAAGAGCCCAATGACGAAGCGTTGAAGGGCCGCACGCTCGCATCCTACTTCACCGAACTTGAGCGGGGCGATGTTCGACTCGGCGCCGCGGGCAAAATAATGTCTGCGCAAGATGCGCGTGACACTCTGGCCGCCGGCTTTGATTTCCCACTGCTTGGCCGCGCTGCGATCCTGCATCACGACTACCCCAAGCGCGTCACCGCAGATCCGAACTTCGTTCCGATCGCGACGCCGGTCAGCGAGCAATACCTCCGCGACGAGGGTTTGAGCACCCCGTTCATTGCGTACATGCGCTCGTGGGCGGGCTTCGTCCAAGACGCCGCCTGACGCGAAGGGGTGCGCGGCACGCCTGCAAAAACCTGGCACTCCGCCAGCGCCGGCGCTGGTTTCGCCGCGAGCCGCGCGATAGGGAACGCGAGCGGCGCTACGGTCGTTAGGCTAAATCGGCGGCTGGGAACTCCATGAGCGGCACACGGATATCTACGGTGCTACCTTCAGGTGGCGGCGAGATGGGGGAGCGTATCCGCGCTTTCGATTGGGCCGCTCATCCGCTAGGGCCGCCCGAAAATTGGCCGCCGACCCTGCTCGTTGCTCTGCGGCTCTGCCTCAACTCTACGTTCCCGACGGCGATCTACTGGGGCCGTGAACTGCATCTGCTCTACAACGACGCGTGGGCGCATATTCCCGCGGAGCGCCATCCTGGGGCGCTGGGCCGGCGCGGCGCCGATGTATGGACGGACATCTGGTCTGTCGTCGGGGCGCAATTCGATGACGTGCTCGAAAAGGGTATCGGCCACGCAAGTTACGATCAGATGCTGCCAATGGAGCGGGGCGGGCGCGTCGCTGAAACATACTGGACCTATAGCTTAAGCCCGATTGTTGACGACGCTGGCGCCGTTGTGGGCGTCTTCAATCAGGGCAATGAAACCACAGGCGCGATCGTCGCCGCGCGCATGCGTGAGGCGGAAACGGAGCGCTTGCGCGAGCTCTTCGCTCAGGCCCCGGGCGCCGTATGCGTGCTGCGTGGCCCCCAACACGAATTCTACATCGCCAACGACGCCTATCTCGAACTGACTGGCCGCACAGCAAGCCTGGTTGGTCTGCGTGTGGCTGAGGCCCTGCCTGAAGTTGTCGACCAGGGCTTCGTGACACTGCTCGACCGCGTCTATGAGACTGGCGAACCTTTCATTGGCGATAGCGTGCCGATTGAGTTGGTGCGCAACGGCGAACGTCAAACCCGAATTCTGGATTTCATCTACCAGCCGACACGCGATCTGGAAGGGCGTATCGATGGCATCTTCACGCTTGCGCTGGACGTCACCGAGCGTCGTCAAGCCGAAGTCGCACTCCAAGCCCTGAACGCCACGCTTGAACAACGCGTCGTACAGGAAGTCGGCGAGCGCATGCACGCCGAGGAGCAACTGCGCCAAGCGCAAAAGGTGGACGCGATCGGCCAGCTCACCGGCGGCATCGCCCACGACTTTAACAACATGCTCGCCGTCGTGATTGGTGCGCTTAATCTGCTGCAGCGGCGTTTGGCGAAAGGCGATACCGACGTCACCCGCTATATCGACGCCGCTACCGATGGCGCCAATCGCGCCTCGGCGCTGACTCAGCGTTTGCTCGCCTTTTCCCGGCAACAACCGCTCGATCCATCGTCGATTGACGCGAATAGACTCGTCACTGCGATGACTGAATTGCTTGGCCGCACTCTGGGTGAGCACATCAAGATCGAGACTGTGCTGGCGGCTGGTCTTTGGCGCACGTTTGCCGACCAGGTTCAGCTTGAGAGCGCCATCATCAATCTTGCTGTCAACGCTCGCGATGCGATGCCCGAAGGCGGCAAGCTCACGTTGGAGACGGCTAACACTGCGATCGACGCAACATACGGCGCCAGCCACGGCGTGCCTCCGGGCCAATACGTGTTGATCTGCGTGAGCGACACCGGCATCGGCATGACGCCGGATGTGATGTCGCGTGCGTTCGATCCCTTCTTCACCACGAAGGACGTCGGCAAAGGCACCGGCTTGGGGCTGAGCCAAGTGTTCGGGTACGTCCGCCAGTCCGGCGGGCACGTGAAGCTGTATTCCGAGCCCGGCCACGGCACGACGGTGAAAATTTATCTGCCGCGCTTCTACGGCGCAGAAGAAGTCTCGGTCGTCGAAAGCCGCTCTATCATTCGCGATGGGTCAACTTCGGAAACGATATTCGTGGTTGAAGACGATCCGCGGGTGCGCGCGTTCTCAAGTGAGGCGCTGCGGGAGCTTGGCTATTCCGTACTCACCGCCGCGAACGGCGCGGAGGCCCTGCATCAGCTTCAGTCTGGCGCCAAGGTCGATCTTCTGTTCACCGACATGGTGATGCCGGAAATGAACGGTCGCCAACTCGCTGAGGCGGCGATGGCTCTGCTGCCCGGTTTGAAGGTCCTCTTCACCACTGGCTACGCGCCAAACGCGGCCCTTCACAGCGGCGTCCTTGATCCCAACACAAGCCATCTGCCCAAGCCGTTCACGCTCGATCAACTCGCCGAAAAAGTCCGGGCCGCACTCGATAACGAATGAAAAACGGCTCCCCCGGTGGCGAGGGAGCCGTTAGCAGCACCGGAAGGCGGTCGTCGGGGGGGAAGGTTTTCCGGCGCTTGAAGACGGTCGCACTTCCGGGATGCTGCGTCGGTCCGTCATCGTACTAAATACTCACATGCGGCGCGCTTGTAGGCGCGTAACGCAGTGTACGTTTACGTACAGACGTCGCAGTGCTTCGCGCGTAATCCAGATAACGGAGCCGGGGGGCTCTCATTACTACCCTTAGTGCGGAACGGCCTTCTCTAAATGAGAGGGCCGTTTTGCTGCGGCGGTGCTAAATGTGCGATATCGCACAGAGCGCGGCATTTTTTATTGTGTTTGCGCGCCTTTAAATGGCCCCCTGAGCCATGTTCGTGCATTGTACCTGTATCGGCCTTCCCCTCATGGCGCAGGGCTGACTGAGAGATGCTCGTGCTCCCGCCCGCGGAGCTTTATGTTGCCTCATCCCACACACGCGACTGTACGAAACCGGATTTTGTCGGCGCTGCCGGCCGAAGAGTTCAAGCGCGTTGCGGATAAGCTTCACCGTGTCGAACTGGCTTTAGGTGAATCGCTGCACCGGGCCGGCGAGCCGATCGAGCAAGTCTACTTTGTAGATAGCGGCTTCATTTCCGCGCTCACAATGCTTTCGGAGGGGCAGCCGCTTGAGATTGGCCTTATAGGCTCGGAGGGCGCAGCAGGTGTTTCGGTCGTCCTCGGGGCGACGAACTCCTACAGCGAGACGATGTGCCAAACGGGGGGCGGCGCTTACCGCATCGCAACGCCGGCGCTTCTGGAGATTGTCGCGCATGCGCCGCATCTGCGCGATCTCCTGCTGCGCTACACACACGTCTTTCACGTCCAAGTCGCGCAAACAGCTGCTTGCAACGCGCACCACGAACTCAGCCAGCGGCTCGCGCGCTGGCTGCTCGCCGCGCATGATCGCAGCGGCGTGCCGGAATTGTCTCTGACGCAAGACTTGATCGCCGTGATGCTGGGCGTTCGGCGCTCTACAGTCAGTATCGCCGCCGGGGCGCTGCAAAAAGCGGGCATCATCCGCTATCAACATGGCCGGATCACAATTCTCGACCGTGTCGGTCTCGAGAACGCGGCTTGCGAATGTTATGAAGCGGTGGCGAGCGAGTATCGAGCGCTGTTCGGTGAACACCCTTTCGAACCTGCTTCAGCGGCCGCACCACTCGCCTAATCCGCGATTAGCAGCCGCACTTCGTGGAAGAGTCGGTTAACGCACCGACTCTCGCGTGAAAACAGCGCTTTGTTCCCATCGGCACGGGAGTTGTTGGCTGTGAACCAAAATTGTCTGGAGATGGAGGAGCCCCTCCCTGGCGCGACACGCGTGCAAGCGTTGGAGTCCGAGAACTCGCGGCTTCGCCAGCTCTGCGCGGATGCCAAAGACCTCGTTACCCGCCAAGAAGTTCTGCTGCGGGAAGGGGATCACCGCATCAAGAACAGCCTTCAAATCGTCGCGAGCCTTTTGAGCATGCAGGAGCGCCGCGAAACCAATGCGGCGGCCCGCGGCGCGCTGCACGCTGCGGCCGCCCGCATTCAAGCCGTCGCCCGCATACATGATGCGCTTCAACTCAACGGCAGCGCCGATACGATAAATCTCGGGACGCTTTTGGAATCGATGTGCATCTCTCTTCACGAAATGGCGGGCGACCCTCGCCGTGTGCGAATCTTGGTGCATGCCGAGCCGATCAACGCCCCGATCGCGGTCGTGCAGCCTTTGGTGCTTGCCGTGAACGAACTTGTATTGAACGCGCTCCGGCACGCCTTCCCAGCAGGCCGCATCGGGACCATTTCCGTTTCGCTCTCAAGAGAGGGGGGAGAATTGCGGGCGGTGGTCGTGGATGACGGCATCGGTCTGCCTGCGGGACACGCCCGATCTGGCGGCTTTGGCACAAAGCTGGTGGAGATGATGACTGCGAAGATCGGCGGCGAGCTGAGGATTGAGAGTACGGGCGGCGCGCGCTTTGTGCTCTCCGTGCCCTTCATCGCGGGCGTTTAGGCTCGCAAAGCAGCTATGTGCAGGGCAGCCGCCCAACCGGCGTTATTGACTTTTCAAGCATTTCCCTAGATATCCCGGTTCAGCGACCGTTCCTGGCCTACCAGCCACGCGAACGCGGTCCCCCGGAACGCCACCATCGACGTTCGGCTTTGAGCGCAAATTTAGCAGCTCGCCGCCTTTCTTCGCCGTCGCATCGTTCCTGTTCTGATGAGCCGCCATGCGGATTGCGTGCGGCTGAAAGTACATTCGTGACCACATTTCAAGATCTCGGCGTGTCTGCGCCGATCCTCAAGGCGCTTGAAGCCGAGGGCTACACCACACCAACTCCGATCCAAATGCAGGCGCTGCCGATCGTGCAGAAGGGCAAGGACCTGATCGGTCTTGCCCAAACCGGCACCGGCAAAACGGCGGCGTTCGCGCTGCCGATCCTCGATCGCTTGCACAAAGACCGTAAGCATGCGGGCGAGAAATCGTGCCGCACGCTGGTGCTGGCGCCGACGCGCGAACTTGCAGCACAGATCGCTGAAAGCTTCCGCGCCTATGGCAAGTTTCTAGGGCTCTCGACCGCTGTCGTTTACGGCGGCGCCTCGATGCACAAGCAAAAGCAAGCCATGTTCCGCGGCGTCGATATCCTCGTCGCCACACCTGGTCGCCTGCTTGACCACGTCAGCCAGCGCTCGATCCGTCTCGACAAGGTCGAAATCCTCGTCCTCGACGAAGCCGATCACATGCTCGACATGGGCTTCATCCACGACCTGCGCAAAATCGCGACCATCCTGCCGCGTGCGCGTCAGACGCTCTTCTTCTCGGCCACCATGCCGAAGGCGATCGAAGAGCTCGCCGCGCAATTCTTGGACAATCCTGAGAAGGTCGCCGTGACCCCGGTCAGCTCGACCGCCGAGCGCGTTCAGCAAGCCGTGATCCACGTCGATCAATCGAAGAAGCAGGACCTCCTGCACGCGCTTTTGTCCGATAAATCGGTCAAGCGCGCGCTGGTCTTTGCCCGCACCAAGCACGGCGCTGACCGCGTCGCCAAGAAACTGGAAAGCGCCGAGTTCAGCTCTGACGCTATCCACGGCAACAAGAGCCAAGGCCAGCGCATGCGCGCGCTGGAAGACTTCAAGAAGGGCAAGACGCGCATTCTCGTCGCCACCGAAGTCGCCGCGCGCGGCATCGACGTTGACGATATTTCGCACGTCATCAATTTCGACCTCCCGAACGTGCCTGAGCAATATGTCCACCGCATCGGCCGCACCGCGCGCGCCGGCGCCGGCGGCATCGCGATTTCCTTCTGCGCACCGGACGAGCGTGCGTATCTCAAGGACATCGAAAAGCTGACCAAGCAGGCCGTGCCTGTGATGGAAACGGATATGTCGCTGCGCACGCCGCGTGCCGACGAACGCGCCGTCCGCCCGAAGGGCCCCGCCGGCCGTTCGGGTTCGGTCCATCCAGCCCGCAAGCATGCGCCGAAGAAGCATCACGCTTCTGAAGCGCATGGCGCCGCGCACGCCAAGCAAGGTCACGCGCCCAGCCGCGCGCGCGATGATGGCGATCGCCGCGATCGCAAGGGCAATTCGGTGTGGTCCAACAACGGCCCGGCGCCGAAGTACCGCAAGCAAACGCGTCGGCCGGCGGCGAAAGTCTAAGCCGCTTCTCGGTTCGAATTTAGTTGTCTCAAGTAGGGCGCGCGGCTTAAACCGCGCGCCCTATGCGTAAGGACATGTCCAAAGTTATCGTCGAGCGGCCGCGCACGGGCCGATCCGCCGCCGGCAAGCGGCCGGGACGCACGCGCGTGGTTACGGATGACGATGGCGAGCCGGTTCGCGCAGTGAAGCCAGCGCGCGAGCCGAAGGGGCGTGCGCAAAAGACCAAGCAGCTCAACGAAACGCTCAATCCGCTGAAGCGCTATCTCACTTCAAACGTCGGACGGCCGTGGAATAAGGTCTATGCCGAGATCAGCGAGCACTTGAAGCCGACGTCCACCGTGCAGCAGCACGTGCGAGATCATCTGGAAGATTTCGTCGCGATCAAGACGCGGATGAAGGCCGGTGCGGTCGTGATGACGCCGCGCTATGGCGGCGAGCGCCCGGTCGCGGATTCGAACGCGCTCTATTACGTGCATCCGCGCACAGGCATCCTACGTCACAACGAAAACCGCACCAATTGGAGCCAGAGATTCAGCAAGGCCAAAGAGAAGGCGGAAGCTGAGCTCGCGGCGCGTATGCGCGTTATCGATGCGAGGACGCAAGTTCATCTCTTCGATGACGCATGGTGGGAAGTGAAGCTCGCAAAGACCAAACGCCACCCGCACAAAGCGGCCAGCGGAATGACCTATTACTCGGAAGAGCCGTACGTCGACGTTGTGCGCTCAGCCAAGTTGTCACGGCTTCCGCTGGAGAAGCTGTACGGCCGGGATGACGTCTACGCCTGCGACAAACGCCCGCTCTCCAAAGCCGAGATGAAGCGCCTCAAGCTGCGCTGAGCTCAAACCAAAAACGGCCTCCCCGAGGGGGAGGCCGTTGGTTTGGTGCGAGCGCTGGTAGTGGGGGCCGTGAGCGCGCTCGGTTGCGGTGAGAACGGCGGCGCACGGTTTTGGTTCCGCGTTAGAATGACTGGCCGCAGCCGGTGAATGCGCGACCGTCCAGCGTCAGTTGAACTGTTGGCTCGCCAGAGGGGCAGCGGCTGAAATTGCGCACTTCAATGATAAGTCTGCGCCCACCATCCGTAGTCTCGTATATCATCCCATTCCATGCCGGGTAACGCGGCTCGGGCTTGGGAAACACTATGGGCTCGTCTGCGCCGGTAAGGGTTAGACGAATGCGTTCGGTGCGAAAGATATCGAGCACGAAGCCTTCGCCGGTGGCGCGGAATTCAATCCCTTCGGCCCGTGCGGCGACAGTGGTGTCAACGCCAGCCCGTTGCGGCAGTTGAGGCGGCGGCAGCTCTTCGCGCGGCCCAGTCGAGCAGGCGGTAAGCGCGATTAGCGCAGTGACGATCAAGACACGCATGCGGCAAGATTGCGCGCCGACGCGCTAAGCGCAACGGTACTCAGACGCTGCGGCCACAGCCATTCAGCGTCCGCCCGTCAATCACCACCTCAACCGTGCTCGGATAAGCTTCACCGCTCATCGCGTCTTGGCATGGGAAGCGGCGGACAGTGACGGCCAGCGTCCGCCCATCTGTGGCGCTCTCGTATCGGGTTGAGCCTTCTTGCGGATAAGTCGGCGCCGGCAGCGGAAAGTCCGCAGTGCTTTCGCCATAGTCCCAAGTCAGCCGAATGCGGTCTTGAGTGTAAACATCGACGATCCAGCCCGGCTCTTGGCCAACGCCGCGAAAATCCACGCCCGCAGCCCGCGCCGCGTCCCAATTCGGCATCCGGGCCAGCGCCTCCTCAACGGTGAGCGAAGGTTGTTCGACCGTCGCCGCTTCTGGCGGCGTCTCGGTTGTGGGCGCTTGCTGCGAGCACGCAGCCAGCGCGAAAACCAGAACTAGCGCGCGCATCTTAGTCTCCTGTTGCAAAAACGCCGCCGCGCTTTGGGCGCGACGGCGTTCTTTAGTCAGCCACGTCGTGCGTTAGCCCTGGAAGGCGCTGACGTACACTTCGACGCGGCGGTTAGCGGCTGCTTCGCACGGCTGGTAGCGGATTTGGCTCTCGCCATAACCGCGCGCCGCGATGCGTTGACGGATCACGCCGCCTTGCATCAGCACTGACGACACGTTCATCGCGCGACGCTCAGAGAGATCCTGATTGTACGCATCCGCGCCCGTGCAATCAGCGTGGCCGTACACGTCGATCGTGGTTTGGTCGTACTCTTGCAGGATGTTGCCCACGTCGCGCAGCGTCGGCACGAACTGGCTCTTCACCGCATCGCGGTTCAGATCGAACGTGAGGTCAGCCGGGAAGTTGAGCAGAATCTGCGATTGGTTCACGCGCGTGACGCCAACGCCGCTGCCGGCAAGACGCTCACGCAAGTTCTGATAGGTGCGGTCCATGTAATTGCCGATCGCCGCGCCCGCGAGCGCGCCGACGCCGGCACCGATCATGGCGTTGCGCCGGTCGTCGCCACCAGCCAGAGTGCCAGCGCCTGCGCCGACGATCGCGCCGATAATCGCGCCGGTGCCGGTGTTGTTGCGCGTACGCTCACCGGTTACGGGGTCCACGTTGGTACAGCCAACCATAATCAATGCGGCCGCGGCCATCGCAGCAAATTTGCGGATCATAAAATCCCTCCAATAACAACTAAGGCGAGCCCGGGAGGCTCGTTCCGACGCGGAACTTCACGCCGCCGACCTGAGCGGACGATGAACGTTCTCTAATCGGGCGACCCCGATACGGTATATCGGTTGAGACGCCCAAACTGTTCCATAAGAACTTGATTTACAGGCGAGGCGAAGCCCTCAAGCCCCACTCCTGTGTCTCCCGACACGCGGTAGGTCATCTCTATTTTCGCCCCCGACGCGAGCGGCGCAACCGTAAAGGTCAATACGCCATTCGCCGCGAGCTCCTGCAGAGGCCCCAATGCGCCGGCGATCCGCAACGTGCGCACGCCCTCATGCTCCATCACTAGAACGACGCGGCCATGTTCGACGGATTGCCCGTCCCAGCGCTCACACCAGCACCCGCCCGCGCGCGGCTCAAACGAGAGATTGCGGGCGTCGCCTGAGTAGGCATGGCTGCCGTTCCACCAGCGATTTAAACGCGTGACCGCTCGCCAAGCGTCTTCGGGGGAGGCGTCTACCTCGCTTTCGGCATGGATCACGAACCCGCCGGGCGACGAAGATTGGACCTCGGCGTTGGCAGGCTGCACAAGCAGCAACGCGGTCAGGGCGGTGGCGATCACTAGGCGCATTGTTTCTCCCCGGTCGTATCGGCTCTACAGAGCGCGCGTTTGAACGTTCGTTCAAGAGGCGGCATTAACCAAAGTTCAGCTCAGCGCCGGCACAATGACGTCCTGATGAACGCCGCCGCGATCCTGACCGCTGCGCAAGTCAGCGCCGACCAAGCCAGGACACTGGCCGTGGTTGCGCGGGCGCGGATCGCCAATGGCGTGCTACGCTTCGGCGCCTGCGTGATCGTCGCGGTGGTCGCGGCATCGGTCGTTGGCAACGCCGCGCCGCTTTATTGGATCGCCGGATTGTTGCCGGTGCTGCTGATCGAGCGCGCGATTTTCAAGCGCCTGCTGAAGGAGGCGGACGCCGGGCGCACGCCTAAGCACAAGGTGTGGCTGATCGCATGGATTGCTGCGCAGAGCATCTACGGCAATTTGCTCGCGGTGATGCTCTGGTTCTCTGCGTACCTGCCGGGCGAAACGCTCGCGGTGATGTATATCCTTGGCGGCCTCGCCAACGCGGCGGCGACGTTGCGCGCCTCACCAGCGCTCTCGATCGCTGGAGCAGGGCCCACCGTAGCGTTCATGCTCGGCCTGCCGCTTGCGGACTACATGCTAAACGGCACGAACGCGCTCGATCTCATGCCATTGGTGGCCGGACTGCTTGTGCTCGGCTTCGGCATGAACCTGTGGCGCAGTTTGCTCGCATCGGACACCGCACAGGCGCAAGCCGAGGCGGCCGTGCTGCGCGAGCGCCAGTCGGCCGCCGCGGCCGCAGCCGCCAAAACCGACATGATTCAGCGCATGAATGACGAGTTGCGCACGCCCATGACGGCTCTCGTTGGCGCCGCCGAGCATTTGCGCCGCGCCGCCGCCTCACCGCAAGCGCGCGCACATATCGCCACCATCGTGCAAGCGGGCGAAGTTCTGAAAATGGTGCTCGACGATCTTTCGGATCTCGATCGCCTGGAGAACGGGGCGCTGCCGATTGAGGCGAAACCAACCGAACCGCGCGAGCTTGTTCGCGGCGTTGTCGCCGCCTTCCGCCCGGCTGCGCAGGATAAGCACCTTGAGCTCTTCCTCGATATCGGCGCTGACGTGCCGGCCCAGGTCGAGATCGATCCGCTGCGTGTACGCCAAATCCTCTTCAACTTGCTGGCCAACGCCGTGCGCTACACCACACATGGCGGCGTGCGCGTCGGCTTGCACGTGCATCCCTCAACGACAGAAGGCCGCGCACGTCTGGCGTTCGTTGTCGCCGACACCGGCGCAGGCATGTCGCGTTCGCAGATCGCGTTGATCTTCGGCCGCACGCGGCTGAGCGCTGAGGGCAAGGGGCCAGGGCTCGGGCTCGCCATCTCGCTGCGCCTTGCGAGCCTTATGGGCGGCCAACTAAGCGCCAAGAGCGAGTTGGGCGAGGGCTCGGTGTTTTCATTCGTGATCGAAGCGCCCGTGCGCTCGGCCGCTCAGACCCCAGACAAAGCAGCCTGATCTTCAGAGCCTGGCGCTTGACGCCAGCCCCGACGCATATTCTGCTATTGAGAATGATTAGCAACAATGAGTCGCTCCATGTTCTCGATCGCGGGCCTGCTGAGAGCGTCGAGTTAGGGGCGATGGCGATCGTCATCATGCTGGGTGCAGGGCCCTTGGCGTCGTTGATGGCGGCGGACCGTCTCAGTTTGGGCTCGGCTTGCGCATCCTCCTATGCAGCGCCGAATCCGAACCCCTCTCCCGCCGACGCTTCGGCCGCGTCGTCGGGAGAAGGGGCGCTTCAGCGCGACAAGAAGGCGCCGAGCTTGAGCGCGAGCAAGTTTGCGTCGCGCGTTTCGCACTCCCAAACGACAAGCGCGGTCCAACCGGCCGATCGCAGCGCTTTCAGCGAAGCAGAGTCGCGTGCGCGGTTGCGCTCGATCTTCGTGCGCCAGTAGGCGGCGTTGTCCTTCGGCTGACGCGCGCCGCGTTTGCAATCGTGGCCGTGCCAGAAGCAACCGTGCACGAATACGGCTTTGCCCATCGCGCCGAACACCAAATCGGGTTTGCCCGGCAGGCCCGCGCCGTTCAGCCGATAGCGCCGCCCGTAGCCGAGCCCACGCACTGCGGCGCGCACCGCAAGCTCCGGCGCAGTGTCGCGGGATTTCACCGCGCGCATGATGGCGGAGCGTTTGGCTGTGTCGAAAACGTCGGCGCGCATGCTTAGGCGATTTTGCGCGCGGCTGCGGCCCCCGCAAGCGGCGCCAGCAGGTGATGCGAGAGCCAGCGCACCACCGGCACGCATACGGCATCTCCAACGAGATGCAGCGCCTGCGTCTGATTGGCTGGCAGCGGATAATGTTCGGGCACGCCCATCAGCCGCGCCGCTTCGCGCGGTGAGAGCAAGCGCGATCGTGTGTTTTGGCCTTCAACAAAAAGCAAAAACTGGCGGCTCGATCCGCCTGTGGGTGTGCGCAAGCAGCCTGCAATCCCGTCAAACCGCGCTTCGGCGCGTTGCACGCGCGCACCATGTTCAATGCGGATGCGGCGAAACACAGCGCCAACCGCACGCGCGCCGCTTTCGCGCAGACTCTCCACACGCGCACTTTGCAGAGGGCTCATCTGCGCGAGCAGGCGCGCGGTTTGCTCTTCGCTCTGCCAGGCGACATTCGCATCGTCATCGAGCAGGTCCGCCAGTGACGTGTTGCGCTTCGGCGGCATCGGCAGGCGCCACCACACGAAGTGTTTGCGCAGCGCATCCGGCAAGCGCGCCACCACGGCGCGCAACGCCGGTGAGTGAAAGGGCTCCACCGGGCCAGAAGCCGTGAACTGCGGCGGCGCTTGGCGCGATGCGACGATGAACAATCGCTGCCGCGATTGCGGCGTGAACAACGCGGCGTCGATTTCGAGCGCGCCGGCGCGGTACCCGAGGTCGTCCAGCGCGTGGATCAAAGCGGTGAAGTCTGCGCCGCCATGCGAGCTCAAAAGGCCAGTGACGTTTTCCAGCGCCAACACATCTGGCGCCCGCCCTTCGTGCGTCAGCTTTTCGATGAGCCGGTGGAAGCCCCAGAACGCGCCGGAGCGCGGCGCCGCCAAGCCGCGGCGGGCGCCGGCGAGGGAGAGGTCTTGGCAAGGAAACGAGGCCCAGGCCAAAGCGGCTTGGCCGGGTAAGTCGGCGGCGTTCAGTTTCCAGATGTCGCCTTGGCGCATGTCATCGTCCGGGAAGGCGGCGCGGTAGGCCGCTGCCTTGGTCGGCTCGATGTCATTGGCGAAGACGCAGGCGAAGTCGGGCGCTAGGCCCAGCCGGGCCAGCCCGCCGCCAGCGAAAAACTCATAGAGTGGGGCGCCGGAATCACGCTGCATGGGTCTATACTACACGCTTAGCGACGCGCCGGCCTGCCGGCTTCGCGTCGAACGGGGGGAAGCCATGCGGACCTTGATCCGCGGCGTGTGTCTCGGCTCAGCGCTCGTTTTGAGCGGATGGGCCGTTTCGGGCTGCCAACGTCAGAGTGAAGCGCCAAGCGAGGCGCCTGCCAATCCCAGTGACGCGGAGCGAGAAGCCGCGATCGCAGCCGAACAGCTTGCGGCGCTTGGCGGCCCCGCCAACGCGCAGCAGCGCGCGCTGTACGAAGGTGAGTTTCAGGCGTCTGGAAGCAACGCCGCGTTCAGCGCCGACGAAGGCGCGTGGGAGCTGCGGCTGCTCAATGACTACGCGCAGTTTTCGCGCCCCGGCTTGGGCGACGATGGCGGCATTCCAAGTGAGCGCGACTATCGTGAGAACGGCATGCGCGTCGTCGCTGGCGCCGTGACCATCACCATCTTGAATCAACCGTGCACCGCAAGCGGCGTTGAGCTTCCGTACGTTGCGCATGTCATCTTCGAAGGCGTCGCCTATCAGGGCTGCGCGCGGCGCGGCGTCAACGAAAGCGGCGATGGCGGCGGCTGGGCTTCGGTGCTGCCTGATTTGATCCCTGCGATTGACGCCTGCTTAGCGCGCGCCGGCGCGCGCGCCCGCGTCACCTTCGCCACCGCGCTCGATGAGGGCGAAACCAGCGTGCGTCTGCGCGAAGCCAATGGCGGCCGCCGCGAGTGCATCACAGCCGGCGGCCAAGTCACGTTGTACGAGACGTTGTCTGATCTCGATCGGCGGAGCGGCGAAGGCTATCCTGAATTCGCACGCGGCGCGCGCCCGGCGGCCCAAACCTGCCGCGCGATCGAACCGGCGGTCTCGCGCAGCGGCGAGCAATTGGGCTGGCTCATCCGCCCTTCGTGCTGATTTCGTCGCAAAACGCTTGCTGATGTGTCTCTGCGCGCGCCTGCTCGACGCCAGGGGAGATAGTCATGCTGCTTGGCCCGCGTCCGCAATCTGACCGCCTAGAGACTTCACTGACGCTGCTGCGCATTGGGCTTGCGGTGCTGATCTTTATCCACGGCGCACACCGCGCGGCGCATTGGGATCCAAATGTTACGGGCTTTGGGGAGTGGCTGAGTTCACTCGGTTTTCCGATGGGCTTTTACTGGGCCGCTGCGGTCACGGTGTACGAACTTGTTGCGCCTCTATTTTTGATCGCGCGGCGTTTCGTGACGCTCGCGTGCCTCGGGCACATCGTGATCATCGCGCTAGGTGCGGTGCTGGTCCATTACCCTTCAGGCTGGTTCGTCGTCGGCGCTGGGCGCAACGGGATGGAATATTCTGTGCTGCTTTTGATAGGGCTGATCGCCGTTGCGTGGGCGCACGCACCCAAACGCGCTAGCTGAAGCCCGCGAGTAGGCTTTGGCCCCACTCGATCAAATTGTTGATCACCGCGATGCCAACGCGCGTGCCGAGATAAACCGACGCGACGGACGCAGCCGCGGCCGGAATAGTGATCAGCATCAGGATGCCGTCGCGTTGCAGCAGCGCGAGCGCCGTCATCGCCACTGTCATGCCTGGCGGCCAGTTGGCGAACGGGATCGGCAAAATCAAAATCAACGCCATCAGCAAGGTTTGCAGGCCGACGCCGATAGTCAGCGGAAACCGCGTCAGAACTGAAAGCCGCGGCTTGATCAGATATTCCAGCCGCTTCAGCGTTGGTGTCGCCATTTGCAGCGTACGCCGAAGGGCAGTGGCGTCGACTTCCCACTCGCGCACACGTTTGGGCAACACTAGCCGGCGTGACCCAAACACCATTTGCAGCGCCGGCGCCAGCATCAGAACACCGAAGATCGTCGAGATGCCCGGCACGTTGGGGATGCACATCGGCAGCGCCAGAACCAGCAGCAAGACGCCATGCGCGCGCGAATCGAGCTGATCGATCAAAGCCCCGACGCTGACCTTCTCGCCGGGAAACTGCTCAACGAGATCGTCGAGAAGTTCTGAGGCTGACCGCCCGGCTTCGGGTGGTGACGCTGGGGAGGGGATCACGGGGTTCAACATCGGGCCCGAAGGCGTGTGTCACATGGGGCGCCGGCGAGATTTTGACCAGTGTGTAGCGACGTTCAGACGTCATCAACCATACGAGCGTAGCGAATGTGCCATGGCACGTGCGGCCATTGCCTTATTCGGCCTTGTTCTCGCAGGGTGCGCCGCCGCCAAGGCGGGGCCTCCGGCTGAGCTCAACAGCCTGTGGAGCGCCGGCCCAGCTGCGTGCGCCGCTGGCGTCGGCGTGCGCTTTCGCAGCGATGCTATTGAGGCTGTGTACGACGACGAAGTCGAAACACTGTTCGAGCGTCCACGCTATCATCTGGAGCACGTCGGCGAAGCGTTCCGGGTGCGGATTGTCTATGATCTTCCGCGTGCCATTGGCGGGCCGGCGGCGACCGGCGCGCATGGCGTCCTCGTGTTGGCGCGGCAGCCTAACGACGGCATCGCGCCAATCGCGCACGCGCTGCTCGATGGCAGAACCGGCGCTGCGCGGGTGCGCATAGCTGATGACCCGGCGGTTGCGTTGTTGACGCTGGAGCCTTGCGGCGCCCATCCGTGGCGCGAACAGCTGCGCGGGCGACGCTTCTCTTAAACGAAACGGGCCGCCGGCATGCCGACGGCCCGTCCGATTATTCGAAAAGCTGTCGAACTTTAGTTCGAAGCTTGCTGGCTCTCGGTTTCGCCGTTGCAGCGGGCGATCTCAGCGGCGCTGAGTTCGGCGCCTTCCGGGCCGTACGAAATTACGCGGGCGCCGGTGGCGCGCACGAATTGGCGGCACGAACGGACGCTGGCGGCGTGGTTCGGGCGGGCAAGGCAGGTGTCGCCTTCGCAGGTCCAAACGGTGTTTTGGGCGATGACTTGGCGCTCGGCGGCGGCGCCTTCGATTTTCACGGAGAAGGTGTCGCGGGTTTGGGCGTGGGCCGTGCCGGCAAAGCTGGTGGCTACGAAAGCTGCGATCACGATTGAACGGAGAACGGACATTGAAAACTCCTGGGCTCAAGGTCGCGCTGCTTGGGGAGGAGCGCAGTCCGCACAATGCATAGGGGCCTGATGGCTGACAAGAGAAAATTGAAGGAAACGAAAAATATTCACCGCTGACTGATTACCCAGCGGCAAGGTAGGGTTCGGGCGGGCGGGTGCAGCGGGTGGATGGGCGCTATCGCGGCGTGACGGTTTCGCCCGGGGCGCGCGCCGATTAGGGTGCCCGCAAGAGTAGGGAGAACTTCATGAGCCGCCGCGCTGTTATCGTTTCTTATGCCCGCACCGGGCTCGCCAAGTCCGGGCGGGGCGGCTTCAACATTACGCACGGCGCTGCGCTGGCGGGGCACTCGATCCTGCACGCCGCCAAGCGCGCGGGGCTTGAGCCAGATGCGGCTGAGGACGTGATCCTGGGCTGTGGCTCGCCCGAAGCGTCGACTGGCCACAATGTGGCGCGGCTTGCTTCCGTCTGGGCCGGGCTCGACTTCAAAGTCGCGGCCACGACCATCAACCGCTTCTGCTCGTCGGGTCTGCAATCGACTGCGCAGGTCGCGCACTACATCATGCAGGAAGGCGCGAAGGTCGGCATCGCTGGCGGCGTCGAGACGATCTCGGGGACGCGGCTGGCGAATACTAAGCCGGTGTTTGAAGAGCGGCTGCTGAAAGATCATCCCGAGATGTGGATGCCGATGATTGAAACGGCCGACATCGTCGCCAAGCGCTACAATGTCAGCCGCGAGTACCAAGATGAGTATTCGCTGCGCTCGCAACAACGCATCGCCGCTGCGCAGGCCGCCGGTCTTTTCAAAGATGAGATCGTGCCGATGCAGACGAAGATGAAGGTCGTCGACAAAAACACGAAGGAAGAAAGCATCGTCGACACCGTAGTGGACCGCGACGATTGCAATCGACCGGACACCACGCTGGAAGGCTTGGCCAAGCTCGAGCCGGTGCGCGGCCCGGGCAATTTCGTGACTGCTGGCAATGCGAGCCAATTGTCTGATGGTTCGGCGGCTCTCGTGCTGATGGACGAGAAAGAAGCGGAGCGCCGCGGGCTTGAGCCGCTCGGTTTGTTCAAGGGCTTCGCCGTCGCAGGCTGCAATCCGGATGAAATGGGCATCGGCCCAGTGTTTGCGGTGCCGCGTTTGCTTGAGCGCCAAGGCCTCAAAGTTGATGACATCGATCTTTGGGAGCTCAATGAAGCGTTCGCGTCGCAGTGTCTCTACAGCCGCGACAAGCTCGGCATCGATCCGGAAAAGTACAACGTCAATGGCGGCTCGATCGCGATTGGCCACCCGTTCGGCATGACCGGTACGCGCCTTGTTGGGCATGTGCTGATGGAAGGGCGGCGGCGGAAGGCTAAGCATGCTGTGGTGACTATGTGCATTGGCGGCGGCATGGGGGCTGCCGGGTTGTTCGAGGTGTTCTCTTGATGCGTTTGGCGGCTGTTGTGTTGGCGTTGGCGTTGGCCGCGTGTGGGCAGGCGCCGAACGCGGGCGGTGAAAGTCAGAGTGCGGACGCTACGAGTGCGGCGGCGCCGGCGGGGCCGAACAAATTGATCGGTCCGCAAGGTGCGGGCGGCGTGACCACGGCGTTGCCTATGGACATCGCTGCGATCCGTGCGGCGGCGCAGCACTTCGTTGTCGCCGAAGTGGCCGATCAGGTTGAAGGCGACCCCTTCACCGCCATCACGCTCTCGGCCGGCAATGAGGAAGTCTTCCGCATTAGTCCGACAGCGGATCGCACGAAGGTGCATTCGATCGTGACGCGTTCGTCGCAAGCGCGTGGGCCGGCGGGCGAGGTGATCGGCCAAGCGCGCTTTGCGACGGCGCCGGTGGATCAAGTGGCGTTCTGCCTCACTGAGTACGATGAGGGCGCGCCGGGCTTTGCGTGTTCCACGGCGCAAGATGGGCAGTTCTGGCGGGTCTATCGTCTGCCGGAAGGCGCTGCGGCCGCCGCTTCGTTCGAGCAGATCGAGCCGGATCTGCTGCACGATGCGCTGTTGGTTGAGATGCGCTGGATCGCGCCGCGGGCCTAGCTCCTGATTTTATGAACGCTGGAGGCGATGGCGACGATCGCGTCGCCCGTGCGCGCTTCGGCAGCGACGAACACTAACGTCCGCGTTTTGCGCGTAACGCTGGCGCTGACTTCGGCGCGATCCTCGTCGCGCATGAACTCCATCGTTACGGAGACCAGCGGCGCGTTTGCGCCGACGCTCTCGTTGGCGCACGCCTTCAGCGCTGCCAGCATTTGCGCGGAGAGATCGGCGTCGCTCATTTTTTGCGCTTGATCGATTGCATGATGCGCTCGTGGGCGACATCGAGCGTCGCCCAGTCGCCGACGCTCGCGCTCTTGCCAGGCTCAAGATCTTTGTAGTGCTGGAAGAAGTGTTTGATTTGCTGAACCAGCAGCGGCGGCAGGTCCTCGTGGGTTTTCACGTCCTTGTAGAACGGGTTCAGCGCATCGACCGGCACGGCGAGGATTTTTTCGTCGACGCCTTTTTCATCGTCCATCAACAGGACGCCGACGGGGCGTGAGCGGATCACGCAGCCGGGCACGACCGGCATCGGCGTGACCACGAGAATATCGATCGGATCGCCGTCATCGCCGAGCGTGTTGGGGATGAAGCCGTAATTCGACGGATAGAGCATCGAGGTGTGCAGGAAGCGATCGACGAAGAGCGCGCCGGATTTTTGATCGAGCTCATACTTCACCGGCAGCCCGCCCTGCGGGATTTCGATGAAGGCGTTGACCTCGTGCGGCGGGTTTGGGCCGGGGGAGATGAAGCGGATATCCATGATGACAGCCCTTAGCCGTGCGGGAGGAAATAGAGGTCATATCCTTCGGACGCGAACGCTTGAAGTGCGTCAAGGTCGCGAAGGTAGTCATCTGCATACTCGAACGGCGAAAGCAGTGCCCTAAGGGCTGCAAAGTCGATGTTCTGCGGATGGATCTTGTGTTGATTGAAGTCCCAAGGATTGGAGATACCGAGCATCTGCGCGAACTCGGTTCCAGTGCGAGTCCCTTCTAGGATTCCAAACAACTCCCGAACCACAGGCACGCCATCTTGTGTGTTCGAGTAGTGTCCGCCTGGGTATTCGTAGTGCGAAACGAGCGCACGCCTGAACGGGCCGATGGCGAGCACTGCAACACAAAGGGCCATGGCTCACATCTCTTTTCGCACCGGCGCCAGATCTGGAAACACTGCATCGCGCTTTTGCGCTTTCGCGGCGAAGGCTTCCATCATGTGGGGCGGGGAGAACATGCCGGCTTGCCAGGTGGCGATGTAGTCGAGGCCATCGGCGATGGAATGATCGCGGGCGTGGTTGATCATGCGCTTGGAGCCGGCGACGGCGACCGGCGCTTTTGATGCGATCTCGCGCGCGAGGTCCATGACGTGTGCGAGCATGTCCGCTTGCGTTGCGAAGACATCGTTCACCAAGCCAATCTCCTTGGCCTTCTGCGCAGGCAAGCGGCGGCCGGCATATGCAAGTTCGCGCACCCAGCCTTCGGGGATGAGTTTGCACAGGCGCGGGAAGGTGCCGACATCGGCAGTCATGCCGATATTGATTTCGGCGATTTGGAAGAAGGCGTCTTCGGTGGCGTAGCGGATATCGCAGGCGCTGGTCATGTCGACGCCGGCGCCGATGCAGCCGCCTTGGATCGCGGCGATGACGGGGATGCGCGCGTTGTCTAGGCAATTGAAGCTGCCTTGGAGCTTTAGCACGAATTGGCGGAAGGCTTCGGCGCGCGTGTACTGATCGCCGCCGGATGCGCTGACGCCGTCGCCATCGGTGAACACGGAAATGTCCATGCCGGCGGTGAAATGCTTGCCGGTTGAGGAGATGACGATGACGCGGGCTTTCGCGTTATCGTTGATGTCGTTCACGATCACCGGCAGCTCGTTCCAGAATGGGCGCGGCATGGCGTTGAACGCGTGCGGGCGGTTCAGCACGATGTGGGCGATGTTGTTTTCGATGGTGACGGCGAAACAGGATTCAGTCATGGCGGCGGCTCCTCGCCGACTTGGCTAGCACGCGCGCGAAGAGGCGTCATGCGCTGGCGCGCTGACGTTGCGTAGCGTCTGTCCGCCTTCGCCGAGGCTTCGGCGGACGCTTAGCGGCGCGAAGCGGGAGAGCGGGGCGCGCGATCCGCGCTGAGTAGTCTCTGTTCGGTATGCGATTCATCTCTGAACCGCATTGCGCGCTTCGCGCGCCCCGTTGTCCGATCGTTTTTCCCGGCTTGGGCCCGAGGAGTTGTAAGATGCTGACGATGGCCAGCTCGCCTCCTTTACGATGGGCGCGGGTGTTATGTGCGTTCCGGTAGTCTGGACCGCTCCCGCTTTCGCCACGGACCCGCCATCGGCGGATTCGCAACGCAGGGCTTAGCTCCATGCCCTTTTCGCCGGTGCCGCGGGCA